>SAMEA3663036__coassemble_1237_pt1 | contig 9973 bp, 7 predicted proteins | sample SAMEA3663036__metabat2_low_PE_026 | metagenome-assembled genome bin SAMEA3663036 (sample SAMEA3663036) | pig gut metagenome | biome: pig gut; feature: pig-associated habitat; material: faeces | place: France | collected 2012 | reverse complement strand
CTTTTTCGCCAATAGTGGTGACGGAGTTTGGGATTGTAAGCGAGGTTAAGCCGGTTAAGCCCTCACACAAATGTGATGGAATTGATTCAACATGGTTTCCGATTACAAAAGAAGTGATATTACTACAGCCCGAAAGCCAACCTTCTGATACACTGCATTCTTGAGCATTGTATGTTACTGAGGTTAAGCCGGTTAAGCCCTCACATAAATTTGATGGAATTGATTCAACAACGTTTCCGATTTCAAAAGAAGTGATATTACTACAGCCCGAAAGCCAACCTTCTGACACACTGCATTCTTTTGCATTGTATATTACTGACGTTAAAAAAAAGCAGTCGTCGAAGGCGCTTTCGCCAATCTCAGTGACGTAGTAGGGAATGGTCACTGAGGTTAATGCGCACTCGCGGAAGGCGTATTCGCCAATCCACCACAACTTCCCCCATGCGTTGAAGGTGAGCGAGGTTAAGCTGAGGCAATTGCCGAAGGCGAATTCGCCAATAGAGGTGACGGAGTAGGGAATGGTCACCGAGGTTAAACCCATGCAGCTGTTGAAGGCGTAGCCGTCAATTTTCCGCACACCGTTGGGGATGGTCACAGAGGTTAAGCCGGTGCAGTATTGGAAGGCGCCGTAGCCAATCTTAGTGACGGAGTAGGGGATGGTCACTGAGGTTAAGTCGGTGCATTCGGAGAAGGCATATGCATCAATCAAGGTTACGGAGTAGGTGGTGCCACTATAGGTGACTTGAGAAGGGATTTCTACCGAGCCCGAGTATGAGTTGTCATCGAGACTCTTGTCTGTCACCGCAACAGATTTGCCGTCTTCGAGTATGATGTAGTAGATGCCACCGACCTTGAAGTCGTAGGCTGAGGCTGATAGCGGGATTGCCAAGAGGATGAGGATTAACGGAATGGTCCGTGATAAGAGTTTTTTCATACGCATTATGAGTTTGGTGGCTCTCATCCTCCAATGAGTCGTTATGGATTTGATATGAAAAAGGTGTGAGGATTGTATCTTGTTCTATCCAATCATCAGGTCTTGGCGATACCTTTGTAGCAGATATAACAACAGCCCCACACCGAGAATTGCTATGTATTATGCCGGTGAGGGCATAGTATAAGCAACCGATGTAGGTGCTATTGCAATCCTATCTTCGCTACGTTTCAAACCGCCAAGTTCGATGATTGAAGATAAAATTTCAATAACACCTTTTATTAAAAGTGTGGCTTCCACAAAGCTATCTCTATAGCCCGGACAGGAAGTCGCTGCAAAGATAATAAAAATATATCATAGCGCAGCAAATTTATAAATTTTTACTAACGGGAATGGCTATGATAATTTGAGAAGGGTGGGAAGATGGGGGTGCTCGGGCGAGGGGAGGCACAAAAAAAGAGCAAGTCGATGCGGCCTGCTCTTTTATTTATAGTGCTTACGGGTTTATAATGCCAAGGCGTGGTAGGTTTTGGTGCCTCTGGGGAAATCAATATCCAAAGTAGAACCATCGCACCAGTAGCGATACTTCTTACCATCGATAAAGAGGTATTCGTCATCGACGGTGTACCACGTAAATTCTTCATCGATATCCCATACGCTTTGGTCGTCGAGGTCCCAGGTGCCGTGTTCGCCTGTTCCGTCAGACCAGAAACGATAGTAATCGGCCCAATAACCGGAAGTTTGGCAAGCCCAACCATCGTAGAGGCAACCATCATGGTCGCGATTTTCGGGATCATCGTCATCGCCGCAAGCGCAGAAAGCTACAGCGAGCAGCATAAAAGTGACGTACTTAAACATACTTTTCATATCAGTGATTTTGTTGGTTAATTATTATGAAGCCCGTTTAAGAGTGCTCCGTCGATTTGTTGTTATGAATGGAGAAATAAAAGCAATTGCCTGTATTCACGATGCAAAGTTACATTATTTGGCGGTAACGAGTAGCAAAAATGTGTCATCAATGTGTTGGCAATTCAAAAAAAAGGATATGGGAAGGGGCAACGCGATTTCAAGTCATTGATGAGCTTGAAACCGCGTTGCGATAAGTGGTGGCGGGGTGGGGGCGAGGTTACTTGACTCGGAAGTGGAAGGACTTGTGCCACTCGCGGAGGATTGAGAGCGAGAGCTCGCGCTTGGTGAGGTTGAACACTTCAGACCACTGGGTGAAGCCGGTGGAGCTTTGGTCGTCGTCGGGGCCTTGCGACACCAGCTCGAGGAGGTCTCGCGCCTGCTCGGGCGTCATGATATAGTTGTGGGCCTTGAGGACGTCGCGCAGGTGGTTGTATCGGTCCTTGCCGTGGAGCGATTTGATGCATCCGTGGGGCGTCTGCGCCATCGATGGTGAGGCGTAGAAGTTGGTGACATAGCGATAGCGGTCGTCGCCGGAGAGCACCTCCATGGTGTCGGGGTTGGCGGCGGTGTCGGGGTTGGTGTATTCGATGATTGCGAAATCGCCCGAGGCGTCGGCCACGAAGAGGTGATAGTTGGCATCGGGGTCGTCTTCGATACACATATTGTAATCCTTAAGCAGAGCGATGGCTTCCTTGACCGAGGCGGCTCTGTCGAGCAAGAGGCGCATGGCCACTGTGGTGAAGATTTTCTTCTTGTCGGGTTGGTGCTGTTGAGTGGGTAGGCCGTCGAGCTTGAGGACGCTGACGGCGAGGCCGTCCTCGTTGATGCCATCGAGCATCAGATATGGTAGAGCCATGAGCATCGATAAGTCAGACTTGCCATCGTTGTAAAAACCGCAGGGGTATCCTACGAAGAGGCCGTCGGCAAAGGCCACGGCCCTCTTGCCTCCGGCGGGGGCTGTGTGGACGGCGATGAGAGGTATCATCACGCGCTGCTTGGTCACGGGATGAAAGTGGTTGAAGTCAAAGTTTCGGCCCATGATGAAGTCGCCGGAGATGGTGTCGCGGCAGGCGAAAGCGCTGCAGCCGGCGCCGAAGGTGATGTCGCCGGCCATCTCATTTGGCTTGACATCAAAGAGATGCTGCGCCACAAAGGCTTGGAGAGAGGTGACGCCGTCGATGCCGAAGTTGAGAGCCTCGTCGAGCTTATAATCTACGGTGTAATCGACCTCGTAGATGCGGCCCTTGTTGCCCTCCAGGTCAACCAATGAGTGAATCATTTCGAGCTTGGCCTTATCTGTAATCATAGCGGCCTGATTGGTGATGGGCGCAGGGGTGGCAGAGCCATTGTCATTTGAGCATGAGGCTAACATAATTGTGGATATCATTGCGGTTAAGGGTATCATATACTACTACACTTATCGGTGACACTTCAGGCGCAGCCGCATACGCGTGGTGCGAGCTGTGTATCGCCGCAGCTGCATACGGCAAAATTACTAAATTGTTTTTAATCTGCAAGGCGTTTTCATTCTCCGTTGACCTCTAATTTGAGATATTAGCAACAATAATCGCTATTTATTATACTTATTGCACATTTTCGCCTTATCTTTGTGGTCTGATTGTGATATTTATGGTTTTTCAATATGGTAAAAAAGTCGAAGACATCAACACTTAACCGGCACGACGCCGAAAACGCACAAGGTCTGTGCCCTCCCACCCCAGTGCTAATCGCATCGTGTGGCGCGCCGTCATATTTATTTTTCCGATAACTGCTATCGGAAAAATCCGTGATAAAGGCTTTTGTATGCCTCAGGTCTGTTATACTTTTGCGGCGAAATTAAAATAACACGAAAGATTATGAGTCAACCAATGATTGTATGGTGCACAATAGTGGGAGTGCTATTGTTCACATTAGTGTTCAGAGCCATCGAGAGTTATTTCGCTATGAGGCGTCATCATGCCGGTAGTCAACACCACCATCTGGTGATTGAGGTCGGCAAAGAGAGAGATGTGTTCTTTGTGCCCGGAGATGCAGACGATGATGACAACGAAGACTGATATTGCACATGCCGAGGTCGGCGATGCTGCAATGCTCCGAGTGGCAGCATTCCTTGCCGACTATGCGTCGCTACTGATGGGGTGCGGCGCCACATGCATTCGCACGGAGAAGAATACTCGGCGCTTAGCGCATGCCTTAGGCTACGATGTTGACATATCAATTATGCCATCGCATGTGTCTGTGATGGTGTGGACCGATGATGCCTCTTTGCAGCAGATGGCGGTGCGCAAGACCGCCGGGTGCGGCATAAGCTTTCATATCAATGCGCTGCTGAGCCGCCTCAGCTGGGAGGTGGCTGACAATCATATTGATTATCAGACATCTGTCAGTCGTTTCCGCCGCATCTGCTCCACGGCGCCTACCTCTGCTATTGAGGTGTTGGTGCTCACGAGCTTTGCAAATGCCTCATTCTGCCGGCTTTTTGGCGGTGATGGGGCTGCTATGCTGATTGTCTTTTTCTCTACGCTTTTGGGCTACCGGCTCAAGCAGATAATGCTTGAGGCGCGATGCGATGTGCGACTCACCTTTCTTTGCGCCTCGTTTTTCTCCGCCACGTTCAGCGCTGCCGGGCATATATTCGGCATTGGCAGCACGCCGGAGATAGCGCTTGGCACGAGTGTGCTATATCTAATCCCCGGTGTGCCGTATATGAATGCGGTCAGCGATGTCATATATCGTCACTATTTGTGCGCTTTCAGCAGGTTTATGGATGCGGCCATCCTCACCGCATGCCTCTCGGCCGGTTTGTGCACGGGAATGCTGATATTAGGGATGAAATGGTTTTGATAATAACTGCGATATGATGTTCTACGATATTCTGATTTCAATACTTCAAGACGGTCTGTTTGCAGCGATAGCGGCAATAGGCTTTTCCTCCATCAGCAATACTCCGCGGCGTGCATACCTCACATGTGGCCTTATTGCAGCAATAGGCCACTCGATACGCTATGTCTTGATGCTGCCCGGTTGGCCAGGATTGCATATCATTGCGGCGAGCGCCATAGCTTCGCTGGCCATCGGCGTGCTCGCTGTCATGATGGCTTCACGCATCAAATGCCCGGCTGAGGTGTGCTTTTTCCCGGCGCTGTTGCCTATGATACCGGGAATGTATGCCTACCGCACGATAGAGGCCCTATTGTCATGCTTGTACTCAACAGGTGATGACGGTTTTGCCTATTATTTTCATCTGCTGGCATATAATGGGCTCACGTGTGTTTTTATCGTTCTATGCATGGTCATCGGCGCTACTATCCCGATTTTCATTTTCAAAAAGCTATCATTTACTGCTACAAGATAACTTCTCACTTAACTCATTGCTACACTATGGAACTAAGACAGCTACGTTACTTCGCTAAAGCCGCTGAGACGCTCAATTTCTCTGACGCCGCCAAGGCTATGAACATTGCTCAAAGCTCGCTCTCGCAGCAAATAAGGCAGCTCGAGGTTGAGCTTGACGAGCGGCTTTTTATTCGCAACAACCATTCGATAAGCCTCACCGAAGCCGGAAAGGAACTGTTGCCGTTTGCGCTCCAAACAATCCATGATGCAGAAACATGCGTTGACCGAATTCGCGATTTGAAGAAGTTGTCGCTGGGCACGCTAAACATAGGTGTCACTTATTCGTTCAGCCCTATCTTGACGGAGACGGTCATCGCTTTTCTGAAAATATATCCGCGAATTAAGCTCAACGTAATCTATAAGCCTATGAACGAGCTTATGGAGCTGCTTGCCAAGCACGAGCTGGATTTTGTCTTAGCCTTTAAGCCTTCGCGCCAGCCTGCCGATGTGGAGTCCCACACCCTGTTTCAAAACAAGCTTGCCGCCGTTGTCGCTTCAGGCCATCCGTTGGCCGACAAGGAGAAAGTGACAATTGCCGAACTCGAAAAATACGACTTGGCCTTGCCTTCAAAAGGCCTCCAGGCGCGAAACGCTTTTGAGTGTATAGTGCACAACGACAGCCACTTCAATATATGCATTGAGTTGAACGAGGTGAATATTCTGCTAAAACTCATTCGACAGTCGCTTTTCGTCACAATCCTGGCTGAAGACTCCATCTACAACGAGCACGATGTAAAGGCGGTGCCCCTTGACGTGCCTGACAATGAAATGACAGGCTGTGTCCACATCCTCAAAGACACATATCACAAACATTCGATGAAGGAGTTTATTCGGCTCCTCAGCGAGTCTCTCGCCGTTAAGCTGAGGCAGAATTCATGGATATGACAGCTCTCGGCTTCGCTCTCATGGCGATATCTCGGATTTACTCTGCGTGAGCATCTTTAGCGCTATTTTCGAGGCCTTCGACTGAATACATTGTCGCAATTTGAGATAATGGCGTGTTATGCTTAAAAAAGCATAAAAGCGGCGTCGTAAATGCAAAATTTTTCGTACCTTTGCACGCAATAAAACATAATCGCTTCACACTACTATGTCATTTATTGCAGATAGAGTCAAGATGGACGGTCTCACATTTGACGACGTCCTGCTAATCCCCGCTTACTCAGAAGTACTCCCCCGTCAAGTTGAATTGCGCACCCGATTTTCGCGCCACATCACGCTGAATGTGCCTATCGTGTCTGCTGCGATGGACACCGTCACCGAGTCGGCGCTCGCTATCGCCATTGCTCGTGAGGGTGGCATCGGAGTTATTCACAAGAATATGCCTATCGAGGAGCAGGCACGCCAGGTGCATGCCGTGAAGCGCGCCGAGAATGGTATGATTTATGACCCGGTGACGATACGTCGGGGCGCCACGGTGCGCGATGCCTTGCGCATGATGGAGGAATATCACATCGGCGGCATCCCCGTGGTCGATGACGGCGGCTCGTTGGTGGGCATTGTGACCAACCGCGACCTGCGCTTTGAGCGCGACCTGGACCGTCTCGTCGATGAGGTGATGACATCAGAAAACCTGATTACCACCAACCAATCGACCAACCTCGAGGAAGCAGCCGACATACTGCAACGCCACAAGATAGAGAAGCTGCCGGTGGTGGATAACGACGGCAAGCTTGTGGGCTTGGTGACATACAAAGATATCACGAAGGCTAAGGATAAGCCTAATGCGTGCAAAGATGCGCTGGGACGCCTGCGCGTGGCTGCCGGCGTAGGCGTCACGCCCGACTCGATGCAGCGCGTAGATGCGCTGGTTGCTGCCGGCGTAGATGCTATAGTCATCGACACGGCTCACGGCCACTCACGCGGCGTGATTGGTGTGCTCCGCGCCGTCAAGGAGAAATATCCCCACATTGATGTGGTGGTAGGTAACATTGCTACGGGCGAGGCCGCCAAATTCCTGGTAGAGAATGGCGCCGACGGCGTGAAGGTGGGCATAGGCCCGGGCTCAATCTGCACTACGCGCATCATCGCCGGCGTGGGTGTGCCCCAGCTGTCGGCCGTCTATGACGTGGCAAAAGCACTTGCTGACACCGATGTGCCCCTGATAGCCGATGGCGGCATCCGCTACTCCGGCGATATCGTCAAGGCTCTCGCTGCCGGTGCTCACTCGGTGATGCTCGGCGGCATGCTCGCCGGCGTGGAGGAGTCGCCCGGCGACACCATTATATATAACGGACGTAAGTATAAGACCTACCGCGGCATGGGGTCGCTCGAGGCAATGGAGAAGGGGTCAAAAGACCGCTACTTCCAGGGCAACGAGACCGACGCCAAGAAGCTCGTGCCCGAAGGCATCGCCGCGCGTGTGCCCTACAAAGGCACTCTGTATGAGGTGGTGTATCAAATGCTTGGCGGCCTACGCGCCGGCATGGGCTATTGCGGCGCCGCCAATATTGATGCTCTGCACCAAGCCAAGTTTACGCGCATCACTAACGCCGGCGTGGCCGAGAGCCACCCCCACGATGTCACCATCACGGCCGAGGCGCCCAACTACAGCCAAGGCATCAGATAAGTATCATGCCCGGCCACGGAAGTGACAGCCACCACAAGGCGGCAGCGCCTTAGATGATTGTCGCGGTAGCCCGGCTTACATAGACACACTATTATTATATTAGCTTCAGCAGCGGCGGCTGTTGGAGCTAATATAAGTAATGTGAGGATTGATTAACAATATTTAGGTATTATGATGTAATAATCACACCGATTACTCGTTATGCTGTTAGTGTAATTTCGAAACCATTAAAAACCCGAATGAAAAAGTATTATATTGCAGCCCTCGTGCTCGTCAGCGGAGTGCTGGTATATGCAAGCAAAAAGACCTCTGACCCCGTGCTCCTTACCGTAGCCGACAAGGAAGTTACGCTGAGTGAGTTTGAATACCTGTATCATAAGAACAATGCTCAGCAACTGCAGCCACAGACGCTCGATGAGTATGTGGAGATGTTTGCCGACTATAAGCGCAAAGTCGTAGCCGCCGAGGCCGAAGGCCTTGACACTACGGCCTCGTTCCGCAAAGAATATAATCAATTTTGCGATGAGCTGTCAGCGCCGTACCTCAAAGTGCAAGCCGTAGAAGACTCACTTGTGGCCGTCGCCTACAGCCATGACAAAGAAGATGTGCTCGTGAGCCATATCATGTTCGGCCTCGGTAAGACGCCCCAGCAAGCCTCTCAGGCGGCACACCTGGCCGACTCGGTACGCACGCAGATACTCAATGGTGACATCACCTTTGAAGATGCCGCTCGCCGCTACTCCATCGACAATCCGTCGAAGGCACGCGGCGGCCTGATGGGCATGGTGGTGCCGGGCCGTTTCCCCTGGGCTTTTGAAGACGCCGCTTACAACACCGCAGCAGGTGAGCTGTCGCCCGTGGTCAACTCAGGCTTCGGCCTCCACATCATACGCGTGGAGAAGCGCACACCCTCAAAGGGCCAAGTCAACGCCTCGCATATCCTGAAGCTCACTCGCGGCAAGAGCGAGGCTGAGGCAGAGCAAGCCAAAGCTGCTATTGACTCTATATACAACGTGCTCATCAGCAACCCGCAGGCAGACTTCGGCGACATCGCCAAGCGCGAGAGCGAAGACCCGGGCTCGGCCCGCAAGGGCGGCAGCCTCGGCTGGTTCAGCTCGGGCCAGATGGTGGCTGAGTTTGACAGCGTGGCCTTTGCCTTGGCTGACAGCGCCGTCTCAGCGCCGTTTAAGACCTCATTCGGCTACCATATCGTGAAGCGTCTGGGTCATCGCACGGGACTGCCCTACGAGGAGCGCAAAGCCGGCATCCTCAAGCAGATGCAGAGCGACGAGCGCGGCCGCATGGCACAGACCGCCAAGGCCCTCGAGCTGATAGCCAAATACAATGGCTCAGTGTCAGAGGCATCAATCGCCGCCATCGTCAGCGCTACGATAACCAACACCGCCGACAGCGCCGCCGTGGCTCAGCTCAAAGCCAACACCACCGACGTGCTCACCATCAATGGCAAGAGCACCACGATGGGCGAGGTGGCCAAGGTGATGCCGCCGATTAAAGGCCTTGACGCCGCCGCCGCTACCGAGATAGCTGTAGCCACAGCCAACAGCATGCTGCAAGACCAAGCAATGGCAATAGGCCGCGACAACCTTATGGTGGAGAACACCGAGTATCGCAACCTGATGAATGAGTATCGCGATGGCATACTCCTCTTTGAAATCTCAAACCGCAACGTGTGGGAGAAAGCCACCAAAGAGAAAGAAGCCCTCGAGAACTACTTCAAGGCACACCGCAGCGACTACACTTGGGATAAGCCCAAATTTAAGAGCTATATCATCTTTACCACCACCGACTCACTGATGCAGGAAATCCAGGCTTATGTCAACACCCTTGGTAAGGTAGAAGACCATGACGCCTTTGTTCAGGACCTGCGCAAGCGCTTCGGCGTGAAGAAGGTCAAGGTGGAGCGTGTCATCGCCGCCAAGGGCGAGAATGCCATCACCGACTATCTGGCCTTCGGAGGCGAGAAGCCGCAGGACGACAGCAAGCAGCCTATGAAGAGCTACTTCGCCTTCCAGGGTCGCATCATCGACCAGCCGGAGGAGGCCATCGACGTGCGCGGCCAAGTGGTTACTGACTATCAGGCTGCCCTCGAGAAAGAATGGCTTGAGCAGCTGCGCGCCAAGTATCCGCTCAAGGTCAACGAGAAAGTG
>SAMEA3663036__coassemble_1236_pt1 | contig 9974 bp, 7 predicted proteins | sample SAMEA3663036__metabat2_low_PE_026 | metagenome-assembled genome bin SAMEA3663036 (sample SAMEA3663036) | pig gut metagenome | biome: pig gut; feature: pig-associated habitat; material: faeces | place: France | collected 2012 | reverse complement strand
GCGCTCGCATCCAGGAAGGTATCAACGCACTCGCCGGCTATGCCGAAATATTCCAGCGCAACATTATGGCGTCGGGCGTAGTGCCTCAGCTGTCGGCTATCCTCGGCCCATGCGCCGGTGGCGCCGTGTATTCACCCGCTCTCACTGACTTCACTATCATGGCCAAGGGCATTTCTTATATGTTCCTCACCGGCCCCAAGGTGGTGAAGACCGTCACTGGCGAAGACGTCACCCAAGATGCCCTCGGCGGAGCTGAGGTCCACTCCCAGAAGAGCGGCGTATGCCACTTCGCTGCCGAAGACGGCGAAGACGCTATCAAAATCATTCGCAAGCTCTTCAGCTTCATACCACAGAACAATCTCGAGGAGCCGCCGTTGGTAGAGTGCAACGACCCCATCGACCGCCTCGAAGATTCGCTCAACGACATCATACCCGACTCGCCCAACCGCCCATACGATATGTATGAGGTCATCGGCGCTGTTATCGACAAAGGCGAATTCCTGGAGGTGCAGCGCGACTACGCCAAAAACCTCATCGTAGGCTTCGCGCGATTCAACGGACAGAGCGTTGGTATCGTTGCCAACCAGCCCAAGTACCTCGCCGGAGTGCTTGACAGCAACGCCTCGCGCAAGGGCGCTCGATTTGTGCGCTTCTGCGACGCTTTCAATATCCCCTTGGTCACCTTCGTCGATGTGCCGGGCTTCCTGCCGGGCACCGGTCAAGAGTACAATGGCGTAATCCTCCACGGCGCTAAGCTGCTCTACGCTTTCGGCGAAGCTACTGTGCCCAAAGTTACCGTGACCCTCCGCAAGAGCTACGGCGGCAGCCACATCGTGATGAGCTGCAAGCAGCTGCGTGGCGATATGAACTATGCTTGGCCTACCGCCGAAATCGCCGTCATGGGTGGCGCCGGAGCCGTTGAGGTGCTATATGCTCGCGACGCAAAAGAGGCTGAGGACCCCAAGAAATTCCTCGCCGAAAAAGAAGCCGAATACAACAAGCTCTTCTGCAACCCCTACAATGCTGCTCGATACGGTTATATCGATGATGTCATCGAGCCTCGCAACACTCGCTTCCGCGTGATTCGTGCACTGCAGCAGCTTGCCACCAAGAAGGTGACAAACCCCGCCAAGAAACATGGCAATATACCTCTGTAATCACTGTCATCATCACCATCTTTACAGCACATGAAAAAGAAAATTTTAGTGTTGACCCTGGCGCTGATGACATGCGTCGCCGCGATGGCTCAAGGCCGTAAGGCGCTGCGCATCAATGAGGTCATGGTTGACAACACCGAGAGCATCGTCGATGACTACGGCTTGCACCACGGCTGGATTGAGCTATTCAACTCCAACTTTGGCCCGCTGGAAATCTCGAGCGTGTATCTCACCAATGACTCCACCAACCCTACCAAGTACCCCGTGCCACTCGGCGATGTGAATACACGCATCGCTAAGCGCCAGCATGTGGTATTCTTTGCTGACGGTGAGCCTAACAAAGGCACTTTCCACCTGAGCTTCACGCTCACTCCCGGCCAAGACAACTGGATTGGTCTCTATGACGCCGACGGCAAGACCCTCATTGACCAGGTCGTTGTGCCCGCTGCCCTGACCACTAACCGGTCATATGCTCGCAGCGCCGACGGCGTGGGCGACTGGGCCGTGCGCACCGGTGGCGCTAATGACTACATCACCCCATCGAGCGCAAACATCATCAAGGATACCAACAAAAAAATTGAGACCTTTGCCGAGCAAGACTCGCACGGTTTCGGTATGACGATGATGGCCATGGGCGTCGTGTTCTCTGCACTGCTCGTGCTTTGCCTCTGCTTCTATGCCATCGGCAAGATTGGCGGCAGCGTGGCTTTCTTCAACAAGCTGCGCGCTCGCGGCGTAGATGTGGAGCAAGCTCGCGAGGCCCAGATCACTCACGACTCCGGCGAGGAAATCGCAGCCATCGCTATGGCCCTCCATGACCACCTTGAGGCGCACGACCGCGAAAACACCGTCCTCACTATCAACAAGGTGAAACGCGCTTACTCGCCCTGGAGCTCCAAAATCTACGGCCTGCGCGAGGTGCCTAATCGCCGTTAACCTCATCAACCACTTCGTCAAATAACCCATTCATTTTAAACTGACCTAACAATGAAAGAATATAAGTATAAAATCAACGGTAACGTTTACAAAGTGGCCGTCGGCGACATCGAAGACAATATCGCTCAGGTCGAAGTCAACGGCGTGCCGTACAAGGTTGAGCTCGAGCAGGCTAAGGCTGCTGCCGTTAAGGTTGCTGCTGCTCCCCGCCCCGCAGCCGCCCCTCGCACCGCTACCGGCGAGAAAGTTATAGCCAAGCCCGCAGTGACTGGTTCCGGCGCAAAGGTCGTGGCTCCGCTCCCGGGCGTTGTCCTCTCTATCCCCGTGAAGGTGGGCGATACCGTCAAGGCGGCTGACACCGTGCTCGTGCTCGAAGCTATGAAGATGGAAAATGCCATCCACGCCGGCTGCGACGGCCGTGTGGCTGCTATCAACGTCAACGCCGGCGATTCGGTACTCGAAGGCGCCGTGCTGCTGACTATCGAATAATCACCACTGCTCTGATTGAAAGATTATGTCATTCAGTGAGTTTTTAACTGACAACCTACGCCAGTTCTGGGAACTGACAGGTTTTGCCAATGCCGAGCTGGGCAACTTTGTGATGCTCGCCGTGGGCTTGTTCTTCATCTGGCTTGCCATCAAGAAGAACTTTGAGCCTATGCTCTTGGTGCCCATCGGCTTCGGTATCCTTATCGGCAACGTGCCATTCAACACCACCGCCGGCCTCGAGATTGGCATCTACGAGGAAGGCTCTGTGCTCAACATCCTCTATAATGGTGTCAGCGCCGGTTGGTATCCCCCGCTAATCTTCTTGGGCATCGGGGCTATGACTGACTTCTCGGCTCTGATAGCCAATCCTAAGCTGATGCTCATCGGTGCTGCCGCCCAGTTTGGCATCTTCGGCGCTTACATGGTGGCTTTGGCTTTAGGATTTGCCCCCGACCAGGCCGGCGCTATCGCCATCATCGGCGGCGCCGACGGCCCCACGGCTATCTTCCTGTCGTCAAAATTAGCTCCCAACCTCATGGGCGCTATCGCCGTGTCGGCTTACTCTTACATGGCTCTCGTGCCGGTAATTCAGCCCCCGTTGATGCGTCTATTCACCACCAAGAAGGAGCGCCTCATCAAGATGAAACCCGCACGTGCCGTCTCACAAAACGAGAAGATTATCTTCCCCATCGTGGGTATGCTGCTCACTTGCTTTGTGGTGCCATCGGGTCTGCCGCTGTTGGGTATGCTCTTCTTCGGAAACCTCCTGCGTGAGTGCGGCGTCACATCGCGCCTGGCCAAGACCGCCTCTAATGCCCTCACCGACATTGTCACCATCTTGCTGGGTATGACCGTCGGTGCCTCTACTCAGGCATCGCAGTTCCTCACACCGCAGACTATCTTCATCTTCTTCCTGGGCTTTATGGCTTTCGTGATAGCTTCGTCGTCGGGCGTGCTATTCGTCAAGCTGTTCAACCTGTTCTTGCCCAAAACCAAGAAGATCAACCCGCTCATCGGCAACGCCGGCGTATCGGCTGTGCCTATGTCTGCGCGTATCTCTAACAACCTCGGTCTGGAGTATGACCCCAGCAACTACCTGCTGATGCACGCCATGGGCCCGAACGTGGCCGGCGTAATCGGCTCGGCTGTAGCTGCAGGTGTGCTCTTGGGCTTCCTGGCTTGACACTGACGGGGCCTTTTTTCTGCCCCACATAAGACTCTCTAATAGCTGTGCCGCCGCGATGATGTGCCCTCGCTCTCGAGGCCACCCATCGGGCGGCACATCGCTTTTCACTCCGCCTCGCGCAGTTTGAGCGCCCGTGAGTGAACAATCGCGGGGGGCGATGCGTTGTATTATTGTCGCCTACACATTATATATATAGTATTTAGCCATAAATCCGATGCAATAATCATTATCAAGCCACCCGCCATCGCATCAATTGATACTTCTCAGATAATATGATTACCCGAAGCGTGATACATGAGATTTACCGGCAATGCAGCAAGCGCCCCGGCTGTGCCGATGACATAGACGTGGCGTTGCTCTTTGACCCGAACATATCGGCATATCATAGCATATACATCGACAATAGTGCCAGAGCCATTGTGATTGCCGATATGGGCGCCGAGAGTATGATGCGCTCAATACCGCTCGACCATGTCTTCGGCATTATACCATTTGAGCGATGGGTGGCGATAGTGCTGCGCAGCGCAATACTCTTTATTGACAAGACCTCGCCGCAGTTATCCATGCATCTGGCGCCCGAGCGACCCGGGCTGTGGCAGCGCTTGGCGCGACGCCTCCGCGGCCGCTGACACCCCTATGATAGCAAAAAGATATCACACTATTGCCGCCGGACGCAAAACACGCCTGCGCTGCTCATCGTTAATGCTCTAAATCACTTTTTCGGTGGAAAAGCAAATAAAATTAGAGAAAAATTTCTTTATTTGAGAATTATGTATTACATTTGCCACTGACAACTTTAGCAACCATCACTAACATAAGAAATATGGAACAAAAAAAATTGAAAATCCGCGACTTGACCCTCCGCGATGGTCAGCAGTCATTGTTCGCAACGCGTTTGAGCCAAGCTGAAATTGACAAGCTCTTACCCTACTACGTTAATGCCGGTTTCTACATTATGGAAGTATGGGGCGGCGCTGTGCCCGACTCCGTGATGCGCTACCTCGATGAGTCGCCCTGGACGCGTCTGCGCACCGTCTCGCAGGCTATTGGCGGCAAGTCTATGCTCTCGGCCCTGTCGCGCGGCCGCAACCTCTTCGGTTATGTGCCTTATCCCGACTATGTCCTCGAAGGCTTCTACAAAGAGGCTATCGCTTCGGGCCTGAATGTGATGCGTATCTTCGATGCCCTCAATGATATAGACAATGTCAAAGAATCCATACGCCTGATTAATGCTATGGGTGGAGTGGCCGACGGCGCCGTATGCTACACCGTTGACCCCAAGCCCGCTGCTCCCGCTGCTCCCGCTGAGAAGAAAGGCTTCTTCGCGCGCCTCTTCGGCGGCAAGAGCGCCGCTCCCGCTGAGCCCGAGAAGATATTCACCGATGAGTACTTCGTGAGCAAGGCCGTGGAGATGGAGCGCCTCGGTGCAAAGATCATCACCCTCAAGGATATGGCCGGCTTGGTGACCCCCTCGCGTGCCGCCTCTATCATCTCCAAGCTCAAAGCCGCCGTCAAGGTGCCCGTTGACTTCCACACTCACTGCACCCCCGGCTATGGCTTGGCTTCAAGCATTATGGCTATCATCAACGGCGTGGATATCCTCGACACAAACATCTGGTGGTTCGGTGGCGGCTCGGCTGCTCCAGCCATTGAGTTGGTATATCTCTTCACACAGAAGCTCGGCATAGAGATAGATGTGGATATGAAGGCCGTGGGCGAGATACGCAAGCGCCTGCTCGGTGCCCGCCAGTCGCTCAAGCAGTTTGACCTGGGCCAGCTGCCTAAGGACTTTGACCCGCTCGCTGACAAGCTGCCCGCCGAAATTGAGGCGCAGCTTGACCGCGCCGTGGCTGCCGCCAAGGCCGGCGACGAGACCACCCTCCTCGATGCTTGCCACGCTATCGAGGCTTACTTCGGCTTCCCCAAGCCCAATGAGATTGTCAAGAACGCCGAGGTGCCCGGAGGTATGTACTCCAACATGGTAGCACAGCTCAAGGCTCTCAAGGCCGACGACCTGCTCAACGATGCTATGGCTCTCATCCCCATGGTGCGCCGTGATGCCGGCCTCGTGCCTCTGGTGACCCCCACCAGCCAGATTGTGGGAGCGCAGGCTGTCAACGTGGCTCTCGCTCGCAAGAACGGCAATGCCGACTATGCAAGCTGCTCTAACCAGTTTATCTCGCTCGTCAAGGGCGAATATGGCCGCACCCCGGTGCCCGTGAATCCTGAGTTCCGCGCGCAAATCACCGGCAGCCCCGAGGAGAAGCCTTACGATGTGACCACCTATCGCAAGCCCGAAAACCCCGTACTCGAGGACCTCGGCGGTGTCAAGCTCGCCAAGAACAATGAAGAAGAGCTGCTGCTCGCGCTGCTGCCGTCGGTGGCCAACGGCTTCTTACGCCGTCGTCGCACTGAGGAGTATCAGGCCGCTCAAGCCGCCAAGGCTGCTGAAGCGCCTGCCGCTGAGGAGGCCAAGGCTGCCGATGAGCCTATCACCGGCCCCACACTCAAAGCACCGATGGGCGGCCGCATCATCAGCGTCGATGTAAAGGCCGGCGACAAGGTCAAGAAGGGCGCATTGCTGCTGGTCTATGAGGCCATGAAGATGGAGAATGATGTCACCGCAGATGCTGATGTCACCATCAAGCGTGTGTTTGTCGCTCCTGACGATGTGGTCAGCACCGATGCCGTGCTTATCGAATTTGAAGGCTAATCTTAGACCTGAATAAAACCCAAAGCAGCAGGAGGGCTCCCGTAGATGTCGGGGTGCCCTCCTGCCATATTTTCACATTATCATATTATTGCATTATCGTTTGCTGTAATTGTCCATGGTGGCCTTCAGCTCTTGCTTCACCATGGCGCGTAGCTGTGGCGGCTCGAGCACGGTGAGGCGCGGCCCGTGCGACAATATCTCGGCAACAAGGTCGGGCGTCAGTCGCAGCCGATATGTGAATATCGAGTACGCATCATGCACCATCTCATGCTGTGAGGGGTGCAGCGGCAGGTCGCGCAGGTACTTGGCTTGCTGCACATCGGCACGCAGCTTGACAGTGTAGATGGTGCCCGGAGTGAATACGATGCCGAAGGCATAGCGTGTGTATTCCTCGATGTCAAAGTCGTCGTGCGGCACAAAGGTGGCGGGGCTGATGGTGACCTCGCGCATGCGGTCGAGGGCATAGGTCTTGACTTTGCCGTCGTGGGCGTTGATGCCGGTGACATACCATCGCTGGCGGAAGATTTTCAGGAATAAAGGCTCCAGAGTGATGCCCTGCCGCGGTAAGGCGCGCGTGTAGGCGTAGTAGCTGAAGCGCAGCGGGTGGTATCCGCGCAGGGCGTCGATGGCGAGCCTGAGGCAGCCTCTGGCTGAGGGCACATCTTCGATGAAGATGCGGTCGGAGACATCGCGAGCGCCGCTGAGCACATCGTTGGTGGTGGTGGCGTTGAGCAGCCAGTCAGTCACGCTCTTGTTGTGGGCATCTTCATATTCGAGGTAATACTCAAAGGAGGCGGGGTCGCAGAGTATCTCTATGCCGAACAGCTCGGCTACGGCCTGCCGATAGTTGTAAAGGGTGCGTCGGGCGAGCTTCTCGCCGTTGGAGAGCTGCGAGCGCTCCCAGCACTCGTCAAGCTCGCGGCGTGTGATGCGCCCATAGCGCCTGATGGTGTCGATGAGCCAAATGTATCTGTTGATTAAGTCTCGTGCCATAGTGGTGTCATTGATGGTCAGCGGCGGCGGAGGCGCTCGGGCGTGATGACAGCAGCGCCATGCCGGCCATTGTGTATAAAGCGTTGATTATCAATAGTTCGAAGCTCGTCTCGTAGCCGCAGTAGGTGTGCAGTGCCCACTGCGTGAGCCATGCGGCGCCGGGCGAGGCCACGCATACCCACGGCACATAGCGGTCGCGCACGGGGCGGCGGCATGCCAGGCCGAAAGCAAAGAGTCCCAGTATAGGGCCGTAAGTGTAAGAGGCGAGCGTATATACCGCCGAGATGGCGTCTTGGTCGCTCAGGTAGTAGAAGGCTATTATTACAGCGCCCATGACCGCCGACATAGCCGGGTGCACTATCTTGCGTGTGCGTGTCAGCCGCGCCTCGTCGCCGCTGCGTTGCGCCCCGAGGATGTCGATGGTGAACGAGGTGGTCAGCGAAGTCAGCGCCGAGCCGGCGGCCGAGTAAGCCGATGATATAAGACCCAAGACAAAGAGTATGCCCACCACGATGGGCATCGACGGGTGTGTGGCCACCATGCCGAAGATGTCGTCGCTCTTGGCCGGCAGGACTATGCCGTTGCTGTCAAGGAAGATGAGCAGCAAGGTGCCCAAGAGCAGAAACAGCGCTATGACGAAAAACTGTGTCACTCCGCTGACTATCATATTCTTCTGCGACTGGCGCGAGGAGCGGCAAGCGAGGTTGCGTTGCATCATGTCCTGGTCAAGGCCATTGGTGGCGATGGCCATAAACACCCCGGCTAAAAACTGCTTCCAGAAGTATGTGCCGGCTTTGGGGTCATCGAAGAAGAACATCTGCGACGACGGGTGGTCAGCAATAGCCGAGCACATCTCGCCAAATCCAAATCCCAGATTGCGAGCCACGAAATAGATGCACAGCACCACCGATGCTATCAGGCAGAAGCTCTTGAGCACGTCAGTCCATATCAATGTCTTGACACCGCCTTGGGCAGTATAAAGCCAGATGAGGGCTATCGTGGCCACCACGTTGATGGCAAAGGGAATGTCGAGCGGCCCGAACACCAACAGCTGGAGCACCGCGCATACCACGAAGAAGCGCACCGAGGCTCCGAGCATCTTGGAGATGAAGAAGAACCAAGCGCCGCTATGGTATGTGGCGCGTCCGAAGCGCCCCTCCAGATAGCCGTAAATTGACACTAAGTTGCGCTTATAGAATAGCGGCACCAGCACAAAGGCTATCACCACATATCCTACGATAAAACCGAGCACCATCTGCAGATAGGCATATCCCTTTGCGGCTACCATGCCGGGCACCGAGATGAAGGTCACGCCTGAGATAGTGGCGCCCACCATCGCGAAGGCCACGATGGGCCACGGCGCGCGCCTGTTGCCGGTGAAGAAGGTGGCGCTGTCAGAGCCGCGCGAGGCGATGTAGCCTACGGTCATCAGCAGGCCGAAGTAGCATATTATCGTGATTATCACTATCGTGGGTAATGAGAGAGTCATAGCTGTGAGGTGTTGGTGATGATTGGAGATATTTGTTATTCGGGGTATATCAAGTAGGGTGCTCGTTGGCGTCTGAAAGCCTCCACATCGGCGGCCCATGAGGCTTTGATATCGGCGGCGCTGAGGCCTTGCTCTATCATGGCGCGTATGTCGCTTCGGCCTATGAGCTTCTCAAAGAACGATGTGAAAAACTTGTCGCCCATGGCCAAGTCGCGGTATGCGTCGATGAGATACTCCAGGTTTACGCCCTGGGCAATGGCGTCCTCCTCGCTGATGGAGCGCAGGTCGCGGCCATAGCATGTGATGCCGAGCAGCGGCGGATTTTTAGCGCCGTCGGTGCTGCGCGGCGTGAACGAGAAGTCGCGGCCGTGCATCTTAGGGTGTCCATACACCTCAAAGGGGAAGTCTGTTCCGCGGCCGAGGCTCACCGGCGTGGCTTCGAAGTAGCACATTGATGGGTAAAGGTAAATGGCACGCATGGTGCGCAGATTGGGCGATGGAGCTACCGGCAGGCGATAGCGTGTGCTGTGAGTGTAGCCCGTGCAAGGTATCACGGTGAGCTTCAGGGCGGCGGCGCCTTTGAGCCACCCTTCGCCTACGGCCATCTGAGCCAGTTCGCCCAGTGTCATGCCATATACCACGGGTATGGGTAGTCGGCCCACGCCGCTGGCATATTTCATATCGAGGATAGGGCCATCTACTGTCATGCCGTTGGGGTTTGGTCGGTCGAGGATTACCACCTCTTTGGCGAGGCGCGCTGCCGCGTTCATCACGTCAAGCATCGTGCAATAATAAGTGTAAAACCGCAGCCCCACATCTTGGATATCTACCACTACCACGTCAATGCCGGCCATGACCGCGTCAGAGGGACCGCGTCGTTTGCCATCGTAGAGCGAGGCGATAGGTATGCCCGTGACGACGTCAACGCTGCTGGTGACGTGCTCACCGGCATCGGCCTTACCGCGGAAGCCGTGCTCGGGCGAGAAGATAGTCACCACGTTGATGCCGGCG
>SAMEA3663036__coassemble_1223_pt1 | contig 10011 bp, 8 predicted proteins | sample SAMEA3663036__metabat2_low_PE_026 | metagenome-assembled genome bin SAMEA3663036 (sample SAMEA3663036) | pig gut metagenome | biome: pig gut; feature: pig-associated habitat; material: faeces | place: France | collected 2012 | reverse complement strand
GCGCCATCAGCCTCACGGCTGCCGCTCATCCGCTGCCGTCGGACTTGTCGGACTTGTCAGACGGGTCAGACTTGTATGACAAAGCGTTAGGCACTGATATATAGATAGTTATCAAGTGCGCTTCAAGAGACGCCGGTGACTTCAGGCTGAAAGGCGGCAGCCTCCGGCTGATAGGCGCGCAAGGCGCGCCTCGCCCCCCGATGCGCGTTGCGCTGCAAGCGCTCCGGGGTGAGGCCTCTTGCTTTCAATAGCTGAAAACTTGATACTTGATTTCTATAGTTATTACCTCAAAACGACCGCTTTTAGAGAAAAAATTTGTATTTTTGTGCCGATTTTTATACCAATAGCTGTTTATGAATATAGAAGATATACAGTCATTGATATCCGGTGATGAAACTCGCACGTTGGAACTAAAGAAGACCACGGGCGAGCTAAAGGACGGCATCCGTTCTATTTGTGCTTTCCTCAATACAGCTGGCGGTTGGCTGCTTTTTGGCATCTCACCAACTACCTTGCAGATTCTTGGCCAGGAAGTGACTGACAATACTCGGAAGGAGATAGCAAGGGAGATAGCAAAACTGGAGCCTCTGATTGACCTGCCGGTAGAATACGTTGACGTGCCACATCGTCCGGGCTTTAAGGTTATTGCCATTCATGTGCGTGCCGCCGGCTATTGGAGCGCGCCTTACACATACGATAGCAAACCATACATACGAATAGAAAGCACTACTGTAGTTATGCCCCGTGATATTTTTGAGGATCGATTGCTTCGGAGCAAGAACAACCGCTACAAATGGGAAGATCAAGTATGTGAGGGAGTCACCATTGGCGATTTGGAGGAACAGCGTATTCGTGGCGGAGTGCGTTTGGGCGTTGAACGCGGGCGCATGCCGGCATCCTCATTAATGGAAACGACGGAGAGCCTTGTTGAAAAACTTAAACTAACGACAGCTGATGGGAAACTGAAGAACGCAGCTGCTGCCTTGTTCCTGCATAACACCGGTCAATTCCCTCAGTTTCTACTTCGCATGGCTCGATTCCGTGGCACCAATAAGAACGAGTTTATCGACAATCAGCGTGCTTACGGAAACTTTTTCACACTTTTAGACGCCGGCATGGCATTCTTTTTCAAGCATCTTTCCATTAGCGGCAAGATTGTTGGTTTCACAAGAGTGGAGAAACTGGAAATTCCCGCCGAGGCTCTGCGAGAAGCATTGACGAATGCGCTGTGTCATCGGCTATTCCACAACACAAGCAGTTCGGTAGGAATAGCCATATATGATGACCGCATAGAGATTGAGAACTCCGGTCATCTGCCGGAGGAGTTGACTACAGAGACCATAAAACTGTCACACCATTCCTTTCCTCAAAACCCAACCATAGCGGACGTGCTCTTCAAAACTACATTCTTGGAGAATTGGGGTAGTGGTGTAGGCCGCATTATTGATGCCTGTCGAGAGGCAAATCTTCCAGAGCCCGAATACAACCAGAACGCATCATTTGTTTGGATCACATTCAAAAGAAACGGGGTTCAAAGACATAACCATACACCTCACACAGCCCCACAAGTTACCACCCCCTCAACCCCCTCAACCCCCTCAACCACAAAGCGAGACAATGCTAAGCTGAAACGGTTGAAAACATTATTAACCGCAATCGGGGAAAATGGCGCTAATCTGAAAGAACTCATGGAAACGCTGCAGCGTAGGGACAGGAAAGGATTTGTTGCCACTTACATTACTCCAAACATAGAAGCAGGTTATATTGCCATGTTATACCCGGAAACTCCAAACCATCCTATGCAATCATATTACTTAACAAACAAGGGCCGAGATGCTTTGAACAATCTATGATAGCAAAGCAGACATAACGCGTCTGTATCAGTTGAAGCTGATTAACGATAGATTTATCGGCTCCTTTCAAGATCTCATCTCTCCACTTTTTGCAACGCCCTCCTGCTAAACATAAATCCTCGCTGAGGCGAGGCGGCCTTCGGGTCGGAGGATGCACACGGTGGGTGGGGAGAGATGGGGACACAAAAATCGCTCCGGAGCCAGGCTCGGGAGCGATTTTTTGTGTCTGAGGTGAGAAATGTGTCGCTTATGCGTTCTTTGCAACGACGCGGCGCTCTTTGATGCGAGCTTTCTTGCCGGTGAGTTTGCGCAGATAGTAGAGTTTAGCGCGACGCACTTTACCGTACTTGTTGACGGTGATAGAGTCAATGAAGGGTGACTCGATGGGGAAGATACGCTCAACGCCGATGTTGTCAGACATCTTGCGCACGGTGAAACGTTTCTTTGCACCCTCGCCCGAAATGCGAATGACGACGCCACGGTACATCTGGATACGCTCCTTGTTACCTTCTTTGATGCGGTAAGCCACGGTGATAGTGTCGCCGGGGTTAAATTCGGGATGTTGCTTGCCGGTAGCAAAAGCCTCTTCGGCAACTTTGATTAAATCCATTGTTCTAAATGATTTTAATGTTAACATTAGTCGCAACATACGCAGGCTGCACACCGTCCTGCCAGCGGTTACGAAATCGACGACAAAGGTAGTAAAAAAAATCCAAACGTGCAAGCATAGCTTTTCATTTTGATTAAAAGAAGATTAAATAATGGGTAAAAACGGGATAAAGCGCTAAAGGGAGGGCAATAGGCTTTTGCGGCGCGGATTTTTTTTGTAACTTTGCGGTATGATGCGACAATCACGAACAGCGTATCTGCGCGAGCGCGCCATCGCCTTATGGACATATTGCTCATCGGGCGTATGGTCAGACATGCGCGACAAATGGTGGGTAGCGTTGGTCAAGACGCTCAATTTGTCGGCCAAATCGTTTATGCGGCGCGACATACAGAGCCAGGCATGCGCGTTGACCTACCGGACGTTGCTGGCGATAGTGCCGGCGCTTGCGTTGCTGATAGCGATAGGGCGCGGCTTTGGCTTGCAGCAGATGTTGCGCAATGAACTGTTTAGCATCTTCCCGTCGCAGCATACTGCAATCAACTATGCTTTAGACTTTGTCGATGCGTACCTGAGCAATTCGTCGGGCGGGCTGTTTGTGGGCATCGGACTTGCGTTTCTGCTGTGGACTCTGATATCTCTGGTGAGCAATATCGAGCGGGCGTTTAATCGCATCTGGGGTCTGAGCAGCGGGCGGTCGCTGTGGCGTCAGATATCAGACTACACGGCTATGATGCTCATCTTGCCGGTGTTGATGATATGCTCGGCGGGCATCTCGCTGATGGTGTCATCGACTCTGCGAGCGCTCTTTGACGCAACGGTGCTGACCCCCCTGGTGAGCTTGTCGCTCAAAGGGGCATCGGTGGTGTTCACCTGGCTGTTTTTCACGGCGGCGTATATGCTGGTGCCCAACACCAAGGTGCGTTTTCGCAATGCCGTCATAGCGGGCGTGTTTGCGGGCACGGGCTTTTTGGTGGTGCAGTGGCTGTTTGTCAGCGGGCAGATGTATGTAGCGCGCTACAATGCCATCTATGGCAGCTTCTCGTTTTTGCCGCTGCTGTTGCTGTGGCTGCAACTGACATGGATGATAACGCTTGCGGGGGCTGTGATATGCTACTCGTCGCAAAACTTCTTGCATTTCTCACACGATGAAGAAGTAGCGAATATCTCGCCGGCCTACGACCGGCTGGCCACGATAGCAGCGGCAGCCGTCATCACCCGGCGTTTCGTGTCAGGCAAGGGCTCAACAGAGCGCCGTCTGCTGATAGAGCGCTATGACATACCGCCCCAGCTTGCCGACAGCATCATAGCGCGTCTGCATCACGCCGGCGTCATCGCCACCACTATCATCGACGAGAAGCATGACGTGTATGGCTACGCTCCGGCTATTGATCCGGCCACGCTCACCGTGGGCAAGGTATGCTCCATGCTTGACAATGACGGGCATGACGGCTTTATAACCTCGTTTGGCGAGCGGTTTCCCGGGGTGGAGCAACTGCGGCGGCAGCTGAGCATCCCCCTGTCAGACGACACGCCCTTAGCGGCGCTTCAGATTAATGACTGCGACCACAGCATAACATATACTAAAAACACAACTAAAAATACACTATCATGAAAAAAGTCATCGCTACAACCAACGCACCCGGCGCCATAGGCCCGTACAGCCAAGCTATAGACACCGGCACATTTGTATATGCCTCCGGCCAGATACCCATCAACCCCGCCGACGGCACTATTCCTGCCGGCATCACCGCTCAGACGGCGCAGTCGCTCTCAAACGTCAAGGCAATACTCACCGAAGCGGGCTTGACGATGGACAATGTGGTCAAGACCACGGTGTTTCTCGCCGACATGGCTGACTTTGCGGCCATGAATGAGGTGTATGCACAGGCCTTCAGCGCGCCCTACCCCGCTCGCTCGGCGGTGGCCGTGCGCGACCTGCCCAAGGGCGTATTGGTGGAAATCGAAGTGATAGCGCTCAGATAAGGCCACAAGGGGCTTACGGCGCCGCACCGATGGCTGACAGCCCCACCTACACATTGAAAAATCAGCAATATTATATTCATCAATAATATTCAATAGCTACAATATATAAAAATGGAAAAACTTCAGGTAAAAATCAACAACGTCACCGCCACCGTGTCAGAGGCCGCCGTTGAAGCCCTGGCTCCGGCTGCGGCTGCATCGATAGAGAAACTGGTCAAAGGCACCGGCGCGGGCAATGACTTCCTCGGGTGGGTGAACCTGCCTACTCGCACTCCCTCGACACTCATCGATGACATCAACGCCACGGCTCGCCGCATGCGCGAGACCTGCGATGTGGTAATCGCCATCGGCATCGGCGGCAGCTATCTGGGCGCCAAAGCCGTGATAGAGGCACTGAGCGACTCGTTTGCCGCGTACAAGAAGACTGAGGGGCCGCAGATACTCTTTGCCGGACAAAACATCGGCGAGGACTATCTGTATGAGCTTCAGGAGTATCTACGCGACAAGCGCTTCGGCATCATCGTCATCTCCAAGTCAGGCACCACCACAGAGCCAGCTATCGCCTTCCGCCTGCTCAAGGCTCAGCTCGAAGAGCAGTTAGGCCGCGAAGAGGCCTCAGCGCGCATCGTGGCCATCACCGATGCTCACCGCGGCGCCCTGCGCAGCCTCGCCACCACCGAGGGCTATAAGACCTACGTCATCGACGACAATGTGGGCGGCCGCTTCTCCGTGCTCAGCCCCGTGGGCTTGCTGCCCATCGCCGTGGCCGGCTTTGACATCAAGGCTCTCGTGGCCGGCGCCGCCTCAATGGAGGAGGCCACGCTCAACGGCAGCGACAACGCCGCTGCGCTCTATGCCCAGACACGCAACGCCCTCTATCAGGCCGGCAAGAAGATAGAGATACTCGTCAACTACAACCCCAAGCTCCACTACTTCGGCGAATGGTGGAAACAGCTCTACGGCGAGAGCGAAGGCAAGGACCACAAGGGCATCTTCCCCGCCGCCGTGGATAACTCTACTGACCTCCACTCTATGGGCCAGTGGATACAAGACGGCGAGCGCACAATCTTTGAGACGGTAATATCGGTGGCTAACCAAGCTCACGAGGTGATTATCCCTTCAGACACAGACAATCTCGACGGACTCAACTACATTGCCGGCAAGCGCGTAGATGAAGTCAACAAGATGGCTGAGCTTGGCACTGTGATAGCTCACGTAGATGGCGGAGTGCCCAATATCCACATCACGCTGCCCGCGCTGCGCGAAGACTATCTGGGTCAGCTTATCTACTTCTTTGAGGTGGCTTGCGGCATCAGCGGTTATATCCTTGATGTAAACCCGTTCAACCAGCCCGGTGTTGAGGCCTACAAGCGCAATATGTTTGCCCTGCTGGCCAAACCCGGATATGAAAAAGAGACCGAGGCCATCAAGGCACGTCTCTAATCATACGATAGCATCAACCCACCATCACCCTGTTAGAGCGGGCATACACACCGGGGCAGCAACGGCAGCAGAGCCGAGCCACAATGTATGCCCGCTCTTTAATATCCGACAATGGACACACGCACAACACCCCCATCGCCGATAGGAGTCTTTGACAGCGGCTACGGCGGCCTCACCGTGCTCAAAGAATTGCGGCGCCGCCTGCCACAGTATGAGTATATCTATCTTGGCGATAACGCTCGCGCGCCCTACGGCACACGCTCGTATGACTTAGTGTATCAATTCACGCTCGACGCGGTGCGATACCTCTTCGGGCTTGGCTGCCGACTTGTAATCTTGGCCTGCAACACGGCGTCGGCCAAAGCCTTGCGCACCATACAGCAGCGCGACCTGCCGGGCATAGACCCACAGCGGCGCGTGCTCGGCGTGATACGTCCTACCGCCGAGGCCATCGGCAGCACCTCGCGCGGCGGCAACATAGGCATCTTTGCCACGCCGGGCACCATAGCCTCGCAGTCATACGACATAGAGATAACCAAGCTCAACCCCGGCTTTCACACCTACGGCCACGCCTGCCCTATGTGGGTGCCACTGATAGAGAATGGCGAGGCCGACAAGCCCGGCACGGACTACTTCGTGCGCCAGGACGTGGAGGCCCTGCTGGCCACGTGTCCTGACATAGACACCATCATCCTTGCGTGCACCCATTACCCGCTGATATACCCCAAGATACGCGCCGCCGTGCCCCGGCACATCGACATCGTGTGCCAAGGGCCTATCGTGGCCGAGAGCCTCGCCGACTACCTGCGCCGACACCCGGAGATGGAGACTACGCTGTCGCGCGAGCCACAGTGCCGATACCTCACCACCGATGACCCCGAGCGCTTTGCCGCCGCCGCCACCATATTTATGGGGCACGACGTCAAGGCCGAGCATGTGACCATCTGCTGAGGGACATCACGCATCGCGGCGTGCTAAAGCCGGCGCCCGATGTAAAAGGCATAGCCATAGTATCGGCCATAGCAGTCGTACATCTGCGCCTCACGACGCATATTGGCCACTAACTCGGCAGCCATAGGCGATGACTTGTGGCGGCTGAGGAAATCTTCTTGCACCAAGCGCTGAGGGTGGTAAAACTCTTCGGTCCAGCATCGCGAGGGCAGCACAAAGGTAGCTACCGGCTCATAGCCGGCCTCCTCCATAGCCCACACCTTTGCCGATGTAAGCTCTACCTCAGGGTATGCCTCAGACCAAAAGTGCTCAATGGCGGCGGGGCGATGGGGCGTGAGCCACGTGGCATCAGTCACCGCCACATATCCTCCGGGCTTGATGTATCGATGCCACATCTGCAATCCGTGGCGAAAGCCTACGTTGTATATCGCGCCCTCTGACCATATCATATCCAAAGACTCAGGCTCAAAAGGCAGGGCGTCCATTGAGCCGATGCGGGCATCTACCTTGTCAGCGAGCCCCATCTCGGCGGCGCGATGCCTAACGGCCTCTACAAAGGCCGGGAAAATATCCAAGGCCACCACGCGGACATCTGCATGGCGAGCGAGCGTCAAAGCCGACGAGCCGGTGCCACAGCCCAAATCGGCCACAAGGCCATCGCGGGGCAGCTCATTGACAAACGACAAGGCCTTCAGCGTAGTATCCTCGCTGCCCGGTCCTTGGCGCTTTAGTGCTGAGAAATAGTCGCATATAAGGGCGAAGTCAAAATCCTGGATTGACTGCTCGGAGTCTGTAACGTTGTGGTCTTGCATACTTATTTATATTATCATATTGTAATTTATTGTCATGGCCTATCGGCGAATGACGGCCGGCATATAGCATCGCACTATCAATGCCACGACAGCCGTGTTGCATATCTCGGTCATGTCAATGCTATGACGACCGCTCTGAAGATAAGACGCACAAACGGCATAAAAATGACACTCGGCAATAAAAAAATTGCTAACTTTGCACTACATCAACACTCACCACCGATATGTCGCCCAACAACCGCCGCCGATATAAGCCACGCCGCCGCGCACGCCGCCGCAGCTTCACAGCGCTGTCAATAGCCGCCATTATCATCATCGCCGCCGCTGCGGCCATCTACAGCTATGCCAAGACGACAAGGCAGCAGACGGCATCACTGCCCGACACCGAAGCAGCCGCGCTATTGCAAGTATCCGTGCCCGACGACACTCCCGAGCAGATTAAGCACTACACGGGCTTCACGGTATCGTTTAACGCAGAGTGTCACGTCCCCAACTATGTGGCGTGGGAGCTCACCGCCGACAAAGCCCGCGGACGCTTGCCTCGCAAATCAGATTTCAGAGCAGACCCCGACATTGACGGCTGCGCCACACTGGAGGACTACCGCCGCTCGGGATACGACCGCGGACATATGGCGCCGGCCGCCGACATGAAGTGGTCAGCCGCAGCAATGAGCGACTGCCATTACCTGACCAACATCGCGCCACAGGCACAGCCGCTGAACACCGGGGCATGGGCCACCCTCGAAGAGAACTGCCGCAGCTGGGCTATCCGCGACTCGGCGATATATGTGGTGTGCGGCCCCATCCTCACCGACATGGCGATGCGCCACATTGGCAAGAGCGGAGTGTCAGTGCCCCAGCGCTATTTCAAAGTGGTCATCGCGCCATACGCCAATCCGCCCCGAGGCATAGGCTTCATCATGCCCAACAGGCGAGTGGCCGGCGGCGTGCAAGCCACCGCCACCACGATAGACCACATCGAGGCCATTACCGGCTATGACTTCTTCGCAGCCCTACCCGATGAGATAGAGACCACCATCGAGAGCCAAAGCAACTACCCCCTCTGGCAACGAAAGATATAACGCCCGGGGCGGCCACACAGCCCGCGCCATTACCACCACATACCACCACATACCACTATACGAGCCACCCAATGTACGACATCAGCAACACTGACACCATCTGCGCCATCTCCACACCGCCCGGCAGCGGAGGCATCGCCGTGATACGCATCAGCGGCCCCAAAGCCGTGGCCATCACCGACAGCATCTGGCAAGGCAAAGCCCTGAGCACAGCCGCCGACCACACCGCTCACCTGGGCCTAATCATTGACCCCAATGACAAGTCGGTGCTCGACCAAGCTGTGGCCACGATATACAGGGCAGGCCACTCGTTTACGGGCGATGAGGTGGTAGAGATAGCCACACACGGCTCCAGATATATACAGCAACGGCTCATCACCATACTCATCGACGCCGGCGCGCGCCATGCCGAGCCGGGCGAATTTACACGCCGCGCCTTCCTCGCCGGGCGCATCGACCTGGCCGAAGCCGAAGCCGTGGCCGACGTGATAGCCTCCACCTCCAAGGCCTCACACCGCCTGGCGCTGAGCCAGCTCACCGGCACATTCTCACAATCAATCCACGCCCTGCGCGACAGCCTCATCACCCTGGCGTCACTGCTTGAGCTGGAGCTTGACTTCTCGGAAGAAGACGTGCAATTTGCCTCGCGCCCCCAGCTCCTGGCTCAAGCCACCGATGTAGCTCGCCATATCGACAGCCTCGCCGACACCTTTGCCACCGGCTCCGCCCTCAAAGAAGGCATCCCCGTGGCCATCATAGGCAAGCCCAACGCCGGCAAATCCACGCTGCTCAACCGCCTCTTAGGCGACGACAGAGCCATCGTATCAGACATCCCGGGCACCACACGCGACACCATCGAAGGCACCGCCGTGCACCACGACATACTATTCAGATACATTGACACCGCCGGCCTGCGCCACACCACCGACACCATAGAGAGCCTGGGCATAGACCGCGCATTCTCAAAAATCGAGGCCGCCCGCATCGTGATACTGCTGACCACGCCCGATGATGCCGATGCCGACATCGCCTCACTCATCGAGCGCGACATAGCCCCACGCCTGGCACCCGGCGCCTCTCTAATCGTCGCCACCAACAAGATTGACATCAGCGCTCCCCTACCCGCCACAGCGCCGGCCCCACACATCGCAGCCCGGCTACACATCTCGGCCAAAACCGGCCAAGGCATCGACAGCCTCACCCACACCATAGCAGAGCTGAGCGGCGCCCAGCTGCTCGACACCGCCGACGCCATCGTCACCAACGCCCGCCACTAC
>SAMEA3663036__coassemble_1190_pt1 | contig 10192 bp, 7 predicted proteins | sample SAMEA3663036__metabat2_low_PE_026 | metagenome-assembled genome bin SAMEA3663036 (sample SAMEA3663036) | pig gut metagenome | biome: pig gut; feature: pig-associated habitat; material: faeces | place: France | collected 2012 | reverse complement strand
CTGTGATTATAGCCGCAGGCGCCGCTGTGGCGGCGGTGCGCGTGGCGGGACGCCGTGGATGGTGGCTTGGCGGCTGTGCTGTGGCGTCGGTGCTCATTGCGGCGTGCAATGACCATGCTATTTACTACCAGGCTGTCAACAACGGCTATGCCGTGGGCATCGTGTATTTGGCGGTGAGGTGGCTGCACGGCAATAGCGCAGCGGTGAGGCATCTGCCGATGGGCGTGAGCTATGCCGCGATAGTGGCGTTGCTCACGGCGTATGCCTACGTGCTGCATCCATCGTTTATCCCGAGCGACAGGCCCGAGACCTTCTATAAGGCGTGCGGCGTGATGGCAAGCATGGAGCATCCGCGCGTGCTCAATTATCGTATGCGAGAGACCGGCGTAGGCATCAATGCCGAGACGCTGCCGGCCACAAAGTATTGGGCTTATCAGGGTGGCGCTACCGAGGCGATGCGCGCCGATCAGGATAGCGCCGTGCGCGCCGGCGCGGCAGACTTTGTGGTGGCCAATATGAGTGACGCCGCTGACACCCTCTTTATCGCTTCGGGCTATAAGCCGGTGATGACCTTCAGAGAGTATGATGACAGCTATGTAATCCTTAGCCGACATGACATCACGGTGCCTGACGGTGATTTCCGGCCGACGATGCTCGACAGGTTGCTCAAACGGCCGATAGAGGCGTGTGAGGCGTGTGGGCGGTGATATGGCAGATGGTGGTGACGAGCCGCCGGTTTGTTATGTTTTATTCGCAAAATGCTGTCGGTGACGTTAAATACTTATAAAAATCAGTACACACGCGCGCAAAAGCGGTACAGGTTTTTGCCCTTTTGGCCGTTAAATTATAACTTTGCACCTTGAAATAAGAAAAAAGATGACAATAAAGACTGCATTTTGGCTGACACTCATTGCCGTGGGAGCTACGGCAGCAGGGTGCAACGACGATGGCACGGTGCTCACGTCAGAGTCGTACAGCAGTGTGGCGATATCATCGTTTCATCTCTCGGCAAACGATGCTATAGCCCACCTGGACTCGGTGTACTTCTCCATCGACCTTGAGCGGGCTCAGATTTATAATGCCGACTCGCTGCCCTATGGCTCGGACGTCACGGCGCTGGTGCCCGTGGTGATGATGCAGACGGGCGCGTCAGTGGCCGAGCTGAAGTTTAAGACCATTGCCGGCGAAGATACGGTGAGCAACTATCTCACCAATTCGACCAATCCGGTCAACTTCGCTGCCGGGCCTGTGGAGCTGCGCATAGTGTCGCTTGACGGCACCGCCGAGCGCATCTACACGGTGAAGGTCAACGTGCACACCGTCAATCAGGACTCGCTATATTGGGGCGAGCTGGCTTACAGCACCTTGCCCTCGAAATTTGCCTCACCCACGCGCCAGCACACGGTGCGTCGTGGCGAGACCATCTATTGCCTTACGAGCGATGGTGCCGGCAGCTACTGCATGGCATCGAGCACCGACCCGTCGGCCGCGCAGTGGCGCCTGCAAGATGTGGCTTTCAGCTTTGAGCCTGATGTGGATAGCTTCACCGCCACTGATGACGCTTTCTACATCCTCGATGGCGACGGCGCTCTCTATCGCAGCGCAGATGCAGGAGCCACGTGGACGCCCTGTGGCAGCGCGCCGTGGCGTTATATCTTCGGCGCTGTCAACGGCTCGATAGTGGGCTCGGCTCTCAGAGACGGTCAGTGGGTGTATGTCACATATCCCGAGAGCGCCGAGCAGCCCATTGAGGCAGACTTCCCCGTGAGCGGTATGTCGCAAGCTGTCACGCTGACCACGTCGCTGTCAGGGCAAGAGTCGTTGCTCTTTGTGGGCGGCCGCCTTGCCGATGGCTCTCTGACTAATCGCACCTACGGCTATGACGGCACCAACTGGGCTCAGCTGAGCACCCGTGCTATCAAAGAAGGCCTTGAGGACGCAGTGATATGGCAATATGCCACACGCCATTACAGCTCATCGTGGAGCGCCACCGATTATTCGGCCATCTTCGCCATGGGAGGCCGTCGCAGCGATGGCTCTATCAACGACACCGTGTATGTGTCAGAAAACTATGGCATCACATGGACCAAGGCATCGACATCAATGCAGCTGCCCGAGGGATTTGCCACGCCGGCACGCGCTCAGGCCTTTGTCAGCGATATAACAATGACGGCAGACCGCACTGCGGCGAGCCGCGCATGGCACACGATACTGAGCTGTCGGCGCCCCTACGACACCCGCCCCATAGAGGAATGGGAGTGCCCGTATATCTACATCTTCGGCGGTGTGGATAAGATGGGCGCACTGTACAACACGGTGTGGCAGGGCGTGATACTGCGCTATACGTTCAAGCCCATACAATAGGAGGATAAAGTCACACACACAGCACGATATCACTAAGCAATGATACGCAAGATAGTCATAGCCTCAATCATATTTATCACGCTGCTTGCCGGTCGATGGCAGGCAGAGGCGCAGACCGCGCCTTATAAATTTGATTTCGGAGCTATGATAGGCATGAGCGGCTATTTAGGCGATGCCAACAGCGCCTCTCTGCTCAAGCACCCCGGCATCTCGGCCGAGGTCGCCGCCCGGTATATCGCCAATACGCGCTTTGCTTTCAGAGCCTCGCTGGGCATGCTCACCATGAAGGGCAACACGGCCGAGATGGCCGACGTGCTGCCCGATATGGCATCGTATGAGTTCAGCTCCACGGTCTATGACCTTGGCGTGCGCGCCGAGTTTAACTTCTTCAATTATGGCATCGGCGAGACCTATAAACGCCTGAAGCGCTGGACACCATACCTGACGGTGGGTGTGGGCGCGTGTCTGGCATCATCTGGGGGGCACACCTCCGTGGCGCCGACATTGCCCATGGGCTTTGGTATCAAGTTTAAGCCTCGCGAGCGCTTTAACCTGCTGCTTGAGTTCACGATGACCAAGGCTTTTGGCGACCATCTCGATGGGCAGGAGCTCAGCGACCTCAACCAGATAAAGACAGCTTTTTATAAGAACACGGATTGGTACTCTCGCATCAGCATAGGATTTTCATATGAGTTCGGCAAGCGGTGCGAGACCTGCCACTATGTAGAATAGCAAAAGAATAATCAAAGAATAATCATCGCATATCACCACCATCGGTAATCATATCATCAAGACTATGGCATCAATAGCAGATATAGACCTGAAGCGAGTGCCCCGGCATGTGGCCATCATCATGGACGGCAACGGCCGCTGGGCTCAGGCTCGCGGAATGGACCGCTCGGCCGGCCATGTGGAAGGCGTGGCCAGCGTGCACGACATCACCGAGGCGGCGTCAGACATAGGTGTGAAATACCTCACGCTCTACACCTTCTCCACCGAGAATTGGAATAGACCCAAGGCCGAGGTCGATGCGCTGATGAACCTTATCGGCATCGCCATAGAGCGCGAGACCCCGATGATGCTTGCCCACAATGTGCGTATGACGATGATAGGCGATATGGACCGTATGCCGGCCGATGCGCGAGCACGCCTGGAGAAATGCTTTGCCGATACCTCCTACTGCACCGGCCTGACGATGGTGCTCGCCCTGAGCTACTCGGCGCGCTGGGAGATAACGCGCGCCGCGCGTATGCTCGCACAGGAGGCCGTCAGAGGCGAGATTGATGCCGATACTATCGATGACTCTATGGTGGCATCGCGGCTGACCACGGCTGCCATGCCCGACCCCGACTTGCTGATACGCTCGGGTGGCGATTTGCGCGTGAGCAACTTCTTGCTGTGGCAGATAGCCTACTCCGAGATATATGTCACCCCGATATTTTGGCCTGACTTCCGCAAGCCGCAGTTTTATGATGCAATAGTCGATTACCAGCGGCGCCAACGCCGCTTCGGCCTCACCGCCGAGCAGGTCAAATAGCTTCGGTAATGACAACGACAATATAGCCCCTTTCACCCGATACACAAACAAACGTTATCACATCACTCACAACACGATATAGCGCAACACCTAATATATATATGCGACAAACACTGCTTGCCATCACAGCCCTCATCATGATGCTGCTGCCCTGCCGGGCGGCGGCCGATGCGGCTACAGACACGATATACAATCCATCGGTAATCTATTCGGCGATGCCTAAGGTCTATGAGATAGCTGGCATCAGCGTCACCGGCGCCCCCAACTATGACGACGAGATAATCCTGGGCTATGCCGGCCTCAAGGTCGGCGACCGCGTGGCTATCCCCGGCGATGATGTCACGGCAGCAGCCAAGCGCTTGATGCGCCAGGCGCTGTTCTCGCAGGCACAGTTTAAGTTAGTCAAGGTGGCGGGCGACAAGGCGTGGCTTGAGCTGGCCGTGCGCCCTCAGCCCCGCATCTCGGTGGTCAACTATATAGGCATGAAAAAAGGCGAGGCTAAGGACCTGCGCGAGAAGCTGCAGCTGATGAAGGGCAATCAAATCACCCAAAACATCGTCAACCGCGCCACCATGATTGTGCAGAAGTATTTTGCCGACAAGGGCTTTGGCAATGCCGAGGTAAATATCAGCCTGCACGAGGACCTCTCTGCGCCTAACGAGATGATTGTAGATGTCAGGGTCAATAAGCACGACAAGGTGAAGGTGCACAAGATATATGTGGAGGGCAACAAGGTGCTCAGCGATGGCAAAATCAAACGCACCATGAAGAAGACCAATGAGAATGGCAACATCTTCAACCTCTTCAAGCAGAAAAAGTTTGTGCGCACCGACTATGAGAACGACCTCAACCTCATACTCGAGAAATACAACGAGCTGGGATATCGCGACGCCAAAATCGTCAGCGACAGCGTGGTGGCCTATGACGAGAAAAAGGTAGATGTGCATATCACCGTAGATGAAGGCCGCAAATACTATATCAAAGATATCAGCTGGGTGGGCAACACCGTGTATCCTACCGATGTGCTCAACACTATCCTCGGCATGGAGGCCGGCGATGTATATAACCAGAAGATGCTCAATAAGCGCCTGAGCGAGGACGATGACGCCGTGTCAAACCTGTATATGGACCACGGCTACCTCTTCTACCAGTTGGTGCCAATAGAGCGCGAGATAGATGGCGACTCCATCGCCCTGGAGATGCGCATGGCCGAGGGTCCTCAGGCGCGCATCAACAACGTGGTGATCAACGGCAACGACCGCCTCTATGAGAAGGTGATACGCCGCGAGCTGCGTGTCAAGCCCGGCGAGCTCTTCAGCAAGAGCGACCTGATGCGCTCGGCGCGCGAGATAGCCCAGACCGGCCACTTCAACCCCGAAAATATGGATATACGCCCCGAGCCTAACGAGGAAAACGGCACCGTGGATATCATCTTCAACCTGGAGTCAAAAGCCAATGACCAGATAGAATTTTCGATGGGCTGGGGACAGACCGGTATCATAGGCAAGCTGTCGCTGAAGTTTACCAACTTCTCAATCAAGAACCTCTTCCACCCCAGTACCTACAAGGGTGTGATACCGCAGGGCGAGGGCCAGACGTTCACCATCTCGGCGCAGACCAATGCCCGATACTATCAGGCCTACTCGATCTCATTCCTCGACCCGTGGTTTGGAGGCAAGCGCCCCAACTCGCTGTCGGTGTCGGCCTACTACAGCCGCCAGACCGGTGTCAACTCATCATACTATAACTCCACGTGGGCCAACAGCGCCTATTACGGTCTCTATGGCTCATACAACAGCGACTACTACAACAACTCATACCAGTCATCGTATGACCCCAACAAGGTGCTGCAGATGCTGGGCGTCAATGTGGGCTTCGGCAAGCGTCTGAGCTGGCCAGATGACTTCTTCACCTTCACCGCCGAGCTCGGTTATAACTGGTATTATCTGAAAAACTGGGACTACCTCTACTATATGAACAACGGCACGTCAAACGCCCTCGTCCTGGGCTTGACGCTGGCACGCTCGTCAATAGACAACCCCATGTACACCCGCAGCGGCTCCACTTTCTCGCTGAGCTTGCAGCTGACACCGCCGGCGTCGCTGATGTCGGGCAAGAAGGACTGGAAAGCCCTCAGCGAGAAAAACGACGAGGCCAGCAAGAAAGAGCTGTATCGATGGATTGAATACTGGAAGCTGCGCTTCAAGTCGCGCGTGTATATTCCGCTGGCCAATGCCGACGGCACCTACACGCCGGTGCTGATGACGCGCGCCGACTTCGGCTTGCTCGGCAGCTACAACAAATACCTCAAGTCGCCGTTTGAGACATTCTATGTGGGCGGCGACGGTATGTCAGGCTCATACACCTATGCCACCGAGACCATAGCGCTGCGCGGTTATGACAACGGCTCTTTCACCCCGTGGGGCAGCGAGGGCTACGCCTATACGCGCCTGGGTGTGGAGCTCCACTTCCCGCTGATGCTCCAGCCCTCCACTACGATATACGCCCTGTCGTTTGTCGAGGCCGGTAATGCCTGGACCTCGGTGAGCCATTTCAACCCCTTCTCGCTCAAGCGCAGCGCCGGCGTGGGTGTGCGCATCTTCCTGCCTATGGTGGGTATGATGGGTATCGACTGGGCCTACGGCTTTGACAAGGTATTCGGCACACGCGGCGGCAGCCACTTCCACTTTATCCTCGGCCAGGAATTCTGACGATGCGATTAAACTTTGAGCAGCCGTCAGGTGTCTAATAACTAAAATTACCCTCGGCTGCCCGCAGCAGCCACCTAATATCATCAACGAAAACATAAGCAATAGAGATATGAAACGAATACTGTTAATACTCATAGCCGTGGCCGGCTGCTGCGCCGCCGCTTCGGCCCAGAAATTTGCCATGGTGGATATGGACTATATCCTGCGCAATGTGCCCAACTACGAGATGGCCAACGAGCAAATCAACCAGCTGTCGCAGCGCTATCAGAAGGAGATAGAGGCCCTTGGCAAGGAGAGCGAGACCATGTATCAAAACTACCTCTCTGACAAGGTGTTCCTCACCGACGAGCAAATCAAGAAACGCGAAGAAGAAATCGTGGCCAAGGAGAAAGAAGCCACCGAGCTGCGCTACAAATACTTCGGCCCCGAGGGCGAGCTCTACAAGAAGCGTCAGACACTGCTCAAGCCCATCCAGGACGACGTGTATAACGCCATCAAGAAAGTGGCCGAGGAGCGCGGATATCAGGCCATCTTTGACCGCGCCTCATCGTCAGAGATAATATTTGCCTCGCCGCGTATCGACGTCAGCAACGAAGTGCTCGCCAAGTTAGGCTATTCCAAATAGTTTTACTATCTTTGCAGAGCAAAAGCAACCAATACACTGAAATTATCAAACAATAAACATATAATCCTACATGTTCAAAAAAATTGTCCTTGCCCTCTTAGTGGCCCTCCCTTTGTCAGCTGCCGCACAGAAATTCGGCGTAGTCAAGGTTGACGAAGTCTTCCAAGCAATGCCCGAAACAGCTACCACTCAGGCGCAGTTTACCGAGGCTTCTAAAAAGTATGAAGACGAGTTCCAGAAACTCCAAGAAGAAATCAACAAGCTCTACACCGACTTCCAGGCGCTCGACAAAGACGAGACCACGCCCCAGTCAATCAAAGAGCGTCGCCTGCAGGAGATCCAAGAGAAGGATCAGAAGATACAGCAGTTCCGCAACACCGCACAGCAAGACCTGCAGCGCCTGCAAGAGCAGCTCATCGCTCCTATCCAGCAGAAGCTCACTGATGCCATCAAGGCCGTGGGCGCCGAGGGCGGTTACACCTTCATCTTCCCCAACGAGCAGGCTATGATACTCTACTCAGGCACTGACGTTGTGGATATCACCGCCGCCGTCAAAGCCAAGCTCGGCATCAAATAAGCCCGCCCCCCCATCACCACATCACAGCAGCGAGAGCGCCCGGCGCCCTCGCTGCTGCTTTTGTATTAGCCCCCCGCGGGGGAGCGAGAGGCTCGCTGTGCGCTATCAGAGCAGTCTGACTTGTCTGACTTGTCAGACGGGTTGGATAGTGTGTTATGTGCTGATAATGAGGAGGGTGGCGGCGCAGCCTGAAGGCTGCGAAAAAATCGGGGATATTTTTGTGAAATAAAGCTAAAATCACTATCTTTGCAGTGCAGGCCGCTCGCAGAAGCCCGGTCAGGGCATCGCGGGTGGGTCGGCAGACATTTTTTTCAAGAAGGCGTTACTATGCGCTCATTCTTGGCTTATTGGAAACCTGGTAAATTTCAATATACATCCATAACCCTTCTGATTATCAACAATATCTATAGATCGCAGTGTACTAATAGTGTACTTTGGGAGAAGCTGGCGGCAAGCCGGAGCAAATGAATTTGAAATAATTGTCATTCATTAGAGATTGTTAACTGCGTCGATTTGCCTATTTCCCCAACTACGCAATCGTCCGGAATTAACTAATCCATATTTTATCACGGAATAGACTTGACGTGTAGGGTACAGTTTTGTGTTTTCGGAAATAATTAGTAACTTTGCAAATAACCTCAAGAAATTGAACCATGAGAACTGATTCCGAGATAGTTATTGAGCGCATAAATAGACTAAGAATAGTCTTATCGGAACAGAATCGCAAAGGCAAATGGCTTGCCGAACAATTAGGCAAAAACGAAGCCACCGTCTCCCGATGGTGCTCCAATGCCTCCCAACCCTCCCTCGAAATGCTCGTCAAAATCGCTTCTATCCTCAAAGTTGACCCCCGCACCCTGCTTAACGGCGGAAATATCTATTGATTATGGCCTACTCCAATCAAATACGTGAAGAAGAACTGAAAAATAAAGTCGCCCAAGATTTTTTTCAGGCATATGATACTACACAAATTTTAGGCAATGTGGATTTTTGCGTTGCCGTGCCGTCTAACGGACCACAATTATTTGAGACGGAATATCTCATGTGGGCGGAGGCGAAGAAAGGCAATAAATCTAATCTCGAGGAATCTTTTGTTCAACTTGTAATAACAATAGGTAAAGCTCATACATTCGAGAAACATCTTCCGCCCCGTTTTCTTGGTGCATTTGATGCAGCAAAAATTGCATTCATACCATATAATAATCTTCTTGAAATATTTCATCAAAACGATTTCAATTGGAATGTAGCACCTTCAGATCATTCCACAAAAGAATTTGTTTTAATTCATGAAAAGGTTAAAGAGGTTTTATCCCATCAAATCCTTACATTCAATTTTGATCGGAATAAAAAAGAACTTGAAAAATTTATCAAGCATAATTTTATTGTTGGTAAGTCTAAGTTATCAAAGATACGAATAAGTAAAAATAACTTCGTAGCCATATATCAAAAATGGCTACTTGAAGTAAAGCCGACAATCAATGTGAATTGGGATAAGGCCAAGAAGTCCGGCATAATAGACGCAGATTTTTATTTGGCAGATATTCTTTCGGAACACAATGTATCCTTGAAAGAGAAACTTTTCGTATTATTGCGAGAATCATATTATGAACTTGATAGGAAAAAGAACGACCTCGGACTATTCACATCAAGTAAAGCCAATTTCATTGATGAACAGAAAGCCCACAATCAATTCTGGAATCGATATAGCCGTCCTCCAAAGAGAGAATATTGGGATTATATAGTTGAACGTCGTGACTTACTCGTTCCTCCAGACGTTCGCGAACGCAAAGGCTCTTTTTTTACACCTCAGAAATGGGTGGAACTATCTCAACAATATCTTGCTGATGAACTTGGCGAGAATTGGCAAGATGAATATTATATCTGGGACTGCGCTGCCGGAACAGGAAATCTGCTTAACGGATTGACAAATAAATATCGGATCTGGGCATCAACTCTTGACAAAGCAGATGTTGATGTTATGAAGGAAAGAATAAAGAATGGCAGTGCCAATCTACTAGAAGATCACGTATTTCAATTTGACTTTCTGAATGATTCATTCGACAATCTACCTCCTCGGCTAAAGGAGATAATTGATAATGAAGAAACAAGAAAGCGGTTAGTCATATATATTAATCCGCCTTATGCAGAGGCTGGTGATAGCAAACAAATATATGGCACAGGAAAGAACAAGACGAATGTATCAGTTTCTAATTATATCTATAAAAAATATCTTGACCGTATTGGAATTGCAGGTCGAGAACTATTCGCTTTATTTCTTATAAGAGTATACCATGAAATCCCTTCTTCGGTGCTTGCAAATTTTTCAAAGTTGAAAAATTTGCAAGCACCGAACTTCCGCGATTTCCGGAACTCATTCC
>SAMEA3663036__coassemble_1176_pt1 | contig 10293 bp, 6 predicted proteins | sample SAMEA3663036__metabat2_low_PE_026 | metagenome-assembled genome bin SAMEA3663036 (sample SAMEA3663036) | pig gut metagenome | biome: pig gut; feature: pig-associated habitat; material: faeces | place: France | collected 2012 | reverse complement strand
CTGCTGTCAGTGGGCCTACTGCTGAGCGCATACGCCGGCTACGTGAGGCCATCGCAGTTTGCGCCCTCGGCGGTGATGCAGATGACGCTGCCGCTATGGGCCCTCGCCGTGGTCGTTATCACCATCATTGACCTGATATGGTGGCGGTGGCAGGCGCTGATAGCCCTCGCGGCGATAGCAATGAGCGCCGGGCCGCTGTGGGATTTGTGTCCGCTCAACATCGGCGGCGAGCCCGAGCTCACCCCCGAGCAGCAGCGGCGTGCCTTCACCCTGATGAGCTACAACGTGGCTGACTTCAACGACTTCACCGAGAGCTATCCCTCCGGCACCAACCCCACGATAAGCTATATCTTGCGAGAAGACGCCGACGTGGTGTGTCTGCAAGAACTGGAGTATTTTTGCGCGCTGGAGCGGTGGCACGTGACCGCCGCGCAGATAGACTCGCTGCACCGGCGCTACCCCTATGTGCTGCTCAACGGCCACACCCAAGCCATCATGTCAAAATACCCGGTGGAGTCACTGCCGCTGGACTTCAAGCACATACGCAAAGGCGCCGGCGACATGGCGGCCTACCGCATCATGGTGGAGGGCACACCGGTAAATATCTTCAACCTGCACCTGGGGTCATTTAACCTCACGGGCAAAGACAAGGAGCTGTATCGGTCAGTGACACGCTTGGGGCAAGACAGCGTGCCCGAGCTGCGACAGGTCAAAAACCGCCTCTACGACAAAGTGGTGACCGCGGCATTGGCCCACGAGCAGCAGGTGGAGCACCTGCTGCGCTTTGTCAAGCACTACGGCGGCGAGCGCGCCATCATCTGCGGCGACTTCAACGATGTGCCGGGGTGCTACGCGCTGCGGCGGCTCAGCGATGCCGATTTCCGGCAGGTGTATCCGGCGCTGGCATTCGGGCCCACCATCACCTTTCATGCCAACCGCTTCTACTTCCGCATCGACCATGTGCTGTGGCGCGGCAAGCTCACGCCGCTGAGCATCAAACGCGGCGACGCCCCATACTCTGACCACTACCCGCTGACCACAAAATTTCTGGTGGATATAGAATAAACCTTTGCGCGGCACGGCGGTCAAAGATATGATAGGCCAACGCTAAGACACTGATACAATTAACAATAAACATAGATATAAATAAAACAACCAACCTCATGACAGGTATGAAACAACCACTGCTAACCCTGCTCGCGGCCGCCGCCATCAGCGCGCCGCAGGCAATAGCCACCCCCGACACTGCTATGCATCAAAATCCGTTTTTGACGGCTTACAGCACCCCGTATGAGATACCGCCCTTCGGCGACATCACCTACGCTGACTACATGCCGGCACTGCGCAAAGGCATCGCCGACCGTAAAGCCGAGATTGACGCTATCGTCAACAATCCGGCGACACCCACCTTTGACAATACCATCTTGGCGCTTGACAACTCCGGCGCTCTGCTGAGCAAGGTGATGAACGTGTTTGCCGCTCTCGAGGAGTCAAACTCGTCAGACGAGATGATAGCCATCGCCGAGGAGGCCTATCCGCTGTACTCACAGGCCGGCGACGAAATCTCGATGAACGATGCCCTCTTTGCTCGCATCAAATATGTGTATGACCACCGCAATGAGCTGTGCTCCGCCACTGACCAGCTGCGCCTCGTGGAGGAATACTACAAGCAATTCACACGCAACGGTGCCCTCCTCGACCCGGCCGGCAAAGAGGAGCTCAAGAAAATCAACACCGAGCTGGCCGAGCTATACATCAAATTCAACAAAAACCTGCTTGCGGCCACCAACGCCTTCCAGCTCGTGGTCGATGACCCGGCACAGCTCGCCGGCCTGCCCGCCTCGAGCATAGGCCAAGCTGCCGACGAGGCACGCGCCCGCGGCCTTGGCGAGGGCAAGTGGGTGTTCACGCTCCACGCTCCCTGCCGCCTGCCGCTGCTGCAATATGCTGACAGCCGCGAGCTGCGCCAAAAGATTTACGAGGGCTACACCACCCAAGCGCAGTCAGGCGAGTACAACAACCTGCCCATTATCAACAAGATACTGCAAGCACGCTCCAAGAAAGCGCGTCTGCTGGGCTTCAAGGACTACGGCTCATATATGACTGACAACGTCATGGCCAAGACCGTGGATAACGCCGAAGAGCTGCTGATGAAGATATGGCGCCCGGCCGTCAAGCGCGTCAACGAAGAGGTGGCCGAGATGCAAGCCATCGTCGATGCCGAGGGCGGCAACTTCAAGATAGCGCCGTGGGACTATTACTACTACGCCGAGAAAGTACGCCAGAAGAAATATGACCTCGATGAGAACGAGGTGCGCCAATACTTTGCCGTGGATAACGTGCGCCGCGGCATCTTCACCATGGCCGAGCGTCTCTACGGCGTGAAATTCACCGAGATGCCCGATGCGCCCAAATACTACCCCGAGGTGACCGTGTATGACGTCACCGACGCCGCCACGGGAGAGCACATCGCGGTGTTTATGACCGACTACTTCACACGCGCCTCCAAGCGTCAGGGCGCATGGATGAGCGAGTTCAAAGGCTCGTGGGTCAATGCCGACGGCAGCGCCTCGCGCCCCATCATCTTCAACGTGGGCAACTTCACCCGTCCTACCGCCGACACCCCGGCGCTGCTCACCATCGATGAGGTGGAGACGATGTTCCACGAATTCGGCCACGGCCTGCACGGCATGCTCTCGCGCGCCCGCTATAAAGGACAGGCCGGCACCAACGTAGATCGCGACTTTGTGGAGCTGCCCTCACAGATACATGAGCACTGGGCGCTGGAGCCGGAGCTGCTGCGCGAATATGCCCACCACTACCTCACCGGCGAGGTTATCCCCGATGCTCTCATCGCCAAGCTGCAAGCCTCCTCAACTCACAACCAGGGCTTTGCCACCGCCGAGCTGGCCGGCGCCTCGCTGCTGGACCTCCAATTCGGCAAGCTCAACACCGACCAAGACATTGACATCGCCGCCTTTGAGGCCGATGTAGCAAAGGCTCTGGGCATGCCGTCAGAGCTGACGTTCCGCTATCGCCCCGCTTACTTCAAGCACGTCTTTGGCAGCGACGGCTACGCCTCGGGCTACTACACCTATCTGTGGGCCGAGGTGCTTGACGCCGACGGCTTTGAGCTCTTCAAAGAAAAAGGCATCTTTGACCCCGCCACCGCGCGTCTCTTCAAGGAGAATGTGCTCGAGAAAGGCGGCTCCGAAGACCCCATGAAGCTGTATGTCAACTTCCGCGGCAGCGAGCCCAACGTAGATGCCCTGCTGCGCAACCGCGGCCTCGAGCCGGAGACGAGCATCAACACCGCTCCCCGCTCAGGCAAGTAAAAACACATAGTCAGCGCCACACCTGACGCTGCCATCAACGCCATCAGCATAGCGCCCCTCACCCGGCGCTATGCTTTTTTATTAATAAATAGACTAATTGGAGCTTAGAGGGAGCACTCGGAGTTTTCGGAGGGCGCAGGTGGGCGTGGTGGCGCAGGTGGGCGCAGGTGGGGATTTTGCGGGGTGGGTTTTGAAAAGAGGCGATTTTTTGATACTTTTGCAGCGGAAATGTGTTATAGTATATATACTTTTTGACGAGATATGAGCGAGATAAGCATAGATAATCGGGGCGGGCGCGGCCTTAGCGTGGCGGCGTTGACGCTGCTTGCAGTGTCGGCCTTGCTGTTGTTGCCGTGGCTTGGCGAGACGTTTTTCAACAGCAAGGGCGAGCCTCGGGAGGCCATCGTGGCCGTGTCGATGCTGCAGAGCGGCGACTACATTTTGCCGGTGAACTATGGCGGCGACATCCCCTATAAGCCGCCGTTTATGGCGTGGATAATAGCGGCGCTGGCGTGGCTGCTGAATGGCGGCGTAGTGACCGAGTATATCTCGCGGTTGCCATCGGCGCTTGCGGCGATAGCTATGCTGTGGGGCGGCTTTGCGTGGGTGCGTCGCAGCCACGGCGACCGCTTTGCGCTGATGATGTCGCTGGTGACGCTGACGTCGGTGGAGGTGCTGCGCGCGGCAGTGGCATGCCGGCTGGATATGGTGCTCACGGCGTGTATGGTGAGCGCGCTGTATATGCTGTATGACCTGCGCGAGCGCGGCGGGCGCTATCGGAGTCTGCGCTATGGCGGGGTGATAGTGCTGCTGAGCTGCGCGGTGCTTACCAAAGGGCCTGTGGGCGCGTTGCTGCCGTGCTTGGCCTTCGGCATCTATAAGTTGCTGCGCGGCGATAATCTGCTTGCCACGGCGGGCAGCATGACCGCGATAGCGGTGGCGGCGATGGTGGTGCCGGCCTGGTGGTACTACGCTGCATATCAGCGCGGCGGCGACGAGTTTTTTGACCTTGCGTGGGAGGAAAACATAGGCCGGCTGACGGGCACTATGTCGTACTCAAGCCACGAGAAGCCGTTTTACTACAACTTCGCGACCGTCATCATAGGCATGCTGCCATGGAGCGCCGTGTCGCTGTGTGCCCTGCCGTCGGCACGGCGGCTGTGGCGTCAGCTCAGAGCACATAAGCTGAGGCCGGAGGCTCTGTTTGCCTTGACGGCGTTTGCCACGATATTTATCTTCTATTGCATTCCTCACAGCAAGCGCAGTGTGTATCTGCTGCCGTGCTATCCGTTTATGGCGTATGGAGTGACCACGCTGCTGCGGGCGGTGAGGCGGCGGCGCGCGCTGCGAGTGGGCGTGATGATAGCGGCAGTGGTAACGATAGCGGCGCCGATAGCAGTAGTGGCAGCGCAAGGGCGCACCATAGGACACATCGAGCCGGGGACACTGCAGTGGTGGCATTATCTGCTGTTGGCAGCGCCGATAGCGACGGCGGCGACGTGGCTGGCACGTCGGCGCCATCATCTGGGCTATCTGATAGCTATGATGTGCACCTTAGAGCTGAGTTACCTGTCAGTGGTGCAGCCGATGGTGCTCAACTCTCAGAGCGACAAGCCGCTGGTGCCTGTCATCGAGGCGGCGGCGCCTGAGGGCGTAATCTACTCAACGCCGGAGTGCGAGTCGCTGCGCTACTACAGCATCAACTTCTATTTGGGCGACCGCATGCGTCTGCTTCCCGACCTTGAGAGCGCGGAGTCTCTGCCGGCTGGCGCCGTGGTGCTGCTTGCGCCGGCTAACAGCGACACAACGGGGATGGGGGCAAAATTTGATATGCAGCAGCTGACAGAGCGGTCGGGTGACTCGCGGCGGCCGATAGTCCTTGCCCAAAAGCGACAATTTTAGCCAAAAAGGCGAAAAAATTAACACAAATGCGCAAAAAACATTGCTATTGTAGCCACTAAATTTGCACATATTGATAAAAAGGCTTAACTTTGCACAGAATTATACAATAGTTATCAATCATCATAGTATGAAGAAAACATTACTTTTCGCAGCCCTTGCACTGGGTGCAATGTCTGCATCAGCTCAGGCTCTCGAGCAGCCCAAGTTCTTTGACAACTGGTCAATAGGTCTCGATGGTGGTGTTACCACCCCCCTCAAGCACGCAGCCTTCTTCGGTGACATGCGCGGCTTGGTAGGTCTCCACATCCAGAAACAAATCACTCCGGCATTTGCCCTCGGTGTAGAAGGCCAATTTGGCGTAAACACCTCATCATGGGTAAACCGCGTACACAGCACCACCGCCTTTGACAACTCATACGTAGGTATGTACGGTGCCGTAGATCTCGTAAACCTCTTCGGTGGCTACAAGTGCGGCGGCCGTTTCTTCGGTCTCGAAGTTATCGCCGGTGCCGGCTGGGGCCACGAGTTCGTAAACCAGAACCACCAGCAGGGCGACCGTCAGGACTGGAACTACTTCATGACCACCGCCGGTCTGCGCTTCAACTTCAACGTAAGCAAGGCAGTGACCATCGCCCTGAAGCCTTACGTAGCATGGAACATGACCGATGGCAACCACTTCTTCAACGAAGGCCAGTGGGAGCAGACCTCATGCGCTTATGACAAGCACAACGCTACCTTCAACCTTCAGGCCAGCGTAAGCTACAACTTCGGCCCCGGCTTCACTTGTGTTAAGCCCTACAACCAGGCTGAGATTGACGCTCTCAACGGCCAGATCAACGACCTTCGCGCACAACTCGACGCTTGCCTCGCCGGCAACGCCGCATGGGAGGCTAAGGCAGCCGCTCTCGCAGCAGAGCTTGAGGCTTGCAAGAACCGCAAACCCGAAGTGGTTAAAGAGGCCGTTGTATCAAACAACCTCAACTCAGTGCGCTACGTCTTCTTCAAGGTAGGTCGCTCAAACATCACCCCCGACCAGGCACCCAACGTAGAGATGATTGCAGCATACCTGAAGAATCACCCCGAAGCTAAGGTCGTTATCAAGGGCTACGCTTCTCCCGAAGGCTCAATCGAGGTTAACACCCGTCTCGCTAACGAGCGCGCCGCTGCCGTTAAAGACTCACTGGTGAAGAAATACAAAATCAAAGCTGACCGCATCAGCGCTGAAGGCCAGGGCATCGGTAACATGTTCACCGAGGACTCTTGGAACCGTGTTTCTATCTGCACCATCGAGGAATCAAAATAAACAGCAGAAGCACAATTAACAGCTAAATAACAGCGGCCACCCACGAGGCACATCGCTCTCGTGGGTGGCTTTCTTTCCCCCAATACCTAAACACACAACATACACACACTATATGGACAACAACACCCTCGTAACCATCATCGGCTACGCCGCCAGCATCTGCATGGTGCTGGGCTACACGCCTCAAGCCTTCGCTACAATACGCACACGCCGCACTGACGACATCGCCATGCCCACATTTATCATGCTGGGGCTGGGGTCAGTGCTCTTTGTGGCACAGGGCATCTTTCTTGACAACATACCTATCATCATCACCAACGTGGTGGCCACAGTATGCTCGGTAATCATCTTCGGCATCAAGATTTACAACGACCACTTCAAAAAGAAGAAATAGAGCGGCGGGGGTGCTGAGGCGCAGCGATGCGCGCGGAGAGGGCGGAGGGCGATACTTAGATTAGGGTATTGCGGCGATGGGGGATTTGTGGTAACTTTGCAGTCGCAATGCAAAGACTACAGCGACATACGCCTGCGATGAGGGCGATGGTGATATTGGTGCTGTGTGCATTTGTGTATTTCTGCTGCAGCAACACGCTGTTTATGCACAGCCACAGGTATGGCGGCAACACGATAGTGCACTCACACCCGAATCTGCCCTCGGCTCACCACAGCCACAGCGCCGCCGATTATGGCGCTATAGCGTGGTGCAACGCCGCTATACTTGCTATTAAGGCCGAGGCGGCATTGCAGCCTACGGTGCCAACGATGCCGATAGCGACAATCGCGACGGCTGTCGTCGTCCGGCAGGTATGTGCCGGCGCTACGCATTATGCAGGGCGTGCTCCGCCGTGTGTGTGATTTACCCACTTTTCATTCATTGATCGCCGTGGCCTCACGGTCAGCGGCGTAGCGCTATAGCCTGCTTGCTTGAAGCAAGGGGTATGGCCGCGTTATATATATCACACACTAAGGACATCAATTATTAGCAAACAAAACAAATGACGAAATATATACTTGCGGCAGCATTGACAGTAATGCTGCCGGTGGCGGCGTCTTCAGCAGCCACAGAGGCCGCCGTCGTTGCCGCCGCCACAATGACAGACGCCAAGCTCGGCGATGCCAACCTCATAGGCCATGTGGTAGATGCCGAGACGGGCGACCATCTGCCCTACTACACCATCAAAATCCTTGACACCGAATATATCACGGTGACCGATGCCACCGGTCACTACTCTTTCACCAACCTGGAGCCGGGGCGCTACAAGGTGGAGGCATCGTCAGTGGGCTACACGCCGCTGACGCGTGAGGTGGATATACGATTGGCCACTACCGCCGAGCTTAACTTTGACGTCAGCGCCGATGCCTTTATGCTGGAGCAGGTGGTGGTCACGGGCAGCAAGAGCGAGCAAAAACGGCGCAACAGCCCGGCACTGTTGAGCGTGGTCAACAGCAAGCTGTTCAACCTGGTCAATGCGTGCTCATTGGCCGACGGTCTGAATTTTCAGCCGGGTGTGCGCGTGGAGAATGACTGCCAGAACTGCGGGTTCACACAGGTGCGCATCAATGGTCTTGACGGCCACTACTCGCAGATACTGATGAACTCGCGGCCGGTGTTTTCGGCGCTGGCCGGTGTATATGGCCTGGAGCAGATACCTGCCAATATGATTGACAGGGTGGAGGTGATGCGCGGAGGTGGCTCGGCGCTGTTCGGGTCATCGGCCATCGGCGGCACGGTGAACATCATCACTCGCGACCCTATGAGCAACAGCGCCGAGGTGTCGCACACACTGATGTCAATAGGCATCAGCGGCGCTCTCGACAATAACACCACTCTCAACGCCTCAGTGGTGGGCGCCAACGGCAAGATAGGTGCTCTGCTATATGGGCAAAACCGCAATCGCAACGGGTATGACCACAACGGCGACGGCTTCACCGAAGTGGCGCAGCTCAAGACTCAGACCATAGGAGTGCGCGGCTATGCTCGGCCTACACAAAATCAGCGTCTCACCCTGGAGTATCACGCCACACACGAATACAGGCGCGGCGGCGACCAGCTCGACGTGGAGCCTGACCGGGCGTGGGTTGCCGAGCAGGTGGAGCATAATATCAACTGCGGCGAGGTGTCATACGACCTATGGTCAGCCACTCGCGATGACCATCTCAACCTCTTTGGGGCAGTGCAGGGCATCAAGCGCAAGAGCTACTACGGCAGCGAGATGGACCCCAACGCCTACGGACGCACTACCGACCTTGTAGCCACGGCCGGGGCGCAGTGGACTCATAATTTTGCGCGGCTGCTGTTTATGCCGTCAGAGTTTATCGCGGGCGCCGAGTATTACTACAACTACCTCCACGATGTGACCTTGGGCTATGACCACGATGCACTGCAACGCGTCAACATATACAGCGGCTATTTGCAAAACGAGTGGCGCAATGACCGCTGGGGCTTTCTCATCGGCGCACGCCTTGACAAGCACTCCATGATAAGCAATGTGATAGTGTCGCCGCGCGCCAATATCCGTTACAATCCGTCGCAGAACGTGAACCTGCGACTGTCATATTCGTCAGGCTTCCGTGCTCCGCAAGCCTATGACGAAGACTTCCACGTGGCGGTGGTAGGCGGCGAGCGCGTGGTGACGGTGCTTGCGCCCGACCTTAGAGAAGAGAGCAGCCACAGCATCAGCGCCTCGGCGGATTTCTATTTTAGGGTTGGCACGGTCAACGCCAACGTGATGGTGGAGGGCTTTTACACAGACCTGAGCGATGTGTTTGCACTGCGGCGCTTGGAGGAGCTTGATGCTCAGGGCAATGCCGTGCTGGAGCGCTACAACGGCAGCGGCGCTCGCGTGGGGGGCGTCAATGTGGAGGGCAAGGTCATCTTCACGCCTCGATGGCAGCTGCAAGCCGGAGTGACGTGGCAGCAGAGCCGCTATAAATCGCCGGAGGCATGGAGCGAAGACCCTGCGGTGGCACCTGTGACTCGCCTGTTTCGCACGCCTGATGTGTATGGTTACTTGACGCTCAACTGCGGCCTTACGCGCGGCCTTAGCGCCTCGGTCAGCGCCACCTACACCGGGTCAATGCCGGTGCAGCACTTGGCGGGTTCAGGCACGCCCGTTGACTGTGTGGTCAATACGCCGGCCTTTTTTGATGCGGGAGTCAAGCTGAGCTATGAGTTTAAGGTCTTCGGCACGGCCTGCATAGACACATCTATAGGCATCACTAACCTCTTTGGCAGCTATCAGAAGGACTTTGACAGCGGCTATCTGCGCGACTCGGGCTATATCTACGGGCCTGCGCTGCCTCGGTCATTGACGGCCTCCGTCAAAGTGCATATCTAATCGCGAGCGGAGGAGGAGTGGTGGGGCGAGGGGGTGGGTTTGGGAGGCTTGGGACGGGTGTGGCGGTCGGGCACCTTATAGTGTATGGGGTCAAAGCCGTTGCCATACACGCCTTTGACGTGGGCGTAAGTGACGTAAGCGCCAGGGTCGATTGCCTTGACGATGCGGAAGATGTCCTTCTCGTCAGTGTGGCGGCACCACACGAGCATGAGTGTGCGCTGCTGCTTGGTCCAATATCCCTCGGCGGCGATGGTGGTGACGCCTCGGCCGGTCTCGTGAGTGAGGCGGTCAGATATCTCTTGCCAGCGGTCTGACAAGATGATAAACTGGATGGTCTGGCGCGGGGCGTTCATCACCATGTCGGTGATGTATGAATAGATGAATATTGACACCCAGCCATATATGATGGTCTGGA
>SAMEA3663036__coassemble_1174_pt1 | contig 10301 bp, 8 predicted proteins | sample SAMEA3663036__metabat2_low_PE_026 | metagenome-assembled genome bin SAMEA3663036 (sample SAMEA3663036) | pig gut metagenome | biome: pig gut; feature: pig-associated habitat; material: faeces | place: France | collected 2012 | reverse complement strand
TATGATTGCACGGTGCTCTTTGATAAAAACAATAGCAAAATCGAGGTTATAGACCAATTTTGGTTTGAAGATGAAGAGCAGACAAGCTGGACCCCGGCCAAGGAAGGTTATAAATTTACATATATAGGCAATGGCCTATACACGCTGCACCTTGATCACCTCAACTCAAGTGATCCTTTCAAGATAACCACAGGTAAGTGGTATTCAGCAGGTGGCACTGAGTTCTCGGCGAATTTCACTGCTATGGAGCTTGACACATGGTATGACAGCCCTGTCAACAACAATTCGGGCCAAGATATGAAATCGCAGACGAATTACACTGATGTGAGCATCGTGCTCGATGCCGCCAATCTCAAAGTCAAGCTGGTAAGCGGCGTCGTGACCTATGTTGACAGCACCTCGGCAGACCGCATCGTAAGTGTGCTTGGTGTATATGATATAAGCGGCCGTCTCGTCAGCCGTGATTTACAGAGCCTCGACAGCAATGATCATGGCATATATATCGTGCGCACAAACTGTGGCAACTACAAAATCAAAAAGTAATGTTAGATTAGGTTATAGATATAAAAGTAAGTAAAGTAGAAAAAGGTATCAAAGCCGATTGCGTGGTGATTACGCGATCGGCTTTGAGTATGTAATATGGTCTTGATGGGGTCACAGCATAGCCGCCGTGGCCGGCACATTATTTTTTGAAGAACTTCATAGCGGCCTTCTTGCGACGAGCTATGCGCTCGTCAATTGACAGGTCCTGCTCTTCACTGATACGCTCTTCCATGAAGGAAGACATAGAGTCGGAATAGTTGTTGAACATCTCCTTAGTGCCTTCGTCATCGTTGACAAACGCCATCTTGTTGTCGATGCCCAAGGCGCTTGCAGCCTCTTCGACATCTATGTTTGCGCCGATAAAGTTGAACGTCCAGCCCATTTCCTTAAGCTCGCAGATGAGTTTGAAGATGCGACTGTGATCAAAATGCGTTGACGAGTTTTCATAGCCATCGGTTATGATGGTGACCACGGCGGTGGCGTCTTCGTGAGTCGAGGCTATGGCTTTGAGGTCAATGAGGGTGGCTCCAACAGCATCGTAGAGCGGCGTGTTGCCCCATGGCTGATAGTCGGCGCCGGTGATATGCTTGGCGCTGAGGGTGTCAGTGTTTTTGCATAAATAGCGAGAGCGCACGGGGCCGCCATCTTGAAAGGCGTAGATTGACATGAACGAGCGCTGGTCATCGGCGTGTTTCTGCTGTATGGCTTTAGCTACGTTGATTACTTCGTTGCATCCGCTGATGGTGGAGTTTGTGCAACCGCTCATAGAGCCGGACTCGTCGAGGATGATAAGATTGAAGACGGTGGTTTTTACGTTGTCGTTGTTCATAATTGTAGGTGTTTTATTGGGTTAATTAAAAGTTGAATATGTCTTTAGTAGAGCCGTCGTCGCTGTCTTCGGGGTTTTTATTGTCGCAGAAGGAGAATAGACGACGGTGACGCGTGGCCGATTTTAGCGAGCGACATTCCTTTGTAACAGATATTATGCAGGCATCGTCATCATCGCAGGCATCGTCATCATTGCAGGCATAGTCATCATCGCAGGCATTGGCATCAACAATCATGCCGCTCTGCATAACTTTGCGCGAGAAGTTGCGTCGGTCATAGGTGGTGTTGTTGATAGCCTCATATACGCGCCGCAGCTCATCGATGGTGAAAACCTTGTCGAGAAGATTGAAGGCGATGGGCCGCACACGCAATATCTCGCGCAAATGTTCGTGAGCCGCTTTTATTATAGCCTCGTGGTCAAACGCCAGTGGCGGCAATTCGTTGCTGTCAAACCACATGGCGTTGTTGGCGTCATCGCCGGCGGCGATGCGATACGCCTCGGGGCGCACCAGCGCCACGAAGGCCACGGTGACCACTCTGCCGCGCGGGTCGCGGTCGGTGGTGCTGAACACTCTGAACTGCTCGATGTAGATGTCCCGGATACCGGTCTCCTCCATGAGCTCGCGGCGCGCACACTCGTCGATGGTCTCGTCCATGCGCATAAATCCGCCGGGCAGCGCCCAATAGCCCTTGTAAGGCTCGATGCCGCGCTCTATGAGCAGCAACTTGAGAGCCTGGCCGTCAAAGCCGAAGATTACGCAGTCAGCGGTGAGCGCCGGGCGCGGATACTTGTATGTGTAGCTGTCGGTCATGATGTTGATATTGTTTTTTATGTTGATGCGTTATTTTGACGCAAAGTTACAACAGAAAATTGAACAATCCAAATATTTTGCGTCAAAAATACGCATAAAGGTCAAATTTAACCAATATTAATGATTGCGGCTTGGTGTACAATAAAATAATGGCTACCTTTGCCAGTGAAATTGGTGTGCAACAAGATTGGGACTCTGCCACGCAAGGCCGAGTTTCAATTGTTTTTTGTCGCATATCAAATCCTTAAAAAGAATACAATAAAAACAAATCAATAATCAACTAAAACACTAAAAACTACCGCCATGGCTATCACCTACATGACCAAGGAAGGTTACAAGAAAAAAATGGAAGAAATCGCTTACCTCGAAAACGTAAAGCGACCGGAAATATCACGAGCTATCGCCGAAGCGCGCGATAAAGGCGACCTCTCGGAGAATGCCGAATACGATGCCGCCAAGGAGGCGCAAGGCATGCTGGAGATGAAAATATCGCAGCTGAAGGACCTCGTGGCCAATGCTCGCATCTTAGACGAGAGCAAGCTCAACTGCGACGAGGTGCAGATACTCAACCGCGTGAAAATCAAAAACGTGGCCAATGGCCAGACTATGGAATACACCATCGTGGCTGACTCAGAGGCTAACCTCAGAGAGAAAAAAATAGCTTCATCGACACCTATCGCCCAGGGCCTGCTCGGCCATAAGCTCGGCGATGTGGTAGATATCAAGGTGCCGTCGGGCATGATGAAGTTTGAGATCGTGGAAATCAACCTCTGATAAGCATAATACTTCACATATATATTATATAGATATATACTATGGCATCGATTTTCTCAAAGATAGTAGCGGGTGAGATACCCTCATATCGCATTGCTGAAGACGAGCATTATTATGCTTTCCTTGACATCAATCCGCTCGCTGAGGGTCACACGCTCGTCATACCCAAGCGCGAGGTAGATTATATCTTTGACCTCACTGACGACGAATATGCCGGTCTGCAGCTCTTTGCCAAGCGCGTGGCCGCTGCCATCAAGGCTGCTATACCGTGCCGCAAGGTGGGCGTGGCAGTGCTGGGCCTCGAGGTGCCCCACGCACATATCCATCTGGTGCCCATCACCAGGGAGTCAGACATGGACTTTCACAATAAGCACACCTTCACGGCTGAGCGTATGGCTGAGATAGCACGCGCCATCAGCGAGAAGTTTGTGTGACATATTTTTCATCACGCGCACACTCGCACATCCTCCTCCCCTCCGCACTATCTAATCCTGATTACAACAATGAAAAGAATATTCAATACAATACTTGCCGCGTTGGCTTTACTGCTGCTCTTTGCCTGCAACAAGCAGCACGGATGGGTCATCGACGGCACCATAGCCGACGGCGCCGGCCGCAAGGTGGCTCTCGAGGGCTTCAACAATGGCTATTGGTATGTGATAGACTCGCTGACAGTGAGCGATGACGGCTCCTTTGCCTACAACGCTCCGGCTCCGGCTCCCTATCCCGACATTATGCGCCTGACGCTCGATGGCGCGAGCATCTACTTCCCTATTGACTCCATTGACCATGTCAGCGTGACTGCCACCGCTGACTTCAGCTCGGATTATACTCTTAGCGGCACACCGCTGGCCGAGAGTATCCACGCCATCGACGCGCTGATAGCAGAGCGCGCCGCCGCCGTGGGCGAGGCCGCACTGCCCGCTGACAGTATCCTCAAGACCAGCCTCGCCAACATCATCGTGGCCGACACCACGGCCATCGCCGGATATTATATCGTGAATAAGTCAGTGGGCGGTCGTCCGCTTTACGACCTGACCACGCGTCGCGACCTGCGCGTGTTTGGCGCTGTGGCTCAGCGCTTCACAATGTCGCGCCCCGACGACCCTCGCACCGCTTATCTCTCAAAGGTGTATCTCACGGCGCGCGCCAAGACCAGCCCGGCAGCAGCTCAGCAGGAGACCGTGGTAGAGGTGCCGCAGGCCGGCCTCATCGACATAGTGCGCTATGACAGCCGCGGCGCTCGCCACTCCCTGGCCGAAGAGGCAGCAAAGGGTGGGGTGGTCATACTCAGCTTCACCGACTATGGGCTCGACCGCTCGCCGGCATACAATGTGATACTCAACACGGTGTATGAGAAGTATCGCGCTCAGGGGCTGCAAATCTATCAGCTGGCCTTTGACCAAGACGAAGTGAGCTGGAAGCAGACCGCGCGCAACCTGCCGTGGATTACGGTGTGGAATGCCACCACCGATGGCGCTCAGGTGCTGCTTGACTATAACATAGGTGACCTGCCCACCACTTACATCATAGACCGCACCGGCTCTATCGCCGAGCGCGTCAGCGACCCCACGCAGATAGCCGCCGCTGTGGCGCGCCATATCTAATTAGCAACGGTTAATCTATTAATAATATGGTAAACTTTGATTATCAGACGCCCACGCGGCTCATCTTCGGCCGCGGCGTGGTAGCCGAGAAGCTGCGCGATGTCATGGCTCAATATGGCCCTCGCGTGCTCATTACTTACGGTGGCGGCAGCATCAAGCGCAGCGGCCTCTATGACCAAGTCATTGACTTGCTCGCCGATAAAGAGATTTACGAGCTGCCGGGCATTGCTCCTAATCCGAAGTTTAATCCGAGCGTGATAGATGGTGTGCGCCTCTGCAAGGAGCACTCCATTGACGTGATACTCGCCGTGGGCGGCGGCAGCGTGCTTGACTGCACCAAGGCCATCGCCGGCGCTGCGTGTTCCGATGCCGACCCCTGGGACGTGGTCACCGGCAAAGTGCCAACCCTGAGCGCCATACCCATCGTGGATATCATCACTCTGGCGGCCACCGGCTCGGAGTATGACTCCGGCGCGGTAATTTCACGCACGGAGACATGCGACAAGCTCGCATATTTCTCGCGCCATGTGTTCCCGGCGGTGTCGTTCATTGACCCTACTTACACCTTCACCTTGCCCGTGAAGCAGACCTTAGCCGGCATCGCCGACTGCATCAACCACATCATGGAGCAGTACTTCTGCAGCGAACACATCATGATGAACGATGCGTTTATGACCGGCGCCGTGCGTTCGCTCGTGGCCAATGTCAAGAAGGTGCTCGCGCAGCCTGACAATTATGATGCTCGCGCCGAGATATTCTATGCCACGACGCTGGGGTGCAACGGCATCTATGCCCTTGGCAACTCAGCCGGCGGCTGGCCAATGCACGCCATAGAGCATGCGCTGTCAGGCCACTACGACATCACTCACGGCGAAGGACTGGCAATAATCACGCCGCGGTGGATGGCGCATATCTTGCGCTGCACCGAGGGCGAGCTGCATGAGCAAGCTGTGGAGCGCGTCACCTCATTTGGTCGTGATGTCTTCGGCACCACCACTGCCGCTGAGAGCATAGCCGCCATTCACGACTTCTATAAGAGCATAGGCATACCTATGACCCTGCACGATGTGGGCATCGATGACAGCCGCATCGACGAGATGGCTCACCATGTGGCCGTCAACGAGGGTCTTGAACACGCATGGGTGCCGCTGCACGAGGCTGACATCGCAGCCATCCTTCGCGACAGCCTCTAAGTTCGGCAATAGCGCGGTATTATACCACCAAAGGGCGCCCCTCAGCGTTAACTACAGCGAGGGGCGCCATTTGGGCGTGATATGGGGCGGCGTCAGTCAGTAGGCGCGGTGGCGTGATACTCTATGATGCCGGGCATAGAGTTGCGCACGGCCTTGGCTATGGTGATGCCAAAGTCGGCGGCAGCCTTGGCCAGCACCTCGCGGTAGAGCACACACACACTGCCCACGAAGCAGATGGGCTGTTGCTTGTAGTTATAGGCGGCAATGTTGCGCGTGAAGAAGCGCATAAAAGCGGCATAAACCAGCTGATAGACGTAGGCATTGTCGAGGTGCTCAGCGAGAAACTCTGAGTATCGCGCCAATGCGCGGTTGGGCAGCGGGTTTGAATACACAGAGTCCATCAGCATAGGCGGCGTCACATTATACTTCTCATAGAAGGCATCGACGAGAGTCTTTGGAGCGAGCCCCTTGAGCATATCGGCGATGAAATTTTTGCCGAGATAAGCCCCCGAGCCTTCATCACCGAGGACATATCCCAGGGGCGCCACCGTCTTGATGATCTCCTTGCCATCGTAGAGACACGAGTTAGAGCCGGTGCCGAGGATGCAGGCCAGGCCGGGCTGATGCACGAGCAAGCCGCGCGCTGCGCCGAGCAGGTCGCTGTTGACCGTCACCGGGGTCTTGAACTGCGCCACGAGCGATGACTCCATCGTCTTGCATTTGTCCTGAGTGGCGCAGCCGGCGCCGTAAAAATACACGTGCTCCCAGCGGCGGCGGAAAAAAGCTTCGGGCAGCTCGAGGCGTATGCTGTGCGATATCTCGCGCCGCGATTGGAAGTATGGGTTCATGCCGGAGGTGTAGGCGTGCTCGATGACGGTGGCTCCATCTATGAGCGCCCATTCGGTGCGGGTGCTGCTGCTTTCGGCTATAACTTTCATATTGAGAGTGGATTATCAGATGTAGTAATAAGTGAATATTATGCTTTTGGAGGGTTGGAAATAGTCTTGGTGTGGCGATGTGTCAGTAGCCCTTGCGATACTTTTCTTGGTCAGCATCGTCGAGGATGCTCATATACGAGGCGTAGCGCGACTGCGCTATGCGGCAGTCAGCTAATGCTTCGAGCACGGCGCATCCGGGTTCGTGAGTGTGGGTGCAGTTGCGAAACCTACATTCCTTTGATAGCTCAAAAATCTCGGGGAAGAAATGCGCCACCTCGTTGCGGTCAAAGTCGATGGTGCCAAATCCTCTGATGCCCGGGGTGTCAATGATAGCGCCGCCGCCGTCGAGGTCATACATCTCGGAGAATGTGGTGGTGTGCATGCCGGTGTCATGGGCGTCGGAGATGGCGGCCGTGCGCAAGTTGAGGCCCGGAATGAGCCTGTTGATAATCGATGACTTGCCCACGCCGCTGTTGCCCGAGAGCAGCGTCACCTTGGAGGCGAGCTCCTGCCGCAGGGTGTCGAAACCCTCGCCGGTGGCGGCCGACACGGCCACCACGGTGTATCCTATCGAGCGGTAGAGGTGTGTCACGGCGTCGAGTAGCTCTGCGTTGTCGGGGTCATCGGCGAGGATGTCAATTTTGTTGATGACCAGAATAGCCGGCACATCGTATGCCTGAGCTGTGGCGAGAAAGCGGTCAATGAAGGTAGTGGAGGTGGAGGGGTGGGCGAGCGTAGCCACCAGCATGGCTCGGTCAATGTTTGACGCTATAATGTGCGCCTCCTTGGATAGGTTGCTCGCCTTGCGTATGATATAGTTGCGCCGAGGCTTGATGTCTTTGATAAGTGCAATCTCGCCCGTGGAGGCCGGCGTGATGGAGACCTCATCGCCCACCGCCACGGGGTTGGTGATGCGTATGCCGCGTATGCGATAGCTGCCAGCCATCTTGCACTTGACCTCGGCACGCGACTCATCGAGGCGCACCACATAGTGTGCGCCCGTGTTTCGTATTACTATGCCTGTGTTGTCGCTCATTGCTCAGCCATTGGTCGGCGCAAAGTTACGACTTTTAGCGTTAACGTGCAAACTTAACGATTATGTAACCAAAACGATTTAAAAATGACACGTTGTAGCGATACCTTTGCAGCGAGAAAAAACAAGGAAGTGTAAAAGTTATCACACTCACACTAATATATTATGTTTAAAACGACAGTAGTGCAATTTCTAAGGTTTAGTTTATTAGCAGCTTTTTTAATTCCAAATCTTGCTTATGCCGAGACACTCGGCGGCGTTGTCACCGATGCCACTGACAGCCAGCCCATCATAGGCGCGGCTGTCAGCGTTGTCGGCACCAAGTATGCCACCGTCACCGACATTGACGGCAACTACGAGCTATCATTGCCGCGAGGCGAATATAGCGTAGAGGTCAAGTATTTGGGCTATGATGACATGCTCAAGCAAATCACTATTGAGGGCAACGCCAATATGACAGTTGACTTTGCGCTGAAGCCCTCGCGCCAATCGCTCAACGAGGTGACGGTGACCACGGCAGCGCGTCGCAACAGCGAGGTGACGCAAATCCACGCCCAGCGCAGCAGCCTCGTGGTGCAGAGCGGCGTCTCGGCACAGCTGATAGCGCGCACACAGGACAAAGATGCGTCGGAGGTGATACGCCGCGTGCCCGGCATCTCGGTCATCGACGAGAAGTTTGTGATGGTGCGCGGATTGTCGCAGCGTTATAATAATGTGTGGCTCAACGGTGGCGCCGTGCCCAGCTCCGAGGCCGACACGCGCGCCTTCTCCTTTGACATCATCCCCGGCGCGCAGCTCGACAATATCGTAGTGGTCAAGAGCCCGGCGCCGGAGTATCCCGCCGACTTCTCCGGCGGCTTTATCCTCGTAAATACCAAGCAGCTGCCATCGCAGCGCGGGTTCAATATCTCGCTGGGCTTGGGCGTCAATGACCACACACACTTTAAGGACTTCATACACTCGCGTGGCAGCTCCACCGATTGGCTCGGCTTTGACGGCGGCTTGAGACATCTCGATGCAGGCATGACAGTACCGCTTAAGGCTTATCCGGGATATGAAACCGGAGCCAATCCGCGCATCGATGTGCTCGGCAACGGCCTCAACAATGACTGGACACTGCGCTCATCCACCCCTTGGGGCGACATTAAGTTTAATGCCTGCTACAATGACACATGGCACATTGCCGGCGATGCCAAGCTGGGATTGATAGCGGCGTTGCTTTACAACAACACCTATCGCACCGTGCTCGGTATGACCAACTCGCTCTATGGGCCTTATGATGTGACCAATGGCAAGTCAGTGACGCTGCGCAGCGCCACTGACGACAGCTACAGCCATGAGGCGCGCCTGGGTGCGATGCTCAATATGTCGCTGTTCTGTCGTGACCGCCGTCACACCATAGAGTGGAAAAATATCTTCAACCAGATAGGCAAGGATAAATACAGCGAGCGTGTGGGATACAATGCCCAGCCTGACAATATCAATGATATGGAGTATTACTACACCTCACGCAGCACATACAACACCCAATTCACCGGCAAGCATATCTTTGATGCCGACCGCATTGATTGGAGCCTTGCTTACTCGTATGCCAACAGGGAGATGCCAGACCGCCGCCTCATACAGCGCACTGACCGCACCGAGCAGACCATGGGCATCTATCGCATCAGCCGCGAGTTCTCACACCTGGCCGAGCACATAGCGTCGCTGAGCGCCAACTACAAGCGCGACTTGACCATAGGCTCGCTCACGCCAACCATCAAAGCCGGCATTTACGGCGAGTATCGCACACGTAGTTACCGCACGCGTCAGCTGCAATACGGCTGGCAGCCTGACAATACATTGCCCGCCGGTTTTATGTTCTTTGACGATGTGCCCAACACGGTGCTCATTGACGAAAACTATGGTCCTGACAAGCTCTACATCTATGAGGAAGTCAATTACCTCAATAATTACAATGCCAAAGCAGGCCAGATGGCCGGGTATGTGGGCGTGAATGTGCCTTATCGGGCGTTTGACTTCTATGTGGGAGCACGCTACGAGTTTATGCGCCAGGTGCTCAGCCTCAACACCTTGCAGTATCAGGAAAGCCTTCACGACACACGCTATGACTATAGCGACATATATCCGTCAGCCAATATCACCTATCACCTCACCGAGGGTCATCAGCTCAGAGCAGCCTATGGCCGCTCTACCAACAGGCCCGAGTTTAGAGAGCTGTCGCCGTCGGTATTCTATGATTTTGACCTCGGCAGCGATGTGATGGGCAACTATGACCTCAAGGCCGCCTACATTGACAATGCCGACTTGCGCTATGAGTGGTATCCGAGCGATGGCGAGCAAGTGTCGCTGGCTCTCTTCTACAAGCATTTCAGCAACCCCATAGAGTGGACCTACACCGTGGCCGGCGGCACTGACCTGATATACTCCTTTGTCAATGCGCGCGGAGCCGACAACTACGGCATAGAGATAGACATACGCAAAAACCTGGGCTTCATAGGGCTGCCTGACTTCTCGTTCTCGCTCAACGGCTCGCTGATAAAGAGCAAGGTGCGCTTTGATGCCGGCTCAAA
>SAMEA3663036__coassemble_1172_pt1 | contig 10313 bp, 9 predicted proteins | sample SAMEA3663036__metabat2_low_PE_026 | metagenome-assembled genome bin SAMEA3663036 (sample SAMEA3663036) | pig gut metagenome | biome: pig gut; feature: pig-associated habitat; material: faeces | place: France | collected 2012 | reverse complement strand
AGTGTAGGTCGTATAGCCATACGTGTCGTCATATTCATACACATCGGTGATCACACGCGTATTGATCTCATCGGTACGCTCCAAATAATCCAACGTAAAAGCCGCCGAGAGCTGAGTAGCTCCCTGATACTCAAGTATATATCCCACATACTGCGAGCAGGTGTAGCTGCCGTTGCCGGCATTTGCAAGCACGATATCATCAGAGAGCATCGACGATGCATCATCGCTGATTACAGCGATATACACAGTGTAGTCGCCACCGTCAAACACCACCGAGTATGATGGTATCACTATATCGCCGGAGGCTGCATCAACCATTGCGGGCACTGTAGCGTCATAGTAGTATAGGCCATTGATTACCACTGAGTTACCGCCCGTAGCATCAAGCGATGTATAGTGATAGTATGTGCCGTCGGCGTCAGTGAACACGGCCTTGTAAAGGCCCACAGCATCATCTGCGGCAGCGGCGGTAGTAATGCCGGCTACAGCCGGCGCCTTAACTGTGGCAGTGGCGGGAGCGATAGCGATGTTTTCAGCGATGGGGTTAGCCACCAACGAGCGAGGCATCATCTTCACTCTTGCATCATTGCCACGCTGAACAGCAGCAAAAGCCGAGGCTGTCACTGCAAGCGCTGCCAAAAAAAGCGTAAATTTTTCTCATAATGTGAATGATTTTTGTTAAACATTAAGTGCTATGTATAAGCAAGGTGTATCGCGCTATGGAAACACGCTGCAAAGGTAAAATAAATTTTAATTTATGCCTACATTCTGACAGCCACAACGACCAAATAATCGACAAACAGCATGGTTTTATCGACAAACGCTGGCACTGCCGATTTACAAAAACGATCTCCGCCGCACTGACCACTCCGGGAGGTAACCCGGCGTAATCGGCGTGGCGGAGAATGTATAGCCGCGAGCAGCTAACGCACGCTGGTGCGCTCAGCAATTGTCAATTATCCAAATAGTAATCCACGTAGGTCACTACGCGCACATTTTTGATATATGGCGTGTAAGAGTCGCGGTCTTCGATGGTAAATTGGCCCTGCGTGGCTGACTTTATCTTACCGAGCTTGCTGCCGGAGTCCTCGGCGAACTTGACAGCGGCCTCGCGAGCATTGCCGGTGGCAATAGCTATCATCTCCGGCTTAATTGTATTCAGTTCGGTAAACTCATACGTGGTGGAGTACTGGTAATCGCCGGCCACGATGGCAATGCCGTCCTGCATCAACTCAGTCTGTCGGCGCATCAAGTCATTGACCACCTTTATCTTTGACGATTTGACCACAATCACATTGGTCACGCGATAGCGCCACCGTATGCTGCTGTCATCAGAGTAATTATTGGCTTGGCGGTCTTCGACCTGTGGAGGATTGACCGTGACCTCCTCATCACTGATGCCATTTGACTTGAGGAATTTGAGTATTGTGGCATTGGTGCGCGTGATATTGGCGTAGATTTCCGAAAGGTCATTGCCCATCTCCTTGGTGACCACAGGCCACGTCACCAGATTAGCCTCGACTTCTCTCTCGCACAGTCCTCTCACGCTCACCACGCGCGTGCTATCGGTGAGGCTCGACAATCCGGCCTTAATGCTGCACCCCAAGCCGATGATACCCACAGCTATGATTGCAGCCGACACATACGATTTCAAATTCACGTTCATATAGCGGTAATTGTTAATGATGAATAATTCCTGATAATGACAACGCTTATTGCCCGGCTAATGTTCAGAGGCGGCTCACGATATCTTGCGTGTCGCGGGCTATCATCAGCTCCTCGTCAGTGGGAATGACACATACCTTGACGCGCGAAGCAGCCGTAGAGATCACGGTCTCCGTGCCGCGAGTGCGAGCGTTGAGCTCCTTGTCAATCTCCACGCCCATAAAAGCGAGAGGAGCGCACACATTCTCGCGCACGCCGGTCTGGTTCTCGCCCACACCACCGGTGAACACGATGATATCCACACCGCCCATCTCAGCGGCGTAAGCACCCACATACTTGATAATACGGTGCTCATACATATCCAGAGCGAGTATGGCGCGTTCGTTGCCGGCAGCCACAGCGGCCTCAATCTCGCGCATGTCGCTTGATATTTCACTGACACCGGCCACGCCGCTCTCCTTGTTGATTACGCGCTGCAGGTCATCGACGCTCATATTGTGCTTGCCCATCAGGTAAGTGAGCGCACCGGGGTCCACATCGCCCACACGCGTGCCCATCATCAGGCCCTCGGTAGGAGTCAGACCCATTGAGGTGTCTATGCTCTTGCCGTGATACACTGCCGTGATAGAGCCGCCATTGCCCACATGGCAAGTGATGATGCGCTGCTCAGCAGGATCTACGCCCAAGAACTCGCATACGCGGCCGGCCACATAGCGGTGGCTGGTGCCGTGAAAGCCGTAACGGCGCACGCCGTCTTCCTTATAATACTTATAGGGCAAGGCATACATATAAGCCTTCGGGGGCATAGTCTGATGGAAGGCAGTGTCAAAGACGCCCACCTGAGGCACATCGGGCAGGATAGCCGAGATAGCCTCGATGCCCGTCATATTGGCGGGGTTGTGGAGCGGAGCGAGGTCATAGCATTGGCGCACCATCTCCTTGACCTCGTCGGTGATGAGCACACTCTGAGTAAACTTCTCAGCGCCATGCACCACGCGATGACCCACAGCGTCAATCTCATCATAACCGCTGATGCAGCCCTCTTTGGCATCAGTCAGCAAGCTCAAGATTGCGCGGATTGAGCCTTCATGGTCAGTAAGACCCAGCTCGATGATATCTTTGCTGCCATCGGCGCGCTTGAATTTGAGGAAGCCGTCAGGCAGGCCTATTTTCTCTACGCCCCCCTCAGCCATAGTGCGCTCGGTGGCGGTGTCAATGAGTTTATATTTTACCGAGCTGCTGCCCGAGTTCAATACAAGGATTTTCATATTCTATAACGTTTTAGTGTTGTTCGCTTGGTAAGTGTGTGTATTATTGAGCCTTCAGGCCGATAGCTTGATTACAAGTCATCACGATGGTTTTGAATATATCTTCGGGGAAACAGCCGCGCGACAAGTCATTGACCGGAGCGGCCAGGCCCTGGAGCAAGGGACCTACAGCCTCTACGCCGCCGAGACGCTGCACCAGCTTGTAGGCTATATTGCCCACCTCGAGGGATGGGAACACGAGCACATTAGCGCGTCCGCTGAGGGGGCTGTTAGGCGCCTTATGATTAGCGACAGAAGGCACTATCGCGGCATCGGCCTGCAATTCGCCATCGAGTATCAGCTTCGGAGCCAGCTCATGGGCTATCTTCGTGGCCTCAATCACCTTATCCACTTGCTCATTTGAGGCCGAGCCTTTGGTTGAGAACGACAGCAGCGCAATACGCGGCTCTATGCCGGCAATATCGCGAGCGGTGTCGGCAGTAGCCACAGCTATCTCGGCGAGCTCTTGCGCCGTAGGATTGGGAACCACGGCACAGTCGGCAAATACCAAGATGCCATCGGTGCCATAATTCAGGCCCTCGGGGAGCAGCATCAGAAACGCGCCGCTGACCACATTGATGCCCGGACGCGTCTTAATTACCTGGAAGGCAGCACGCAGTACATTGCCCGTGGTGTTGAGCGCGCCGGCCACCTGGCCGTCAGCATCGCCGGCCTTGACCATCAGGCAGCCCAGATACAGCGGGTTGGCCGTAGTCAGCCGAGCCTCCTCCATATCGATACCCTTCTTTTTGCGCAGCTCATAAAACAGCGGCGCATAGCGGTCAATCACGCTCTCATCAGCCGGATTGACTATCGTAGCATCGCCGATATTGGTCAAGCCCAAATCCGCAGCCATGCGATGGATTTCCACCGGGTCACCGATTAGTATAATACGAGCTATCTTTTCTGCTAAAATACGGTCGGCAGCCTTTAAGGTGCGCGGCTCAGTGCCTTCCGGCAACACGATACGCTGAGGTGTCTGCTTGGCAATCTCAGTCAACCGATCAAAAAGTTTCATATTATGATATAGAATTTAAATGATATACTTACTGAACGCGAATTTACCACTTTTTTCTCTATGTATCACATTAAATAATCAAAAAAATCACGCCGCTGATGCTTGCGCCGCCCGGGCTGCAAGCGTTTTTGCCCATATATCTTTTTAGGTATCAAAAAAATATGTACCTTTGCACTCGATTTGTAGTGATTACTATTACAATGGAAATAATAAATACAATTGAGCGGTTGCGCACCGCTATCAAAGCAGACAAAGAGGCCGGATTGTCAGTAGGTTTGGTGCCCACTATGGGCGCACTCCACGCCGGACACCTATCACTCGTCGAGAGGGCACGCAAAGAGAATGACCGCGTTGTGGTCAGCATTTTTGTCAATCCCACACAATTCAACAATGCCAATGACCTTGCCACATACCCACGCACCGTGGATGCCGACTGTGCCTTGCTCCTCAGCGCCGGCATGGATTATGCCTTCGTGCCGTCAGTCGAAGAGATCTATCCCGAGCCTGACACCCGCGTCTTTGACTTAGGCCCCGTGGCCGAGGTGATGGAGGGCGCCATGCGTCCCGGCCACTTCAACGGCGTGGCGCAGATTGTGAGCAAGCTCTTCGCTTTCGTAGAGCCTACGCGCGCCTACTTCGGCGAAAAAGACTTTCAGCAGATAGCCGTCATTCGCCGCATGGTGGAGCTTGAAGGCTTTGACCTGCAGATAGTGCCCTGCCCCATCAAGCGTCACCCCGACGGTCTGGCCATGAGCTCGCGCAACGTGCGCCTGACTCCCGAGCAGCGCGCTGTGGCGCCTAACATACACCGCGTGCTGAGCGAGAGTGTAAGCCTTAAGAACAGCGGTGCCTCCCTCGCCGAGGTTCATGACTTCGTGGTCAACACACTCAATGGCATAGACCACCTGTCAGTCGAATACTACCAAATCGTTGACGCCACCACCATGCAGCCCATCACAGCATGGAGCGACAGCACACAGCCCGTAGGCTGCATTACCGTTTACGATGGTGAAGTGCGTCTCATCGACAACATCAAATACTGACACCCCATACTATGAACGTCGAAGTACTGAAATCCAAGATACACCGCGTCACCGTCACCGAGGCACGCCTCGACTATATCGGCAGCATCACCATCGATGAAGACCTCCTTGACGCTGCCAACATACTCGTGGGAGAGCGCGTGTACATCGTCAACAACAACAACGGCGCCCGCCTCGACACCTACACCATAGCCGGAGAGAGAGGCAGCGGCGTAGTATGCCTCAACGGCGCGGCAGCTCGCCTCGTGCAGCCCGGCGACATAGTGATTATCATGAGCTATGCGTCCATGCCCATCGAGGAAGCGCGCACATTCAAGCCCGCCATCATTTTCCCCGACACGGCTACTAACAAATTGTAGTCACCCGTCGCTCGCCACCATTATTACTGATATCAACACCACCCATCACCACCAATATGTTTGAATCTCTAAGCGAAAGACTTGACCGCAGCTGGAAAATCCTCAAAGGTCAAGGTAAAATCACTGAAATAAACGTAGCAGAAACGCTCAAGGACGTGCGCCGCGCTTTGGTCGAGGCCGATGTCAACTATAAGGTAGCAAAGACCTTCACCGACACCGTCAAGCAGAAAGCATTAGGCCAAAACGTGCTCACCGCCGTCAAGCCCGGCGAGCTGATGGTGAAGATCGTCCACGACGAGATGGCAACGCTCATGGGTGGCAAAGAAGCGCCGCTCAACCTCAACGCCAAACCCGCCGTGATACTGATGTCAGGCCTGCAAGGCTCAGGTAAGACCACCTTCTCCGGCAAGCTCGCCAAGAAGCTCAAGAGCGAAAAGGGTATGAGGCCGCTACTGGTAGCGTGCGACGTATATCGCCCCGCCGCTATCAATCAGCTGCAAGTGCTCGGCGACTCCATCGAGGTGCCCGTATTCACCATCGACGGCTCCAAGGACCCCATTGACATAGCCCGTAAAGGTGTAGAATACGCCAAGGCCAACCACCACGACCTCGTAATCGTCGATACCGCAGGCCGCCTCGCCGTTGACGAGCATATGATGAACGAAATCGAAGCCATCAAGCACGCTATATCGCCCACCGAGATATTGTTTGTCGTCGATGCCATGACAGGTCAAGACGCCGTCAACACGGCCAAGGCTTTCAACGACAGACTCAACTTTGATGGCGTGATACTCACCAAGCTCGATGGCGACACTCGCGGCGGCGCCGCTCTTTCTATCCGCACCGTTGTAGATAAGCCTATCAAATTTGTGGGCACGGGCGAGACGCTCGATGGCATCGACGTGTTCTACCCCACGCGCATGGCTGACCGCATCTTGGGCATGGGCGACATCGTATCACTCGTAGAAAAAGCACAGCAGCAGTACGATGAAAAAGAAGCCGCCAAGCTCGCCGAGAAGTTGCGCAAAAACCAATTCACCTTCTCCGACTTCTACAAGCAGATACAGCAAATCAAGAAAATGGGCAACATCAAAGACCTCGCTTCGATGATACCCGGAGTGGGCAAGGCCATCAAAGATATTGACATTGACAACAACGCCTTCAAGAGCGTTGAGGCCATAATCCTCTCCATGACGCCCTACGAGCGCGAAAACCCCGCCGTAATCAAGGGCACACGCGTGATGCGCATAGCCAAAGGCTCCGGCACCACGCCCCAAGAAGTCAACCGCCTCCTCAAGCAATTCTCGCAGACGCGACAGATGATGAAGATGGCCACCACCAAAAATCCCATGAAGCTGATGCGCCAGATGAAGCAACAGCAGCATAGATAACCCCACCCCTATCCCCTCATCTCTCAACTACATTACCCCACCATGCAACTCATCGACGGCAAAGCCACAGCGGCTCAAATCAAATCAGAGATTGCTCGCCAAGTGCAGCAGATGATCGAACAAGGGAAGCGCCGCCCTCACCTGGCCGCCATCCTCGTAGGTCACGACGGCGGCAGTGAGACCTATGTGGCATCAAAAGTGAAAGCATGCGATGAATGTGGCTTCAAATCCACACTCATACGCTTTGAGTCAGATGTCACCGAGCAAGAGCTGCTCGCCACCATTGACCGCCTCAACAAAGACCCCGAGGTAGATGGCTTCATAGTACAGCTGCCGCTGCCCGCTCACATCAACGAGCAGCGCATCACCGAAGCCGTCAATCCCGACAAAGACGTCGATGGCTTTCACCCCGTCAACGTAGGGCGTCTGTCGATAGGCTTACCGTGCTTCCACTCCGCCACACCCGCCGGCATCATAGAGCTGCTCAAGCGCTACAACATACCCACCCGTGGGCGCCGCGCCGTGGTCATCGGCCGCAGCAACATCGTGGGCAAGCCCATGGCGGCATTGCTAATGTCAAAGGGCATTGATGCCACAGTCACAGTATGCCACTCAGCCACGGCCGACATTGCCGACATCACTCGCTCTGCTGACATCATCATAGCTGCTCTCGGCAAGCCTCACTTCGTGACCGCCGATATGGTCAAAGATGGCGCCACCGTCATTGACGTGGGCACCACGCGTGTGCCCGATGCCTCGCGCAAGAGCGGCTTCCGTCTTTGCGGCGATGTCGATTTTGATGCCGTAGCGCCCAAATGCTCATTCATCACTCCGGTGCCCGGAGGTGTAGGGCCTATGACCATCACCTCGCTAATGCTCAACACGCTAAAGGCCGCCAAGGGATTATAAGTCACCACAGCTCTGTGACCCGCAATCCCGGCACAGAGCACACCTCCCAACTCTATCTCTCGCCATGACTTCCGTAATAATAGCTCTATTCTCGCTGCTGTCACTACTCTTCGGCACTGAAGAGGCTGAGATAGTATTTGTGGGCGACGCTATGATGCACCAAGGACAGATTGACGCCGCACGCACCAAGGGAGGCGAATATAACTACAGCGAGTGCTTCAAGGCATTTGCGCCCTACATTCAGTCAGCTGACTATGCCGTAGTCAACCTTGAGACACCCGTCAGCACGCCGCCATTCAGCGGGTATCCGTGCTTCAACTCGCCGTCGCAGTATCTCGATGCCCTCGCCAATGCCGGCTTTGACCTCTTTCTCACCGCCAACAACCACACCCTCGACCGCCGCGACAAAGGGCTGCGCAACACCATCGCCGCCCTTGACAGCCGCCATCTGGCTCACATCGGCACTTATAGCAACGCCGCGCGCCGCGCGCAAGCACTGCCATTCATCGCTGACATCAACGGCATCAAGACCGCTTTCCTAAACTACACCTACGGCACCAACGGCATCACTATCCAGGGCGATGTAGTGGTGGATTACATTGACCGGGCTATTATGGCGGCCGACATCGCCGCCGCGCGCAAAGCCGGCGCCGAAATCATCACCGTATGTGTGCATTGGGGCAATGAGTACCAGCTCTTGCCACACTCCTCGCAGAAATCGCTCGCTGACTTTCTCGTGAGCAAAGGCGTGGATTTGGTCATCGGCTCGCACCCTCACGTCATACAGCCTATGGAGGTGCGACACACTGATGTCGATGGCGGCAAAGACGTGCTCGTAGTCTATTCCTTGGGCAATTTCATCTCCAATATGAAGACGCGCGACACTCGTGGCGGCGCTTTAGTCAAAGTCAAGCTCACGCGCGACGAATACGGCAAAGCGCGCCTCGACAAGGCCTCCTATCGGCTGCACTTCACCGTGCCCGCCGCTGCCGACCACAATTTCAGGGTGTTTGATGCCTACGACTGCCGCATACCGCAAGCATGGCGCAGCGCCTGCGAGGCCTTCACCGCCTCGGCGTTAAGCATCTTCTCAAAGCACAATATCAGCGTGGCTCAAGAGCGATAGCGAGCCGACGCATCGGGCACGCGCTCGCCGAGGCTCTCACTCTGAGCCGCCATACAGCGCCCGCTCTATCGCAAGGCCGAAGGCCCAGCGGTCCAAATCACAGCGGTTCTCAAGCACAATCACCACGGTGTCATCAGTCGGATACTTGGCAAGATATGCCTTGTAGCCTCCATTGTCGCCCGTGTGATAAATCTTCAGCTTTCGGCCCGGAGTGTCGTCGATAAACCACCCGTAGCCATACCATGTGTTAGGTCTGTTTTGATAATCGCACCAGGGGCTACCGGTGACGCGTATATGGCGGGTATAGGCCTCAGACAGCGCTGCCGCGCTGATGATAGTATTGCACCGCAACGCCTTCTCCCACGCTAATAGGTCGCGCGCCGTAGAGTAAATGCCGCCATCGGGGCGTGTGCCGAAAAATGTCTCCTCACCATAGTCATACTCCTGCCATTGGCTCTCGCCACGCAACACCTTCGGTGACCCGTCAGTGTCGCCGTCATCACCGGCGGCATAGGCATTGAGATAGCCGTGGGCCGCGCGCGAGGGTCGCGCCGCTGCGTCAAAATAGTATGTGGCGTACATCCCGGCCGGCTCAAAGAGGTAGCGCTGCTGATACACCGTAAACGGCACCTCCGCCACTCGCTCTATGATACGCGACAGCAATATAAACGATGGGTTAAGATAATCATAATCGCTCCCCGGCTCAAACTTAAGCTCGGTCAGCCCGGTGAAATAAGCCTCCGAAAAGGCATCATCAGCCACCACCGTGGCCTGCCGGTCATGGCGCGGGCGGCTGTCAGGCAAGCCCGAGGCATGGCTCATCAGGTGGCGCGGCGTAATCTTGCGCCATATCGCGTGAGTCAGATAGGGCAAATGCTCAGTCATAGGCGCATCTAAATCCACCAATCCCAGCTCCGCGAGGCGCAGCAAGCCCACCACCGTGAACTGCTTGCTGCATGATGCTATATTGAAACGCGTTGTCGCGCCTATCTTCTCGCCGCTCGCCATATCAGCCACTCCGATATAACGCTCATACAAAATAGTATCGCCGCGAGCCACTATGATAGCGGCGCCGGGAGCATCATCGCTATAGCGCGACTCCACCAGAGCATCGAGCGCCGAGCTAACGTCAGCTCTCTGCGCGCTCACGCATTGCAGTGCCGCAACCATCGCTGCGGCCGTCGTTATAGTCCTTATTTTCATCATTTTACTATGCCTTGACTCCTTAGTATTTCGCCCACGGTGCTCTTGTAGCTGTCGGCCTCGCGCACATATCCGTTGCTGCGCAACTGATACTCAAAATCCAAGATTGACAAGAGGCTGCTCTCGCGCTCCATAGTCCCGTCAGGCGCATTTATCACCGCAAGCGCATCAGCCTGCGCCCGCTCAGCCACCCGGCTATCTATACTCGCCTGCGTCTTGACGTTATCGCAATGGCGCGTCAGCATCACACAGCCCGCCACGATAGCGGCGATGACCAGCAGGGTGGCCACAA
>SAMEA3663036__coassemble_1170_pt1 | contig 10335 bp, 5 predicted proteins | sample SAMEA3663036__metabat2_low_PE_026 | metagenome-assembled genome bin SAMEA3663036 (sample SAMEA3663036) | pig gut metagenome | biome: pig gut; feature: pig-associated habitat; material: faeces | place: France | collected 2012 | reverse complement strand
GGCATAGCGCTCGAGGAGCGCGCGGTTGTCGCGCTGATCCACAAAGAAGCCGGTCTTTTGGCCCTTGAGCCAGTCGGCGTGAAAGCGCAGACCATTCTCCATGGCCTCGGAGGTGCTGAAAGCGCCTATGATATAGTCGTTTTGGGGGTCGAGGCGCGCCTTGAAGGGCAGCGTGGTCTCGGACTTGTAGTACACGTTTTCGATGCCGGCGCCGGGGAGGTCAACGAGGGCTTGCGCTATGACTCGGCGGGCAAAGTGCATGCCGGGAGAGTGAGCTTGGACCACGGCGGTGGCGCCATACACATCGACCACGAGGCCGGGGAGGAAGTCGCCCTCGCCGTGCACCAGGCGGTAGGCATTATTGTCGGGGCGCATCAGGCCGAGTGTCTGTCGCAGCGAGAAAGCCTGGCTGAGGCGCGTGCGGTAGAATTCATCGTCAACGACGCCTTCGCCGAATATCAACATTCTCACGGCTATGGAGCCAATCTGTAAGTGGCCGGTGCCTATGATGCGGCCGTCAGCGGCGGCCACTTGCACCAGGTCGCCCTCCTCCACATCGTCGGGCATCGCCGTCAGCGCGCCCGAGAATACCCAGGGGTGGTAGCGGTCAAGCGATTCTTCTTTGCCTTTGCGCAGATATAATGTCTTCATTATTTGATGAATAGTCTATAGATGTCGTTGGCGTTGGCATATATCAGCAGCAGGAATAAAAATCCCATGCCTATGGTGTTGGCTATCTCGATAAACTTGTCGGAGGGCTTGCGGCGCGTGACAATTTCGACTAAGAGGAACAAGATGTATCCGCCGTCGAGCGCCGGGATAGGTATGATATTCATAAACGCCAATATCACTGACAGCAGGGCGGTGATTTGCCAGAATGAGTACCAATCCCACGATTTGGGGAAGAGGCTGCCGAGGGTGCCGAAGCCGCCCACGCTGGTGGCGCCCTCCTTGGTGAATATCAGCTTGAGCGATGACACATAGCTCGTGAGCTGCTCCACGCCGCGCTCTATGCCGCGAGGAATGGCGCTGAAGATGTTGTAGTGCACCTCTTCGATGGTGAAAATTTTGTCGGGCTGGCGCAGCTGTATGCCTATCTTGCCATTGTCGTTGACGGCTACCGAGCGTGCTATTACGGCGCCGTTGCGCACGATTAGCATCTGCGCCTCGGTGCTCTTGGCCTTGGCGAGCGCGGGGAAGAACTCCGAGAGGGTGGGGGTGGTGTCAGATTGCACTTTCACGATGCGGTCGCCCTCCATGAGGCCGGCAGCGGCGGCTCCCTCGCCCGACACTACGGCATCGACATACACGGGCACGCGTATTGACATATAGCCCTGATTGTCAGCCGCAAGCTGCTTGAGTACATCGCCGCTGACGGTAATCTTGACGGTGTCGGTCCGGTTGCGTAGCACCTCTACTACGGAGCCGGGCTGCACCAAATCCCAGCTCACGCTGCCGTCTTTGGCATCGATGCGCTCGCCGTTGAGGCTCAGGAGGATATCGCCGTCATGAAAGCCGGCGCGGTGCATCGTTTCGCTGAAGTCCATACCCTCGGTCATGGCGTAAAAGGGCACTACTCTCTCGCCCCAGTGAAAGGCGATGCCTATGTAAATGACGATGGCGAGAATGAAGTTGAAGAGCACGCCGGCCACCATCACCAGCAGGCGCTTGATGGGACCCTTGGAGCGGAACTCCCAGGGCTGAGCTTTGGCGGCGAGGTCGGCGCTGCTTTTTGTCTCATCGACCATGCCGGCGATGTCGCAATAGCCGCCCAGGGGCAGCCAGCCCAGGCCGTAGATGGTGTCGCGCCACGATGGCTTGGCATCGGCGTCGGCGGGGTGCTCCTTGCCCACGGTGAAGGTGCGCCATGCCGAGCTGTCGTCTTTGCTGAAGAGCAGCAGCTTGCCCGTGCGCGGATTATATTTGAGGATTGAGAATTTCGGGTTGAAGAAGAGGTAAAAACGATTGACCTTGATGCCGAAGATGCGGGCAAAGAGATAGTGACCGAACTCGTGCACCGTGACCAAGATGATGAGAGCTACGATTAGTTGCAGAGCTTTAAAGAGAAATGTTTCCAATGTAGTGATGGTTGTTTGGTGAGTGTGAGGTATGGTGTAATTGCGCTGTTATGCTTTGTAGTGAGTGATGATGTCGGCGGCCACGGCTCGTGCCTCGCTGTTGGTGGCAACATAGTCGTCAAAGCCGGGAGCGGCGATGAATGGCACACGTGCGAGAGTATCGGTGATGGCGCGGTATATGTGGCCGAAGGCTATGTCTCCGCGGAGAAACGCCGCTACGGCAATCTCGTTGGCGGCATTGATGATGCAGGCGGTGTTGCCGCCCTCGGCGAGAGCCTTACGGGCGAGCGTGATGCAGGGAAAGCGCTCGGTGTCAGGCTCTTCGAAGGTGAGCTGCGCCATCTGCGCCAGGGTGAGGCCGGCGCTGACGTTGGTCGCGCGCGAGGCATACCCCAGGGCATAGGCTATAGGCAGGCGCATGTCGGGGACACCGAGCTGCGCCTTAATGGCGCCATCTACATATTCCACCATCGAGTGAATTACCGACTGAGGGTGCACCACGGCGGTGATGCGCTGCGGGTCGATGTCAAAGAGCCATCGCGCCTCTATGATTTCGAAGGCCTTGTTGAGCATCGTAGCCGAGTCGATGGTGATTTTAGCGCCCATGCTCCAGTTGGGGTGTCGCAGGGCGTCGGCGGCGGTGGCGGTGGCGATGCGGTCGGCGCTCCATGTGCGGAAGGGGCCGCCGGAGGCCGTGATTATCAGGCGGCTGACGGTGTCGGGGTCTTCGCCTTGGAGACATTGGTAGATGGCTGAATGTTCGGAGTCAACGGGGATGATGCGCGAGGGCGAATTGCGCAGCAGGCGCGTGATATATTCGCCGGCCACCACGAGGGTCTCCTTATTAGCCAGAGCTATGTCCTTGCCGGCGTTGATGGCTCTGATGGTGGGGACGAGGCCGCTGTAGCCCACGGTGGCGGTGACCACCATATCCACATCGGGGCGCTCCACGGCGTCGGCGAGAGCCTCGGGCCCGGCAGCGGTGGTTATGCCCAGCGGCTCTAACTCTTGCTTAAGACGCTGATATTGCGACGTGTCGGCAATCACGGCTAATGCCGGACGATGGCGGCGGCACAGCTCGATGAGAGCATCTACGCGCGAGCCGGCAGCGAGCACGGAGGCGCGGTATCGGTCAGGGCGGCGCGCTATGATGTCGAGCGTCTGAGTGCCTATTGAGCCGGTGGCGCCGAGCACTGCTATGCGTGATATTTGGTGGTCTGTATCGTCGTGCATTGTGGTGGAGGTGGTTAGACGTGGTGGGGAGATGGGTTATTCTGGGAGTGAGATGTAATCATCGTAGTTGAGCTTGGCGCCGTTGTGCCAAAGCTCGAAGACGGCGTTGTCGCCGCGGCCGAGGCGCTGACCGGCGGTGACCTTGGAGCCTTCGGCGATGATTACCTCGCTGATGTTGCGGTATATTGATAGAAAGTCGTTGGGGTGCTGGATTACGATAGTGGCTTTGCCGGCCGAGAAGCATATCGCGGTAACGGAGCCGCGATAGATGGCGTCGCACCAGCCGCCGGCGGCCGTTGGCGGCATGAAAATCATGCCTTCGGCGGCGATGGGCGTAAGCACAGATATGTTGAAGCGCTCCTCGGCCTCAATCTGCTGCACGAAAGCGCGCTCGGCGTCAGAGGCATCGAGGACTGACAGCGGCATATCTGCCGGTGTGGGCTGCCGCAGGGTGTCGGCAGCGGCGATAGGCGAGGCCTTGCTTTGGAGCACCGCCATAATGTTGGCGGCATAGGCATCGTTTTGGCTGACGTGGGCGGCGAGCGAGTCCACCCGAATGGCCGTGTCAATATAATCGGCGCGGCGCGCCACGCTCTGCTGCCGCCATATCTGAGCTATCACGAGCACCAGCGCGATGAAGGCCGCGGCGACAATCACCGCTAACAGCAATGCTTTGGCGCGTGACATACGCATACCCAAAATGCTGCTTTGGGTGCTCTCGTCGATGATGACGAGCCTGAAGTGGCGCTTGCGGCGTATGTTATCGATGATGCTCAGAGCTCTATGTGGGGTGTTAGATGGTTTTGAACACGCAAAGTTACAACGATTTTTGAAAAATTGCAACATTGGCGTGCCGACGGGTATGGTTTGGCGACACATATAGCCATAATATTTGCAAAAAAGGTTATTTATATTTAACTTTGCAGCACAAAAGACTTACATACCATGGCTTACCTAATGAAACACTTTATAATCTATGCTCTTGCAGTCAGTGTATTTATGGCCTGTGCGGAGCGTGCCGTTGCGGCAGACGACGTCAAGGCCCTCAACGACTCGCTGATGAATGTGCTGATAGAGAGTATTGAGCATCGTCAGGAATATATAGGAAAGAAAGCCGACGAGATATCGCAGCTCAAGCAGCAATATCGCCGTGCCGGTAATGATGACGAGCGATTTGACATTATGGGGCATATATTTGATATGTATGTGTCGTACAACACTGACTCGGCCTATATCATGGCGCAGAAGCGATTGGAGTTGGCGCGCGCCATCGGCGACCCGGTGAAGATAGTCAACGCACGCCTGAATTTTGCCGGTCTGTATGCCGTCACCAGCTCTTATTATGAGGCGTTGGAAATCGTCAAGACCGTAAAGTCATCGGAGCTGCCTGACTGGCTGTTGCCATACTATTATCATATCAACCGCACGGTGTATGGTCAGCTCGCTGACTATGCCGTGTTTAAGAAAGACCTTGAAGAGTATGATCGCCTGACTGATTGCTATCGCGACTCACTGCTGTCGGTGATGGACCCCACGTCGGGTATTTACGCTATGGTGCGCTGCGACCAGCTCAACGCTCACCATAAATACAACGAGGCTCTGGAGGTGATGCTCGGCTATCAGCGCATTCATGAAGCCGAGGCTCACGACTCGGCGGTGTTTGCCTACACCATTTCCGCGTCATACGAGGGTTTGGGCATGATAGAGGAGCAGAAGACGCAGCTGCTGATTTCGTCTATTGCAGATATGCGGTCGGGATTTAGAGAGTATATGTCGATGCGCAAGTTGGCGTGTATGCTCTATCGCGAGGGCAATGTGGAGGGCGCTTACCGCCTGATGCGTATATGCATCGCTGATGCCGTGGCGAGCAATGCGCGCTTGCGTGTGCTGGAAATTAACGAGATGTTTCCCGTCATCAACGAGATGTATATCGAAAACCTCAACGAGCAGCAGAAGCAGCTGCGCATCATGCTGATGGCGCTGATAGCCTTGCTGGTGTGTCTGGGCGTGACGATATATTATGTATATAAACTAATGATACGCGCGCGCGAGGCGCGCCGCGCCACCCTTGAGGCCAACGAGCGCCTCACCGAGCTAAACCAAGAGCTGACTGACTATATCGACAAGCTCAATCGAGCCAACGAGGACATCGCCGAGAACTCGTATCTGAAAAATGAGTACATCGGTCGCTACATGGACCAATGTGTGGAGTATATCGAGCGAATGGACCTTATGCGCAAGAAGATGCGCAAGCTCGTCACCTCGGGCAACATCTCCGAGCTCAACAAGCAGTTAGGCTCTGACACCTACCTCGACAGCGAGCTCAAGCTCTTCTATCGCAACTTTGACCAGACCTTCCTTAAAATCTTCCCATCCTTCATTGAGGATTTCAACAAGCTGTTAGTGCCCGAGGGCAGGATATACCCCAAAACCGAGGGCGCTCTCAACACCGAGCTGCGCGTGTTTGCGCTGATACGTCTGGGCATCAGCGACTCGGCAAAGATAGCCCACTTCCTGCGCTACTCGGTATCTACGATTTACAACTATCGCACCAAGGTGCGCAACAAAGCCCTATGCGACCGCGACCGCCTCGAGGCTGAGGTGCTCAACATAGGCAGGTAATCGCTGCGAGCTGTAGTTACTCAGCACGCGTAGAGCAACACTTTTTTAGGTTACTGCTTGTAGCCGATTGGCATTAATAGGCCGGTCGGCTACAAGCGCTATATAGCCTGTTTTTTGAAGGCCGGGAATACGCACGAAAATGCTCTAAATGGACTGAAAATAGCCCGTTTTAGTCTCAAATGCGCTACACTTTTACTACCTTTTTTTGAATAGTCTTAAATTGAAAAGCTCTGTGAATAAGCGTATTGGTGTAATTTTGTGGGGTAAATCGACTACTTTTTTAATACTGCGCACGCGCGAGTGTGTATTTTAGATATAAATTTGCGACTGAAATCATTAACAAACCTCAACAACATTACTAACCCTTTTAAACCGATTTTAAAACATACCTGAAAACAAACCTATCACTCTCATTTAACCTTAAACGCATCACTTCAACGTGCGACACTAAACAAACCAACAACAAAATACAAATAACTAACAATCTAACAAAACATGAAAAAGGACAGCAATCCTATTGCAATGCGTTTGCTGATAGCCATTATGATGGTTATGGGCTATAGCCTATCTCTGTCGGCGCAGCAAATCAGTGTCTCGGGTACGGTGACCGATAATACCGGTGAGCCGCTTATCGGAGCAAGTGTAGTAGTGTCGGGAACCAACGAAGCTGTGGCTACCGACATCGACGGTAATTTTACTATCAAGGCCGACTCTAAGGGGTCGCTCAAAGTTTCGTATGTGGGCTATGAGGCTCGCACTGTGAAAATCGAAGGCAAGACTTCGCTGGACATCGTACTCTTGGAGAACACCGCTATGCTCAACGAGGTGGTTGTCGTAGGTTACGGCCAAATGAAGAAATCTGACCTCACCGGCGCCGTCGGCTCTCTCGGTGCTAAAGACATCAAAGAGGTGCCCGTGGCAAGCGTAGGTCAGGCTATTCAAGGTAAGATCGCCGGTGTGCAGATTATCGATGCTGCAAAGCCCGGTGACAACGTTAATATTAAAATACGTGGTTTGGGCTCTATCAACGATTGCGACCCCTTGGTCGTTATCGATGGTGTGCCCACTGACCTCGGCATCAACGCCGTCAACCCGCAGGATATCGAGCGCCTCGACGTGCTCAAAGATGCATCGGCTACGGCAATCTACGGTTCGCGCGGTGCTAACGGTGTGGTAATGATCACCACCCGTCGCGGCGCTACCGGCACCTCCAAGCTCTCCTTCTCTGCCAACGTGGCCGTGCAGACCACCTCTAAGCGTATGGAGCTGCTTGACGCCGCCGGTTATGCATCTCTCAACAACGACATGATGATGAATGCCGGCCACAATGTCAATCCCGACTGGGTTGACCCCTCCACACTGGGCAAGGGCACCGACTGGGTTGATGAGCTCCTCCGCACCGGTGTGATGCAGAACTACAACGTCAGCTACTCCGGCGGTAACGAGAAGGCTCATTATTACTTCTCTGCCGGCTTCCTGGATCAGTCAGGTATCGTGGACCGCGTCAACTATCGCCGCTTCACCTTCCAGAGCAACAACGATGCCCAGGTGACCAAGTGGCTCAAGCTCTCTAACAACTTGCTCTTCAGCACCGACATCAAAGAGTCTGGCAGCTATGACATGGGCGCCACGATGAAGGCCCTCCCCACCTTTGCTATTAAAGATGAGTTCGGCGAATGGACCGGTCCCGAAGGCAACTCTGAGTGGTATGGCAGCATCCGCAACCCAATAGGTCAAAATACCGTGTATGGCGGCACCACCAATGGCTATAACCTCCTGGCCAACATCTCTGCCGACATCACCTTCTGCGATTGGCTCAAGTTCCGCAGCACCTTTGGCTACGATGCCAAGTTCTGGGACTACACCAGCTTCTCGCCCAAATATCCCTGGAAGCCTATCCCCGTGGAGGAGAGCTCAAACTATGAGAGCAACAACCGCGCATTCACCTATCTGTCAGATAACTACTTCACCTTTGACAAGACCTTTGCTGACAAGCACAGCGTCAATGTCATGATAGGTACCTCTGCTCAGTGGAACGACTACCGTTACCTCTCAGCTCAGATGAACGGCTTCCTCTTTGACAGCGTTCACCAGATGAACAATGGCGAAGAGATGTACAGCATCAACGGCTCGCGCAGCGACTGGTCTCTCTTCTCTTATATGGCACGCGCCAACTACTCTTACGACAACCGCTACATGCTCACCGCTACCGTGCGTCGCGACGGTTCGAGCCGCTTCGGCAAGGACAACCGCTGGGGCACATTCCCCTCGGCTTCAGCAGCTTGGCGTATCTCTAACGAGAAATTCTTCCCCCAGAACGATATCGTCAACGACCTCAAGCTCCGTTTAGGCTACGGCCGCACCGGTAGCCAGGCCAGCGTCGGCAACTACAGCTACCTCGCCGTGATGAACACCCTGCAGTATCCGCTCGGTTACGTCGGCGACGAGCAGTCAGCTCTCGTAGCTCAGACGCTCTCTAACCCCACTATCCACTGGGAGACAATCGAGCAGTTCAACGCCGGTATCGACGTTTCGCTCTTCAAATCTCGCCTGACATTAAACCTCGACGGTTATATCAAGAACACCCGCGACATGCTCGTGAAGGCTTCCGTGCCCATCACCTCAGGCTTTGAGGACACTATGGACACCTACACCAACGCCGGCCGCGTGCGCAACATCGGTTGGGAACTCACCGCCAACTCTATCAACCTTAACGGCCCGCTCACTTGGGAGACCAATCTCGTGGTAACTTACAACCACAATAAGATTAAATTCCTCAACAGCGAAGTGCCTCAATACATCAACCAGGTCAACAACTCTTACGTGACCATGCTCGCCGAGGGTTATCCTATCAATGTATTCTACGGCTATGTCACCGACGGCATCTTCCAAAACCAGGAAGAAGTTGACGCTCACGCCGTGCAGGTAGGTGCCGAGCCGGGCGATATCCGCTTCCGCGACCTCAACAACGACGGTGTCATCAACGACGACGACCGCACCGTGCTGGGCAACCCCAATCCCACATGGCTCTTCTCTATGAACAACCGCCTCACTTGGCGCAACTTCGAGCTGTCAATCTATCTGCAAGGTGTGGCCGGCAACAAGATTTACAATGCCACCCGCATCGACATGGAAGGTATGGCTGCCGCTTACAACCAGTACGCTTCAGTGGCTGACCGCTGGACTCCCAACAACCTCACCAACGATATGCCTCGCGCCGTATGGGGTGACCCCAACCAGAACTGCCGCACCAGCGACCGCTATGTGGAGAACGGCTCATACCTGCGTCTGAAGAACATCAGCCTCTCTTACAACCTGCCGCGCAACTTGCTGCGCCGCATCACCATGGAGCAGGCACGCGTGACCTTCTCTTGCGAGAACGTTGCCACCATCACAGGCTACTCAGGTCTCGACCCCGAAGTAGGCGTCAACGGCATCGACTACTCTACTTTCCCCAGCTCTCGCACTTTCAACATCGGTCTTTCATTTAACTTCTAACCACGCTTCATCATGAAAAAAATATTAAATACAATGGTCGTGGCAGCCGTCGCCCTCTCAATGGCTTCGTGCGAAGACTTCTTGGAGAAAGCTCCCTACGACCAGGTTGACACCAACGTCAATGTTACCGACGAGGTGGCTACCGCTCTGACCAATGCCTGCTATATCACCTTGCAGTCATCAAATATGTACAATCAGCGTATCTGGACCCTCGACATCGTGGCCGGTAACTCTATCGTAGGCGCCGGCGGCGGTACTGACGGTCTCGAGACTCAGCAGGCTGCCAACTTCACCACGCAGAGCGACAACGCCATGGCTCTCTACATGTGGCGCTCTCCCTGGGTCGGCATCGGTCACTGCAACGACGCTCTCAAAGCCCTCAATGAGGCTGAAGGCCTTGACGAGGCGCTCCGCAATCAGCACATGGGCGAGGCTTACTTCCTCCGCGCTCACTACTACTTCGTGCTCGCTCGCCTCTACGGCGGCCTGCCCTTGCGCACTGAGCCCTACGTGCCCGGCACCTCTACTGCCATCGCTCGCGCTTCCCTCGACGAGACTTACGACCTGATTATCAGCGACTGTAAGAAAGCCATCGAGCTGCTGCCCGCAAAGGCTGAGTATGATGCATACAACGTGGGTCGTGCTTGCAAAGATGCAGCGCTCACCATGCTTGCCGACATATATCTGACTCGCGCTCCCAAGCAGCCCGAGCTCTACTCTGAGGTTGTTACCCTCTGCGACGAAGTTGCCGCTCTGGGTTATGACCTCTCCACCTGTGACTACGCTACCAACTTTGATGCTTCAATCAACAATGGTCCCGAGTCTATCTTTGAGGTGCAGTTCTCCGGCGATACCGACCAGGACTTCTGGGGCAACCCCCCCGCCGCTTCTTGGCTCTCTACCT
>SAMEA3663036__coassemble_1148_pt1 | contig 10474 bp, 10 predicted proteins | sample SAMEA3663036__metabat2_low_PE_026 | metagenome-assembled genome bin SAMEA3663036 (sample SAMEA3663036) | pig gut metagenome | biome: pig gut; feature: pig-associated habitat; material: faeces | place: France | collected 2012 | reverse complement strand
TTGCCAACACCTATCTGGCGCTGCGCGTCAGCTTCTTCAACGAGCTTGACACCTATGCCGAGCTTAAGGGGCTCAGCACCGCCGACATCATCAACGGCGTGTGTCTCGACCCACGCATCGGCACTCACTACAACAATCCCTCGTTTGGTTACGGCGGCTACTGTCTGCCCAAGGACACCAAGCAGCTGCTCGCCAACTATGCCGATGTGCCCGAAAACCTCATCGGCGCCATAGTGCAGAGCAACCGCACGCGCAAGGATTTCATCGCTGACCGCGTGCTGGCTCAGGCCGGATACTACCACTATGCCGACAGCGCCGCCTACGCCCCCGAGCGCGAGCACCGATGCACCGTGGGCGTCTATCGCCTGACGATGAAGACCGGCAGCGACAACTTCCGCCAATCGTCGATACAGGGCGTGATGAAGCGCATCAAGGCCAAGGGCGCCACCGTCATCATCTACGAGCCTACGCTGGCCGCCGGCTCCACATTCTTCGGCAGCGAAGTCATCGCCGACCTCCAGACATTCATCGACCGCTCCGACGTAATCATCGCCAACCGCCGCGACCCGGCCCTAAGCGCCGCCGCCTCAAAAATCTACACCCGCGACCTCTTCCACCGCGACTAATCCACCCTCCTCCCACCCCCAAAGCCTATCTTTCACTCATCAGATGCCCGAACAGTCTGAGCCAATATCCTCCAACCGCCGTGTTGCCAAAAATGCTATGATGATGACCTTGCGCATGATTATAGCCACTTTGGTCGGGCTATATACGTCGCGCGTGGTGTTCAATGTGTTGGGCGTTGAGGATTACGGCATCTATGGAGCTGTAGGCGGAATAGTGGGCATGATGTCATTTCTGAATGCGGCAATGGCGGGCGCTACGTCGCGTTTCTTGACTTTTGAGTTAGGCCGTGGTGATAAGCAGCGCCTTGCCGACACCTTTTCGAGCACATTCATAGCGCATTGTGTCATTGCAGCAATTGTGTTAATTGCGGCTGAGATAGCCGGAGTATGGTTTCTTAACACAAAGATGAACATACCGGCCGAACGCCTTTATGCGGCCAACTGGGTGCTGCAATTCTCTATAGTGGCAACGATTATCGGGATAATACAGACACCTTACAACGCGTGTCTGATAGCCCACGAGCGTATGAGCGTATTTGCATATTTCGAGATTGCCAATGTCACGCTTAAATTGCTCATCGTGTATCTACTATCAATAGGCAATATAGATAAGCTGATACTGTATTCGGCCTTGCTCTTTGCTGTGGGTGTTGTCATGCAAATCGGATACTACGTCTATTGCGTGCGTCATTTCAGTGAGTGTAAGGTGAGATGGCGATGGCAAGCAGATATCATTAAGCCGATACTAAAATTCTCAGGCCTCGATATCTATGGCAATCTTTGTGTCACGGCATCTGCCCAAGGGCGCACCATCATCATCAACCTCTTCTTCGGCGTGGTATGCAACGCGGCGGCTTCGGTAGGGCAAACAGTGCAAGGCATCGCCACGTCGTTGGCATATAACATTACCACGGCTTTTCGCCCTCAAATCATCAAGCTATATGCCGTTAACGACATAGAGCGTATGCAACGGGCTATGCACAATGCTACTATATTTTCGCTCTTGCTGCTGTCGGCTATAGTGATACCTTGCTTTTTAGAGGCTGATTATGTGCTTGCCTTGTGGCTCGGCACGCCGCCACCCATGGCGAGCGTGTTTCTAAAAATATTACTGATTGCTTCAATAGTAAGTATAATAAACACCATACTAAACATCACTATACATGCCACCGGCAACATCAAGCGCATATCTTATGTCTCAGGCAGTGTATTTTTGGTATCGCCGTTTTTTATTTACATAGCTTTCAAAATGGGGACGGGAGCGGAATTCGCTTTTATAATAGCATTGCTAACGCGAATATGTGTCACGATTTATGGGCTATTTGTGGTAAAGTGGCAGGTACCGGCATTTAGGCTTCGAGCCTTCGCACTATCTTTATTCAAAATTATTATCACGATTGGATTGTCATGCGCAGTGCCGGTAGTGATAAATCAGCACTTGCAGCCGTCATTTGCCAGGGTGTGCATCGTGACAGCGATATACATTGTTGCTGCGATGTGTCTATTTTGGGTTTTCATATTTGACCGCGAATCGAAGCGTCTTATAGTTGCCAAAATCAAAGTCAAGTTTTAAGACAATAATGGCTTTTCGCAAGATACGCCCCAAATTGCGAAGGCATATTTAATAGTATCTACGCATTTGTGAGATAATATGCTGTTCTCAATTATTATACCCGCTTTCAATGTTGAATCGTATTTGGCAAGATGCATAGACAGCGTCATAGCACAGACCTTCAGCGATTATGAAGTATTGCTTATTGACGATGGCAGCACCGATGGCACTTCTGCTATATGTGACAGCTACGCATTAAAAGCGAATAATATACGCGTATGGCACACTCAAAATGAGGGCGTTTCCAAGGCCAGGAATCTCGCAATTAACAATTCTTCAGGGGAATGGTTGATTTTTTGTGACTCTGACGACACTATACCTCCTGATGCATTGACTCAATATACCAAAGTCATATCAAGATTCGATCCTGATATTGTAATCGGCCAGTATAATGAAATATGCACAAATGGTAGCATCGTTAGCCACACAAATCCATTGCCAAAGGACCAGCTGCTTGATCGCAAATTCATCACAGAAACACTGCTTCGATATGCTGTTTTACCCAATAACTTCTTCGGAAGTTGTTGTGTAAAGACGTTTCGACGAAACATCTTTACACAACAAGGCGTTATCTTCCCTCCACGACGACGCGGCGAAGATTGGTTGGTGAACATTGAATACCTACGTTATGCTAATACCGTTGTTGCAATCGATAATTGCATATATAACTATCATCGCAACAATGGAAGTGCAATGTCAAAGCCATTCCCAGAACAAGCTCAGTTATGGAAAGAGAATTTCGACATAAAGGTGCAATTAATTGCTGATTTTGGCTATGACATCAGTATCTCCGATTTGTGCGATATGCAAGTGAGGCAAATACTGAATTATTGCATCGGGTTCGTTGGTGATGGTGCTAAAAATAAAAAGAATATTATTGACATCTTAAAATCGCCTTTATTGAATGAAATCTTTAAAAAGTCCAATTTACTACGAATATCGGCGTCTTTACTACCAGCCTTGATAGCCAGGAAATTACATATGTACATTATGGCTTATTGGGTTCTAAGAATTATTAATTATGGATCAAAAATTAAACGACGAATTACGGGCTAAGTATAATCCCGAGGGGTCTGATTTGCGCAAGGCGCAAATGCGTATGCTTGAGTTGCTAAGATATATCGCACAAGTGTGCGAAAAAAATAGCTTGCGCTATTGGCTATGCGGTGGCACGATGCTTGGGGCTGTAAGGCATGGAGGATTTATCCCGTGGGATGATGATCTCGACATTGAGATGCCGAAAAAGGACTTCAAGAAATTGATAAAGATTTTCAAGAAGGAATTGCCTCCATATTATGTAGTTCATAATCATCACAATGACCCTTGGAATATCTTGTTATTCACAAAACTCCGCGATAAAGACTCTTATTTTCAAGAAGATTGTTTGGCTCAAAAATACAAATATCAAGGCTGCTTCGTGGATATCTTTGCCATGGAAAAATCAAGCAGATGGATATGCAATTGGAGTCATAAGTTCTACTTCAACATAACGCGTATGATGTACCACAATATGTTTATTTTGGGCAACATCACCTACTATATATTCAAAGCATTCATTCAGCCATTAGCTCGCCTCCTTTCACTTTTTTCAACCGAAAAGGCATTGTACCAACCAATTGGCAAATACAAAAACAACCCACGATATCTTTGTGATATATATCCTTTGCAAAAAGTCAGTTTTGAGGGAGAGTTGTTTTATGCGCCACACAATATCGATGGCTATCTCAAACAGATTTTCGGAGATTCCTATATGAATATCCCATCAAACATATTTCAACATTCAAACACGATAAAAGTATATAGCCACAAAAATGAAAAAGTATAAAATAGGCTACACTACCGGTGTATTTGATATGTTTCACATAGGCCACCTTAATATCCTCAGACAGGCAAAAGAGCAGTGTGAGCATCTTATTGTGGGAGTTAGCACTGACGAGTTGGTTGCCAGCTACAAGAATAAACATCCAATTATTCCATTTTCCGAACGCATAGAGATAATCCGTTCGATAAGGTATGTTGATGAAGTGGTAGCCCAAACCAATAGGGATAAAATTGCAGCATTTAATGAATTGCATTTTGATGCCATGTTTGTTGGAAGTGATTGGAAAGGTAATGCATTATTTAATGATGTGGAGAAATACCTCAATAATCATGGCTCGTGTGTAGTGTATTTCCCTTATACACAGGGTACTTCAAGCACAATCCTGCGAGAGAAGTTATTAAAGCAATAGTAGTTTCTTCATACGATTGAGAACTATTGATTGACTATCCCTTGTTTCGTGATGACAAAGGCGCGGATATTTATAGCGATACATTATATGGAGATAGGCGGGGCTGAAATCTCGCTGGTGGGGCTACTGCAAGCGCTTGATTATGAGCGCGTAGATGTTGACCTATTTATATATTCACACCAGGGCGAGCTGATGCAGTTTATCCCTCTCGAGGTCAATTTGCTGCCTGAGATTAGGAAATACTCCACCACAGAGATGCCTTTGGTGAAGGTTCTCAAAATGGGGTATCCTGATATTGTGATAGCACGATTATTAGCCAAAATAAAATACCACCGATTCAGGAAACGGAATCCATCAAAAATATCAGATGATTTGGGCCTGTATCAATATATGGCTAATCATGTAACGCCACTACTATCAAAGATTTCAAAAGGTGTGGATTACGATTTGGCAATCAACTTTTGTGGAATGCATAATGTGGTATTGGACAAGGTTGCAGCGAAAAAGAAGATTGCGTGGATTCATACTGATTACTCAATGGTGAATACAGATAGGAATTGTGACTACAAATTATGGCGGCGATTTGACCACATTGTGTCGATTTCGCCTGATGTCACAAAATCATTCATTAGTATTTATCCATCACTAAAAGATAAAATCATCGAAATCGAAAATATATTGTCGCCGGAGTTTGTGCGCAGCCGTGCTGAGGCGTTTGATGCTCGTGGCGAGTTGGCGGAAAATGCGCCGACATCGAGCGTAAATTTACTATCCGTAGGCCGCTATTGCGAGGCCAAGAATTACGACAATGTGCCGGCCATAGCACGCTCAATAATTGAGAACCACGGCATCGAGGATTTGCGGTGGTTTATCATCGGCTATGGCGGTGACGAAGCGCTAATCCGGCGCAAGATAGCCGAGGCGGGCATGGAGCGGCATGTGATACTCCTGGGCAAGCGCGATAACCCATATCCATATATCAAAGCCTGCGACATCTATGTGCAGCCGTCGCGCTATGAGGGAAAGAGCGTGACCGTGCGCGAGGCTCAGATGCTGTGCAAGCCCGTGGTCGTCACAAACTACCCCACGGCCCCCAGCCAGATACGCCACGGCATAGATGGTGTCATAGTGCCGCTCGACAATGACGGCTGCGCTCGCGGCATCGCCGACTTCATTGCCGACAGACCGCTGCAGCAGCGCATCACCGACTATCTCGCCACCCATGACTACGGCAACGAGGCCGAAGTCAACAAAATCTACCAATTGCTCTGATGAATCAAATTACAAAATGGGTAATATTATTCGAAAATTAATTTCAAGACTTGTATATCGGCTCCGCTCTGATTATACCACAGAGCAGCTTGTGGATATGGGATTGGTTGTGGGCAAGAATTTTTTAAGGATGCATGGCTCTATCATTGACCCATCACATTGTTGGCATATTCACATCGGCAATAATGTCACGCTCGCGCCACGTGTGCATATCCTTGCTCATGACGCTTCGCTCTGTCATCATTTAGGATACGCCAAAATCGGCAACGTGATAATTGGAGATAACGTGTTTATTGGCGCGGAAGCTGTTGTCTTGCCTGGCGTTACTATCGGAGATAATTGCATAATTGGTGCTAACAGCACCGTGAGCCGCAATATTCCGGCCGATAGCGTTGCTGTAGGCTCACCGGCACGAGTAGTGTGTAGCGTAAGCGATTATGTGGGGCGTAACAAAAAGCTGATGGAGACACGCCCCGTGTATGGCGAAGAGTACAGCCTACGTTCAAACCCATCAATAGAGCTGCGCCGAAAAATGTTTGATGACCTCCGAGATGGCCCCGGATTTATAAAATAGATTTTTTACTCCATACGATACATTACTGCCGGTTTCGACGCAATTGCCGACAGTCCTCTGCAGCAGCGCATCACCGACTATCTCGCCACGCACGACTATGGCAATGAGCCCGAAGTCAACAAAATATACCAATTGCTGAAATAACTCCCCCCACTAATATACACTATTATGGCCACAACACGAAATGCGGCATACGACCTTGTGAGAGTCGCAGCTTGCACGATGGTGGTGCTGATGCACTCACCCATACCGGGCGCCGCAGCCGGCAATAGCGGCATTTTCTTGTCGGCATTGTCATTCCTGACAGCTCCATGCATCGGACTATTCTTTATGGTGTCAGGAGCGTTGCTTATTGATAGCTGCAAAGATGGTGGCGGCACTTTCTTGCGTCGGCGGTTTGCAAAAATCGCTATCCCTACGCTAATATGGAGTTGCATATATCTGATTTTAAGCTATTTAACAAATCGGGGGGGGTACTCACAGCTGCCGAGGTCGGTTATATCAATGCTGTTTTCGGCGCAAGGCTACGGCACAATGTGGTTTATGTACACCCTTGCCGGCTTGTATCTGATAACACCGATTTTGTCGTCATGGCTACGAGTCGCATCGCGGCGTGCCGTAGAGTTTTACCTATGCCTATGGGCTGTGGCAATGATGTACCCATATATCGGCAAATGGCTTGATATCAACACCTCAGAGACCGGCATCCTTTACTATATGAGCGGATATGTGGGTTATTATGTGCTCGGGTGGTATATGAAACACTACGGACAGACCTGGCGTATGATTACCCCCTTAGTGTTGAGCACTATCGCTATTGCAGCCAAAGCTATTGACAAGCTCTATGGCATCGGCATTGACCAAGCCGGTGGCTTTTGGTATTTATCGGCAGCTGTGGCTGTGATGTGCATACTGTGGTGGCTCATAGCTCAAAAGATTGCATCAAAGACAGAGACCGGCGGGCGCGTGCTGTCGGTCGTGACATTGATATCCAACTACTCCTTCGGCATCTACCTATGCCATATCGCAGTAATGCGTTTCGGACTGTGGAGATGCGATTGGTTTAGCTCAATTATGCCATATCCATTACAGACTCTGATTGTGGCATCGCTCACGATGCTTATCTCAGTAGTGTTCTGCCGGGTTGTAGCCGCCTTGCCATTTTCGCAATACATCATAGGCTATAAAAAGTAAAAATATAACAGTGATACCAAAAACTATCCATTACTGCTGGTTTGGGCGCAATCCGCTGCCCGAGTCAGCGCAGCGCTGCATAGCATCGTGGCGCAAGTTCCTCCCCGATTACCAAATAGTGGAGTGGAACGAGGACAATTTCGACGTCAACGCCATAGCCTATACGCGTGAGGCCTACGCCGCCGGCAAATGGGCCTTTGTCAGCGATTACGCCCGCTTCAAGATACTCTATGAGCACGGCGGCATCTATTTCGACACAGATGTGGAGGTGATAGCGCCTATGGATGATATCATTGAGGCCGGCCCGTTTATGGGCTATGAGATAGAGAACCAAGGAAGTGGCAATAAGGTGGCCCCAGGCCTCGGCCTGGGGGTGGCTCCCGGCCTCGGCCTATATGCCGAAATACTCAAGTTTTATGATGGACTTCACTTCTTGAGGCCGGATGGCTCGCCCAACCTCACTACTGTGGTGATATACATCACTGACATACTTATCAAGCATGGACTGCAACCGCGCCCGGGTAAGCAGTCCGTGGCGGGCGTGACCATCTATCCTAAGGACTATTTTAACCCCCTCGACGACGATACAGGCCGCCTGCGCATAACCGCCAACACCCGCACCATCCATTGGTACAGCAAGACGTGGCTCTCTGAGCCCCGCTGGCGCAGAGTGCTGTCGAGATGGTCGCATCGCGTGCTCGGCACTCGCCTAATACCTGCCATCAAGCGCCGCTTATCGTCACAAGTAGCAAAACTGCATTTTAAATGATTAATCCGCATTATTATCAAGATATTTATCTCGCTGTAGTGAGCATTCTCACCATAGTAGCTATCGCCACATACTCGCGCTATGACGATGACCGCCTCTATGGCGACGAGCGGCCGCGGCTGTCGTTGCCGGCTCTTCTGCTCACCATCGCTGTCATCATCTTCATCGGATATAGACCCATCTCAGGCGTCTTTGTCGATATGGTGAACTATAGAGAATATTATTATGCGCTGCGCCATAGTTCATTTGTATTCAACCCTGATGCTCAAAACTATCTCTTTGATAATGTGTTCACCTGGATGGCATCATCGGGTATGCCCATTCTATGGTTTTATGTGATGTGCGCGGCGGTCAATTTCGGCTTGCTCTTTGTGGCGTGCCGCAAGATATTTCCTCAAGACACATATCTCGCCATTGTGGTGTATTTAGGAGCCTTCTCCACCTTCTCTTATGCCACTAACGGCCTCAAGGCCGGCATGGCGGCCTCGGCCTTTCTATGCGCTATTGCTTATCGGCGCCAATGGATTATTGCAGCGCTGTTTATGCTCATCTCGCTGGGCATACACCACTCCATGACGCTGTGCATAGGGGCATATCTATGCGCCTATTTCTACACCAACACCAAGGTGTATCTTTGGGCGTGGTTTATCGCGGTGATACTCGCTGTGCTCAACTTTGGTGCCATTCAGGACTTCTTTGCCTCGCTCACCGATGAATCCGGAGCCGGATACCTCGCCACTCAGAATATGACCGATTGGGGCGGCAAGTCAGGCTTTCGCCTTGACTTCCTTATCTATTCGGCCTTGCCCATTGTCGTGGGCTACTATGCCATCTTCAGCTGCAAGTTGCGCTCACGGATGTACACCTTCATCTTCAACACCTATCTGGTGGCCAACACCGTGTGGATGCTATGCATGCACGCCAACTTCACCAACCGCATCGCCTACCTGTCATGGCTGATGCTGCCCATCGTCATGATATACCCATACCTCCGTTGCCACTTCGTCAGAGGGCAATACCGCAAGCTCAACTATGTGGTCATGGGCCACCTCCTCTTCACTCTCGCCATGAGCTACCTATACTACGGCATCCTCGCCTGACACCGATACTCCACCACCAGCCCCCCACACACTTATGACCACCGCCACCACTCTGCCCCCGCGCATATCCGTGCTCATGGGCATATACAACTGCGCTGACACCCTCGCCGAGGCCCTCGAATCGCTCCTGGCTCAGACCTACACCCGATTCAAAGTGATAATGTGCGACGACGGCTCCACCGACGCCACCGCCGCAGTCGCCCGCAGCTACGTAGAGCGCTACCCCGCCAAATTCATCCTCGTCAGCAACGACCGCAACAGAGGCCTCAACTACACACTCAACCACTGCCTCTCCCTCGCCGACACCGAATTCTGCGCCCGCATGGACGGCGACGACATCTGCCACCCCACACGCTTTGCCAAGCAAATAGCATTCCTCGATGAGCACCCTGAGCTCGCACTCGTCAGCAGCCCGATGAACCTATATGATGCTAACGGCGTATGGGGCGGCACCACCTGTATCGAGCGCCCTACGCCTGAGCAGGTCTTGAAGCACTCTCCGTGCTTTACTCATGCTGCCGTCTTAATCCGTACAGCAGTATATAAAGAAGTTGGCGGATACACCATCGATGATCGACTCCTCCGAGTCGAAGACTGCCACCTATGGTTTAAAATTTATGCCGCCGGATACAGAGGCGGCAACCTGCAAGAGCGATTATACAGCATGCGCGACGACCGCAACGCCACAGCACGCCGCAACTGGAAGGCGCGCCGCAACGCCATCTACGTGATGTTCTGCGGATACCGCCTTTTCAAGAAGCCTTGGTACACTTACCCAGGCCTTTTCGCGGCTTCGGCCCTCGAAATTGCCAAATTCCTTTTGCCCACAAAAGCTTACGAATACTTCCACCGCAAACGCCAATAAAATATGCCAAAAGTAAGCGTAATAGTGCCCGTCTATGGCGTTGCGAAATATATCTCTCGGTGTGCCTCGAGCATATTGAGTCAGACTCTCGATGACTTGGAAATACTATTCATTGATGATTGCACGCCCGACAATTCCATTGAAATTCTCAAAAATACTATCGCGAAATTCCCCGAGCGCGCTGATGCTGTGAGAATTATCAAAATGACGTCGAACGGCGGCCAAGCCGCC
>SAMEA3663036__coassemble_1133_pt1 | contig 10581 bp, 2 predicted proteins | sample SAMEA3663036__metabat2_low_PE_026 | metagenome-assembled genome bin SAMEA3663036 (sample SAMEA3663036) | pig gut metagenome | biome: pig gut; feature: pig-associated habitat; material: faeces | place: France | collected 2012 | reverse complement strand
CCACCCACACCCTGCTGCCACTGAGCGCCATCGTCATGGCCGGCGGCAAGGGCGAGCGACTGCGCCCGCTGACCCTCGACACCCCCAAGCCGCTACTGCAAATAGGCGGCAAGGCCATCATAGACTATAACATAGAGGCGCTGGCAGCCTGCGGCATCACTGACATCACCGTGACCACGCGTTATCTCGCTCACATGATAGCCGAGCATTTCGCGAGCCCGGTGGCCGGAGTGCAGGTGCACTGTGTAGAGGAGACAGCCCCCTTGGGCACCATCGGCGCCGCCACGCTCGTGGAGCACACCCCCGGCGGCGCCACCTTGGTGATGAACTCAGACCTGCTCACCACCATCTCTTTTGAGGAGATGTACATGCGCCACGTGGCCACCGGCGCCGCCGTCACCATCGCCGTGGTGCCCTACCAGGTGTCGGTGCCCTTTGCCATACTCTCCATTGACGATGCTGACCATGTCACCGGCCTGCAAGAGAAGCCGTCATACTCATACTATGCCAACGCCGGCATATATATCTTTGACAACGCGGTGCTCGACACCCTGCCCGCCGGCGAGCACACTGATGCTCCCGACTTGGTGGAGCAGGCCATCGCCGCCGGCCTCACCGTGACATACTATCCCATCAACGGCACCTGGATTGACATAGGCTCGCCCACTGACTTCCGCCAGGCCACCGAGCTGATGCGCCAGGTCAATGCCATGCATCGCCGCTGACCACCATAGTATAAAAACAAGACGTTCGGCGTCATCACGACGCCGAACGCTTAGGAATTTGGTTTAAGAAATATACACTTGTGATGTGACTTTACGGTCAGCGCACTATGTACTTGTGAGCGCAGCCGTCACACATCCTGATGTAGCACCCTGCGGCCGTAGGCTCGGAGGCAAGGCGCCTGCCGTGCAAGTCATAGTAAATGAGACTTTCGGCATGACGCTCTGCGGCGTCATCGCCGTGTATATCGTTGATAAAGGTGGGCTGTAGTTGCACAAATCGGGCGGTTATCACACTGTCATTACCATCGGCTTTGAAGAACGTGGCACCGGAGAGCAAACCCTTATCCACGGCTTCTTCATCGGCCTCTGGAAGCTCGTCGGCGGATAATAGAGGCAAGCGTTCATCATTGAGGTAAATGCCGGTGAGAGTGTAGCCGTCGGCAGCGGTGGCCGTGACCTTGTAGTCGGCATAATGTGAATAAGTGTAGCTGTCGTCAATGCTCACTTCGGCGCCATCGGCATAACGGGTGATGGTGATGGAGCCGCCTTCGGCTGGGTCGCAGCCGCCGTTGGTCACGGTGTAGGCATTGTCCATGGGGGCAAAGACGGTGTAGTCGCTGCCGTTGACAGCTGTGGCATGGTGGCCGTTGCCGCTGATGTCTGGGTATGTGCCGTCAGCGTTGAAGGCTTGGAAGTCGTAAGCGGCGATGAGAGAGCCGCCGTTGGCGGTGGAGGCGCTGATAGGATATCCCCACAGGTGGTCTTGCTTCACTTCATCGTCAGTGAGAGCCGTGTTGTAAAAACGCACATCATCTATTTCGCCGGTCCATATCTCGCCGGTGTTGACTACACATTCAGCTTGAGCCTTGCCTGCGTTATAGCTGTATTGCTTGTAACGAGCGCCGATGAGCATCGCGCTGCGCATATTCATGCCGCGCCCATCTACGCTGCGTGTGCTGACGCTCTCGCATAGCGCGCCGTTGATATAAGTCTTGGATAGCTGATATCCTTCGCGGTCGTCAAAGACCCAAGTGATGGTGGCATACTCTCCCGGTGTGATCTTGCCAGCCGTGGCGGCTTGAGTGTGGGGAATTACATAATCGTAGGGGTCATTTGTGGAGCCGCCGTAGTTGCCGTTAGGCAATATGTTGGGATAGAAGCAGTTGTCAGCCGAGGCTCCGGCGGTGAGCTCAAAGCCCGACATATTGTTGTAGCAGCTGCCTATCACCTGGGCCGGATGCCACATAGTGGCAACAATGGCGCGTGTCTTATCCCAGTCGGCGACTTTGATTTTAGCCGATACGGTGAATTGACCGCCTTCGGCGATATTGAAATCATCGCTTTGCGCGACAGTGAGATAGTTGGAGCCCAGACAGCAAAGTCGCCCGGTTGGCACGATGTCGTTGAGAGCCACGCGGTAGAGGCGTATCGTGTAGGCGTCAGTGTTGTTACCGCAGGCGGCGAGAATGGCGATGGAGCCATCGGGGCAGGTGGCTATCGAGGTGGCTTCAGCTGTTGGTATTTGTGTGGCTGATGGTGTGTTCCACGATGCGCCCTCGTTGTAGCTGCTGTAGATATAATTGTCGGCACCCACGCCGATGAGGTAGTGGGCGCCGGTCTGCGCATCGGTGTAGCTTATCACATCGCCGTTGGCGCCGTTGGTGGGAAATGAAGCGCCGTAGCCGCTCCAGGTGGCGCCGCCGTCGGTCGAGCGATAGAGTTGCCGCTTATTGTCTTTGTGCAGCGTCAGCAGCATAGAGCCGTCGGCCAATGTGGTGAGTTTGGACTCGTAGCGTGACTTGTAATCGGCATCTACCGGGTTGTCGTTGGCGTTGCAGCGCGACCAAGAGGCGCCGCCATCGGTAGATTTGTATATGCGCACATACGAGTGACTGTTTGAAATTATGCCCAAAGTCTTCTTATATGACCGCGTCACGGTAGCTACCATCAGAGTGCCGTCTGGGAGGCACAGCATGGAGCCGTTTGATAGCGTGATATTTTTGAGGTTGCTGACATCGGCGGTAAACATGCTCGTGACCTCGGTGGGTGTTGCCCACGAGGCTCCGCAGTCATCGCTGGCGGTGACATAGAGCTTGCAAAGATTATCAGTGGAGAATGCCGAGCCTTGGGCAAATAGACACACCACACGGCCGCGTGTGGCATCGTAAGCCGCCGCGGCATATCCGTAAGGCTCCAGCCCGGGAGCTATCTCCACGGCGTCGCTCCAGGTGGTGCCGCCGTCAGCGCTGGTGCGGCACGCCAAATCCATACCGGATTGGAAGTCCGCCGCTGTGGCATAGCGGCGGTCGGCAATAGCCACAAGGGTGTTGTTGCCGGCTGATACTATCACCGGAGCGCGGTAATATTTTGAGCCGTCAAGCTCAGGGGTGAATACATCGTAGGAGAAAGTGTCAGCTTGGCTGAGAATGTTGATTGATAGCGCAGCCGCAAGGGCTAATGTGCGAAGCGTAAAAGTAAAACAATGAGTCGTGTTCATAGTCGATGGTGTCGCTTGACACACTAAGGGCATCAAGCATGAAAGTGGATTTAAGAAATAATGCATGTGAGGCTGTGCAGCCTGTATTTTTGCGTGTTACGGCTGCAAAGTTAGCTAAAAAAGGAGAGCTGTCAACGACGATATAACAAATCGTACAATAATGTGTAACTATATGACAACGCTTATGGCATTATGGCCAATAGTGCGGAGGTATCGGACATAAGCCGGCTATCACACGCCCGAGGCGTTGCGCGGCCTATGGGTGGCTAAAACTCATCGGGGCTGCGCCGAAATTCATTTCTTTGTTGTATCTTTGCAGGTACAAACGTATAAAATAAGGAGCAACGATGATAGAATATGTGAAAGGAGAGGTGGCCTCGCTCAACCCGGCTGCTGCCGTCATAGAGACAGCCGGCGGGGTGGCGTATATGCTCAATATCAGCCTCGCCACCTACGATAAGCTGCAGGGGCAGCGCACGGCCAGGGTGTATGTACATGAGGCGATACGCGATGATGCGTGGACACTGTATGGCTTTGCCGATGAGCGCGAGCGCGACATCTTCCGTCAGCTTATCGGCGTAAGCGGTGTTGGCGCCGGCATGGCGCGGGTGATTTTGTCGTCAATCAGCCTCGACGAGCTGGCGGCGGTGATAGCCTCCGGCGATGTCAAAAGGCTCAAAAATGTCAAGGGCATAGGCGCAAAAACAGCCGAACGCATAATTGTTGACCTCCGCGATAAAATAAAAGTGGCTGACGCTACGTTATTAAGTCAGTCGCTTGTCAACAACGACGCCTATGACGAGGCGCTGGCGGCGCTGACTATGCTCGGCTTTGACCGCAAGTCATCGCAGAAAGTGCTCGATAGCTTGTATGGTGCTGACCCGACAATGAAGTCGGAGATAGCCATCAAGAAGGCGTTGTCGATGATGTGACGCCCCCCGGCGGCCCCTTTGTGAGCCGAAATGCCGCCCGGCGTCAGCGACTCGACATAATAAGATATGAACTCACGCCCTACGCGACATATAATATTGACCCGAGTGCTCGTCATCGCGCTGCTTGCAGCCGTGTTGACGGGTGTGCCTATGTGGTCTGTGGCTCAATATTACAAGGGCGAGGCAGCGCCGCCGGCGCCGGCGGGCTATCCGGCAGTGCGCGACACAGCCGGTGGCGTGACGCTCACCATGGGTGCGGCGCCCACGGTGCCCGATGGCTATGAGGCGCTCGTCGATGACAAGAGGGCCTATGACCTGGCCACGCCATCAAATATTGTTACTCAGGCTGACTACGACCCCGAGACCGGTTGCTACATTGTGCGCACGCGCGTGGGCAGCTTTGATATTGCCACACCCTTTATGCTGTCGCCGGCGCAGTACAACGACTGGCAGTTTCGGCGTTCGATGCAGGACTACTACCGCAAGCGCAACGCCGAGCAGTATGAGAAGGGCGACAAGAAGCCGTTTGACATCTTCGACATGAACTTTGCCCTGGGGCCGCTGGAGAAGATTTTCGGCCCCGGCGGTGTGCAGCTCAAGACGCAAGGCTCGGTGCAGGTGCAGATGGGCATCAAGAGCAATTCTACCGACAATCCGTCGCTGTCGATGCAATCGCGCCGCAAGACCTACTTTGACTTTGACCAAAAGATACAGGCCACCATTGCCGCCAGCGTCGGCGACCGCATGAAGTTCAACATGACCTACAACACCGACGCCACCTTTGACTTTGACTCAAAGAACCTCAAGCTGGCCTATGAGGGCGGCGAGGACGACATTGTCAAGGAAATCGAGGCCGGTAATGTGTCCATGACCACGGGGTCGTCGCTGATACGAGGCAGCACGGCACTCTTCGGCTTCAAGGCCAAGCTGCAGTTTGGCAAGCTCACGGCCACGGCGCTCCTCTCGCAACAGAACTCCGAGTCCAAGACCGTCAACACCAAAGGCGGCGTGCAAGCCACCGAGTTTACGGTCAATGCCGATGAGTATGATGCCAACCGTCACTTCTTCTTGGGCCATTTCTTCCGCGACAACTATGACACCTTTGCCTCGCGCCTGCCTCATGTGTCGTCAGGCGTCAACATCACCCGCATCGAGGTGTGGGTTACCAACAAGAGCGGCCGCTATGAGCAGGCTCGCAACCTGGTGGCCTTTATGGATTTAGGTGAAAATCAGCGTCTTGCCTCGAACTATTGGAGTCCCAATCCTGGTATGGCCAATCCGTCAAACAACTCCAACAACCTCATCTCCGTCATCAAAGAGCAATACCCCGGCGCACGCAACATCAACACCGTGACGCAGGCGCTCGAGCCGCTGTCGGCCTACGGCATCGAGGGCGGCCGCGACTATGAAAAGGTGGAGAGCGCGCGCCTGCTCTCATCGAGCGAATACACCCTCAACGCCACCCTCGGATACATCTCAATCAAGAGCGCCATCAACTCTGACGAGGTGCTCGCCGTGGCTTACGAATACACCTACGGTGGCCAGGTATATCAGGTGGGCGAGTTCTCCGGCGACATCACCTCCACTGACCAGTCGCTCTACGTCAAGATGCTCAAGGGCACCACGGCCTCGCCCAATGTGCCCATGTGGGACCTCATGATGAAGAACGTGTATTCGCTGGGCGGCTATCAGATACAGCACAACAACTTCAAGCTCAACATCAAATATATGAGCGACACCACGGGCACCCAGCTGGTGTATCTGCCCGTGCCGGGGCTCAATGACAAGTCGCTGCTGCAGGTGATGAACCTTGACCGCCTCGACTCCAACCAAGAGTCCAACCCTGACGGCTTCTTTGACTTCATCGAGGGCTACACCGTGCAGTCAGCCACCGGCAAGGTGATATTCCCGGTGGTGGAGCCTTTCGGCTCGCACCTGGCGTCGAAGTTCACTGACCCCGTGCTGGCGCAAAAGTATGTGTATCAAGAGCTTTACGACTCCACCCTGGTGGTGGCGCGCCAGTTTGCCGACAAAAACAAATTCGTACTCACCGGCGAGTATCAAGCCTCCTCCGGCTCGCAGATACGTCTCAACGCCATGAATGTGCCGCGAGGCTCGGTGGTGGTGACCGCCGGCGGTGTCACCCTCACCGAAAATTCAGACTATACCGTTGACTATGCCATGGGCATCGTCACCATCACCAATCAGTCAATCATAGACTCCGGCCAGAGCATCAGCGTCTCGCTCGAAAACCAGTCAATGTTTTCCACTCAGCGTAAGACGCTCTTAGGCTTGGATTTGCAGTATAAATTCAACAAAAACCTGACCGTGGGTGGTACGCTGCTCCACTTCTCCGAGAAGCCCCTTGTAGAGAAGGTGAACATCGGCGATGAGGTGGTCAACAACACCATGTTTGGCTTTAACCTCTCGTATAATCAGGAGTTTATGTGGCTCACCAACCTGCTCAACAAGATACCCACCGTCACCGCCACACAGCCCTCGCGCCTCAACCTCACCGCCGAATATGCCCAGTTAGTGCCCCACAGCCAGAAGTCCGGCTCGGCGCAAGGCTCATCGTATGTCGATGACTTCGAGTCCAGCCAGACGGGTGTGGATTTGCGCTCGCCCTACGCCTGGTTTCTTGCCTCTACGCCTTACGACAGCTCCTCTGACGCGCTCTTCCCCGAGGCGGCTCTGAGCGACAACATCGACTACGGCAAAAACCGTGCCCTCCTCAACTGGTACTATATTGACCGCATGTTCACCGACCGCAACTCCTCGCTGGCGCCCAGCTACCTCAAGAGCGACCTCGAGCAGCTCTCCAACCCCTATGTGCGCGAAGTCACCTCGCGCGAAATCTTCCCCGGGCGCGAGCTCACCTATGGTGAATCATCTACGGTGCAGACGCTCAACCTCTCCTTCTACCCCACAGAGCGCGGTCCTTACAACCTCGACACTGACAACATAGACTCCGAGGGCAACCTCCTCTTCCCCGAGAAGCGATGGGGCGGCATCATGCGCAAGATGGACAATACCAACTTTGAGCAAAGTAACATCGAGTATGTGCAATTCTGGCTCATGGACCCCTTTATGGATCCCGACAACCCCAACCAAGAGGGCGGTGACCTATACTTCAACTTCGGCGAGATGTCAGAGGATATCCTCAAAGATGGCCTCAAGAGCTATGAGAACGGCATACCCATCGACGGCAGCGACCAGTATCTCACCAACACCGTGTGGGGTAGGGTATCGACACAAAACTCGCTCACCTACTCGTTTGACAACAACACCTCGTCGCGCAAGACACAGGACGTGGGTCTCAACGGACTATCCACTGACGACGAGTTCAACTTCCCCACCTACAGCGACTACCTTGACCGCCTCCGCGCCAAGCTGTCGCCGGCAGCCATAGAGACCATGCAGGCTGACGCCTTCTCGCCGCTCAACGACCCTGCCGGCGATAACTACCACTTCTATCGCGGCTATGACTACGACGAGCAGCGCCTCGGAGTGCTTGCCCGCTATAAGCGCTACAACGGCACTGAGGGCAACTCCCTCGCCCCCGAAGATGTCGATGACCAGCTCTATCAGACCTCGCGCAGCACCCCTGATGTGGAGGATATCAACCAGGACAATACCCTCAACGAGTATGAGCGTTACTTCCAGTATAAGGTGTCAATACGCCCCGAGGACCTGGTGGTGGGCAAGAACCATATCGCCGACAAGCAGACCTCAATGGTGCGTACACGCGACGGCAAGGACCAGCAAGTCACATGGTATCAGTTCAAGATACCCCTCTCTGACTATGAGCGAGTGGTAGGCTCTATCAATGACTTTACCACCATACGCTTTGCCCGTATGTTTATGACGGGCTTCAAGCAAGTGACACACCTGCGCTTTGCCACCCTCGAGCTGGTGCGCGGCGAGTGGCGCGGCTATGACTTCAACCTCAACAACCGCGGCGATGCTCCCGCCGACGGCACCCTCGACATCTCCGTGGTCAATATCGAGGAGAATGCCGGGCGCGAGCCGGTCAACTATGTGCTGCCTCCCGGCGTGACACGTATCGTAGATCCCGGCCAGAGCCAAATCACGCAGCTCAACGAGCAGTCAATGTCGCTCAAAGCCCTCAACCTCGCTGCCGGCGATGCTCGCGGCGTGTATCGCAACACCCAGCTGGACCTGCGCAACTACAAGCGCCTGCAGATGTGGACTCACGCCGAGAGCCTTATTGACGATGTGTCAGACCTCCGCGCCGGCGACCTCTCTATCTTCATACGCCTGGGTTCTGATGTCAAAAACAACTACTACGAGTATGAGATACCGCTGACGCTCACACCAGCCGGACATTACAACAACGACCTGCCCTCTGACCGATACATCGTGTGGCCCGAGTCCAACTATCTCGACCTGAGCCTCCAGAACCTTGTCGATCTCAAGAAAGAGCGCAATCGCGCCAAGCGCGACGAGCAGAGCGGCGTGGGATATGCCGTGCTCTACACCGGGCGCGACCCCGACAACGAGCGCAACCGCATGGCCGTGCTGGGCAATCCCTCACTCAGCGATGTCAGGGTGATACTAATAGGCGTGCGCAACAACTCCGCCACCACCAAGAGCGGCACCATCTGGGTCAACGAGCTCAAAGTCACCGACTTTGACAACGACGGCGGCTGGGCCGTCAAGGCCAATGCCACGCTGGCTATGAGCGATATCGCCACCGTCAACGTGGGCGCTCACGTCGAGACCGCCGGCTTTGGCGGCGTGGATCAGAGCCTCAATGACCGCCGCCTCGACGACTATCAGCAGTACAACGTGGCGGTGCAGGCTGACCTGGGGCGCTTCCTGCCGGCCGGCGCCAAGCTCCACGCTCCCATCTACTATTCGATATCAAAAGAGCGCACCGCGCCGAAGTACAACCCTCTCGACAAGGACGTGCTGCTGAGCGATGCCCTCGACGACTGCGCCACCAAGGAGGAGCGCGACTCCATCGAGGCCTTTGCCATTGAGCGCACCACCATACAAAACTTCTCTATCTCCGGCCTCAAATTTGATGTCCAGAGCAAGAAGCCCATGCCGTGGGACCCCGCCAACTTTACCATCAACTTCTCCTTCACCAAGCAGACCAAGATGGACCCCACCATAGAGTATGAATACACCAATGACTATCGCGGCTCATTCCAGTACTCCTACTCGCCTTTCATCAAGGGTCTGAAACCCTTCGGCTGGCTCAAGAGCAAGAGCAAGAACCTCAAATTCTTCCGCGACTGGGAGATACAGTGGCTGCCCAACACCTTCACCTTCCTCACCAATATGTCGCGCTACTACTACGAGCAGCAGACACGCTCCGAGGCAGATGTGATGTTCCAGATGCCCGTGTCGGTGAGCAAGAACTTCCTGTGGGACCGCCAGCTCGCCATCAACTGGAACCTCACCAAGTCGCTGTCGCTGACATTCAACTCTAACACCTCGGCGCGCATCGAGGAGCCTACCGGCGCCGTCAATCGCAAGCTATTCCCCGACAAATACAAGGAGTGGCGCGACACGGTATGGCAGAGCATACTCTCGCTGGGCACGCCCTGGAGCTACAACCAGACCTTCACCGCCCAATATAAGGCGCCATTCTCCAAAATACCCGTCATTGACTTCCTCACCGGCTCGGTCAGCTACAATGCCACTTATCGGTGGGACCGCGGAGCCACTATCGACGGCCAGCGCCTGGGCAATACTATCGCCAATCAGGCGGTGTGGAATGCCGACGGCCGCATCAACTTTGAGACCTTCTACAACAAGATACCCATACTCAAGGAGGTCAACAAACGCTTTGCCAACAAGCGCACCACTACCACCCAAAAGAAGCCCAAGAAGTTTGAGCGCGACTTTGCCCTCAAGCCCGACACCACCGTGCTCATCAAGCACAACCTGCGCACATCCAAGGTCAAGGTCAGCGCCGTGACTGCCGACGATGCGGCGACGCCCACACCGGTGAAGACACGCGTTGTTGACCAAAACACCGTGGAGGTGCTCACGCGCGGCTCGCAGAAGCTCAAATTCACCATCGTGGAGGTTCTCAAAGACGAGAAGTCGCTGTGGCGCAACGTGGGCGAGTATGCGCTGCGCCTGGTGATGTCGCCGCGTAACATCTCGGTGCGCTACCGCAACACCAAGTCGCTGTCGCTGCCGCTGTTCAACCCCGACATCGGCGATGTCTTCGGCCAATCCACACACTATGGGCCTATGGCCCCCGGCCTGGATTTCGCCTTCGGCTTTGTGGGCGATGACTATGTGCAGCGTGCCCTGGACCGCGGCTGGCTCATCACTGATGACGGCCAGACCTCGCCGGCGGTGTGGTCGCGCGCCAACGAGCTCAACATTGAGGCCAACTTTGAGCTCTTCAAGGGCTTCAAGGTGCAGCTCACCATGAACCGCA
>SAMEA3663036__coassemble_1105_pt1 | contig 10762 bp, 10 predicted proteins | sample SAMEA3663036__metabat2_low_PE_026 | metagenome-assembled genome bin SAMEA3663036 (sample SAMEA3663036) | pig gut metagenome | biome: pig gut; feature: pig-associated habitat; material: faeces | place: France | collected 2012 | reverse complement strand
TCTTAATCATCTGAGCCATTTGCTCGGGAGAGAGACAGTCATCTACCGTGATGTGGCCCACGCGCGTGCGGCGCAAAGCAGTCAGATGCGCCCCGGTATTGAGGGCTGCCCCAATATCGCGCGCCAGCGCTCTGATATAAGTGCCTTTGCTGCACACCACCCTGATAGTAATCTGCTGCGGGCTATATTGTAGCAGCTCAATGTCGTCGATGACGAGTGTCTTGGGCTTAAGCTCCACATCTAATCCTTTGCGGGCCATGGAGTAAGCGCGGCGGCCGTCAATCTTGCATGCCGAGAAAGCCGGCGGCACTTGCTCTATGCTGCCGCGGAAGGTGTCAAGGACACGTCGCGCCACCTCTTCGGTGATATGGTCAGTGGGATATGTGGCGTCAATCTCTGTCTCCAGGTCATAAGAGGGGGTGGTGGCGCCGAGCGCTATCGTAGCCACATACTCCTTGACGCCGGCCTGCAGCTGCTCGATGCGCTTGGTGGCGCGGCCCGTGCATATTATCATCACGCCGGTGGCCAGGGGATCGAGCGTGCCGGCGTGGCCCACCTTGAGCTTCTTGACGCCCATGCGGCGCGTCAAAGCGCCACGCACGCGCTTGACGGCGTCAAACGAGGTCCAGCCCAGGGGCTTGTCAATGTATAATATTTCGCCTTCGATAAAGTTCATGCCTCTGCTCACCGATGGTTAGAATATGCTCATATCCACGCCACACGCCATCATGATGATAATGGCCGTGCCTACAATGATGCGATAATAGCCAAAGGCCTTGAAGCCATGGCGGGTGATGTATTCGATGAAAAATTTGATTGCCAATACAGCAACGACGAAAGCCACTACATTGCCCACTATCAGCGCCATAGCATTGTCAGCCAACAGTTGGCGCGAGCTCTCGCTCGCTAACAGCTTCATCAGCTTATAAGCCGAAGCGGCAAACATCGTGGGCACCGCCAAAAAGAAGGAGAACTCGGCAGCGCGACGGCGGCTCAGCCCCTGCTGCATGCCTCCCACTATCGTGGCCATCGAGCGCGACACGCCCGGTATCATTGCTATGCATTGATACAGACCTATCTTCAGAGCGCGAGGCTCGGAGAGCTCGACTGAGCGTGCATCATCGCGAGCATGCTTGAACATACTATCCACAAACAGCATCAGCACTCCACCGGCCACAAGCATTATCGCCACCACGAGCACATTCTCAAGCAGGGCATCGATGTAATCGCTCAACAAGAAGCCGAGCACTGCCGCCGGGATAAAGGCTACAAACAATTTCCAATAGAAATCATATTTGCACAAGAAGGCTTTCAGGCCGGTAGCGCCGGCAGGCACCGTGCCGAGTCTGAAAAAGCGCTTCCAGTAGAGCCATATCACTGATAGTATGGCTCCGAATTGTATTATCACCTCAAAGGCTTTTGTAAACTCGTCAGGCTCCACGCCTATCACCTCGGAAGTGATAATCATGTGACCCGTAGAAGACACCGGCAGAAACTCGGTCAAGCCCTCTACGATGGCTATTATTATTGATTGTAAGATGTCCATTATCGCTACATATATGATGCGTGTCAGTCTTTATGCGGCTTGATGATGATAGCCACGGCCATTGCCACATATCCTAAAAATGCCAGCATCGGGCCGATGACGATGCGACGAGTGCTGAAGATGTCGGCATTGAACGCCTCAGTGCCCGAAGGCTCGCCTACCATCAGCAGAAAGCCCACCACGATGAGCACGCCGGCCACTGCCATCCATATAAAATTGTTGCGTCCCAAGGGCTTGACGTGGCTCTCTTGGCGCTTGAGGGCGCGGCTACCATTGCCGCTCTTGTTTGTATCTTTCATTTTTGCAAATCTTTTTTACTTACATTGTGGAGCCTTACGAGGGTCTATCACTTCATAAACATATCGTCATATTGTGCGCTTAGGTAGCGGTTGGTGGCTAAGAGCGATGCCAAAGTGCATATCAACACTCCCAGCGCCAAAAGGCCGAGAGCCACAATGGCCATATCGGCCCACGATAGCAAGCGCGCCAACACCGGGTCGGCATTAGCTATATACACCAGCAGAGCGCACAGCACCGCCGTGGCTATCACCGCCGAAGCCACGCCGGCCCAAGCGCCGGCACGCACAAAGGGCTTACGGATAAAGCCGCGCGTAGCGCCCACGAGCTTCATGGTGTGTATGACAAAGCGGCGCGAATACACTGACAGGCTCACCGTATTGTTAATCAGCACAAACGATATCACCATCAGGGCGCCGGCCACCGCTAACAGCACCACAGTGACCCTGCTGATGGCGCTATTGACGCTATCAATGATTGAAGTCTCGGTAATCACCTCCTCGACCTGCGGCAAGGCCTCCACGGCCAGCTTGATAGCGTTGATGCTGTCAGTGCTCGCATAGTCAGGCTTGACACGCACGTCAAACTCGGCGGCATACGGGTTCTCGTCAATGAGCGCCGATAGGTCCTCGCCGAGGTACTCAGACTCGGCGGCAAAGATATCCTCAGGCGAGGAATAGACGTAAGCGCTGACATAGGGAGCCTCGTTGAAGACGCGCTTTAAGGCGTTGGCGTCATCGGGCGTGGACTCGTGGTTCATCCTCACGGTGAAACCCAGGTTGCTGCGTATATCGTCAGTGAGATTGCGCGCCGCCATGCCTCCCATCGCTATCAAACCGATGATCAGCAACACCAGCGCCACGCTGATGATTGATGTAACCTGCGACCCGAAAGTAGATATTTTAGCCGAACGTCGATGTGCCATAATGCCAAATTTCGTGCAAAATTAATACATTTAGAAGCCTTTGTCAATAGCTGATGCGCCAAAATAGGTTAAAATCAGCCTTTTGTCAGCGCGAACCGCCCCAAACGCGGCCATCATCAGCGGCCGGCGGCCTTGAGCAAACGCTGTGTGCCCTCGTCAATAGGCATCGCTTGCGGCGCTATGGTGAACTCCTTGATTTCGGGCTTGTGCTTCTTGAGCTCCTTGGCTTCCTCTACAGAGAGATACTCTATCTCTACGGGATACAGCTCCATATAAGAGCGCATATCCACATATTCCTTTGTGGAGAAGCAGCGCTTAATCATCTTTCCGCGGCCTACCGCCTCCATGCCAAACGTGGCCACTGATATTTCTCTGATGCTATGTTTGGTGCTCTCGGGGTTAGGCACGAAAGCCACCTGCCATCGCAGCTCCTTGAAATCCATGGTCATACCCAGCAATTTCAACACCCATGGCGACCACTTATGGTCAGCCTTTTCGGCCAAAACATCGTGAGTGATGGCTACCTCGGCAGGCGATTTTTTGAGGTACATCGCGATGCCTGATTTGCCGGGTATCGAATCACGATAATATTTCTGCGATGCCATCTTTTCAGGCTCGGTAAATTCTTTGCCATGCAGCGATGCCACCATCATCATCGGGAACAAATCATGCTCTACATCGGTAGCCACACTATCCACGCCGTCGCTGACATATCGCGCCACATTGCGCGTCAGCAGCTCGCGAGGCGTCCGCTCGGCCTTAAACTTGACCTTGTCGTTGACGGGGAAAAACAAATCAGCCATGTGCTCAGCATAGACGATGGTGGTGTCAGAGCCGATATAGGCGCTCATATACTCGCGAGCATAGCATATGATGTGCATAACCTCGTGGTTTTTTGGGTTATACACCACCTCGGGCAGCTCGTAAGCCCGCGCCTGCATTGACACTTCGGTGGCAGGCTCGGCCACGGTGAGCGGCTCATATCCCAGGCTCTTGATAGTGAGCGGATAGTGACGGGCATCTACCTCGCCAAAGACGCCGTCGCCATCAGTGAGCGCCAACATAGCGCCATTGCTGCCAAACACTGAAGCCGACACCACAGGCTCGCCATCACCGGCATCAATAACCACGGTGCGCGCCTCGGCGCTACCGGCTGATAAGGCACACAGCGCCACCGCCACAATGATTGATTTAATTGTCTTCATAGCTATCTCATTTGATGATAAAACAAATAAAACAAAAAGGTGCCTCGCTCACCGAAGCACCATTTCAATCTTTGTAGCGGGACCGAGAATTGAACTCGGGACCTCCGGGTTATGAATCCGACGCTCTAACCAACTGAGCTATCCCGCCTTTTGCGACTGCAAAGTTACGACAAATAATCCAAACCACCAAACCTTTGGCTCTATTTTTAACATTTTATGCATCGGAAATCGCATTTTTGTTTTTTTATATTTCGTGTTCGCTCACATATTTGTATCTTTGCATTTAATAAGTATTATCCATTCAGAAACAACAATACCAATTTTGCAACACACCGATATGAAACGCATCTCTATCATTGCACTCGTGTGCATGCTGTGCGCTGTAATGGCATCAGCTCAAATGACCAACCCCATACGCTGGCGCATGTCTGTCAAGATGGACAATGCCACCGAAGGCACCATCACGCTGCGCGCCGCCATCACTAACGGCTGGCATCTCTACGGCCTCTCCCTGCCCGAGAATGGGCCCAAGCCCACCAAGGTGGATTTCGCCAAGAGCACGGGCATCAAGCTCACCGGCTCGCTGACACCGGCTCGCAAGCCCATTGTCAAGCACGACGATATGTTTGGCATGAAGCTGTCGTTCTGGGCTGAGGACATCACGTTCACTCAGAAATTCAAGGTGACTGATGCCTCCAAAACCAACGTGGAGGCCACGATATCATTTATGGGCTGCAACGACGAGAATTGTATGCCACCCAAAACAGTCACGCTCAAATCAGCAGTGACGCCAAGCGGCAAGGCTAAGGAGAAATGCAGCGGCAAGTGCGGCAACTGCTCACACAAGAGCTGCACCGCCGAGAGCAATAAGTGCAAATCCTCTTGCAAATAAGCAGTCGGCATTGACGCGCCGAGCGTCGCAACAATACATCACTCACCCCCCACCCTCACACATTATCACCTATATGAGAAAAGCCCTCGCGCTGCTATCACTGCTTGTGATAAGCCGCCTCGCCGCTATGGCCGCGCTGCCATCTCACGTCACATGGACCACTGATATAGAGTCAAAGACGCCCACCTCCGGCGTAATCAGATGGACAGCCGCCATCGAAGACGGCTGGCACATCTATGGCCTCGAGATGCCCGACATCAAAGACGCCTCTATGCCCAACCCGACGACTATCACCATCAACCCGGCCGAGGGCTTGGTGCTCGACGGCACAATCAAGGCATCAGTGGCGGCAAACACCCATTTTGACGACCTGCTCAAGCTCAACCTGCCGTGGTATGAGGGCAAGGTGACATTCACCCAGGCATATACTCTGGCCGAAGGCTGCACCGGCGTCAACATCACCGGCACCATCAACTATATGTCGTGCACGGCCACCGCATGCACACCTCCGGCCAAGGAGAAATTCAGCATCACCGTGGGCGAGCCTACGGCAGTAGCCGCCGACACCGTGACGGCCGCCGCTACGGCGCCCGTGGTAAGCCACAGCAGCAAAGGCAGCGGCGCCGACTGGTGGCAACCGGTGACCATGGAGGCGACACAAGGCCAATCAGCCACGCCCACGAGCGACTCACCCTGGTGGGTAATCCTCGGATTAGGCTTCTTGGGCGGATTGGTGGCGCTGCTCACCCCCTGCGTGTGGCCGATGATACCAATGACCGTGAGCTTCTTCCTCAAGAAGGGCCGCAGCCGTCGGCGCTCCATCACCGATGCTATCACCTATGCTGTGAGCATCATAGTGATATATCTGGTGCTCGGCATCGCCATCACCATGGCGTTTGGGGCGAGCAAGCTCAATGATATCGCCACCTCGGCGCTGTTCAATGTGCTATTCTTCGCGCTTCTGGTGGTCTTTGCGGTATCGTTCTTCGGCGCATTTGAGATAAAGCTGCCGTCGCGCTGGTCCAATGCTATTGACAGCAAGGCCGAATCGACCACCGGCTTTCTGAGCATCTTCTTCATGGCATTCACGCTGGTATTGGTGTCATTCTCGTGCACCGGCCCCATCATAGGCACACTGCTTGTGGAGGCCGTGTCGCAGGGGTCCATCCTCGGCCCGGCATTAGGCATGGGCGGCTTTGCGCTGGGCATGGCACTGCCCTTCGGCCTCTTTGCCTTCTTCCCGTCGATGCTCAAGGAGATGCCCAAATCAGGCTCGTGGCTCAACACCGTCAAGGTGGTGTTAGGCTTTATCGAGCTGATACTCTCACTCAAATTCCTGTCAGTAGCCGACCTGGCCTATGGGTGGCGTATTCTGGACCGCGAGGTGTTTGTAGCGCTATGGATAGTGCTGTTTGCCCTGATGGGAATGTATCTGCTGGGCAAGCTGCGTTTCCCCCACGACGATGACAGCAGGGGCGGACGTGTAGGCGTAGGGCGCTTTTTCCTCGCCACGGCATCGCTGGCCTTCGCCGTGTATCTGCTGCCCGGCTTGTGGGGCGCGCCGCTCAAGAGCATCAGCGCCTTTGCGCCGCCACTCAACACACAGGACTTCAACCTCTACGGCGGCACCTTCCGCGAGTTTGACAACTATGACGAAGGTATGCAATACGCCAAAGACAACAATATGCCCGTCATCGTAGATTTCTCCGGCTATGCCTGCGTCAACTGCCGCAAGATGGAGGGCGCTGTCTTTGACACCGAGCGAGTGCGCAACGTCATAGAGCAAGGCTATGTGCTTATCAAGCTTATGGTAGATGACAAAGCACCGCTCGACGAGCCTTACACCGTGCAAGAGTATGGCGGCACCACCGACATTGAGACCGTAGGCGAGCAATGGAGCTATCTGCAGCGCCACAAGTTTGACATCTCCTCGCAGCCATACTATGTGCTGCTTGACAACGACGGCCTGCCACTGGCGCCCGCTCGCGTGTATGACGAGAACATAGATGCCTTCGTGGTGTGGCTCGAACAAGGACTTGACAATTATAAAAGTAAAAAAGATTAGGTAACGACAAATGTCTCATACACGACAACAACGGCTCGAGGCGCTGGGGCGCGTCCTCGACACTCTCGACATTCTCAGAGTCAAATGCCCCTGGGACGCCAAGCAGACCAACGAGAGCCTGCGCCCCAACACTATCGAAGAGGTATATGAGCTGGCCCAGGCGCTGCTTGACGGCGACGTGGCCGACACGCGCAAGGAGTTAGGCGATGTGTTGCTACACATCTTCTTCTACTCCAAGATCGCCGATGAGCAAGGCCAATTTGACATCGCCGACGTGTGCGACGCGCTCAATCAAAAGCTGATATTCCGCCACCCTCACGTCTTCGGCGAGGTAAAGGTGAGCGATGCTCACGAGGTGGAGCAAAACTGGGAGCAGATTAAGCTCAAAGAACGCGATGGCAACCGCACGGTTCTCGCCGGTGTGCCGCAAGCGCTGCCGGCGCTCGTCAAGGCCTTCAGAGTGCAGGAGAAAGCAGCCAACGTGGGCTTTGACTGGGAGCAACCGCAGCAGGTGTGGGACAAGGTGCGCGAAGAAATCGCCGAAGTAGATGAGGCCATCGCCGCCGGCAAGGTAGCAGACATAGAGGCCGAGTTTGGCGACCTCCTCTTCAGCGTCATCAACGCCGCACGCCTGTATAAAGTCAACCCAGAAAACGCCCTTGAACGCACTAACCGCAAGTTCATCAGGCGCTTCGGCTACATAGAGCAAGCCGCCAAAGACCAAGGCACCTCGCTCAAAGATATGCCGCTCGAGGCTATGGAGCAGCTGTGGCAGCAAGCCAAAGAGGCCGAGAAATAGTATATAGTAACGCAATCAGTGTGAGGAGCAATGCGCTTGTGTATTACCGAGAAGCCCAGCGTAGCTAAGGATATCGCTGCGATACTCAAAGCCACCACGCGGCGCGACGGATACTACGAGGGCGGCGAGTGGTGTGTCACCTGGACCTACGGGCACCTATGCTGCCTCAAAGACCCCGGCGACTACTCGCCGTCGTGGCAGCACTGGACACTCTCGGCGCTGCCTATGATACCTCAGCGCTTTGGCATCAAAGTGATAAATGAGAAAATCATCAAGCAGCAGTTTGCCGTCATCAAAAAACTTATAGCACAAGCCGACGAGGTCATAAACTGTGGCGATGCCGGCCAAGAGGGCGAGCTGATACAGCGCTGGGTGATGCAAAAAGCCGGCATCAAATGCCCGGTCAGGCGCTTGTGGATATCATCGCTCACCGATGAGTCTATCCGCGAAGGCTTCAAGGCCTTACAGCCACAGGAGCACTACGAGCGGCTATACCACGCCGGCCTCTCGCGCGCCATCGGCGATTGGGTGCTGGGCATCAACGCCACGCGCCTCTACTCGCTGAAATACTCTCAGCGAGGCAATGTGCTGTCAGTGGGGCGCGTGCAGACACCCACGTTGGCGCTGATAGTGCAGCGCCACCACGAGATAGCCAACTTTGTGCCGCAAGACTACTGGGAGCTGCGCACCATCTACAAAGATGTGACTTTCGCCGCCACAAAAGGCAAATTTGACGACCCCGCCAAGGCTCAGGCCGTGGTGGATAGCATCGCCGCAGCACCATTTGTAGTCAGCGACATCACCGAGAAGAAAGGGCGCGAGGCGCCGCCCCGCCTCTTTGACCTCACCTCGCTGCAAGTAGAGTGCAACCGCAAGTGGGGCTGGAGCGCCGACACCACCTTGCAGCTGATACAATCGCTCTACGAGAAAAAAGTCACCACATATCCGCGCGTTGACACCACCTACCTCTCCGAGGACCTATACCCCAAGATTGGCGACATACTGCGCAAGATGACGCCATATGCTGACCGCACCGCGCCCATCCTTGCCGACAAGATACCCCACTCTAAAAAAGTGTTTGACAACGCCAAGGTCACTGACCACCACGCCATAATACCCACAGGCCAGTCGCCGGCGGCGCTCGTAGGCGATGAGCGCAAGCTCTACCACTTGATAGCCATGCGCTTCATCGCAGCCTTCTATCCCGACTGCCAGTATATGCAGACCATCGTGGAGGGCAAGGCCGCCGAGGTGGATTTCCGCGCCACAGGCAAGGTGATTACCGCCCCGGGGTGGCGTGCGCTCTACGCCGGCAGCGATGAAGGCAAAGACTCGGGCGATGCTGACAGCAGCGCCGACACCGCCATCTTGCCGCCCTTCACCAAAGGCGAGAGCGGGCCGCACACGCCATCGCTGGCCAAAAAGACCACCCAGCCACCAAAATATTACACCGAGGGCACGCTGTTGCGCGCCATGGAGGGCGCCGGCAAGACCGTCGATGACGAAGAGCTGCGCGAGGCAATGAAAGAAAACGGCATAGGGCGCCCCTCGACGCGTTCGGCTATCATCGAGACACTGTTCAAGCGCAAGTATATCTATCGCGAGCGCAAAAACATTATGGCATCGCAGGCCGGCATCGACCTGATAGCATTGATATCGGAGGAGCTGCTCAAGAGCGCCAAGCTCACCGGCATCTGGGAGAACAGGCTGCGACGCATCGAGCGCGGCGACTACTCCCCGGCTGAATTTATTGACGGCATCAAGGCTATGATAAGCTCAATAGTGCTCAACGTCATGCGCGACAACTCTGACCGCCGCATCATCGTGGACCAAAGCAGCTACGACGACGCTAAATCGCCCGACGCAAAGGCCAAGAAGGGTTCACGCGCCGCCGCCAAGAACACAGCCGGCACGCGCGCGCCGCGCATCCGCAGCATCGCCGACATCCCCTGCCCCATCTGCGGCGAAGGGCATCTGCTCAAAGGACGCAGCGCCTACGGCTGCTCGCGATATGCCTCGGGCTGCCCCTTGCGCCTCAACTTCGAGCAATATCCTGCCGACTTGACACCGGCCAAGCTGCGCGACAAAATCAAAAAGGAATATAAGCCATGACAGCGCAAATCATCATCGTGGCGATAGTCGTCATCGCCGCCGCACTGCTCTTGATACGCAGCCTTAAGCGCGGCGCCACATCATGCTGCGACCACGACGGATGCAGCGCATGCTCCTCCAACTGCCACAGCGCGTGCCGACACCACAACGGCGAGCCCAAGCATTGATTATCTCGCACGCTGCGCCGGGCGCGCTCTATACCTCGCGCCTGTCGAGGATAGCGCGTGCGCGCTCAGCCTGAGCCTTCGGCACCATTATCTCGATAGACGCCCACGTAGCCGTCATCGGATAGACTGATGCTATGACACCGTTGTTGACCACACACGTGATGCCGTAATTTTCCAACATACCTTTGGCTAAGGAAGCCTCAGCCTCGCTGCCATAGGACCGTATCATGGTCCAAGCAGCCTTGTCGTCGTTGTGCTTTTTCATCGTAATATTGACTATAAGTTAATTTATACCAAACAGCACTCTCAGCACAGCATAGCGGCGCAAGAGCACGCGATGCACTATTACGGGCAACACCACCCCGGCCACGACCACGGCAGCAGCACCGGCCACAAAAGCGAGCTCGCCTTGCGCTGCCGTCAGCGACAGCTTGGCGGTCACCACCTTTGCAAAGCCCATAAATGTGGTGTGCAGCAGATAGATAATGTATGTCGAGGAGGCCATAGGCAGCAGCAAACGCCGGCTCACCATAGAGCCATCAATGATTTTTGCCAACGACAGCATAGCCACCGTGCCCGACATTGCCGTAGCCACAGCCACGGGCATAAAGTCGCCTACCCTGCCATCATCGCCAAAGAGCGCTATGCACCCCACAAAGGCTACCGCCGACACCACAAAGCCACACAGCGCCGCGCGCCGCGACACCTGCCGCATAGCCTCGTTATCGAAGACTACAACGCCAAGCATGAAATA
>SAMEA3663036__coassemble_1104_pt1 | contig 10771 bp, 13 predicted proteins | sample SAMEA3663036__metabat2_low_PE_026 | metagenome-assembled genome bin SAMEA3663036 (sample SAMEA3663036) | pig gut metagenome | biome: pig gut; feature: pig-associated habitat; material: faeces | place: France | collected 2012 | reverse complement strand
ATCAGCCGTGAGGCGCACTCGGAGCACTCAGAGCACTCAGAGGGGGCGGGGGATTATTGCGTAAGCTTTTTGGTTACTCGATAATTTGGCTGCTTGTCCGTTTTGTCGTAATTTTGTGCCACAATTCGCATGTCATTATAGCATAAATGGGAATTCTGTATAATATACGCAGCGGGCATAATGTAAAGCTGTTTTATTTTATAAAAAACTATGCCGAGATGCTCATACCGGCGTGCTTTTTTAGGGCACGGCGCCGGAGTGTGCTCTCGCGCTTCAAGGATGCCGACGACGCCGAGGTAGCCGACCGCATCAACTACTATTGCAAGCTTGCTGCGCCCTTTACGCTCTCAGCCAAGGATAGCCACACCACGCCGATATGCCGGCTTAGCCATAGCGGCGGGGCCTCGGTTTACTTCTTTGACACCCGCCGCTGGCTGCGATGGTTTTGCTCACGGGCGCTTGTAGCGTGCCATTGGGGTGATGTGACATATGTGCCCGATCGGCCGGCATTCGTCAAGAGCCGCCCCATCGCCGGCGATAATGCGTGCTCGGTGCTTCTCAACCTCGACCGTGTGCGCCACTTTACCTTCGTGCATGATACCATTGCGTGGGAGGATAAGTCAAATAAGGTGGTATTTCGCGGCAAGATCCATGGCAAGGAGAAGCGCACACGCTTCTTTGAGATGTACTATGGCAATTGCCTTTGTGACCTCGGCGATACCGGCCGTCATGCTCCTCGGTGGGGCACCGTGAAGATGACCATCCGCGAGCAACTCGGCTTTAAGTTTATCCTTGCCCTTGAGGGTAATGACGTGGCCAGCAACCTCAAGTGGGTGATGTCGTCAAACTCGGTGGCAGTGATGCCCGCCCCTGAGTATGAGACATGGTTTATGGAAGGGCGTCTCATTCCAAACTACCACTATGTAGCCATCAAACGAGACTTCAGCGACTTTGAGGAGCGCATCCGCTACTACATCAACCACCCCGAGGAGGCCAAAGAAATAGTGCGCCATGCCAACGAGTATGTGGCCCGCTTCTTCAATAAGTCGCGCGAGCGCTACATCTCGCTGCGCGTCGTAGAGAGATATCTACGCTTGTCCTCGCAGCTATAACACGACATGTCGGGCGGGTCGGACTTGTCGGGCGGGTCAGACTATGCTATGGTTTAGTCTTTGAGGGGGTGGTGAAGGTGGATAGTGATGTGGGGCGAGGGCGGCCTTTGATGGCGATGATTTCGTAGGCGTTGTAGGCTAATATTGCGGCGATGGTTGCTATGATGCCCCATGCTGCTACTTTCATTATTGTTTGGGTGTCAGCGACGGATATGAATGATGTGAGCGAGACGTTGGTAGCGGTGATTATGTCGGTGAACCAGGGCATGGCGAGGCTGAGGACGAAGCCAACGACCATGCCTACGGCGGCTGCAATGACGAGTGCACGTTTGTGGAGGCTCCGGGCGGCGGTGGCTTGTTGCTGCACCATCTCTATGGCTCGCATGGAGTGGTTCAGTCGGTCGAGGAATGTGACGTCGTCAGTGGCTGTGGCGGGGTTGAAGGCGTCAAAGAGTGCTTTGATGCTGCTGTCGTCGTCGCTGATGATTTGGTGGTTGAGCTTGTGGGTGTCGTTGTTGTGGTCCATAATACATTAGGCGATAGAGGGTGAAAGAATGGCGCGCAGGTGCTGTCGAGCTCGCGCGAGGTGCTGCCTTACGGCGTCGTCAGAGGCGCCTACGATGGCGGCTATTTCTTTGATGGCGTATCCTTCGAGGTAGAATAGCAGTGTAGAAGTGCGCTCTTTTGGCGGCAGCTTGTCGAGGGCGGCGTAAAGGGCTTGGTATTTGAAGGCGTCGTCGCCGGCCTCGGGGCTTGCGAGGGAGTATGCCTCCTCTACGTCGGTGGTGGGCTTGAGGGCTCGTTTTTGGCTAATGAAGGTGTTGTGAGCGATGCTGAATATCCAAGAGCGGGCCTTAGAGATGTCAGCGAGGGAGTCGCGTGCGATGAACGCCTTGATTAGGGTCTCTTGGGCGATGTCGTCGGCGAGTTGGGCGTCACCGCAGCAGAGAGCCACGAGGAAGCGTCTTAGCTCTCTCTGTGTGCTCTCTACGACGGATATGTATTGCTCGCGAGTCATGAGTGATGCGGTGATGGTGGCCGGTTACTGCTTGTCAGCTGAGGTGGTGGTGGTGACGTCGTTGCGCGTCATGAAATATACCACGAGGTAGCTGATGCCGATGGCGATGGATATTACGGCGAGGAGCAGTATTTGAGAGTCTTGGTCGTCAGCGGCGATGAAGTGATAAGCAGTGCCTGCGATGCCGATGAAGGTGAAGATGCAACCTCTGAGGAGGCGCAGCGTGAGTAGCTGTCGGGGCGACTTGCGGGGCTTGGTGAGGGCCTCGGCGAGCTTGTCGGCGTCGATGCCGTTGTTAGCTTCGATGGCTTTGATGAGGACTTCGGCGCGTTTGTCGTCGTTGTTTTTGATGGTGCGGAATACAATCCATACGATTAGCACGGGTAGAGCTACGCATACGCCCAGTGGCACGAGGATGGGGACTAAATCAAAAGCTTCCATAATGATGATTTTGTTTTTGAGTTAATGATTAGTGTTGCTTTTTTTTGTTTGGAGTCTATATTGAGGAGTTGATTATTGCTCGGTTGCCGCCTGCGGCCGGAGTGGTTTTTGAGGCGTTTTCGCAATATAGACGCGATGAAAAGCAAAAAGGTGACATCGGCGGCAAAAAATTCTTTATTTTTTTGTGTCGGTGTCAGGGGGGATTGGGCGCAGGGGCCACAGAGGGTGAGCGGCATGACGGGGGCGGGGCGCTACTTTTTGTTGTGCTTGGCGTAGGCTCTGGCGAGCTTGGTGTGGTAACCTCGGGCGGCATAACCGGGGCCGTTGTAGTTGCGAGCGAAGGCGGTCCAGTTTTTTGCTTTGAGGTAACGTAGCATGCCTGTGCGGGTGATAAATTCGGCAAAGAGCTCGAGCTGGTCGCGCTCAGAGCGGCTCATGAGCCTTAGGAATTCTTGTGGCGATGATGTGCCGCATTGACGCCAGTTGAAGCCACCGATTTGGAACATACCCCAGAAAGTGCCCTGGATTGCGGTGAGCGAGTCGATGCTCATGGCTGCGTTGAGCCTGGCATATTGGGCGGCTTGCTGCGAGCCGTATTTGGCGATGTTGGGCCTGGCGAATATTACGGCGTGAGATTTGGTGTACTTGGATAGGTTGAGCTTGTTGCGCGCGGCAAACTGGCGGTACATCGTCAGGTCAAAGTTGATAATGGGCATATTGGTCTTGAAGAAGCCTTTGTGCCCGGGCCCGGCCTCTATTTCCACTACCGCTTTGATAGCGGGGACCTCCACGCCGAGCTCGGCTGCTACTTCCACGAAGTCGCGCTCGGAGAGCGGGCCTTTGCGGTCGTCTTGCGCGAACGTCAGGTGCACGGTGTCGTTGCCCACGACGATGTATTCGCGACCGTCTTTGTTCAGGCCGATGTGGGCAATGCCGAGGGTGTCAGTGGGCGGCGGCGGGGTTATCTGCTCTGCGGGTATTGCGCTGACGGCAATTGCTGCCAGAGCCGCGATAGCGGCGATTGCGCTTTTGTGGAGGTTAGTCATGGATTCAGAGGGGGGTAGGAAGGTGAGGGAAAAGTATCCGTGTAGGCGGCCGCCATCGCCGACGGCCGCCTACACGGAGTAATGAGATGCTATCAGAGGTTGGCCACCTTCTCGATGGTGCGAGTAATCTGGCCGTAGAAGCGCTCCACGGCGGGGATGTACATACGTTCGCTGGGCGAGTGTACGCCTTGGAGTGTTGGGCCGAACGACACCATGTCGAGGTGAGGATATTTGGTGAGGAAGAGACCGCACTCCAGGCCGGCGTGAATGGCTTTGATGGCGGGCTTGATGCCGTAGAGCTCCTCGTAAGCGTCAGAGGCAATCTTCATGATGCGCGAGTTGAGGTTAGGCTTCCAGCCGGGGTATCCGTCGCCGTGGGTCACGGTGGCTCCGGCGAGGGTGAAGAGCGCCTCCACCTGGTGGGCGATGTCCCACTTGCGGCTTTCTACCGACGAGCGCTGGCTGGTGGTGACGAGGATATTGTTGTCAGCTATCATCTTTACGGCTGCGAGGTTGGTAGAGGTCTCCACGAGGCCTTCGATGTCGCGGCTCATAGATACCACGCCGTGAGGAGCGCTGTACAAAGCCTGAATGAGGCGGCGCGCCGTGTCGGCATCGATGGTAAACTCGGGGCGCTCCACGCTCTCGAGCGAGAGCTTGACGGTGGGCTCGATGTCGGAGTATTCGCCCTCGATGTCGGCCACGAATTGGTTGAACTCGGCGCTAACCAGCTCCTTGTTGGAGGTGTGGACACCGATTATGGCGTGAGCGGCGCGGGGGATGGCGTTGCGGAGGTTGCCGCCGTCGATTTCGGCCAGTGCAATTTCAAACTTGGTGCTGAGGCCGAAGATGAAGCGGGTGAGGAGCTTGTTGGCGTTGATGCGTCCCAGATGGATGTCGCCGCCGGAGTGTCCGCCGAGGGCATCGCGGATATCCACTTTGAAGTAGTGGAAGTCAGTGGGAGCGAGCGAGCGCTCGTAGTGGAATGTGCATGTGGTATCGACACCGCCGGCGCAGCCTACGAATATTTCAGCATCGTCCTCAGAGTCGAGGTTGAGGAGCATGTCGCCGTCAATCATTCCTTCGCCGAGGTTGTTTGCTCCGGTGAGACCGGTCTCTTCATCGACGGTGAATAGGCCTTGGAGGGGGCCGTGTACGAGGGTGTCGTCTGTGAGGGCAGCGAGGGCGGCAGCCATGCCGATGCCGTTGTCGGCGCCGAGAGTGGTGCCGTCAGCGCGCAGCCAGTCGCCATCTACGATGGTGCGTATTGGTGAGTTCTCAAAGTCAAAGTTTTTGTCATTAGACTCGCACACCATGTCCATGTGAGCTTGCATGATGACGCGCGGGGCCTTCTCGTGGCCTGGCGTGGCGGGCTTGAACATTGCCACATTGCCCACGGCGTCGGTCTTCACGTCGATGCCGTGCTTTGCGGCAAAGTCGAGGAGGTATTGGCGTATTTTACCCTCCTTTTTAGAAGGGCGAGGCACTTGGTTGATTTCGTCGAAGATGGCAAACACAGCTGCCGGTTTGAGGTCTTTGATAGTCATATCTGCTGATGTTAAAACGTTAGATTTACAGATTAATAAACATAGAGTTTTTGTAAAGACTGTTAAAATCAATCTTTAAAGCCCTCTAAGTTACAAAATAAAATTGAAAGTGGGCAATTTTTAGCATAAACTTTCATATATTTGCAGAGCGAAACGGTAAAAGAGACAATGAAAGTCGTGATTTTGGCTATCATAATATTGGCCATAGCAGTGGGTCTGATGCTATTGCGTGGCGCTATTATGCAGCGACTTGAGCGGCGCACCTCCTCGCCTTATCGCCACCATCACCATTAAAGACACTGTATAAAAAATAGATAAATCAACACTTAATCACTTGATATGAATAAATTTTACATCGCCGGGGCTGCTGCCCTAATGATGCTTGCCGGAGTCGCATGCTCAGGCGCTGATGAAAAAGCCGAGGCTGCCGTGCCCGAAGTAAAGAAAGCTGCTGAGGACGCTACCTTTAAGGCTCAGACCAATATCCGATACATTGACATGGATTCTATCCTTCAGGCATACACCCTTGCCCAGGAGATTTCAGCCGAAGGCCAGAAGCTGATGGGCGAATACCAAAGCCTCGAGCGCCAAAAGCAGAATGAGCTGCAAAACTTTGGCAACAGCATCCAGCAAAAGGTCAACAACAACACCTACCTGAGCCAGGAGTCATATCAAGCTGATGTCAATGACTTCAACAAGCGCCAAAATGCTGCCGCCAACGTGCTGGGCGCCAAGCAAAACAGCATCAACGAGCAGATGGCACGCCAGCAGAAGCGCCTCACCGACTCTATCGAGAGCTTTATCAAGGACTACAACTCTACGCGCCACTACGACGCTATCTTGTATCGCGAGGCCGGCGTGTATTTCAATCCGGCTCTCAACATCACGTCAGAGGTTATCGCCGGCTTGAATGCTCGCTACAAGGCTAAAGCCGCTGATGCCGAGCAGGATAAGGCTAAGGCCAAGAAATAACCGGCCTTACCGCCTCGCCCCCCCCGGGGGCGCCTCTACTCACGAAGAGTAATCAATTTTCATAGTACTATTGCGGCTGCCGCTCTCACCTTAGGAGATAGCGGCAGCCGTCACTTTGTGTGAGGGGGCGGGCTGCCGGCGAGGTGAAAAAGAGCGGCCCGATGCCGGTGAGTCATCGAGCCGCTCGTGATAGCTTAAATGTGGAGCACTGTCAATCATATGTCAGTGGTGGACTGCTCGGTGTCGTCTTGCGCTGGCACATACATTATGAAGCTGCGGAGCTCGGCTTTGCACTTGCCGCCGATGCTAACGCCGCAGTATGAGCTCGATAGCGTTATTTTGCGCAGCCGGCACACTTGCAGCCCGTTGAGGAAGAATTCGAGACCGCCATTATCTCTCTTAGCCACGAGCGAAAAAGAGGAGCCCTTATGCTTGACGGGGCCGGTCTTGACGATGGACTCGATGCCGTCTTTGACCACGATGTAAGCGAATTGTTTCTTGCCAATCTGCAGGCATTTGTAGTTGCGCATATCTTGATAGTCAAAGAGCATGCCGAAATTTTTTGAGTCTTCGAGCTTGGGGCCATTGAGGTTCAGGCCGAAGGCAAATTCGGCGTCGTTTTCCACATTTATCGGCAGCTCCACTACCGAATAAGCCATGCCCTTGTCGTCTTTTGACTCCAACGCGAGGCTTTGGGCCTTAAACTCCACCTTGGCTTTCTTGGTGTCGGTTTGGCTCCATTCATATTCAGGGTCGGTCACGGCAATGGTGTGGTTGTCGGCTTCGGCGCCCACAAGCATTTCGTCGGGGATTGAAGGTGCAGCCGTGGCTGCGAATGTCGATGTGATAAGCATCGGCAGTATTATTGCATAGCGCTTCATTGTTTTTTAGGTAGATTTGAGACGTTAGAGATAAGGTGATGATGACAGTCAGGATTATTCGCCGCCGCCCACAGAGGTCTGGAGCTCTTGGATCATAGGCTCGAAAGTGCGTAGCACGCGGTCATACGATTTGAAGCAGTTGTCGCTGCGGCAATCTTTGTCCGTGATTTGCACGGCAATCCTGACGCGATATGACAGTGCGTCCTCGTCAGTGAAGCTTATTCTCACCTCGATGCGAGTCCTTACTATTTGATGCTTGAATATGGTTCGTCTCCACGAAGACTTAATCCATCCGGCAGCCTTGTCGCGCACCTCGATATTGTCAAAGTAGTTGGTGCACACGCTCATGAGGCGTTTCCAGATTTGGTCTTCTGAGATGCCCTTGCGGCAAGTCACGTCAAACCATTTGTTGGCGAGGTCCACGCCGTCGTCGCTGCCTATCGAAGCGAGCATCGCCTCATCTTCGGGCAGGGTGTAAAGCACGGTCTTTTTGGGGTCAGACTTGAGGAGTCTGTAAGTGCGGGTGATATAGCCCGGCGCCTCTACTTTCACCACATAGAAGTCAGTATCCTTGTCAAACTTCACCTGGTAGGAGCCGGTGTTGACAAGCTGGCCGTCAATATAGATATTGGCGGTCTCGGGGATGACGTTGATAGTCATCTTCTTGGCTGCCTCCGCCGGTAGCAAGCCAAGACAAACGATGGACAAAAATAATATGATTTGTCTCATAACACAAGTGTAGTGCCTCGGGCTCACCTCGTTGGCGATTTAACAATGAAAAAGCGTGAGAGCCGTACCGTTGCTCGTCCCACGGTTAGAGGCCTTCGCATTGCCCGAATTAGTTGAACGAGCAAACATGCAGAAGCCTCACGCCGAATATGCCGATACGACACCGTAGCACTGCGGCCTCTCCGGGCCGGTGAGTGCTGACGTAATATACATATCCGATGTGGCATCTACCGTCTGCCTCATTCCTGACTAATTCTGAAAGTTGCGAAGTTTCTAACCGTCAAGAAAGAGCGTTAGTAAACGCTTACGTATATATTTTTTGCAAGCCGCAATGCCTGTGAGAGGCATCGAGGATTACAATTGCAAAGATAACAAATATCCCCAATATGACAAAATCAAAAATTTACGGCGCAAGCGCCGGGCGCTGTGCGGCTCATCTCGGGCGTCAATTGCCGGCGTTGAGGCTGAGATACCGGGCTATGGCCTTGAGGTAAAGGTCGGTGTAGTCAGAGCAGCCATCGGCTTCGAGCCGGGTGTAAATGCTCATAAACGTGTCAGCATCAGCCGTGATGGCTAATTTGAGGTGCATAATTATAGAGTGTTGACGGGCTGTGATTGATAGAGATGACAAATATAGCAATTTCAGCCTTATAAGCCAAATTGATGGGGCTAAATCGCAGCGTGTGGTGCTGCACGCTGAGTATCGAGCATCGCATGAGGACGCCTTGGCCTGCAATCCGCCGTTATCCGCCAAAAAGGGTAGTGTGGGCTTACAAAAATTTGCCGAAATAGCTTGCTCACAATGGTTTTTTTGCCTAAATTTGCACAAAATTGTGACCCATAGCGGTTGACGTTATCAATTTACTAAGCCTAAAAAACAAAACAATTTCATATAACTCAATTAAAAACAATCATCTTATGTGGTTAACAAGCTCATCTATAGGGCGTAAGCTGGTAATGGCTATTACCGGCGTGTGTCTCGTCCTATTCGTAACTTTTCACGTGTTGATGAACTCAGTGGCTATCATTTGGCCTGAGGCATACAATGCTATCTGTGAGTTCCTCGGAGCCAACTGGTATGCACTCGTTGCCTCTATGGGTCTGGCAGCGCTGTTTCTCATTCACATTCTTTATGCCGTGTGGCTCACCGTGCAAAACCGTGCGGCTCGCGGCGCTGACCGCTATGCCGTGACATCGCGTCCTCCGCAGGTAGAGTGGTCATCAAAAAATATGCTCGTGCTGGGCATCGTGGTCGTAGCATTTATGGGCGTGCACTTGATCCAGTTCTGGAGCAAGATGCAGCTTCAGGAGCTGGTGTCGCATGACATCGCCTCTCTGCCCACCGTGGAGGGCGCCGCAGCCGCTCCGGCCTTCGGCACCCTGTTCTTGCAGTTAGCCTTCTCGCAGTGGTACACTCCGGTAATCTACATCATCGGCTTTGTGGCTCTGTGGTTCCACATGACTCACGGCTTCTGGTCAATGCTGCACACCATCGGTTGGAGCAACACCACATGGATACCTCGCCTGCACAAAATCGGCAACTGGTGGACCACCATCGTGATTCTGCTCTTTGTGGCACAGGTAGGCGTCTTCACCTGGCGTGCTTCTGAGAAATATTATGTGACCGCGCCGCAGTTGCAGCAGCAATATGCCGAATATTGGGGCGACCGCGCCGAGGCTTTGATTAAGGATTTCCAGGCCGAGGCCAATAGGGCTTTTGCCGACGTTGACCAGCAGAATATGGTAGAGGTGCAACGCGTGCAAAACGAGTTCCTCAACGCTCACGGCGATGCCTTCGTGCGCGATGCCGCTCTCATTGACAGCTGCGTCAAGGTGCAGTGCCCCAACGCTGTAGCTCCCCAGCTGCAGAGCATGCACCAGTTCAAGGCTCAGATAGAGCAAGCTATGGCTTATGCCAAAATGATGCAAAACCGCAATACCAACAACGAATAATCAATAGCCCAAAGATATGCCAACGAATAAAAACATAGAAGGCATGATCGACTCAACGCCGATTATGAAGGACTATGCCGATGTCGAATCGTGCAAGCTCCCCGAGTACACCATCGACTCAAAAATCCCCGAAGGCCCGGTAGCAGAAAAGTGGACCAACTATAAGGCTCATCAGAAACTCGTCAACCCGGCCAACAAACGCCACCTCGACATCATCGTGGTGGGCACGGGTCTCGCCGGCTCCTCTGCCGCATCGACCCTCGGCGAGATGGGCTTCAATGTGCTCAACTTCTGCATACAGGATAGCCCCCGTCGCGCTCACTCTATCGCCGCTCAGGGCGGTATCAACGCCGCCAAGAACTATCAGAACGATGGCGACTCGGTGTATCGCCTGTTCTACGACACCGTCAAGGGCGGTGACTTCCGCTCGCGTGAGGCCAACGTGTATCGCCTCGCCGAGGTGTCAAACAATATCATTGACCAATGTGTGCAGCAAGGCGTGCCCTTCGCTCGCGAATACGGTGGCCTGCTCGCCAACCGCTCATTCGGCGGCGCTCAGGTGAGCCGCACCTTCTACGCCAAGGGCCAGACTGGCCAGCAGCTGCTGCTCGGCGCTTATGCCTCGCTCAACCGTCAGATACAGAAAGGTCAGGTCAAGTCGTTCAACCGTCGTGAGATGCTCGACATCGTGATCATCGACGGCCGCGCTCGCGGTATCATCGTGCGCAACCTCGTCACCGGCGAGATTGAGCGTTATGCCGCCCACGCTGTGGTGCTCGCCACCGGCGGTTATGGCCGCGCTTTCTTCCTCTCAACCAACGCTATGGGCTGCAACGGCTCGGCTGCAGTGCAGGCATTCAAGAAGGGCGCTTATCTGGCCAACCTCTGCTTCACGCAGATCCACCCCACGTGTATCCCCGTGCACGGCGAAGACCAGTCCAAACTCACCCTCATGAGCGAGTCGCTCCGCAACGACGGCCGCATCTGGGTGCCCAAGAAGAAAGAAGACGCCGAGGCAATCCGCGCCGGCAAGAAGAAGCCTACCGATATCCCCGACGAAGACCGCGACTTC
>SAMEA3663036__coassemble_1080_pt1 | contig 10892 bp, 5 predicted proteins | sample SAMEA3663036__metabat2_low_PE_026 | metagenome-assembled genome bin SAMEA3663036 (sample SAMEA3663036) | pig gut metagenome | biome: pig gut; feature: pig-associated habitat; material: faeces | place: France | collected 2012 | reverse complement strand
GAGGAAAGGAAACGAAAGTAGGTCAGAAAACTTTCGTTTCCCGACCTACTCGATTCATCTGCCTCCAAAAAAGTTTAGCGGACAGTAATATTTTTTAGTAAAAGGAAGGCAGGCCGGGAGGGTGTCCCGGCCTGCCGCGGTTATGGGGGTGGGGAGTTAGTTTTTAGTCCAGGTGAGGTTGTAGATGGCTACGCGGTCTTTGTTGGCGGTGTCGTTGGCCGACGGACAATCGTTGACGATTTCGATTGAGAAGTCGCCGCTGATGTTGAAGTCGTGGCTGTAGCTGTATTTGGTGAGCTTGGTGAGGCCATCGGCTGTGAGCACATCAGTGGCCACCACGTTGCCGCCTTGCTTGATGTTGATGGTGAGCTTGCACTTGGTGTCAGTATAGGGCTGGCAGTAGTCGAAGGTGAGCTTACCGATGCCACCGGTGATGGTGGGCGAGGTGAGTATGCCTTGCTTTGATGTACGGCCGTTGAGCACCACGGCAAAGGCGTCGCCGAAGATTTCAAAGGTGGTCTTGTTGTCGGGAGTGCTGCTGCCGGCGAGTATCTGAGCCCACACGGCTTTCCATCCTTGTGCGGAGGTGTAGGTGCCGTAGGTTGAGATGGGAGTGCCGCCGTTCATGGTGTTGAAGTCTGCTGCCGTGCCGGTCACCGGGGTGTCGGGCGTGGGGTCGGGGTCGGGAGTGTCGCCGCCGGCAGTCGTGCCTACTTTGACGTTGTCAACACACCAGGTGGCGTAGTTGGCATCGTTGGTGGCGTAGTAGCGGAAGCCGATGTGGATGGTGCCGGTGAATTGCGACAGATCCACGTTGCCTGAGCTTACAAAGTCGCTGTAGCCGCTTGACGGGGCCGTTGCGAGGGTGGGGTTCAGCTTGGTCTTGGTGGCCGTGGCGGGGTCGGTGGAGTTGAGCACATACACCTCAAAGATGGTGGTTGTGGAGCCGTAGCCGTTGACTTGGCTGTCAAAGGTGAGCACCTTGTCGGCTACTTTCGTCATATCGATGGCGGGAGAGATGAGCCATGAGTCAAAGGGCGCGGTGCCTTTGTAGCCGGTCATTGCGGCGTAGTAGTTGTTGTTGAATGAGGTGGCATACCAGTCGTTGGTGCCTGCGATCTGCACATTAGCCCACGTGTCGGGGATAGCGCCGCCCTCAAAGTCTTCGCTGAGCGAGTCAGCGCCGCCGGTTGATCCGCCGGGCGTCATGCCTTCGATTTCAAACTCGGCTGAGGTGCCGCGGTTGTCAGTGATGGCGGGAGCGCCGAGGTATTTGCCAAGCTTACCTGTCACCTTGATGGCCTTGCCCAGGTTGGCGGGGTTATCGCGCAGGGTGCCGTTTTTCTGGAGGTCAGAGCCGGTGGGTGCAGCGATGACGATGCAGTGGGCTATGTCGCGGGTGTCGGGTGTAGCGCCGATCACGATAGAGTTGTTGAGGGTCGGGTCGGTGCCCCAGTCGATGTCGTTGTTAGAGGTTATCTCGGTGACTTCGGGGGCGATGGTGCCGACGATGTAGCCGGATACCCATACGCTGTTGGGGGCTGCTGAGCCATCGTTGATTTGTGCTAATGCCTCTTCGGTGGTGTAGGGGTTGTCTTTGCCGCCCTTGCCGATGGTGGGGTTGCCGAAGTTCATGCAGCCATCGAGGTCAAGCAGTAGCAGCTGCCAGCCCGAGGTGCCGTAGTATGAGAGGATAGCCACTACGTCGCCGCGCCCGGTGGGCAGGGTGTTGTTCCAGAAGGTGGAGTAGCCGCTGGTGCGCACGATCAGCGAGGCGCCGTCTTTGTCGGTGATGCTTTGGTTGACGCCCGACGAGTGGTATTCGGAGAATTTCTCCACTCCACCGTTGACAAATTCCACGTTGTTGAACTTCACGAGGCGGCTTTGCCAGTAGCGCAGGCCATCGGGGTTGGTGGATAGCTCGGCAAAGCTGTTGACTTCGAGGGTATCCACCTTCTCGGGCTCGGGCCAGCCGTTGGCCTCTACGTGGGGTTTGAAGAATTCGGGCGACATGAATGTGGCCTCCCAGGCGTTGCCGTTGGCATACCATTCGGGGTAGCCTAACTGCTGAAGGCCATTGTATTTGCCGATGTACATGCCCGTGGCATCGATGACTACTTCTTGACCCACACGATAGGTGAGGTAGAGGTTGTATGAGTTGATTGACATGGCGAGGGCTGCCGTCTCGTCTTGTATGATGAGGCTCTTGAAGACGTTGCCTTGCTCGTCAGACGATATCACGCGGCCGTGGATGATGATATGCTCGCCTTCGAGGCGCTTGGCGCGGCGCTCCTCGGGGGTGAGGGCTGCGGCCGCTGCGGGGTCGTTAGCCACAAACTCATACCACTCTTTGGTGCCGATAGTGTCAATATAGTTGGTAGCGTCGTCCCAGGTGAGGGTCTTGAGCTCAAGGATGGTGGTGTTGGGGGTCTTGGAGGCTACCGGGGCTTGGGGGTTGGGGTCATCGAAGTCGTCCTGGCAGGAAGTGAAGCCAGCTGTGGCGGCAACTAATGCCCAAACGCCCAAGGCATATTTACTGATGGTTTTCATATAAATATTGTGATTTCTTAGCTTGTGTAAATATTATGTTAGCGCTGATGGGGTGTCATTTAGTGCCGTAGAGCACAAAGTTATCCACTTCCCATGTGCCGGCCTTGGCTGCCGTAGAAGTGTAGTGGAAGCCTATTTGCACCTTCTTGCCGGCATAGTCGGCGATGCTTATTTCGCCGGAGTCGATGAAGGCCCATCCCAGCGATGTGGGCACGTTGAAGGCGAGCACCTTCCAGTCGCCGCCCTCTACGCGCACGGCCACCGTGGCTTCGCTCTTGGCGGCATCGATGCTCGAGAAGAAGTTCATGGCGTGGCGGAAGGTAAAGTAGGGGTTGGTGACGCCGCTGAGGTCATACACAGGCGAGATGAGCCACGAGTCGGCGGCGTAGTTGGTGTTGTCGGCGTATCCTGTGGCTACCATGCCGTATGATGTGCTGTGTTTCCATACATATGTCAGCCCCTCGGGTAGGGTGACATCGCTGATGGTCCAGGCGCCTTGGCCGTCGTTCTTGAAGGCTTGGGCTGCTATCTGAGAGCCGTCGCCGGCGGGGGTGTCGGGGGTAGAGCCGCCGCCTTCGATGCTGTGCCACGAGGTGGACTTCATGCCGGCGGTGCCGAAGTATTTTTCGAGGCTACCTTTGAGGGTGACAATCTTGCCGAGGTTGCCGGGGTTGTCCATGAGGTTGAGGGCGTTGCGCACGTCGCCGGCAGGCAGCTGCACGGGTATGCACTTAGCGGGGTCAGTGACGCCGGGGGCGTTAGAGAGCAAGATGTTGGTAGCCGCCGTCGCGGGCACGCTGAACGATGCTTCGCTCAGGACCTTGCCGGGCACATAACCGATGATGTAGCCTTTGACATACTTGTCGGCCTGGGCGGTGATATTGGCGCCCATAGCTACTACTTGCGCTACGCTGTAGGGGCTCGCCTCGGTGCCGGCGCCATCGGGGATAGCGCCTTCGGTGGGCTCATCGGGCGTTACGGGCTCGTCGGGGGTCACCGGGGTGTCGGGGTCGTCGGTGGGGTCAAAGCCGATAAGGCTTGTAGTGTCAATCATGAGCACTTGCCAGTCGGTGCCGTAATAGCTGAGGATACCCACCACTGAGCCGGTGCCGCCGGGGATGGTATTGTTCTTAAAGTCAGCGTAGGAGCTGCAGCGGATGTTGATGCGGTTGCCGTCGGCATCCTTGACATATCGGTTGGCGTTGGCCGTGGGAGCGAATTGCTGGCCGGCGTCTTCAAAGGATACGCCGTCGATGCGCACCAGGCGGCTTTGCCACTTGATGAGACCTTCGGTAGAGGCTTTGGCTGCCATCACATCGGGGATAGCTACGGTGGTAGTATCCACCAGGGCGGGATTAGCGAGGCCATCGACTTCGATATGAGCTTTGGCCACATCTTCGTCCATAAAGGTCATTGACGGTGCGCCATTGTATTCGCCTTCGCCGCCGAGCTGCATCAGGCTGTTGTAGCCGCCGATTTTGAGGTCGGTGACATCGATATATACCATTTGGCCGTACTGATAGCTCTGGTAGAGGTCGTAGGCATTGATAGCCACGGTGAGGGCGCCGGTCTCGTCTTGGATGATGACGCTCTTGTAGATATTGCCGGAGGCATCGCTGCTGCTCACGCGGCCACCGATGATGATGTGCTCACCCTCTTCGGTGACGCCTACGGTTGACACATAGTTGCGGTCAGACTGCCAGTAGAGTGTCTTCAGCTCCTCGATGGTCATGTTTTTGTAGGCCTTGAGGGCGGATTCGGGCGCAATCATGGGCGGTTGCTCGAAATTGTCGTCGCAGGCGCCCAGGGCCATCGCACCCAGCATCAGGGGTGCTATATATAATAGAGATGACTTTTTCATTGTGATATTTGTCATTGATTATTATTGATTTAGAAGCGCACGCCCACGTTGAGGAATACACGCACGCCCTGGGCGTAGGTGTAGCGGTTAGGATAAGCGTTGCGGTCGTAGGTGTCGGTGTCGATGCGGCCCTGCTGATATGCGTAGGTCACGATGTTGCGGTTGTTGAGTATGTTGTTGACATTGAGGTTGACGTTGAGCGACACCTTGCGGTTGATGTAGATAATCTTACCGATAGAGGCGTTGAGCGTGAAGGCGTTTTTGAGCTTGTCTTGAGTGGAGAGCTCTTCGATTTTAGCCTTGAGAGCCTCTTCGGTGGGATAGAGGGTGTAGAGGTCAGGCAGCGCTTCGTGGTAAGCGGGCGAGAGGTTGACGTATGCGTCGCCTTGCCATGTGCCGTTGACGTTGAAGAACCAGCCCTTGGGAGCGGCGTAGTCGATGCCTAAGTTAGCTGAGTATTGGGGCGTGGAGCCTACGTAGAAGTTTTTCAGGTACACCGTCTGAGTAGTGTCGGCGTGGAGGCCATTCTCAAAGGTGCGAGTACCGCGCGGATTGTTCTTGTACTGGAAGCGCGAGTATGTACCGGCAAATGTGGCGGTGATGCTGGGCGTGATTTTGAATGCCATACCGAGCTCCACGCCTTTATATACCTTCTTGACGCCGGCGAGCACATAATATGTGTAGGAGTTGTAGCGGTCGTCGTAGAAGCCGGTGCGCTCGATGCCGTCATCGCTTTGGGTGTAGAAGCCGGTAATGGCACCGCGGAAGCGGCGATAGTTCCACACATAGCTGATGTCGCTGCTGACGATGCGCTCGCTGCTGACGCCTTCCACCACGTCATTCTTGACGCGAGGCATCAGATAGATATTGTCGGCCAGAGGTGCGCGTGTGCCGTACTCAAAGTGGGCGGCAAACTGGTTGCGGCCGTCGAGCTTGTATGTGGCGCCGGCTTTAAATCCAAGGTCGTCAAAGTGTATCATCTCGCCCTTGCCGTATGAGGTCTCGGGGGCGCGGCCGTTGCGCATGTGGCCATCGCGCTGATATTGGGTGTAGGTGGCGCGCAGACCATAGTTTACGTCCCAGTGTGCGGTGTTGATGGTGTTTTGCAGCCATGCCTCAGCCTTGATGGCGTAGATGTTGTAGTTATAGCCGAATTTGTCGCCCTTATACACACGGTGTGTGGTGGGGTCGGGGTTGCCGTTGGCATCAACGTAGTTGTAGTCGTTGATGAGGTTTTCGGGCTTGATGGCGATGTCGCGGTCGCTGAAGGGGTCGATATCTACCCAGAAGTCTGCGCCGAGCAGGTCGCGCACGGTCTTGTAGTTGGCGCTGTTGGCATATTGCAAGGAGATGCCGCCCTGCAGGCTCATCACATCGTTGATGCGAGTGTTGATGTAAGAGTTAAACTTGAGGTTGAGAGTGCGGTTGATGCGGTTCTCAAGGATGTAGCTTGCGCCTTTTTTGTCCTTGTCATCGAGGTTCTCGTTAGCGCGAGCCGTCAGTGCGTTGGTGTAGTAGAGGTTGTCCCAATTGATTTGGCGGAAGCTGTCGTCGCTCTGCCACAGTTCGGTGTAGTAGCGTGACTGCTCGGTCTCGTTGCCGTCGTCATCGAGGTAGTATGACGGCAGGTAGCGATAGTAGGTGGGATTGGGGTCATTGGCTTTGTAGTATTGCAGAGCCGAGCGGTTGTAGAAGTTGTAAGCCACGGCGGCTGTGGTGTTCACCGTGGTGGTGCCTTTCTTGAAGAGCCAGTTGAGCATCACTGTGGGGTCGTAGGTCTCGGTGATGCGCGCGGCGCGTTTCTTGCCCTGATACCATCCCCAGTTGGGGTTGTAGAGGTTGTCATCAACGAGGTCATACGCTTCCTGATAGGTGGCTGATGCGGTGGCGCGCTGTGTGGGGCCGCCCCAGGCCGTGAGTATGAGCTGATTGTTTTCGTTGAAGTATTTCTCTAAGGAGAGGAAGATGCCGGCGTTGTTGTAGAATGTGCCGTCGATGACTCCTTCTTTAGCCCAGCGGCCGATGGCGCTGATGGTGTAGGCCCACCCGTGCTTGTTGAGGCCTGATGAGTAGGTGGCCATGCCGCGCAGCATATAGTTGGAGTTGGTGTAGGCGAGAGAGCCGTTGAAGCCCGGGGCATAGAGGTCGGTGGTGGTGTTGTAGTTGACGGCGCCGCCGATATCACCGAAGCCGAAGTTGGTGGCCGAGAGGCCCACGCCGGTGGTCTTGTTGCGGAAGGCGCGTGATGTCATACCGATAAGCGACGAGAAGTTGAAGCGACCGCGTATCAGGTCGTTCATCTGCACGCCGTTGATATATACCGCCTGATACTGGCTGTCGTAGCCGCGATAGCGGAAGTACATGGGGCCGAAGTTGTATGAGGCGGTGTTGTAGAAGATGTCATCGTTAGCACCGGTGAGCGAAGCCACGCTCTGCGTGTTGTCGGCCTCGTCTTCGAGGAGGACCTCGTCAAAGTAGGTGTCATCGGTGTCTTCGTTGAAGGCTTGTGCCACATCGATGGGCTCAAGAGCGATTTTGCCCAAGTCAAGGGTGCCCTTGCCAATGGTGATGTCGGCACCATACGATTTGAATTCATCAAACGTCACCACAAGGTAGTCTCGCCCGGAGGCTACGTTGTCTATCTTGAAGTCGCCGTTAAAGCCGGTCGTCACCGACAGGCCGGCGGCGCGTAGTGACACGACGGCACCGGACAGCGGCGCGCCCGTGTTGCCATTGACGACGAGTCCGGTCACGGCCGCCGCCCGCGCTATTGTCGGCAATGTCACCGACAAAAGTAGCAATAGAAACAGTTTGAGTTTCATAAATAATTGATTGTTAATATTTTAGATTTGTTATTGTATTTCATGGCGCGTTTTGTGGTGACAATCGCCCGGGGCTCTTTGTCGCAAGTTTAAAGAGCCGCCGTCGGCGCAAATCACATTTCACACCCCAAAAGTACAAATAAATTATGAAATTTTCATTAATAACAATAAAAATTCGTGTTTTAATGATTTTTATTCGTAACTTTGGCATCGAAAAGACAACTAACACAGAATAATACACTCTAACCATGAAACGAACCCTACTTTTCGTAGTCGTTTTCTTGACGGTAACTCTTTTTGCAACCGCGGCAAAGCCCGCCGGCAAGAAGATGCAAGCCGCCGGCATCGCTTTCTATAACCTCGAGAACCTCTTCGATACTATCCCCAACAATCCGGAGAACCGAGACTTGGAGTTCACTCCCGACGGCAAAAACCAATGGGACGGGCGCAAATATTGGAGCAAGATACACAATATGGCCCAGGCAATATCGCATTTTACCACTCGCACCACACCCAACGGACCCGCCATCATCGGCGTCTCTGAAATCGAGAACCGCAGCGTGCTCGAGGACCTCGTCGCAGACCCTCAGATATCAAAGTGGAACCTGCAAATCGTGCATCACGACTCGCCCGATGCCCGTGGCGTTGACGTCGGTCTGCTTTATAACCCCAAATACTTCAAGGTGGAGAATGTCACCAACCATCGCCTCACAGCTGTGTCTTTCCGTACCCGCGACCAGATGTGTGTCGTTGGCTCGCTGATGGGGCAGCGCATCGCTGTTATCGTCAACCACTGGCCATCGCGTCTCGGCGGCCAAGAGCAGTCCTCTCCCAACCGCGAGGCTGCCGCTGACCTCTGCAAGTCTATTGCTGACTCGCTATGGCGCATTGACCCGAATATCGGCGTCATCATTATGGGTGACCTCAACGATGACCCTCAGGACAAGTCCTGCGCTAAGGTGCTCGCCGCTAAGCGCGACATCAAAGATGCCGACGAGCACGGTTTTTACAACCCCTGGTGGGAGATGCTCGACAAGGGCATTGGCACCCTCGCTTACAAGAGCCAGTGGAACCTCTTTGACCAAATCATCGTCTCAGGCAATATTGCAAATGGCGCTGACACCAAGTGGCATTACTACAAGGCTATGGTCCATAACTTTGACTTCCTTAAAGACACCCAGGGCAGCCGCCAGGGATATCCCCTGCGCACTTTCTCTGCCGGGTCATTCCTCAACGGATACTCTGACCACTTCCCCACTGAGATATTGCTCGTGCGAGCTGTCGAGCCGAAATAATGACTGTTATCACTAACAATAATAACGAAACTCACTAACAATCAATTTATTAACTTAAACAAACAGCTATTAAGCTATGAAAAAAACTCTACTTTCACTGATGTGCGTTGCCGCTTTCGGCTACGCTAACGCAGCAGAGGTCGTTAACCTCAACTGCAACGATGTAGATCAGAGCACCATCGAGGGCACCTACTTCGAGACCACCTACAAGGAAGACGGCAGTGTCAATGCCTATGCTCACTGGCAGCCCGTGGAGTCGCTCGTCTTAGGTGGCTTCACCTTCTCTTTCTATGCTCCCGACACCTATATGGATGGCGATAATGAGAAGGCAACCACACAGCCTGCATACTACACCGCCAAGGAGGGCAATCAATTCACCATCCGTGTGTATGCCGCCACTGAGATGACCATCACGGCTCCCGAAGGCTCTCTCATGACTCGCATCGAGACCACCGGCTCTAAAGCCACTGCATCCCTCGTCGTTACTCCTAATGCCGGTGAGGCTTCTGTTGAGTCGCAGAAGGTTACATGGGGCGTTGGTGAAGGCGAAGACGGCGTTGCATCTGTAAAGCTGGTCTTCAACGGCACCTATCGCATCAACACTCTTGCCATCACTTTGGGCGAAAAAGGCGAGGAACCCGTGGGTCCTGAAGTTGCTGCCTTTGAGCGCGTCGGCAATGAAATCGTATCAGGCAAGCGCTATGTCTTCGCAATCCCCGGTGACAATGCTATGCAAGTGGCATCAAACATCGATGAGAGCAAGAGCTATGGCCGTCTTGCACTCGTTAACGCCGAGCTTGATGGCAACGCCAATGTCGTTTGCCCCGAGGCCTATGCTATCACCATCACCGAGACTTCTGAAGGCTACACCCTCAAGGACGAGTTCGGTCGCTTCATCGGTTTTGACTCCGCATACCCCACCAGCTTCCAGCTCTACACTGAGGCCGGCGAAAACACCTACTGGAACCTTGCCGAGCTTGAAGATGGTAGCGTAGAGTTCGAAAGCACTCTTGACAACACCGCTATCATCTGCCAGGCTTTTGGCGGCGATGGTACTCCTTACACCAACGTTGCTGTGGCTGTGGCTCCTGAGGAATACAACCAGCCTATTCTCTACGTAGAAGTTACAGCCGGCGTTGAAGATGTAGCCGTTGACGCTAACGCTCCCGCTGAGTTCTTCAACCTCCAGGGTGTGCGCGTAGCTGTGCCCACAAGCGGCCTCTACATCTGCCGTCAGGGCAACACCGCCACCAAGGTGCTCGTGAAGTAAATCAGTCCATCAGCTACCAATATCAAGGGCCGCCCTATTTGGGGCGGCCCTTGTCGCATATAATCCCAATCCCCTGTAAATAACCAATTTACCCACGAGCTCTCAGTTCACCGCCACTGCCCCACGCCCTCCGCGCCATCTTATAGCGAATTATCCATCGCAAAAATTTGTTTCTTTGATGGCAAATAGCTACCTTTGTGGCGATAATACGTTCAATAGGTAGTTTTAATTTTTTTTATCATAAATAAATTTTATATAGCAATGAAAAAACTTTACTTTTTGTTATTACTAATTCTTGCTGCAGGCATCACGGCCTCAGCTCTCCCCGCCAAGATGGCTAAGATGAAAAAGGTGGCGCTCCAAGAGGCCGCTTCTACCGCCCCTGTGGCTCTTGAGGCTACCGATATCACCGAAACAGGCTTCACAGCCAACTGGGAGCCCGTCAGCGGCGTTGAAGGCTATGCTTGCTTTGTGTATAGCAAGTTTGTGGCTCCCGAGACCGATGACTACGTCGTGCTCGATGAGACCTTTAACCTCGTCAACCGCGGCTCTGTCGTTGAGCCTTACTATCCTGATGACACATATGTGGATATCAGCGGCGGCGACTTTGACTTTACATACACGCCCAACTGGAGCATCCTCGAGCCCAGCTTTGTCCAGGGCATGGTCGGCGGCGTAATCTATTCGCCTTACATTGACCTCACCAACGACGGCGGAAAATACACCGTAGAGCTCACCGTGCAGGGTTATGCCTCACAGGAGATACTTGTCTCTGCCGTGGGATCCGAAGATCAGGAGCTTACCGCTCGCCTCACCAACACCGGCGAGAATGTCATCTCCTTTGATTTCACAAATGGTATCCACGACACCTACTTCATCATTGTTGATAATGGTTTTCCTGATGACACCGAGGGTAATTACTCCAACGGCTATGCCGCTTACCTCGACAACGTGGCTGTGATACAGCATCTCGAGGCCGGCGATGAGCTGCTGCAGCTCGTGGACCTCAACGATTATATCGATGGCTCCGAGACATCATGCCGCTTTGACGACATGGCTTATCGCTATGATGCCACTACGCTCTATTATGACTT
>SAMEA3663036__coassemble_1077_pt1 | contig 10937 bp, 6 predicted proteins | sample SAMEA3663036__metabat2_low_PE_026 | metagenome-assembled genome bin SAMEA3663036 (sample SAMEA3663036) | pig gut metagenome | biome: pig gut; feature: pig-associated habitat; material: faeces | place: France | collected 2012 | reverse complement strand
ATGCCTTGATAGTCTTTGAATTGGTCGTCGGTGAGTATCTCGTTGCCTTTGAATTGGTCAAAGCTTTGCAGAATGTTGCGCGTGCGTAGTATCGTGCCCCAAAGTTTGATAAAGTCTTTTTCGTCGTTCTCGCCGGTGATGGTGTCGGATAGCGGGAAACGCGCGAGCACCACCTCGACGAGGGGCTTGTAGCCGGGGGCCTCGGTGCCGTCGTCTCGGCGGTATCCGTTGTAGTATTCATCATAGGTCTTGATGAGCACCAGGCCGCCGGCTTCTTTATCGCCAAAGAGCTCGAGGGCGGCATTGGTGGCCGGCTCGAGGTTGCGGAAGCACACTATGTTGCCAAAACTCTTGATGCTATTGAGAATGCGGTTAGTGCGCGAATAGGCTTGAATGAGGCCGTGCATGCGCAGGTTCTTATCCACCCAGAGGGTGTTGAGCGTAGTTGCGTCAAAGCCGGTGAGAAACATATTCACCACGATGAGGATGTCAATCTCGCGGTTTTTCATGCGCAGCGACACGTCCTTGTAGTAGTTTTGGAATTTCTCGGCCGAGGTGTCGTAGCTGGTGCCGAACATGGCGTTGTAGTCGGCGATGCATTGCTCGAGGAAGTCGCGGCTTGAGCTGTCGAGGCCGTCGGTGCTCTCCGAGTTTTCATCGATGCCGAAGTCTTCTTCGGCCTCATTGGCGGCGTAGCTGTAGATGGTTGCAATCTTCAGGCGTTGGCCTTCAGGCATGGCTGCCATCTGGCGCATCAGCTCGGTGTAGTATAGCTTGACAAAGGGAATGCCGGCCACGGCAAAGATTGAATTGAAGCCTTGCAGCTTGGTTTTCACCTTTACCTCGGCCACGTCGGTCTTGGCTTTAGCCACCGCGCTGATGTTGGTGAGGCGGTTGAAGTCGTAGTGCTGCTCGTGGCGCTTGGTCTTTTGGGCGAAGTGATCGAGTATGTATTTGGTAATGAATGATATACGGCGGGGGTCCATGAGAATTTTCTCTTGGTCAATGGCGGGGACGCTCTCCTGCTTTATCTCATCGTCGGGGCGCAGAGTGCGTATGTAATCCACGCGGAATGGCAGCACATTGCCGTCGCGTATGGCGTCAACGATGGTGTAGCTGTGTAGCTTGTCGCCAAAGGTGCCTTCGGTGGTGGTGAACTCGATGTTGCGAATGGCGCCGGCATTGTCGGGGAAGATGGGCGTGCCGGTAAATCCGAAGATATGATATTTCTTGAATTTCTTGACGATGGCGCGGTGCATGTCGCCAAACTGCGAGCGGTGACACTCATCGAATATCATCACAATGTGCTGACCGTAAATCTTATGCGAGGCGTTTTTGCCCACGAAATTGCTCAGCTTCTGTATGGTGGTGATGATGATGCGGCAATTGGGGTCGGAGAGCTGGCGGGTGAGCACGGCGGTGGAGGTGTTGGAGTTGGCAGCGCCTTTCTCAAAGCGGTCATACTCCTTCATGGTCTGATAATCAAGGTCTTTGCGATCGACCACAAAGAGCACCTTGTCAATCTCGGCGATAGCGGAGGCGAGCCGCGCCGTCTTGAAAGAGGTGAGCGTCTTTCCCGAGCCTGTGGTGTGCCAGATGAAGCCACCGGCGTCGCGTTTGCCCCAGGTCTTGAGGTTGGTAGATGTGATAATGCGCTGAATGATGCGTTCGGTGGCGGCAATTTGATAGGGGCGCATCACCATGAGCATATTTTCGGCGGTGAAGACGCAGTATTTTGTAAGCACATTGAGCAGCGTGTGCTTGGAGAGGAATGTTTGTGTGAAATCCACAAGGTCGCGTATAGGCTCATTGTCGAGGCGCGCCCAGTAAGAGGTGAACTCAAACGAATTGCTTGTGGGCTTGCGGCTGCCATCTTTGCTTTGCTGCTGCTTGACGTGGCTGAAGCGCGTGGTGTTGCTGTAATACTTGGTGAGGGTGCCGTTGCTGATGATAAAAATCTGCACAAACTCAAAGAGGCCGCATCCGGCCCAGAATGACTCGCGGTTGTATCGGCGTATCTGGTTGAAAGCTTCGCGCACGTCCACGCCGCGGCGTTTGAGCTCCACATGCACCAGCGGGAGACCGTTGACGAGGATAGTCACGTCGTAGCGGTTGTCGTGGCTGCCGCCCTCGGGCACATATTGGTTGATGACTTGCAGGGCGTTGTTGTGGATATTGTCTTTATCGATGAGATAAATGTTGGCAAAAGAGCCGTCGTCGCGGGTGAGCACCTTTTTGTGGTCCTCCTGTATGGTGCGAGTCTTCTCCACGATGCCCTCGTTGGGGTTTCCGAGGTATTGTTTGAAAAAGGCGTCCCACTCGTTGTCAGAGAAGCGTATGCCATTGAGGCGCTCGAGCTGCGCGCGTAGGTTGGCAATCAGCTCCTTTTCGGAGGAGATAGGCAGGTATTCGTAGGCTTGGCGGCGTAGTCGCTCGATGAAGTCGGCTTCCATCTCGGCCTCGCTCTGATATTGGGCGCTGCTGTAATAGCCGCCCTCAAATTCGGCGACAACGGTGGATTCATTATTCTGAGAGATGCAATCGTATTCTATCATAGTGGGTGTGGGGGGGATTAGGGGTTAGTCAGACGTGTCAGACTTGTCGGACGTGTCGGACGAGTCGGACATGTCGGACTTGTCAGACTTGTCAGAGGGGGCTGGATATCGAGCCGGGCGGTCCATGGCCTTGCGATACTGCACTCTTGCGGCAAACATCTGCTCGCGAATGCCGCCTTCTTGCAAGAATTGCTCTTGCTGCTTGTCAATGAGGCGGCGTAGCATATAGGTGGCTTGATTTATGAGTGTGATGCATAGATTACAGTATTCTTCAACATTCATTTTATATGCAAATTTAGTGGGATTATCTAAAAAGTCTTGGCTTTTTAGATAATCGCGCAGCTTGATAGTGCGAGGGTGGCTCTTGTGCCACTGGGGCAAATTATTTTGCCTGAGATAATCCTCATAATCCAGCAAAAGCTCTTCGAGAGACGCCTTGGCTACATTAGTGAGCTTAATTTCGGTTTCACGTGATGTAGATGCGGCAGCGCTGCCCTCAGCAATATTTTGTTTGCCACTGCGCGCAGCTTGCTCGATTTGGTCACGTGTGCGGCTACCGGCCCTGATGTATAGCTTGGCAAATATCACCGACAGGTCGTAGATTATCTCACTCAGGCGAAACACTCTGAGGTTACGATAGCCACCTTTTTCTCTTAAAAAAGTATTCATAGGGAGAGGGGGGTGAAGGAGAGGAGGTGGTTGCGATAGAATTCGTAACGAGCGTTGACGGCTTCAATCTCGGCAGGGAGGCCGCAGCATAAGTCATTCACCAAAGCCTCAAAACGGTCAAGAATAGCCACTATCTTCTCTTGCACCGGTATGGGCGGGATAGGGATAGGCATGCGCTTGAGCTTATCCATATCAACCGATGCAAATCCTGAAACATTTGTGTTATTTTTACAAAACTCATCTACTATAAACATATAATAGTATATGAATTTGGTTTTCAGCAAGTTTGCCAGCGATTTACGAACCTTGAGGTTCGTAAATTGCTGATTCGCAAGCGAATCAGCAATTAGCAGCGCATGCTCTCCAATCGTAGCAGTTGTAGCAAGAATAAAAGAATTAGCTTCAAATAATCCTTTGCCTTTGATTGCAGCAGGTGTGATATGCTGAATCGCATCTGATAAAATGCGGCCATTTTCACGAATATCTTCCATTCTAAACCATGGAATTGTGCCGCCTTCCCAAAATTCAGGATTATTTTTTGAGGGGGTGTAGCCATTTCGCAGTTCAAAAACTTCTCCCAGGGGCTTGAAGGGGATTTGGTCGTCGTTGAAGGCGAGCAGGTGGTTGCGATAGAATTCGTATTGGGCTTTTCGGGCTTGCAGCTCGGCTTGCAGCTCGGCTTGCAGCTGTGCTGAATAATCGGCAAAACGGTCAAGAATACGCACTATCTCCTCTTGCACGGGCATCGGCGGGATAGGGATAATGATTTTGGCAAGGTTCTCGCTTGACACTCTCATAACTTTAGTCCCTGTCACAAAAGGCAATTTTTGCTTTTGAAAACAATCTGATTGGAAATAGTAAGCAACATATTTGGGATTTAGATTGTGGCGAAAAACAAAAGCATCACTACTTATTGCAACTTCTTCATCACCGAGCCAAGCGACGCATTTGCATACATCATCAACATTTTCGCTGGTAGCAGCAATCACTAAATCGCCGGGCATAGCTTTTCGGCAGTTATTGGCGGTTTCTTCTGAAACGAAAGATATTGTTTTGGAGGCGAAAGTGCCGTAGTGAGTATAAATCTGGCCATAATGAATGCAGCCGACACCGCTATCGGTGAAGTCCTTTTTTTGGAGACCATTGCCTCTGATGAATGTTCCAATTTCGGCGAGGGGCTTGAAGGGGACGCCGTGAGGGCAGAGGGTGTCGATAAGATGTTGCAGCTTAGTCATTGGCGCCTCCTTTCATTGCTGAGGTGTCGGAGCATTGGGCGGCGGGGTCGAGCTCGGCGATGATGGCATCGATTTCGGCTCGGAGCTCGTTTTCGCGGGCTACGATGCGACGTATGCGGTCGTTGAGCTCGTGGATATCGATTTGGGGGCGCGTGTCTTCGGCTTCGACGTAGCTGCTGACGGATAGGTTGTAGCCGTTTTCGGCGACTTGTGCGTTGGGTACGAGAGCAGAGAAGTGTGGCAGCTCCTTGCGGTCAGCATATTCGGCGACGATGGCTTCGATGTTGTCGGGCGAAAGTTTGTTTTTGTTGCCCTCGTGGATAAAGAGGTTAGAGGCGTCGATAAAGAGGGTCTTGTTTTCGCGCTTTGATTTTTTGAGAACGATGATGCATGTGGCGATAGAGACGCCGAAGAAGAGATTGGGTGGGAGCTGTATTACGGTGTCGATGTAGTTGTTGTCAATGAGATACTTGCGAATTTTTTGCTCGGCGCCACCGCGATACAGCACACCGGGGAATTCGACGATGGCGGCCGTGCCCTCAGTAGATAGCCAGGCGAGCATATGCATGGTGAAGGCGAGGTCGCTTTTGCTCTTAGGCGCGAGTACGCCGGCCGGTGCAAATCGCGGGTCGTTGATGAGCGTGGCATCGTCAGAGCCAATCCACTTTGTGGAGTAAGGCGGGTTAGAGACGATAGCGTCAAAAGGCTCGTCGTCCCAGTGGAAAGGCTCGAGGAGGGTGTCGCCACAGCGTATGTCGAAGTCGGAATAGTTGATGTCGTGCAAGAACATGTTGATGCGGCAGAGGTTGTAGGTGGTGATATTCAGCTCTTGGCCGAAGAAACCTTTCTTGACATTGTTCTTGCCGAGAATCTTGGCGAATTTGAGCAGGAGCGAACCGGATCCGCAAGCGGGGTCATAGACCTTGTTGACGTAATCACGGCCGAGGCTTACGATGCGCGCGAGGAGCTCGCTGACCTCCTGCGGGGTGTAGTATTCGCCGCCGGACTTACCGGCATTGGAGGCATACATGGCCATAAGATACTCGTAAGCGTCGCCGAAGATGTCGATTTGGTTGTCTTGGTAATCGCCTTTGAGGTCGATGTTGCCAATATTATTGAGTATCTTTGAGAGCTGCTCGTTGCGCTTATCTACAGATGCGCCGAGCTTGTTGGAGTTAACGTCGATGTCGGCAAATAGGCCTTTGAGGTCGCTCTCGCTCTCGGTGCCTATGGCCGAGGCCTCGATGGCTTTGAAGACGTCGTTGAGGGTGACGTTGAGGTTGGGGTTGCTCTTGGCACGCTTGCGCACGTTGCAGAAAAGTTGCGAAGGGAGTATGAAAAATCCTTTTTCGCTGACGAGCTGGCTTCGAGCCGCCTCGGCGTCAGCGTCGGAGAAGTCAGCATAGTCAAATCCCGTTAAGCCGGCTTCAGCTTGCAGGCGATTGATGTAGTTGGTGATGTTTTCGGAGATGAAACGGTAGAAGAGTATTCCGAGGACGTAACTCTTGAAATCCCAGCCATCAACGGAGTTGCGGAGGTCTTCAGCTGTAGCCCAGATGGCTTTGAATAGTTCCTGCTTTTGTTGAGCGCTTGTTGCCATATTTGATGAGATTGTTAGCTTTGGTTAAGTGAAGAGATATATACGCAAAGTTACGAAAATTTTTCATCTATGGTGTAAGTGGCGGGTATGTTTCATGGCATAGGGGCGCATAAAAACGGCTGAAGGTGTGCTCATGAGGGGAGCACACCTTCGGTGATGCGATGGGAGGGAGGGGGAGGGTCAGCGCTTGTTGGGTGAGGAGGGGGCGTCGGCGTATCGGTCGGGGTATTGGAGCTGTAGGCGCGGGCGCTTAAGGGCGTAGATGATGAGAGCGATGCCGGCGATGATGAAAGGTATGCTGAGTATCTGGCCCATGTTGAGAAGCATGCCTTGCTCAAAGGCTACCTGGTCGTTTTTGATAAACTCGATGAAAAATCGCGAGCCGAAGATGCCGATGAAGAATGTGCCGAAGATTAGACCGGGACGCTCGCCGCAGTGACGCTTCCAGTACATCCACATAAGCAGGCCGAAGAGGGCGAAGTAGATTAGGGCTTCGTAGATTTGAGTGGGGTGGCATGCTTGTCCTTCGTAGAGGAGGTGCCAGTCGCGGTCGCGGACAAACATAAATCCCCAGGGGAGAGAGGTGGCGTGGCCGTAGATTTCGGAGTTCATGAGGTTGCCGAGGCGAATGAGGCCTCCGACGAGAGCGATAGCCACGACGAGGCGGTCAAAGGTCCATAGAGGGTTGCGCTTGGAGGTGAAGATGGAGAACATGATTACGCCGACGATGACGCCGATGGCGCCGCCATGGGAGGCGAGGCCACCCTTCCAGGTGGCGAGAATCTGCCAGGGGTGCTGAGAGTAGAAGTCCCACTCGTAGAAGAAGACGTGTCCGAGACGTGCGCCGATGATGGTGCCTGCGGCGACCCAGAGGAGCAAGATGCCCATCCAGCGCTCGGGCGCGCCTTCGTGCTTGAACATCTTTGTGACTATGTTGTATCCGAGCCAGAAGCCGACGGCAAAGGCCATCGAATACCAGCGCACGGTGATGAAGGAGTCAATAATGTTGGGCGAGACGTCCCATACGATGTAGTTTAGCATGATATTGTATATTAATACGAGTGTTGTTGGGGGGATTAAGGTAGCTTCTTGGCGGAGGCTTTGCTGAAATACTCTTTAGTGGCACGGCGCACGCGCGGGCTCAGCGAGAGGACCGCAATCATGGTGGGCAGCGCCATGAAGGCATAGAAGAGGTCGCAGAGGCCCACGGCGGCCTCGAGGGGCACCACGGCGAAGACTATCAGCGAAGCGATGAAGAAATATACATATATCTTGGCACGGCGAGTGCCGAAGAGATAAGCGGCGCATGTGGTGCCATAGAAAGAGTATGAGAACATCGACGACAGGGCGAAGCATATCACCACAAACATGAGCAAATAGTCGCCGTAGGGAATGCCGGCGCGGAATGCTTGCATGGCTACGGCGAGGCCTTTGACGCCCTCGACGTGGATGTCGCCGCAGAGGAGAATGGCGAGGGCCGTGAGGGTGCATACGAGTCCGGAGTCGATGCTTGGGCCGAGCATGGCGATGAGGCCTTCGCGCACGGGGCGGTTGTTGCGCGAGGCACCGTGCATGATAGATGCGGTGCCTATGCCGGCATCGTTGACAAGGGCAGCTCGCCGTGCTCCGATGATGGCGGTGCCTACGAGGCCGCCTATGCCGGCGTCAAGGCTGAAGGCGTCGCTGATGATGGAGGCGAATACGCCGGGCACTTGTGCGGCGTGAGTGATGATGATGTAGAGCACCATCAAGAAATATACGCCCACCATAAAGGGCACTATGACTGATGCCACGGAGGCGATGCGGCGTATGCCGCCGAGGATTACGGAGGCGACGATGAGTGCGATGGCGATGCCGAAGAGGAGCTTGAAGGCGTTGCCATTGTCAAGGCCTATGGCGCTGCCTATGGCAGCGAGGAAAGAGCTGTTGGCGATGCCGTCGGGAGTGGTGAATGTGGTCATGAAAGCCTCGGTGAGCTGGTTGGCATTCATGATGCAGAGGGTGCCAAACAGTCCGGCAATGGCAAAAAAGCGAGCGAGAGGACGCCAGCGGCGGCCCATGCCTTGCTCAATGATGTGCATAGGCCCTCCCTGGGGATTTCCGCGGTCGTCACGGCCTTTGTACATGATGGCGAGAGTGCCCTCGTGGTATTTGGTGCACATACCCACCATGGCGCTGACCCACATCCAGAAGATGGCTCCGGGGCCTCCCATCACCAGGGCTATTGCCACGCCGGCAATGTTGCCAAGGCCTACTGTTGCAGCAATGACCGATAGGAGAGCCTGGGCCGATGATATCTGGCCGTTTTTAGCGTCGTGCTTTTCGCGGAGGGCCTTGATGGCGTAGGGAATGCGACGCAGGGATACGAAGCCTGACGAGATGAGGAGATACAATCCGCCGCCGATGAGGAGCGTGAAGAGGGGATAGCCGCACACAAAGTCAGCGACAGAAACGATGAATTGTCCGAAATCGTCAAGCATAAAGCATTAAATGTGTAGTTGAGTGGTGTGAATATGACGAGGTGTTATTAACTGATATGGAAACCATTAGAGAAGCACTCCAAATAGCGGTTGCAGCTGCAAAGGTAAGCATTTTTTGTCACATAGCCAAGCCCCGGCGCCAATAGGGGTGTCGCCGTGGCTTGGAAAGTGAGAAAGTGAGATTAAGGCGAGCGCCGGCAGCGGCGCCGCCGACTTATTTGACTTTAGCGATGATGAGGGCCGAAGTGGGAGCCACGGAGAGCTTACCTCCGGGAGTGGTGTCGAGGCCGTCGGCATTGAGCTGCCCATCGCGAGCGATGACTATCCAATCGCCTTTGGGCACTTTGACGTCGATGGGAGCGTCAGAGCCGTTGAACATGAGGCGTATCTCGCGCCATTGGTCGCCGTTGGCGTTGTTTTTGATGGCGTAAGAGATGAAGTTAGGCTCAGATGTCTTGTCAAAGACGATGTTGCGGGCGATATCGTCGGCTGATGTCATGCGGAAAGCGGGGTGAGCACGGCGGAGCTTGATTAGCTGGCGATAGTATTCGAATTGGGCGGCATTTGAGTGCTTGAGGCTCCAATCGATGGCGTTGATGCTGTCGGGCGATTTGTAGGAGTTGTGCACGCCTTTCTTGTCGCGGAAGAGCTCTTCGCCGGCAAACATAAATGGGGTGCCTTGCGAGGTGAAAACGATGGTCTGTGCGAGCCTTGCCGCGCGCTGCCGCTGCTCGGGAGAAGAGCCGGGCATAGACTTGGCGAGCTTGTCAGTGAGCATGAGGTCGTCGTGGCATGAGACATAGTTGATGATTTGAGTTGGAGCGGCGGCGTAGGCAAACTTGGAGTTGTTGCCCTTGGAGTAATCGACTTGTGGGTGAGCCGTAGCGGCCACGATGCCAATCTTGACGGTCTCTTCGTTGCCGGGCTTGCCGGTGGCGAAGCCGCGGTCCTTGGCGTCGCTGTAGTGGCCCTTGATGGCGTCGCGAATGTCATCGGAGAACACTGCAATTTGCGGCATCTGCGCCACATTCTCCTTTAGAGCACGGCGCTCGACGGCGAGGGGTGAGTCTCCGGCGGTCCAACCTTCGCCATAGACGAAGATGTCGGGGCGTATGGTCTTGAGGGCCGCAGCGACCTCGTTCATGGTCTGAATGTCGTGAATGGCCATGAGGTCAAATCGGAAGCCGTCAATGTGGTATTCTTGGGCCCAATACTTGACTGAGTTGATGATGTAGTTGCGCATCTGCTGACGCTCGGAGGCTGTCTCGTTGCCGCAGCCTGATGCATCGCTGAACGAGCCGTCGGGGCGGTGGCGGTAGTAGTACCCCGGGGTGGTGAGGGAGAAGTTGGAGTCATCGCCGGTGGCGGTGTGGTTATATACCACGTCCATGATTACGCCGATGCCGGCATCGTGGAGGGCCTTGACCATCAGTTTGAACTCTCTGATGCGGGCAGCGGGATCAGAGGGATTGGTTGAGTAAGAGCCTTCGGGCACGTTGTAGTTGAGGGGGTCATAACCCCAGTTGTATTGGTTTGCGGGCAGGTTGGCCTCATCGACGGAGTTGTAGTCAAATGAAGGGAGGATATGCACGTGAGTGATGCCGAGCTGCTTGAGGTGGTCGATGCCCGTGGCTTCGCCGGTGGGGTTGGTGGTAGCGGCTTCGGTTAGAGCGAGGAACTTGCCTTTGTTTGCGATGCCGCTGTTAGGTGCAATGCTGAAGTCGCGATGATGCATCTCATAAATCACGGCGTCGGTGAGAGCGTTGAGCTTCGGGCCGCGGTCGTTGTCCCAGCCGGCGGGGTTTGTGACGCTGAAGTCAATGATGGCAGCACGCTCGCCGTTGACGCCTACGGCCTTAGCCCATACGCCGGGCGTCTGAGCGAGCCATTGACCGTGGTGCTTGACGCGGAAGGTGTAGAACTTGCCGTAGAGGGGGGTGTTGACACCGGCACGCCAGACGCCGTCGCCGCTGAGCCTCATTTGGAGGGTGTCAACTGGAGCGGTGTATCGGCCGTTGTCGTAGATAAGGACCTCCACGGCGTCGGCTTTAGGCGACCAGAGGGCGAAGCGGGTGCCCACGGCATCAACTTTCATCTCGAGGTCTGCGCCTGCGTAAGCCGGATAGGCAGCAAAGATATCTTTCATGGGTTCAGTGGTGGCAGCGGCGGGGTGAGCTGACAATAGCACTCCGCCAAAGAGCAGCGAGCTCGCTGCCATGGTGTTGATTAAGGTGTTTTTTGTCATGATGAGTTAAAGAATATTGCGGCATAACACGCAAAGTGATTTATTCAGATGCAAAAGTACGAAAAAAATGTGAGTTTGCCAATAGTGGAGGGCGCGGGTCGGAGCGGTGGGTGTCAGGCGGCGGCCATTAGCGCAAAGCGGTGCTATTGCGGA
>SAMEA3663036__coassemble_1069_pt1 | contig 10978 bp, 2 predicted proteins | sample SAMEA3663036__metabat2_low_PE_026 | metagenome-assembled genome bin SAMEA3663036 (sample SAMEA3663036) | pig gut metagenome | biome: pig gut; feature: pig-associated habitat; material: faeces | place: France | collected 2012 | reverse complement strand
CCCCACTCGCTGCCGCGGTCATAGAAATCCACGGTTATCTTATACCAGCCGTCAGCGTCAACGACATAGCTGTTGCCATCGACGGGCATGATATTGCGCGTAGGCTCGCCACTGAGGGTGACATCGCCGCCGACGGGTGCAAATGCCGTAGCTGCCGGGGCATCGAGGTCATACACAAACTTATACCACGAGCCTTTTTTGAGCTCGGCGATGGCGGTGAATACACCATCGGCGGTGCGGCTGAACTGCCGGTGGTCGTTGGCGTCAAAGTAGTTATATACATATAGTGTGCGGGGCACGGGGGCGGTGTAAAGATGTCGCGCGGCGCCATCGGCAGCAGCCTTGACGCCCACCACATAATTGCCATCGCCCAGCACATAACCGCCGGCAAGGTCAGGCTCTGCGGCCATGGCCACGTTCATCGAGGCTGTGTAGGCGTTGCTGATGTTGAGCGACAGCGTATAGAAGCCGTCGCGCGAGACTCTGAATTTGTAGTCCTCGACCTCGTTAGAGCCGCTTTTATAAACCAGGCGGTGTGAGCCGGGGGTGAGGGGCTCGTCAGCCTCAAGGGCGCAGTAGCAGGGAATGAAGTCGGCCGAAGAGGTTACAAATTTGAAGTCGCCGCGGCGCAGGGTACCGCTCCACGTGGCATTTGTGAGCGAGCCGCCTCCATCGGCAAACACCGCAATGGCCTTGTCAAGCGACCAGCCGCCGGGAGTGGCACTGCCGACGATATAAAGCATGGGCTGATACACTTTCAGGCTCCAGGCTTTGCCGTCGGGGATGCTGAGCACCAGGCGGTAGTATCCGGGCGTGTTGTTGTAGAATTTGTAGTCGTTGCCGGTGTTGTAGTCATAATAGCCCACACCATGAGCATCGCCATAGCCATCGTTGATGCTCTCATTCTCGGTCTTGGCAACAAAGCTCGTAGAGTAGCCGGTAGAGTTGAAATCTTCGTGATAGCTGCCCGATTTGTAGGGGTAACAATTGGAGGTGAATTTGAATTGCCCCTTGGCGAGCATACCTTCAAAGACAAACGTGCCTGAGCCTGTGTTGGTCAAGCTCTGCGCCTTGCCGCGGTCCCAGCCACATTCGGGCACAGCGTCACCCACGATGTAGATGTTGCTGTAGCCGGCCGTTGCCGTCGGCGCCGCTGTGATGACAGCGAGCGCGGCGAGAGCAATGCCTCTGCACAGATAGCTGAAATAGTGTTTCATGAGTGTAGTATGATTAGTGATAAAAAATATCATTCGAGGACGAGCATGGTCCAATATTTGAGGTTAGGCACAATGAGCTTGAGCGTGCGCCCTACCTGCTGGAATTTGAGGTCGATAGGCACGCCACCCAGATAGTCGGGCGAGGCCACCCAAGCGCGGGCCACCTTGCGGTCACAGTCGATATACAGCTCAATGCCGGTGAGCTCGTCGGGCTCAGGCTGGGTGCCTTGTATGTCGCGCCACTCGAGGAAGTCAGCCTTAGTGAAGTTGATCAGATGATACACATACTTGCCATCGGCCACCTTAGCGCCGTGGACACCGATGCGGCCGGCACGCGGCGCCTGGTCCTTGGTCCACTGCGAGAGCTTATGAGTGGTACTGTATAGGTCAGCGTTCAGCTCGCCGGTGTAGTCAAAGAGCAAATTCTCGTATGCGGTGTTGAAGTCGTAGTAGTCGGTGATAGCGGCCACGAGCTCGTCAGTCATGCGGCGGCCGCCGTTGGGGAAGTATTCGGTAGTGAGCATATTGTATCCGGTGCCCAGCTCGAGGTGCGCTCCGCCGACGGAGAATATACAGGCATCAGCGAGGAGCACGCCGGGGGTGTTGAAATTGCCGCTGCCATCGTAGCAGTAGTTCAGATATGCAGCGAAGATGGTGCGCAGTTTATTACCCGAGTAGGAGTCGTTGCGCAGCTTGCACTGATACATATCGTTGAAGGATGCCTGGTATTTCCATAACTCCTGGTAGCAAGCAGAGGCGGCGCCTGACGATGTTATCTGGTATTGAGCGTGGTCTGAGACGCTGTTCATCACCATATATTTGTTGGGGAAGCGCTCTTTCATTTTCTTGATGAATTTGCCAAGACCTTCTTCCATATTTATCCAATTGCCATTGCTGTCATAGCGGTTGCCTCTACCGCCGAGTTGGTCAATCTGGAAGCCGTCAAAGTCAAGATTGTCAAAGACCTCCTTCATGCGGCCACCAAAATATGCAATCCATTCATCGTTGCCGGGGTTTACAAGGTCAATGTTGCTCTTGCCGCCCGCCGTTATCAGGCCGTGATAATCGCGGTTGCCGTTAGCGTCCTGAACATACCACGAAGTCTTAACGCCATCAGCAATATCCAGGGCATTCTGGCCGGCTTTGGCATCTTGTGGAGTGGTGCCGTAAGCCAGGTCATAGAAGAGCGTCTTCATATTATATCCGTGCATGGTGCTCAGATAGTCTTTGATGGTTTGCTTGTGGATGGGTCGATAGAAGATGTCGGTGTAGTCGTCATCGGGGCAATATGGGCGGTGGTGCCTCCAGTGGCAATCTTGGAATTGCACCACGTTGATGTGGCGGCGGTTGAGGAAGGCCACGTCGCCCACTACGTCGCGGCCGGAGTCATACCAGGCGGCATATCCGTTGCGGGGGAAGCGGCACCAGTCGCTGCTGACATCGACGCCGATGGTGGCATAGATTGACTCGTTGCCGTTGCCGTCGGTGGTATATACATCTACGAGGTAGCCTTGGTAGTTATCAGCCGGGGGCGTCCACGACCACCACTCCTGCACCAATTCGTGCTCATAGACCACCTCGCCGAGGTGGCGGTAGCGCACGCGCGCGCCGGCGGGGCGGTCGCCGGAGTATTGTATCCACACCTCTTCGCCGGGTGCATATCGCGCTTTGTTAGACCACAGCTTGTCGGCCACATAGTCGGCATGGCGAGTGGTAGTGGGCGAGGTGCTGACATGGTTGGTGGTGTTGTCGGTATCGTTGTAAGGCACCTGCACGTCAGAGTTACCGTAAGCGTTGAGGCGAGTGTCTCCATAAGCGTTGAAGCGTGTGGGCTGCACGTCGGTGTCCCAATTGCCCACTTGCGTCACGGGGAGGAAATAACCGGAATAAGATGTCTTGGTGGTGCCCACATAAACGTTGTCAAACCCGGTGGCAACGAGGCCGTCGGCAGCGGCGGCGTCCCAGCCGTTGCTGTCATCGACAAATCCGACGAGAGCCACGGGCGTGGATACCATGGAGAGCTTCATCGTGTTCATATCCACGGTGATGGTGTAAGTGCCGGCGTTGGCAACAGTGTAGGTATTGTTGTCGCCGGAGGTCTTGATGATGTCGTATGTGCCGCCGTCATAGATTGAGGGGCGCGATGCTGATGATGCGCCATAACGGCGAGAGCCCAGGTCGTTCCAGTCACCGGCACCGGCAGCCGGACAAGAAGCCAAGCAGAAGGTGTTGCCCGCATCAAAGGTAGCGGTGAGCCTGAACACATTATTGCCTATCGGGGTGAAACGCGCCCCCACGTTAGCAGCCCAGCCGCCGGTGGTGTGGCACTCGCCGATTAGATATAGCGGGCGGGAGAACACTGCCGTCATGGCGTTGGCATCAAGCACGATGTCATACCAACCGGCCTCGCTGATGTAGTATTTGAAGTCGTTGGAGCCATGCATCTCGCTGAGCACATACACCACGCCGAGCTGCATAGGGTTGATATACATATTTTTATCCACGATGCTGTTGCCCCAATCGGCGCTGTCGTGGAGAAATTTCAGCTCGCCGGCGTTGAGCCAGCCGGCCCATTGGTACTTTTCGTATCCCACCATGCGCGTCATCTGGCGAGAGGCAGAGGGCAGCGCCCATGACGAGTCAATGGCGCTGCCGGCCACATACATAGCGCTGTATGCCATAGCAGCGGGAGCGGTGGTGCAAGCAGCAGCCACGCATATTATCAGTCGTGAGAATATCTTGTTCATATCAGCTTTTCAGGTATTTATCATTTAACAACAACTTTAGCCACGGTGTCGGCGGCACGCACAACATAGACACCCGGCGACACGTAGGTGACGGGTGTAGTGCCCACGACCACACCTGCGAGAGAGCACACCACGATGGTGTCGTCATCGTCGGTGCCGGTGACTACAATGCGTCCTTGCTCGGCGCGTATCGTAATATTGTCTGAGAAGTCGGTGTCATCCACGGCAGTGGGCTGCAGGTATGTAGCTCTGAGTGTCGGCGCCGTGGCATAAGTCACGCCTCCCCAGGTAGTGCGGCCATCGTAAAAATCAGCAGTGACTTCGTAAAAGCCATCGGTCTCAACAATGTAGCTGTAGCCATTCATAGGGAGCACATTGTATTTTGTTGACGCGGCACGCGACCGAGAGCCTATCGTAGTGTCGGCATTGGGAGAGAAGCTGGTGGTATTAGGCGCGCTGGGATCTACCACGAGCTTATACCAACGGCCGCGATAGAGATTGACCTTGCCGGTGAATAGGCCGTTGTCGGTGCGCGAGAGCTGTGTGCATTCGTTTGGATCAAAGTAGTTATAGACGTAGAGCTGCGAAGGCACGGGTGCGGTGAACACACGTCGCTGGGGCTCGCTCGGCGTAGAGTTGACAGCTACCACATAGTCGCCGCCGCGCAAGATGTAAGCGCCCTGATTGACCGGCTCTTCGGCCGTCTTCACAGTCAGCTTCGCATGATATATGTCGGTAAGGTCAAAATCGAGGGTATATAGACCGTCACGATAGACATAAAATTTATAGTCGTTGACTGCATCATCCCATGCTGTTTTATACGCCATTGTGTATGTGTCAGGCAGAGACTCGGGCTTCAACGCCTGATTTTCGGTGGGTGCATTGAAGCATGGGTAATAGTCATCGGATGATACCGTAAGCTTGAAATCGCCGGAGTGCAGGATGCCGGTCCACGAGCCTTTTTTGCTGCCGGTACCCAAGTCGGGGAACACGGGGATAGCATCGCCGAGCGCCCAGCCGCCGGGCGTAGCACCGCCGCAGATGTGGAACGCAGGCTTATACACACGCAAATCCCACACATCGCCGTCGGGGATATTGAGCACCAGGCGATAGTAGCCGGGGGTGTTGTTGTAGTATTTATTGTCAGGCTCGTTGGGGTAGTAGCCCACGCCTAAGGCTGTCTCATAGGCATCGTTGATTGACTGATTGTCAACCTTGGCCACATAGCAGCCGGAAAACTCGCCGTACTTCATGTGGTCATTGGTACTGCCGCCATCGAAGGGCATACAATTGGGGTAGAATTTAAACTGGCCTCTGCCGAGGTAGCCATCGTAGATGTAAAGGCCTGTTCCGGCAGTGACCATAGGTGTGCCGTGGGGCTTGGACCAGCCACCCTCGGTGGCCTCTCCCACGATATACATCACCGCGGGTGCGGCTGCAGCCTTGCCGCCCGTCAGCAGCATAAAGGCGATAGCCAAAAGTAGCAGCGCACGCTGCGCTCTCGTTGGTATTGACATACTGGTAAGGATATAAAGTAAAGTAAAGTAGATTAAATATATGCGTATGGGTTAGTATTTCCGGATTAGACTATATCAGCAGTAAATCATCAGGCCTTGCACGGCATGGCAAAAAAAGGCGGCCACATCACCTCTCGCCCCGAAGTAGGGCGAGAAAGCGATGTGGCCGTTGCAGATATATTAGTCAACAATTACTTGACAATTAAGCGTTTGGCAATAGTGCCCACTCTGACGACATACACGCCGGCAGGCAGAGTGCTCACATTGATGATGCCGCAGGTGTCATCGATATCTGATGTCATCACCAGGGCGCCGTTGGCGGCATATACCTCCACGTGGCCTATCTCGGCGGTGGCGCTGAGGGTGACATCGTCGCTCGCCGGGTTGGGATACATGCGCAGGTCTATAACCTTAGCTGCATCATCCACACTCAGCGTCAAGTCGCTGAAGCCGCGCGACAGGCGTGAGGGCACCTCCACCACCTTGAGTGCGGTGGCTACGCTGCCGGCATTGGTCACGCTATTGGCTACGGCGCTGAGGGCGCGCGAGGTGGTCACGGCGCGGTAAGATGGCGCTGTAGCCGACAGTGTCGGGTTGTAGAGCGACACGGGATAGCTGGTGAGCACCACGCCATACATATCCGGAGCTGACTGGCATGAGGCCGAGGTTGACACATCAGCCATCTCCACCGGTATCAGCTTCTTGGCTATGGCCTGAGTGCCGAAGTGCACGCTCGAGGGCGATTGGTCAAAGACGTTGTAGCGCGTCTCGTCGCTGGGGTTGGCCTTGGAGCAGTCTATCACATCGCCGAGCTTGGTGTACTTGCCGGTGGCGCCATTTGACAGTATGAAGCCCACGCTGTGCACATTATTGATAGACTCGTCGGTAGTGAGTTGTATCACATTGTATGCATCCCACCACCAATAGTCATCCTCATCGGCGCGGATGAATACCTGCATTTTATATAGCATCGATGCGCCATAAGCCGGGAGCGAGCCTAAGTTGACGTTGAACGAGCCTGCCGCGGCATTGTCGCCGGTGAAGGCGCTGCGCGAGGCGTAGGTGTAGCGCGTGGTCATCGTGTAGTCATAACGGCCCTCGGTGGCGACATTGTAGGTGGCGTCACCCACGGCAGCGGCCACTGACTGGGGCATCAAGCGGCTGTCGGAGCCGTTGACGAGCGAGGCGGCCGTGGTGGGCGCATTGAGGTATTCAAAGACGCCGGTCTGCGGCGCGGTGCTGTTGTCGATGGCGACAGCGGGAATGCGGTGAGTGGTGACGACGCCGCTGACACGGTCAGTGAGCGTGATGTCATACTCTACGGCCCAGTTGGAGAGCACGCTCGAGGTCACCGGCAGGCGGCCTAACTGCGTGTTGGCGCTGACACGGTTGGCTGTGGTCAGCGGCAAGCTCTCGCGGTCGCCGCCGCGGCGCACATTCTGCACCTCCTTGCCCGTAGCAGCTACGGTCGAGGCATTGAAGGCTCCGTCAGTGACGAGCGTCGGCGTCGATACGGTGATTGAGGCTGAGGGCACCACCATGTTGGCCGTAGCCGAGGCTGAGCCCACATTGGTCTGCTCATTCCACACTGATGATTCTGACGTCAGCTCTACACTGAAGGTGAGAGCGCGGTCGGCCGGAACCTGCACGTTGTTGAACGTAATCGCGGGCATGCGGTAATTGTTGGCGGCATCGAGGCACGGCAGCCATATCTGGTTGTTGACCTTATTGGCGGTGTGGTTGCCCTCGATGATGTAGTCGCTATACTCGAGCGAGGCCGGTATGGTCAGTCGATAGTACTGCAAGTGGCTGAGGATATCCACAGAGGTGTCAACGCCATTCTCGTCCTTAACCTTTACGCCGAGATAGGCCTGCGGAGCTTTGCCCTCCACCTTTACATCAAAGGAGTAGAGAGTGGTGCCGGAGGCGTTTTCGGTGACCTGATTGGCAGTGAGCACCGGCGCGGCGGCGCCATAGATGGTGACGCGGTTTGACTTGGCGCTGAAGGTCTGGTCGCCTGAGTTGGCGCGCTTGACGGTAATCACATATTGGTAAGTGCCGGTGCCCAGCGTAGTGTTGTCGAGCACGTTCTGCACCAGGTTGCCAAACTGGTCGCGCGGAGTGTTGGTCGTGGTCTCGACCACGGTGGTGCGCGACTGCTCGGTGCCATCGCTGCCGATGAGCACACGCTCTATCTTATAGTAGGTGACATTGCCGTAGCCGTCTTCTTCGGTCTGGCCGTTGAGCAGCGGCAGGTTGTAGTTATACTCTATGTGGGCATTGTCGCCGGCGCGGTCTGAGCGTTGTATCCAGATGTTGGGCGTGCCGGGATACTGCACAAAGCGCACCATCGAGGCTGCCGTGGGCGTGTGCTTTAAGTCGCCGTCGAGGTTATACCACAGCTCCACGCGGTTGAAGTACATACGCTTTTGCGGAGCCCAGCTGTCGGGGATAGCGTCGGTGCTTCCGCCGGTGTCAAAGCCGGCAGCAAAGTTGGCGGCGGCGATATCCTCAAAGAGGGTGAAGTACATATCCTCGGTGATGCTTGAGCCTACGGGGCGGTTGCTGTTGATAGCGCCGTGGCCGGCGTTGTCGCGGTTCCAGCGGGTGTAGTTGGTGCCGTTGTCCTCGCGGTCATAGTTGGTTGATGAACCTCCCCAGCCGCTCCATATCTTGAAGAAGCCTTCAATCCACATATCTTCGATGACATAGCATACCTGATTTGCGGTGGTGATGGTGCGGGTGTCGTTGGTATTGATGCCGTCAGTGCCGGGGCGAGTGTTGCGTCCCATCTGCTCGTCGTTGGCCGCCTTGTCATAGTAGGTGACGAGGCGCTCGTTCTTGGTAGCGCCGTTGACTACAGATGTCTGCTGACCGAACTTCTCGCTGTGCTTGGTAGAGGCGTCATACTTGAAGGTGATGGCGTTGGAGTCATACTCAAACGAGCCTTCGCTGAAGTTGAAGTAACTCGGGTGAGCCTTGAGCCAGTCAGGGGTGAAGCTGGTGTGATATACATACTCGCCATAAGCATCGACATAGGGGCGAGCATTGGCGTCATACTGTATCCATGCCTCTGACCAGCCGCCCTCGGTGCCATAGCCGGGCTGATGGGCCAGCGGCGTGGTGGCCTCAGCGCCGTAGTTGATTTTGTGGTTGCGGATGCCGCCACCCACAAAGGCGAATACCTTGAGCTGCGACACGGCGGCCTTGTCGGCGGTCATGCCGGTCATCTTCAGGTGAGTGGGAGCGCCGTCAGAGCCGACGGTGAGGGTCATGCGCTCGACGCGCGACGAGCCGGGGATGCGCCAGTCTGTGGTGGCCGGGGCATCGCCCTCCTGCGAGTACACGTTGATGGTGCGCTCAAAGAGCTTGCTCCATGAGCCGCCGTGCTGATTGTGGGGCGAGGTGGTGTTGACATCGTCATATCGCAGGTCGGTGTAAAGGCCGTTGAGACCGTCGGTGTATGATGCTATCTCGCTGAGGTCGGCATCAAAAGTAGCTGACTCAGAGGGCTTGACGGTAGCGCCGGCCTTGCTGTAGCCGTGGTAGGTGTGGAACACATAGTCGCGATAGTTATCGACCATAGCCACCATCACAAAGCCCATGCTCAGCAGGCGAGCGTCGATGGCGTATGTGCCATCGGCTTGGGGCTGGAACTCCCATTCGGGCTGCAGACGCCAAGCGCCTTGTCGCGAGCCTACCAGGAAGTAGTGCTTCTTGCCGCCGGCAAAGTCAGCTGCCGTGAGGGGCATGCGCACTGCCGAGATGTCGGCGGTGAGGCGTGAGGTCAGGCGTATCGACACGGTGCCGTCAGAGGCTACCTTAACCGACACATCGCAAAGGGTGGTCTGCGATGAGAACAGGTCGGCGCCATCACCGCCGGTGGCCTTGCTCAGCGTGGTGTAGTCCTTACTGTTGACGGTGAGAGTGGTAGAGCCGCTATAGCCATACTCTGAGCCCTTGACGCCCACCTTGAACCACGGGTATGACGACGAGCCTTCTTTAGCCTTGAACTGCACGCCCTTGGCCTCGTAGGCGCCGGTGGCCGGGTTGTAGGTCAGATACAGCGTGTTGTCGCCGCCGCCAAAGGCGCCGCGCAGATACACTGTGGTATCGACGAGGCGCACGGTGCGCACATACTTGCCGGCAGCCTCGTCGTAGGTCTCTTTGACATAGACATCGTAGGTGCCCGGAGTCACGGCCGAGAGGTCGTGGCCGGCGCCGTTCTGGCGCTGCATCACGTATGGCTCGCCATTGATTTTCAGCGACTGATTATCCACGGTCTGCAGGCCGTAGTTGTCATAGCCCATCTGCACCTTAAAGATGTTGCCTTCCTTAAAGGTCAGGCCCTTGTATTCATACTCGCCGGTGGAGGAGTTGTAGGTCATGGCGCGTGAGTTGTCATTATCATTCCAAGAACCGCCCTCCTGCACCGAACCCATCAGGCGCACTTTGTCATACTCCAGGCGGAATTGCTTGGTGCCGTCGAGAGCGATGGTGTAGATGGCGTTGGCGCGCAATGGCTCTGCCTCGGTGCCGGTCCAGAAGTCATAGTATGCCTGGTCACCGTACTGAGCCTGCCATCCGCTATTGGGCCACACTTTAGGGCCGGGGGTAGATGACGCGGCATACCAAACACCATCAACGAGAAATTTGTAATTACCATTAAAGAGTGCATTGTCAATCTTATAGGTGCTGACGCCATTAGCATCGCTGCCCTTAAAGGCCAGCTGCGGCTCATTTTTATCGCTCCAGCCGTTGCCGTTGACATTGCCGCGCACAGTCACATTGTGTGAGTTGATTAGTATCTGGGGGAACACGCGGTCGCCATCGACTACGAGATATACCGTGGCATTGAAGTGTCCTTTATACTGCGGCTGCAGGTAGTTGTTGCCGGAGTCTTTGACGCTACATGTCTGAGCAGTGGTGTTGTCAATTTTTACCGTAGTGGCGGCGGTGGCGCCATCTACACCCCAGAGGGTGCCGTTATACCATACGCGGAACATATTGCCGTCAAACGACACATTGTCGAGCTTGTAGGTGTTGCCGGAGACGTATGTCATGGCCTTACCGGCCCAATCGTTGTCGCCCACGCCGGGGCCGGCGAGCTTAACCTCAGGCACAAGAAGGCGTATGTGGCCGGTGCCGTTGAGGTCAATCTTGACTTGCACGTTGGCCACCTGCGTAGCTTCCGCGCTGCTACAGATGAAGTCGTAGCCGGAATACATATTAGGCTGAAGTGTATACCAACTACCGCCTAAGTCGAGAGGGCTATCTGTATTTTGGTCGCTGCTATACGAGCCCCAATAGTTGCCATCAATATATGGCTTTAAAGCGCCGCTCAGCGCCACACCGGAGACTTGATAGGTGCTGGCACCGCTGTCATCGCTGCCTATAAAGGTCAGCTGCGGAGCTGTGTCGGTATTCCAACCGTTGCCATCTCCCGGCAGCTTCACATTGTGTGAGTTGATTAGTATCTGGGGGTACACGCTGTTGC
>SAMEA3663036__coassemble_1063_pt1 | contig 11020 bp, 7 predicted proteins | sample SAMEA3663036__metabat2_low_PE_026 | metagenome-assembled genome bin SAMEA3663036 (sample SAMEA3663036) | pig gut metagenome | biome: pig gut; feature: pig-associated habitat; material: faeces | place: France | collected 2012 | reverse complement strand
GGGCGGAAATGCTTTAAGGAATTTAAGGTTTTTTAAGGGATTGTGTGGGGGGGGGAGGAGGGTTGGCTCAGAGCACTCAGAGCACTCAGAGCACTCGGAGAGCGCGGTGGGCGGTGAGTGCGGACGCGATGTATCGCGTCCCTACAAATTGTGGGGTATGGGGGAGCAGAATAAATTTTACGAAAGTGATGTTGCGTGGAATGAGAAAGGGGAGGAGATATTAGCGGCTGATAGTTAAAAAATTAGATAGAGATAATGGAAGAATAGCTATAAGCGGTGGACCGTTTTGGACAACTTTGTGTAGAAAAATAAAATGAAAATTGTCAGTTTTGGTATTGCATAAAAGATATATTGTGATTAACTTTGCCAAAGTTTGGGAAAAAGATAAACCAATTAAAATAATATATAACCCCTTAAAAAGAATACCGCAAGTGGCTGAAACAGAACGAAAAACTTATACTTACGATGAGGCGTATCAAGCCTCGTTGGAGTATTTTGGCGGCGATGAGCTTGCAGCGAGAGTGTGGGTGAACAAGTATGCCCTAAAAGACTCTTTCGGCAACATTTATGAGCAGACGCCTGACGATATGCATCACCGCATAGCATCGGAAATCTCGCGCATAGAGAACAAGTATCCATCTCCGATGAGCTATGACGAAATCTATGACTTAATGCGAGATTTCAAATATGTTGTGCCTCAGGGCAGCCCGATGTCAGGCATAGGCAACAATTATCAAGTAGGGTCACTATCAAATTGCTTTGTGATAGGCCTTGACGGGACACCCGACTCGTATGGCGGCATCATGCGCATAGACGAAGAGCAAGTGCAGCTGATGAAGCGGCGCGGCGGCGTGGGTCACGACTTGTCGCATCTGCGCCCCAAAGGCACGCCAGTCAAGAACTCGGCACTTACGAGCACTGGTCTTGTGCCCTTTATGGAGCGCTTCTCCAACTCCACACGCGAGGTAGCGCAGGACGGTCGTCGCGGCGCCTTGATGATGACCGTGTCAATCAAGCACCCCGACTCAGAAGCCTTTATCGATGCCAAGATGACCGAAGGCAAGGTCACGGGCGCCAATGTGTCGGTGCGCATCACCGATGAGTTTATGCGCGCCGCCGAAGAAGGCAAGCCCTTTGTACAGACCTTCCCGGTAGATAGCGAGCACCCGACGATGAGCAAAGAGATAGACGCCAAGGCCCTGTGGGAGAAAATCATACACAACGCATGGCAGTCAGCCGAACCGGGCGTGCTGTTTTGGGACACCATCACTCGCGAGTCGGTGCCCGATTGCTATGCCGACTTAGGGTTCCGCACCATCTCCACCAATCCCTGCGGCGAGATACCATTGTGTCCTTATGACAGCTGCCGCTTGCTTGCGATAAACCTGTACAGCTACGTAAAAAATCCGTTTACGCCTCAAGCCGAGTTTGACTTTGAGCTGTTCGGGGAGCATGTAGGCAAAGCACAGCGTATCATGGACGATATCATCGACCTCGAGATGGAGAAGATAGATACCATCTTGACCAAGATAGACAGCGACCCAGAGACCGAAGAAGTGAAGAATAATGAGCGCCATCTGTGGCACAAGATTAAGACAAAGACCGGCAAGGGCCGTCGCACGGGCGTAGGCACGACAGCCGAGGGCGATATGCTCGCGGCGTTAGGTCTGAAATACGGCACGTCAGAGGCCACCGAGTTCTCGATAAGCGTGCATAGGGCCTTGGCGATAGCCGCCTATACGTCGTCAGTGGCTATGGCTCGCGAGCGCGGCGCCTTTGAGATTTTTGATGCGGAGCGCGAGCGCAACAATCCATACATACGGCGACTTGCCGAGCAGAGCCCGCAGCTGTATGAAGATATGTGTAAATACGGACGTCGCAACATAGCATGCTTGACGATAGCCCCGACGGGCACGACGAGCCTTATGACACGCACCACGTCAGGCATAGAGCCGGTGTTTATGCCGGTGTATAAGCGTAGGCGCAAGGTGAACCCCAACGACCCTGAGGTGCGCGTAGATTATGTAGATGAGACCGGCGATGCCTTTGAAGAATATATAGTGTATCACCCCAAATTCTTGGTGTGGATGCAGGTCAACGGCATAGAGGTGCGCAACGACTACAGCCAAGAAGAGATTGACGCGCTGGTGGCACGGTCGCCCTACGCCGGCGCCACGGCCAACGAGATAGACTGGTTAGAGAAGGTGCGCATGCAAGGGAGCATACAGAAGTGGGTTGACCACTCCATCTCAGTGACCATCAACTTGCCAGCCGATGTGAGCGAAGAAGTGGTCAACAAGCTGTATATGGAGGCATGGCGCCAAGGGTGCAAGGGCTGCACCGTGTATCGCGACGGCTCCCGCTCAGGAGTATTGGTAGCGCTTGAGGAGAAGAAGAAGAAACAGACCGAGCCGAAGGAGCCTGTAGATGTGGCGTCGCTGTCGTATGTGATGAAGCGCCCCATCGAGCTTGAGGCCGATGTGGTTAGATTTCAGAACAACAAGGAGAAGTGGATAGCCTTTGTTGGCCTTATCGACGGAAAGCCCTACGAGATATTCACGGGACTTGCCGATGACGATGACGGCATCTTCTGCCCCAAGTCAGTGACGCACGGCAAAATCATCAAGGCCATTGATGAGAACGGCAATAAGCGCTATGACTTCCAGTTTATCAACAAGCGCGGCTACAAGACCACCATCGAAGGCCTCTCGGATAAGTTCAATCCCGAGTATTGGAACTATGCGAAGCTGATTTCCGGCGTTCTGCGCTATCACATGCCAATAGACCAGGTGCTGAAGCTCATCGGCGGCTTGGAGCTTGACTCCCAGTCAATCAACACATGGAAGATGGGCGTAGAGCGCGCGCTGAAGAAATATCTGCCCAACGGCCTTGAGGCTAAGGGTCAGCGGTGCCCGAATTGCGGTCAGGAGACCCTCGTGTATCAAGAGGGCTGCCTAATCTGCACGTCGTGCGGCACGTCGAAGTGCGGCTAAAGCCTCGCCCATAGAGCCGATGACAATGTCGGCGATATCACACAGCTTATCAGGCGTGTTTGTCGTAGCGACCCCTACGACAAATGCGCCTGAAGCTTTACCGGCCATGACGCCAGCTACAGAGTCCTCGAAGACGGCGCAAAGCGTGGGGTCCACACCCAAGCGCTTGGCAGCGAGGATGTAGCCCTCGGGGTCGGGCTTAGAGCGTGAGATATCCTCGTCAGTGATGACTGCGGCGAAATTCTCTCTGAAGCCCGGCAGCTGTGCAAAAAGGCCGTCCATCTTGACACTGTTAGAGCTGGTGACGATTGCCGCCGGGATATTATTGCACTTCAGCACATCGAGCAAGGGCAATACGCCATCAAAGAGTTGATAGTGCATCTTTGCCTCGAAGTCAGCGAGGTCAGCCCGAATGAGGCGTTGAGTATCCGGGTCGGGGAAATATGTAGATAGGATATTATCCAGAGTGTTGCCTTTGATAACGAGGGCGAAGTTGTCGATGCCGGTGTGATATCGGCGGTCAACGTCGCTCCAGAATTGAGTGTAAGTGCCCTCGGTGTCAGTGAGGACACCATCGAGGTCAAAAAGTACAGCATTAATTTTTATCATAATACGGAATTATATACATGTAAGTGTGAAATGTGGTTGATGAAGCAGTATCAATCATCGGCGACAACAAAGAGGTCGCGGATAATGGTGTCGGCGATAAGCCATTGAACCTTAGGGATATAAAGCCTATTGTCGTCAGAGAGGATAAGATTGCCGGTGCTGATATGTGGCTGAGCAGCGGTTAAGACCTCGTTAAAGAACGCGGGGTCAATGGCATTGAGAGGCAATCCTGCGGCAGTGCGCAGGCGAGTCATAATGACATCGTTGAGGCGCTCGGCGGGCGTCTCCGGGTCAACGATAGCGGGATTGTCCGCGGCCAGATATTGCTTGATAGATGATGGATTGTAACGGCGCACATAGCCGTCAAACGAGTGCGCGGCGGGGCCTAATCCGAGATAAGGGATACCGGTCCAGTAGGCGGAGTTGTGGCGAGATGCGCAACCGGGGCGGGCATAGTTTGAGATCTCGTAGTGGTCAAATCCGGCGTCGGCTGTTATGTCGCATACCAGTCGGTACATTTGGTCAATGACATCATCATCAGTGTCAGCGATGACACCGCGCTGCCGCATGGCATAGAGGCGCGTGCCCGGCTCAAACATCAGGCAATAAGCCGAGATGTGAGTCACGGGCAATTCGAGCAAGGTGCGGAGCGTCAAGGCGAGCGAGTTGAGAGACTGTCCGGGCAATCCGAAAATGACGTCGGCAGAGATGTTGGAGATGCCACCGCAAGCAACGGTTTCAATGGCCTTGATTGCGGCGGCAGCATCGTGTCGCCTCCCTACCCCACGCAGCTCGGCATCGCAGAGCGATTGGACGCCAATAGACACACGATTGACGCCCCGGTCGCGCCAGAGGGCCACCTTGTCGGGGTTCACATCTTCGGGGTTAGCCTCTATGGTAAACTCCACGACGTCAGCGAGGAGCGGCTTGATAGGCTTAATGAGCGCCGTGAACATCTCGGCAGAAAGGATTGACGGCGTGCCGCCGCCGATATAAGCCGTAACGAAAGGACTGCCCTGCATCTCGTGGAGTCTCAAGGCGCACTCACGGCCTATGGCGTCAATCACGGCGTGCACGCCGGCGGTGTCAGGCGTGGAAAAGAAGTCGCAGTATGCGCACTTGGAATGGCAGAAGGGGATATGTATGTAAAGGGCAGCCAAAAAACGGAATGTGAATAGAGAGGTTGGTTACTTGTCAGGGATTTCACGGCCGCAGATATTGGCGAATTGGCAATATTTGCAAGCGTTGATGTTATCGACCGGGGCAAAAGGCACCTCCGGGTCAAAGATTTCTTTAATCAAGCTAACGAGCCGAGCCTTGAAACTGTCGTCGCCATCGGGGTCATCGGGGTCATCGACATCGCGATAATCGACTATTTCCTCCTTGTTGAACTTGGTGACGATTTTGCCGTCTTTGAGTATCGATTTCAAAGAGTGCACGACGGGCTTGATGGTGATATTGTGCTTGCCGTACAAATCGGCGTATGCGTGGCAGTAAATTAGCAATTGGAAGATAGCATCGTAATCGTGGACACCGGGCTCAAAAAGCGCGTCGAGCGAAGGCGCCGAAGTGCGGTCAGAGCCGGTCTTGTAGTCGATAAAACGTAGAGCCTTAGAGTTATTGGCGTCATAAAACTCATCAATGCGGTCAATGGACATTGTGAAGTTGACCGTGAGATCGTTGTCAATTGTCCATTGCTTAATGTCATTTTTCACCTCACCGCCGATGAAATTGAAAGAAGGCTTGTAACACGCCTTCTCAACCATCAGCAGCCTCTTGACGATATGCAATATTACGATAGCCGTGATTTTGTGCTCGGAGTTGAAGTGATTCTCGGGGACTTTGATAGCCTGCACTATTTGTTGGGAGATAATCCTCCGGAGCTGCAGGTCGTTGGTGTCGGCGCAAATGTTGTCAAGGACCTGCGCGGTGATAGGCCTGTCCTTATACTGCTCGTATATCGCACATAGGGTGCCGTGAATAATATTGCCGTAGTCAACGGCTTGTATATAGTCAGTCAGCTCAGTGTCGCCGCGGTAGTTTTTGACATACTGGAGGTAGAATTTCAGGGGGCATTGCTTGTAGGTCTTGAGCGCCGAAGCCGATAAGTTAGCACCGCCGGGCATCTTGAAAGACTGCAGCTTATCCAAAATGTCGGGAGATTTGGCTACGGCGAATTCACGGTCATCGGGCTGAGCATAACCTAAAGAATACTCGATGAACTCAGGGCGCTTGAGACACTTAGGGGTGATATATTTTAGCTGAGCAATAAAGCGCGAAGGCTCGCCGGAGGATAGTCCTTGAGCGCGGCTGTCGTAGATGAGAGTAACGCTGTCGGCACGGGCGATGAGGCGATAGAAATAGTACTCGTAAGCGGCGTCGAGGCTCTCGGTAGCGGGCATAGAGTAATCGCGGCGTAGGCTATTGGGTATCATCGTCTTGACATAAGAGCGTCGCGGGAAAGCGCCCTCGTTCATCGAGGCAATGATGACATTGTCAAAGTCAAGGGCACGCGTCTCGAGGACGCCCATAATCTGGAGGCCATGCAGTGGCGTGCCTGACAGATTGATAGAGCGGGCGTTGAGCAGACGCTCAAAGAATGCGAAGTAAGTGGATTGGCTGACGGTGATGCCGTAGTTTGCAATCATCGTGGATAGAGCCCTAATCTCAGAGGATATGTGAGCGAGATAGTCAGCTTCGGTCTTAGATGGCATTGCCGTGCCGCTGTCTGCGTTGGAGATGTCGCGGTGGAGTCCGTCGATGAGGTCGATGAGATATTGCGCGCAATTGTCGGCCTCGTTGACGGAGTCGCGCTCCACCATACGGAAGATATACTCCAGGGGCTTGTAGTCCTCGGCGGCGAAAAAGCAGATATCGACACGGAAGAGCCTGTCGGCGGCAATTTTTAAGCGAATGCTATCGGCCACGTCGGGCGCAATGATGCGAATGAGGGGGTGAGAGAGCACGGCATCAATGTCTTCGTAGAAGAATTGATATTGGCGCCTCGGGTTGTTGTAAACGGCACGCAACTGCATCGAGACGATGGCACGCAGCAGCGTGGCAAAAGACGAAGCGGCGAAAGGCACACCCATGGTGATGTTGACATTCTTAATCTGCAGCGGCAGCGCCAGGAGTGTGGGGGTGAGGAGCGCCTCGTCGGGGAGGACGATGGCGGTGTTGATAGCATTCTCCGGGTCAAGCTTTCCGACATCAATCAATTGGGTGAGTGTCAAGCCGATAGCTTTAGCCTGGGCTACTTTTGAGGGCATAGCCAAGACCTTGATATCAGGGCCCGGGGCAGCGGGTGGCGAGAAGTCGTCGGGTTGAGGCCACCGCTTGGACATATTGAGCACGACGCTGCGCGAGGTGGAAACCATCATATCATCGGTGATATCCCAGAAGAAACGAGCCTTATCGACGGAAGAGAGCTTATCAAGCAACTTGGCTTCGCAATAAGACACCTCATTAAGGCCGACGAAGGCATACCGGGGGGCTTTGAGGCGAGCTTGCCACTCGTCATCGGCAATTAAGTCGCGCAACAGGCGCGCCGCCGTGGTCATGCCGCGGTCGTGGAGCATGCGGTGGAAGGTATGGTAAACAGGGCCCAAGATTTGCCATAGCGACAAGAATTTGCCTATCATAGAATCGCCGGTGTCAGAGTCGGCGTCGGCGTCAGAGGCATCTGTCACTTCATTGATGTGAAGCCAGAAAGAATTACGCTCCTCAGTGAGCTGGGAGTCGCCCCAGATAGAGCGGACGATAGCTTTTTGCTCGTCGTCGAGGAAGTCGGCGGTTAGCTGCTTGAGGTCCTTGATGTTGCGATAGAGCATATCGGCATCAATATCCCATCGGTCAATGGTGTCGAAGTCGCTGAGAATGATTTCGCCCCAGAACAAGAACTTGTCAAAGTCAGAAATCTGCTCGGCATGGCCATTTTTGGTAAGGACATCGGAGTAAGCCTTGTATAAAATCATGAGCTGCTCTTGATGGTCACACACGGCATATTCGGCACCTCTGACTGCCAACTGGCTGAGGACGATGAAGCGCGGCAAAAAAGCCGAGCTGTCAAGGGCCTGCTCGATGTAATGCTTGAGGAAAATGGCGCTGCGCCTGTTGGGCATCACGAAGGTCAGAGCCGAGAGGTCAGGGTAGCACGAGATGCAGTATTCGGCTACGCATTTGAGGAAAGGGGTGTTGTGATTGACGGCAGTATCAGACATATGAGTATATTAGGCCGTGGGGAGGAGGGGATTAACGTTTGAGCAGGAGTATAGCCTTGATGGCGATGTCGAAGGCAATGATTTTGCCGTTGCCGTTAGCGGCGATGTCGTTGCGAGCTTTGGAGAACATGTCAAACATCTCCATGACGTTGCGCTCATTGACAAACGGGGCGAAGCGAGACGCGAAGGCGGCCTCGTCGGCGGTCATGCTTAGCAAGCTGTCGTTGGCGATGTTGGCGATGAAATTTTCGCGTATCATGCGGCTACAGTAGTCGTAGAATTGCATCATGCCCTCGCGCCCCATGTCGGCGACGTCGGTGCTCCATTGTCTCAGGAGCACTATTTTGCGCTGATAAGCCTTGCGCATCAGCTCGATGAAGAGGTCCATGAACTTGCGCCTCATCTTAGACACCGACATCAGCTCGAGGGCGGTGTTGGCATTGCCTTGGGCGAGACGCGCAATGATCGAAGCATCATCGACGGCAGCCAATTGTGGCAGGGAGGCGATTTGCTCGTCGGTGTATCTGTTGACGCGAATGCGCTGAGTGCGCGAGAAGATTGTGGGGAGTACGGCTTTGGAATTATTGGATACGAGGACGAAGATGGTGTCGTCGCTGGGCTCTTCGATTATTTTGAGCAGCTTGTTGGCCGCGGCCTGCTGAAGACGCTCGGGGAGCCAAAGGATAGCCACCTTGTAACGCGACTGCCTGGCGGTGAAAGATAGCTTGCGAGCGAGCTCGGCGGCTTCCTCCACATAGATGGTGGGCTGCGCGTTGATATTGTCAAGAGATGCCTGCCATTTGGTCATATCCATAAACGGGTTGTCGCGCATAAAGTCAAAGAACGACGATAGCCAATCGTCAGAGAGACCTGACTTGCCCTTCTTGATGACGGGGAAGGACCAGAAAGTGTCGATATGGCTGAAGGCCTCGTGCTGGCGGCAAGCAGGGCAAGAGCCGCAGCTGTCGCCGGCGGCGGAGCGGTTTTCGCAATGGATATATTGAGCGAGGGCACGGGCGAGCATCATCTTGCCGGCGCCGGCGGGGCCTTCGAGCATCAGGGCGTGCGGAATGCGAGCGCCATTGACCATGTCGCGAAGGCGCTGCTTGACATCATCGTGATATGGGATATCACTAAACTTCATATCGTAAGGAGGTGGCGAGGGGGTGGTGGTGGTAGGTTATTTATCGTTGGCAACAAGAGCCATGTCGTGGTCAACCATAATTTTGACTAACTGCTCAAAGGAGGTGCTGCGGGGGTTCCAGCCGAGGCATTTGCGGGCCTTTTCGGGGTTGCCTAACAGCTCCTCGACCTCGGCGGGTCGGAAGAAGCGCTCATCGACCTCAACGAGGACACGGCCGTCGGCTACGCTGATGCCACGCTCGTGCAGGCCCTCGCCCTCCCAGCGAAGGGGTATGCCGGCGCAGGCGAAAGCCAGCGAAGTAAATTCGCGCACGGTGTGGTATTCGCCTGTGGCGATGACATAGTCTTCGGGCTTGTCCTGCTGGAGCATGAGCCACATGCACTCCACATAGTCGCGAGCGTAGCCCCAGTCACGGCGGGCATTAAGGTTGCCGAGATAGAGCTTCTCCTGGACACCGGCGGCGATACGGGCAGCCGCGAGGGTAATCTTGCGGGTGACGAAATTCTCGCCTCGGCGCTCAGATTCGTGGTTGAAGAGAATGCCGTTGACACAATACATGCCGTAGCTCTCGCGGTAATTTTTCACTATCCAAAAGCCATACAGCTTTGCCACGCCATAGGGGGACCTGGGGTAGAAGGGCGTGGTCTCGGATTGTGGCACCTCTTGCACCTTGCCGAAGAGCTCCGATGTAGAAGCCTGGTAGATGCGACACTTATGCTCCATGGCGAGGATGCGCACGGCCTCGAGGAGGCGAAGCGTGCCCACGGCATCGGTCTCGGCGGTGTATTCCGGCACATCAAACGACACCTTGACGTGGCTCTGGGCGGCGAGGTTGTAAATCTCGTCAGGCTCCACCTCTTTGATGATGCGTATCAGCGAGGATGAGTCGGTCATGTCGCCGTAGTGCAGGGTGAGCAGACGTTTTTGGTGCATATCCCTCACCCATTCGTCGAGATAAAGATGCTCGATGCGTCCGGTGTTGAAGGTAGAGCTTCGGCGGAGCACGCCGTGCACCTCATAGCCCTTGGCGAGCAAAAATTCTGCAAGATAGCTACCGTCTTGCCCGGTGATGCCAGTGATAAGAGCTTTCTTCATATTGTAGAGTAGTGTTTGATTTTTTATTATTTGGATATTTGACCGGTCAGTAGCCGGGCTAATATATTGCTTTTAGATATTATAGCATTGACGAGGAGCACGGCAGCGATAATAGCGGCCGCGATGATAGCCGCAATGGCGATAGTGGGCACAAATGCCAGGTTGACGGCCTCAAGCGGCTCCTTGACATATACCCGCTGATAAAGAAAAACACGGGCATGTAAGTGTTGGAGATGATCTTGAAAGCCACGGCGCTATCAATATCCCTGATGCACATAGTGAGCACATGCCCCATCACCACCATGGCGATAGCAATGCCTTTGAGCATATCGAAATGGTGGAGTCGGCGGCCGCCAGGATTAGAGATAGAAGATGGCATAAAAAGCTGTTAATGCATTGGGAGTACAAATTTACACATTATCTATGAAAGAACAGGCCATAAAAGGAAAAACATTTAGCTTAGCGGTGAATGTCGGTGAGGCATCAGACAAAAGAGCGCGGCAAGATGATATTGTCGATATCAATAGCTTGGGCAAAGAGCGGAGCGATGTCGGCGTCGCGAAATCCGGCGATGCCACAACCTATTCTCGTCACTAAGAAAGAGAGCTGCGGGTTTTCGGCGGCAAAGCGTATAAAATCATCGACGTAAGGCTTGATGGTCTCTACCCCACCCTGCATGGTGGGGATAGCATAGCTCTGCCCTTGCAAGCCGACGCCCCGGCCCCACACGGCGCCAAAGCGATTGTAGGCAGCCCGGGCAGCGCCGCCGCCGTGAGCTCCGGCGAGGTTGCTACCAAAGACAAATATCTCATTGTCAGCGAGTGAATTTACGATGTCGGGAGTGAATTTGCGATTGTACATATCTCGAAAGTGTTATAAAGAATTACAAGCCCATAGTTTGCACAAAATTAAGCAATTGACACAAAAACGACAAATAATATTCAGAATAAATACAGGCA
>SAMEA3663036__coassemble_1057_pt1 | contig 11099 bp, 6 predicted proteins | sample SAMEA3663036__metabat2_low_PE_026 | metagenome-assembled genome bin SAMEA3663036 (sample SAMEA3663036) | pig gut metagenome | biome: pig gut; feature: pig-associated habitat; material: faeces | place: France | collected 2012 | reverse complement strand
GCAGCGAGCGCGAGACGTTGCTGATAGTGGTCAACTTTGACACCGAGGAGCGAGAAGTATCGGTGAAGATACCGCGCCACGCCTTTGAATACCTGAAGCTCAACGAGGGCAGCGTGAAGGCCCGCGAGCTGCTCAAGGGGACGAGCGCCGTCAAGGAGCTGTCATCGTCGCGGCCGTTTGTCACTACGGTGGGCGGGCGCAACGCGGTGATTTGGAAGATAGTCAATGAAGATATAGGCAAGGCCACGGCAGAGCCTCGCAGACGCAAAAGCGCGTTGGCTGACAGCGCCCCGACTAAAAGCAAGAAGAAATAAAAAATCCTATATTATTCACGGTATAATATCAAATTACTGAACAATGGAACAATCGCTTCCTCCTTTCAAAATCTTTGCGGGTACCAATTCTCGCTATATGGCAGAAGAAATATGCCAGGAATTAGGCGTAGAGCTCGGTAAAATGAACACCCAACGTTTTGCCGACGGCGAGTTTGAGGTGTCGTATGAAGAGTCAATTCGCGGTCGCGAAGTGTATCTTGTGCAATCGACATTTCCCAACAGCGACAATTTGATGGAGTTACTGCTGATGATAGATGCCGCCAAGCGAGCATCGGCGAAGTCAATCGTGGCAGTGATACCCTACTTCGGGTGGGCACGTCAGGACCGCAAGGACAAGCCGAGAGTGTCGATTGCCGCCAAATTAGTATCCGACCTGCTGACGACCGCGGGCGTTGACCGTGTCATCACGATGGACCTTCACGCAGACCAGATACAGGGCTTCTTCAATGTGCCTGTTGACCACTTGTATGCCTCGTCGGTGTTTATACCCTACATACAGTCGCTCAATTTGGACAACTTAGTGATAGCCACGCCTGATGTGGGCGGCGCCAAGCGAGCCAACAACTATGCCAAGTATCTTGATGTGCCCTTGGTACTGTGTCACAAGCAGCGTGCCAAAGCCAACGTGGTGGCCAATATGACCGTGATTGGCGATGTACAGGACAAGAACGTGATACTTGTAGATGACATGGTAGATACGGCCGGCACGATTACCAAAGCTGCGGACCTGATGATGAGCAAGGGCGCCAAGAGTGTGCGTGCGCTGTGCTCCCACGCCATCATGAGCGACCCGGCATCAGAGCGCGTAGATGCGTGCTCGCTGTCAGAAATGATATTCACCAACTCCATACCCTACAATAAAGACTGCAAGAAGTGCACCATCATCTCAGTGGCAAAGCTCTTTGCCGACACCATCCATCGGGTGCACTCTAACGAGTCTATCTCATCGCAGTATCTTATCAAGTGAGCAAAAAACAGACAACAACAACGACAGACACAGACATACCGACAAGCGACGGCGTCAGCACAGCGACACACGTCGCTGTCGGTGTGAATATACATAAGCCCTACCGGCTTGCAATCAGCAAGGAAGCACTTGCCGAGCTGCCGATGGTGACATATGCCGGCGGCATCACCATCGTGGAGAGCGAGGATATGGTGCGGGTGGCACTGCGCGAGCTTCGCCGTCACAAGATAGTGGGCTTTGACACGGAGACCCGGCCATCGTTTCACAAAGGACGGTTGCACAAGGTAGCGCTGATGCAGCTCTCCACGCGCGAGCACTGCTTCCTGCTGCGGCTCAACAAGCTCGGCGGCATCTCGGAGGCGCTGAAGGACTTTCTTGAAGACACTGCGGTGACGAAGATAGGGCTGTCAGTGCACGATGACTTCAACTCGCTGCGGCGCACACGTCAAGACCTTGAGCCGCAGGGGTTTGTGGAGATACAAGAGTATATCAAGCGGTTCAATATCGCAGACATATCGCTGCAAAAGGTGTATGCCATAGTTTTTGAGCAGCGCATCTCCAAAGCACAGCGGCTGACCAATTGGGAGTCAGAGACGCTCACTGACGGGCAGCAGGCCTACGCGGCTCTCGATGCCTGGGCGTGTCTGCACCTATATGACTATCTCAGCGGGGGCCATTTTGACCCGAGCAAGTCACGATATCGCATAGCAGAGACCGATGACGAGCAGACGCCGCTGTCGGTAGCTCAATGATATCCACCACACATACAATCAAACAATAAGGTAAAAAACAGCAAAAACAACTACGATATGAAAGCATTACTAATCATTCTCGATGGCTGGGGCATAGGCAGTGAAAGCCACAGCAATGCAATATACAGCACCCCCACGCCATATTGGGACTATCTGCTCAGCACCTATCCGCACTCACAGCTTCAAGCCAGCGGCGAAAACGTGGGCTTGCCCGACGGGCAGATGGGCAACTCAGAGGTAGGCCACCTGAACATAGGCGCCGGCCGCGTGGTGTATCAAGACCTGGTCAAGATTAACAAGGCCATCGGCGATGGCTCCATCTTGGAGAACCCTCAGATTAAGAGCGCCTACGAGTATGCAGCACGCACGGGCAAGTCACTGCACCTGATGGGATTGACCTCAGACGGCGGCGTGCACTCCTCGCTTGACCACTTGTTTGCCCTCTGCGACATAGCCAAGCGCTATGAGCTGAAGAATGTGTATCTGCACTGCTTTATGGACGGTCGCGACACCGACCCCCGCAGCGGCAAAGGCTTTATTGAGCGCGTGCAAGCACACTGCGAGCAGAGCGCCGGCGTGATAGCATCAATCATCGGACGCTACTACGCTATGGACCGCGACAAGCGCTGGGACCGCATCAAAGTGGCCTATGACCTGCTCATCAACGGCGAAGGCTCACAGGCCACCGACATGGTAGCAGCCATGCAAGCCAGCTACGATGCCGACGTTACCGACGAATTTATCAAGCCTATCAACAATGCGAGCGTCGATGGCACCATCAAGGAGGGCGATGTGGTGATTTTCTTCAACTACCGCAACGACCGCGCCAAAGAGCTCACGTCAATCCTCACCCAGCAAGATATGCCCCAAGAGGGTATGCACACGATAGCCGGCCTCCAGTACTATTGCATGACGCCGTATGATGCATCGTTCACCGGCGTCAACATCATCTTCAACAAGGAAGATGTGAGCAACACGCTGGCCGAATATCTGTCGGCCCAGGGCAAGCACCAGCTGCATATCGCCGAGACCGAGAAGTATGCGCATGTGACATTCTTCTTCAACGGCGGTCGTGAAGCGCCGTTCGACGGCGAAGACCGCATCTTGGTGCCGTCGCCCAAGGTAGCCACCTACGACTTGCAGCCTGAGATGAGCGCCTACGAGGTGAAAGACAAGTTAGTAGAGGCACTGCGCAGCGGCAAGTATGACTACGCCGTAGTGAACTATGCCAACGGCGACATGGTGGGCCACACCGGCATCTATCCGGCGATACAGAAGGCCGTTGAGACCATTGACAACTGCTTGCATGACACCGTGGAGGCCGCCAAGGCGTCAGGCTATGAGGTGATAATCATCGCCGACCACGGCAATGCCGACAACGCAGTCAATGCCGACGGCACGCCCAACACGGCTCACTCACTCAATCCGGTGCCGTTTGTGTATGTCACGGAGCGCAAGGACGCCACCGTCAGCGATGGCATTCTCGCCGATGTGGCTCCGTCGTTGCTGCATATCCTGGGTATGCCTCAGCCCAAAGAGATGACCGGCCACGACCTCATAAAGTAAGCACAGACACAGCCCTCAGGGAGTAATCCCCACCGGGACAAACGCCTAAAGCCTGCCGCAGTATTATCACACCGATGCTGCGGCAGGCCTTAATTTACAATTTAATTTACATTAAGCTGATTGGTCTAAAATTGGTCTAAAATAGGGCTGTAAGTTATTGTCAGCTGAAATATTATGCGTATATTTGCAGTCGCAGAGTCAAGGGCGTATCTGCCTATCCTGTAATACGTTTAAAGCAAACACCACAGTACAATGAGACACATTTTTTACACTACAAGCAACACTATGAAAGCAATCCATAAGATCATCATTATCGGTGGCATCGTGGCCGCCCCGGCGCTGACGAGCTGCGATGGCGCCGGCCAAGGCACAACGGGCGACAACGTGATATCCTTTGCCGAGCTCAACGCCTCGCGCGCCTATATCCTTGAAGGGTCAGCCGAGGACTTTATGCGCGAAGCCGACCTGCAATGCTACGACTCAGTGTCGATAATGATGCCCACAGCCATCAAAGGGCTGAATATCAGCGAGCTGCAAGACTCCATCTTGTCAGCGGCCTTTGACACTATCAGCGGCGACCACACTGCTGCAATGAACAGATGTCTCGACGCCCAGGCATCAAATATGGGCTACACTGCCAAAGCGATAAGCCGCGACAGCGTGGCCATCAATCTGTATGACGCCGATGGCTACACCCTTATCACCGGCGAGGTAGTGTCAATGACGGGAGCGATGCTGACCTACAGCGTGACCAACTCCAGCTACTCGCCGGGCGCGGCGCATGGCATGACCCATCGGCTGTATCTCAACTTCTCACTCAGCGACGGCAAGGTCATCAAACTTGGCGACCTCTTCACAGCCGAAGGCCTGAAGGCGTTGCCGGGTGTGATACAGAGCCAAGCCGACAAGATGACCTCCACACTGGGCATCACGTCAATCACAGAGCTGCCGGCCTACGACAATTTCTTTATCACGGCGGCCGGCGACATCGTGTTTGCCTTCCAGCCCTACGAGGTGGCCTCGTATGCCCAAGGCGAGGTTAAAGTGCCCTTCTACGCGTATGAGTTAGCGCAATATATGACGCCATACGGGCTAAAGATATTCAATATGCAGGGCATAGAAGGATTGTGATTTAACACGATTTAACCAGTGCAAGTGTAATTATTTGGCTTAAAAAGCGTCTAAAGATTGTAAACGAACCCACGACATCATAACACCCAAAAAAAACAAATATTCAGCAATGAAGAAAATCTTACGTCGCGGCATAATGCTGATAGCAGCATTACTGACCGCCGGACTTGCCTCGGCGCAGATGCCCGGAGAAGTCCCCACGATGCCTACAGACAGCGCGGTGCGCGTAGGCAAACTGCCCAACGGCTTGACCTATTATATACGTCACAACGAGACACCCAAGGGTCAGGCAGATTTCTATATCGCCCAAAAAGTAGGCTCGGCGCTCGAAGAAGACAGCCAGCGCGGCCTGGCTCACTTTTTGGAGCACATGTGCTTCAACGGCACGGCCAACTTCCCCGGCAATATGCTGCGCGACTGGCTTGAGGGCATAGGCGTGAAATTCGGCGCCAACCTCAACGCCTACACCTCAGTAGATGAGACCGTTTACAACATCTCCAACGTGCCCGTCTCGCGCAAGACTGTTCAAGACTCGTGCTTGCTGATTCTTCACGACTGGGCATGCGACCTGACCCTTGCACCCGAGGAAATCGACAAGGAACGCGGTGTAATTCACGAAGAGTGGCGCCGCAGTATGGTAGGCCAGATGCGCATCTTGGAGAACATCCTGCCCACCATCTATGACGGCGACAAGTATGGCTACCGCCTGCCTATCGGCACCATGGAGGTTGTTGACAACTTCCCCCACCAGGTGCTCGTGGATTACTACAAGACATGGTATCGCCCCGACCAGCAAGGCATAGTAGTGGTTGGCGACATTGATGTGGATTACATCGAGGGCAAAATTAAAGAGATGTTTGGCCCGATACAGATGCCGGCTAACGCCAAAGAGCGCGTATATGCGCCGGTACACGACACCAAGGGCACTATCTATGCTATCGGCAGCGATAAAGAGCAGAGCAACACCATGGTGCAGATGGCATTCAAGCAAGACCCCATGCCTCGCGAGCTGCGCAACACGCCGATGTACTACCCCTTCGAGTATATGACCTCTGTCGTGTGCTCTATGCTCAACAGCCGCCTCGAGGAGCTGGCTCAAAAGCCTGATGCCGAATTTGCATACGCCGGCAGCGGATATGACAACTTCTGGATCTCGCAGACCAAGGACGCCTTCAGCATTACAATCATAGGCAAGGGCAACGACATACTGCCCGCCGTGAAGCAAGTGTATCGCGAGCTGCTGCGCGCCCAACGCGGCGGTTTTACCGTGAGCGAATATCAGCGCGCATCGGCCGAGATTGTATCGCAATGGGAGAAACGCTACCAGAGCCGCAACAACACCGAAAACGAGAGCTATGTTTATACCTACGTGCGCAACTTCATCGACGGCACACCTATGGCCGGCATCGAGGTAGAGTATGAGACCTACAAGCAGCTGGCTCAGTTTATCACCATAGATCAAATCAACCAGTTATTGCCCGAGATTATCACCGCCGACAACCGCGTATTCACCGCCATGCTACCCGAGAACGACACCTTCGTGGTGCCCACCGCTGAGCAGGCCGCTGCAGCCATCGCCGAGGTTGACGCTGAGACCATCGAGCCTTACAAAGACGAGATGAAGGCTGAGCCGCTGATTCCCAACCTCCCCGCTCCCGGCAAGATTGTTGCCACCGGCACTTCAGAGAAATGGGACGCCACAGAGTTCACACTCAGCAACGGCATCAAGGTCATCGTGAAGCCCACCAAATTCAAAGACGACCAAATCCTCTTCACCGCCAACGCCAAGGGTGGCACATCTGTGGTTAGCGATGACAAGGCTGCTTCGCTCGCTTTCCTACAATACTCTGCATCTACCCACGGCCTGGGCGATTACACCGCCATCGACCTCCAGAAATATCTGCAAGGCAAGCAAGTGAATGTTAACTTAGACTTCTCGCCCTACACCCGCACCGTAGAGGGTGAAACCACCGTCAAAGACCTGCCCACCATGATGGAGCTGATGTATATGACATTCATTGACTTCAACATCACAGCCGATGAGTTCGCCGCCTCTCAAAATCAAATCAAAGGCGTGCTCGCCAACCAAGAGTCCAAGCCCGAATACATCTTCAGCAAGAATATGACCGGCCTGCTATATGCTGCTCCCTCCGAGCAAGTAATCAGCACCGAGATTATCGATGCTGCTGACCGCCAAGCCACTCTCGACATCATCCACGATATGCTCGCCGATGCCGCTGACTTCACCTTCACATTCGTCGGTGACATCGACATCGAGGTGCTCAAAGGCCTGCTCGAGCAATACGTAGCTACCCTCCCCACCGACAAGGCCAAATCTGTAGCTTACAAATACAACGCCGGCGTAGAGCCCGTAGCAGCTGCTTTTGACAAAGAGGAGAGCACCAAGATGCAGACACCGCAGGTATGGTCGTTCACCGGATATGGCGCCAACATCGCTTATACCCCCGCTAACTACTTCGCTCTGAATATCGGCACACAGGTGCTCAGCAAGCGCTTACTCGAAAAGATTCGCGAAGATATGGGCGCCACATACTCTGTAGGCAGCTACGCTCGCATGTACCGCACATTCAACGGTGTCAACACACTCGTGCAAATACCCTTCCCCATGAAGCCCGAGCTTAAGGCTGAAGTACACGCCGAGGTTGACCGCATCTTTGACAGCGTCACCACCGAGATGACCGACACCGACATCAACGCCATCAAAGAGTACCTCGTCAAGAACATGAAAGAAGGCTATGAGAAGAACGAGTCATGGCTCGGCGCAATCAACGGCTATATGAACAATGGTGTAGATACCTTCACCGGCGCAGTAGATGTGATTAACTCCATCACCACCGAAGATGTCAAAGCCATCATGAAACAACTCAAAGACAAAGGCTACAAGTATCGCTACATCCTCAATCCCGCCGAATAAGCGATAGCGATATATCCCCCCACCCTAAGCGCCGCCCGCTGCACCATGTGCCGGGCGGCGCTACTATTGCGAAGAGCATTAGAGCTGATTATCAATCGTTTAATCAGACATGCAGCTACTTTTTGGGCACAGGGGGTTATGGTATGTGAGGGATAATGGCTACTTTTGTAAAGCAGAATAAAAACATACTACACATACACTACACACGCCATGAAAATCAAAATGCCAAGATTTTTTGCAGCGACATTGCTACTGACAATGTCGGCAACGGGCCTCAGCGCCTCCAATCCGCAAGCGCCGGCGAGCGCCATCGTCACCTCGGGCAACGCACGCTTCACGGTGCTCACACCGCGTATGATACGCATCGAGTACAGCGACAAGGGTGTCTTTGAGGACCGCGCCACTTTTGCTATTCAAAACCGCGACATGGGCACGGTAGCCGACTACGTCACCAACGAGGACGCCGAATACCTGTACATCACCACCTCAGACCTTAAGCTCAAATACCGCAAGGGCTATGACCCGCGCACCGTGCCGGCATCGCCGGCCAACCTGACGATAAATATGACCGTTGACGGCAAGTCAGTGCTGTGGTATCCCGGCAAGCCCGACCCCTACAACCTCAAAGGCACATGCCGCACCCTCGATGGCTGCAACGGCGACAGCCGCCGCGCCGAGATGGAGGACGGCCTGATATCGCGCTCGGGCTGGGCTGTCATCGATGACTCGTGGGCAGCAACGCGCGCCGACGGCAGCCACTCGTTTGCGCTGGAGGCCAACGACACCGTGGGCTATGACTGGTGGGCACCACGCCAAGACGCGCACGCCACCGACCTCTATTTCTTAGGCTACGGCCACGACTACAAGGGGGCCATCTATGACTTTACGCGCCTGGCCGGCAAGGTAGCGCTGCCGCCTGACTATGTCTTCGGCTACTGGTACAGCAAGTATTCATCGTACTCGGCTGATGACTATCGCCAAATCATGAACGATATCCGCGACAACCGCATACCCGCCGATGTGATGATTCTCGATATGGACTGGCACTGGAACGGCAAGGCCGAGAGCTTCTCCGAAGGCATCGGCGGCTGGACCGGTTGGTCTTGGAACACCAATCTGATACCCGACCCCAAGGGCCTGCTGGGCGAAATCCACGACCGCAAGTTCCACACGGCGCTAAACCTGCACCCCGCCGATGGCGTCAACAGCCACGAGTCGCCTGCTTTCTTTGAGGCTATGAGCGCTGACCTCGGCGACAAATACACGCGCGACGGCACCATCGCATGGAGCATTGACTACCCCGACTTCACAAAATCATTCTTCAACAACATCATTCGCACCCACGAAAACGAGGGCGTGGATTTCTGGTGGCTCGACTGGCAGCAACACCTCACCAGCGAGCTGACACCGGGGCTGGGCGAGACATTCTGGTGCAACCACGTATTCTTTGAAGATATGAAGGCTAACCGCAGCGACCGGCGACCCGTGATATTCCACCGATGGGGCGGCCTCGGCAGCCACCGCTACCAGATTGGCTTCTCGGGCGACGCCTTCATCAACTTTCCAACACTCGCCTTTGAGCCTTACTTCACCGCCACCGCCTCAAACGTGGGCTACGCATATTGGGGGCACGACCTCGGCGGCCACCTTATCTCTGACGACACCGAGCCCAACGACAGCGAGCTGATGCTGCGGTGGCTGCAATACGGCGTATTCTCGCCCATCTTCCGCACCCACGCCACATGCGACCCGCGAATCGAACGCCGCATCTGGAAATTTGACAATTTCCCCTCGCTCCTCAAGGCCGTTAGACTGCGATATGACCTATTCCCTTACATCTACACTATGGCTCGCAAGACCTACGATACCGGCCTGGGCATCTGCCGCCCTCTCTACTACGAGTATCCCGACATCGCCGAGGCATACAGCTATGAGGGCGAATACTTCTTTGGCGACGACATCCTTGTGGCCCCTATCACCGAGGCCGCAGGCGAGAGCCGCTCGTCACTAAAGACGATATGGTTCCCCGAGGGCAAATGGTGGAGCCCCGACCTGGCCACATCCTACGAAGGCCCATCTACAGCTACCCTCGAGTTCACGTCAGAGCAGATACCCTACTTCTTCAAGCAAGGAGCTATGATACCTTACAACCCACCCACGGTGATGAACGTCACCGAGCGCCCCGACACTATGGTGCTAAACGTGGTGGCCGGCGCCAATGGTAGCGCCTCGCTCTATGAGGACTGCGGCGACAACAACGACTATGCCAGCGAGTATGCCACCACGGCATTGACCCACATCAGCGCCGCCGGCAAGGAGACCATCAGCATAGCACCCCGCACGGGCAGCGCCCAAGGCCTCGCCGAGGCACGCTCATGGACAGTGCGGCTCTGTGATGTGGCAAAGGCCCCGACAGCAGTAAGCATCAATGGCGTCAACGTCAACGCTTCCGCATGGAGCTATGACGCGCAAGGCCGCTGCGTGACTATCACCACACCCAAGACGTCGTGCAGCATCGCCACCACCATCGAGGTAGCGATGTAAGGCTATCGGTGACCGGATATACAACCACCCGGACACGCTATGCCACAACAATAGCTATCGACACATTATATTAGTAGATAAGGAGACAAGAGCCTGCGCTCCCGGCCAAGCGAGGGAGCTGCAGGCTCTTGTTGGCTCCAAGCGTGCTGTCAGGCCACTCATCACAGCAGGGTCTCAGAGAGATATTTGCGCCCAATTGCGCCTAATTGCGCCACGACGCGTCTAATTTATCCCTATTTTGTACACAAAAATGCAACTTTTATCTATAAAATTTGGTTATTAAGGTAAAGCGTTGTATCTTTGTAAAAGAAAAACGAAGAGTCCACTCCACATACATTCGGCGTAATCGTCACGCTTAAGATTGCCCGGCGTGGAATTAAGGACTAAAGGCTAACAACAAATCAACATTTCTCACTCAGTGCGCCACCACTTTTAATGATGCGGCAGTAGCGTATAATTGATATGCACGAGCATCGCAGCGCCACCTCTTCACTCCTCAGCCGCCCCATAAAAGCACGCCGCACACCACCCCGCTAAAAAATATACACTGACAGAGAGCTTGCGCCCAAAGGTAATGCGCCCCCAAAAGATGGCGACAGCAAGGCGCTCTCTGCCAAACGAAAATATCATACAATATAATATATATAATGTACAACATCTCTGACCTTAACGCGATGAGCGATGACAAGCTGCGCAGCGTAGCCGAGGCTATGGGCCTGAAGAAAATCGACATCACGCAAAAAGAAGACTTGATTTATCGCATTCTTGACCAGCAAGCCATAGACAGCGCCGCCTCGGCCGCCGAGAAGGCCTCGCGAGAGCCACGCAACCGCCGTCAGGGCGAAGCCAAGGCCGGCGAGGCAAAAAAG
>SAMEA3663036__coassemble_1014_pt1 | contig 11409 bp, 10 predicted proteins | sample SAMEA3663036__metabat2_low_PE_026 | metagenome-assembled genome bin SAMEA3663036 (sample SAMEA3663036) | pig gut metagenome | biome: pig gut; feature: pig-associated habitat; material: faeces | place: France | collected 2012 | reverse complement strand
TCGGTGATGTATGAATAGATGAATATTGACACCCAGCCATATATGATGGTCTGGATACGCGCCTGTATGCGCGCATGGATGTCGCCCTCAAACGGCAAGAAGAAGGATAGCGCCACCAGCGACATATCCACCATCATCATGGTGCGGCCGACGCTGACGTGAGTTAGCTTATCCATGATAGCGGCAATGATGTCAGTGCCTCCGGCGGTGCCATGATGGTTAAAATATACGCCTATGCCGAGGCCGCAGAGCACGGCGCCGAGCGCCACACTCATGGTGGGGTCAGTGACGATAGGCTGGTGAGATGTGAAATAGCGCTCAATGGCGCCGATGAGCAGCGACAAGGTGGTAGCGCCGAAGATGGTGCGCACCACAAAGCGTCGCCCCAGGAGCCTGAAGCTGCAACAAAGGAGCAGCACATTGGTGACATACATTGCCACCGCTACGGGCACATAGCCACCGGTGGCGAAGTGGACGAGTGTGCCAAAACCGGCCATTCCGCCGATGACCACTTCGTGGGGCAAGATGAAAGCCGTGAAGCCGATGGCATATATGGCCATGCCGAGCACTATCAGCAGATAGTCTTTCATGCGCTGCTATCTAAAATGAGTGGCGGCGTCAGCGGCAATGCCGAGACGCCGCCCCCACTCATTGGTTATACGGTATAAAACTTATAATCCGGCTATCAGAGATATTTGCTGAAGTCAGTGTTGCGCATATCGCCGGTGTCGTTGAAGGCGTTGTGGAATGCGAAAGCAGCCTTGAGCGAGTGAGGCGTCTGGCCGCCCTTGCCCATCTTGAGATAGTCAAGCAGGAGCTCTCGATACATGGGGTGAGCGCAGTTGTTGATAATCTCGTGAGCGCGCTCCACGGGGTCCTTGTGGCGCAGGTCAGCGATACCCTGGTCAGTGACGATGATATCGACGGAGTGCTCGCTGTGGTCAGCGTGAGCCACCATAGGCACGATGTTGCTGATTAGGCCGCCTTTAGTGACTGAGGGGCAGCTGAAGATTGAGATGTAGGCGTTGCGAGTGAAGTCGCCTGAGCCTCCGATACCGTTCATCATCTTGGTGCCGAGGACGTGTGTGGAGTTTATGCCGCCGAAGATGTCGGCCTCGAGAGCGGTGTTCATGGCGATTACGCCTATGCGGCGAATTACCTCGGGATTGTTGGAGAGCTCGGCGGGGCGCATCAATATCTTGTCGTGGAAAAAGTCGAGGTTAGCAAAGAGCTCGGCCTCAGTCTTGTCAGAGAATGTCATAGAGCAAGTGCTGGCAAAGGTGCATTTGCCCTTCTTCATCAGCTCGAGGACGGCGTCTTGGACCACCTCGGTGTACATCTGGAAGGCTGGCAGCTCGGTGCTCTCGCCCAGGTCATATAGCACGGCATTTGCGACATTTCCGACGCCGGATTGCAGGGGAAGGAACTCCTTGGGTAGGCGTCCTGACTTATACTCGCTGATGAGGAAGCGCACCACGTTAGAGCCGATTTGCTTTGACACCTCGTCAGGGGCAGAGAACTCCTTGACGCCGTCGTAAGAGTCCGTCTCCACGATGCCGATGACCTTGGCGGGGTCAACCTTGAGGACCGGCGAGCCGATGCGGTCAGAGGGCTTGTATATGTCAATGGCGGGGCGTCGCGGGGGGTCCTGAAGCATAATCACGTCGTGCATGCCGCGCAGGGAGTGAGGCAATTTCTTGTTGACCTCGACGATGATTTTCTTGGCGAGGTGAGCATAGGTGGGAATGCTGCCTACGCCTGTGCCGAGAATAATCTCGCCGTCAGGAGTGATGTCAGCGGCCTCGATGATAGCGATGTCGATAGGTCCATAGAAGCCGTAACGCACTTCCTGAGCCATCTCAGAGAGGTGACGGTCAAAATAGTGCACATCGTGGCAGTTGATGCGTTTGCGCAGGTCGGGCACATTCTGATATGGAGCTCGCATATTGATAGCATTGCAGCGAGCGAGCGCACCATCGACGTGGTCGCTCGTAGATGCGCCGGTGAAGAGATTGACTTTGAAAGGACGCCCGGCGAGGTGCTCGGCCTCAGCCTTAGCTGCGAGAGCCTCGGTTACTGCTTTCGGGGTGCCCGGGGCAGTAAATCCCGAGAGGCCTATTGTCATACCATTGCTGATAATTTCGGCTGCTTCTTGAGCCGTGATACGATTGAATGCCATTACGATAGAGTTTTGCTGAGAAATATCTGTGGTTTATGGTTAATTTAAGGTGAAATGTCGGTGGCATGTTGGGAGCAATGCCGAGTTTTTTGTATTTTTGCACAAAATTATGAAAACTTGCGATTAAGCACAAATATTTTCGATAAATAATGAACCCGGGAGACGATAAAAACGCCGAAAAGGCAAAACAACTATACATTGAGACCTACGGCTGCCAGATGAATGTGGCCGACTCAGAGGTGGTGGCGTCAATCATGGAGATGGCGGGCTACCGCGTCAGCGAGGATATCAACGGCGCCGACGCTGTGCTGCTCAACACCTGCTCAATCCGCGACAATGCCGAGCAGAAGATTATAGCACGGCTGCAATATCTGGCCTCACTGCGGCGCAAGCAGGGGCGCGGCCACAGGCTGATAGTGGGCGTGATAGGGTGCATGGCCGAGCGTGTGCGTCAGACGCTCATAGATGACCACGGCGTGGATATCGTGGCCGGTCCCGACTCATACCTTGACCTGCCGGCGCTCTTTGCGGCCGCCGAGGCCGGCGAGAAGGCCATCAACGTGGAGCTGAGCACCACCGAGACCTACCGCGAGGTGGTGCCCGTGCGCCTTGGGCCCAACCGCGTGAGCGGCTGGGTGAGCATCATGCGCGGCTGCAACAATTTCTGTTCATACTGCATCGTGCCCTACACCCGCGGCCGTGAGCGCAGCCGCCCCGCCGACAGCATCTTGCGCGAGGTGGCCGACCTGCGCGACCGTGGTTTTAAGGAGGTGACGCTGCTGGGCCAAAACGTCAACAGCTATCACTATGTGCCCGAGGACGGCAGCGAGGCCGATGCCATCGACTTCAGCATGCTGCTGAAGATGGTGGCCGAGACGGCGCCGCAGATGCGCGTGCGCTTCACCACCTCCCACCCCAAGGATATGTCAGACGAGACAATCGCCGTCATCGCCGCCACGCCCAATATCTGCCGCCACATACACCTGCCGGTGCAGTCAGGGAGCAACGCGGTGCTCAAGGCCATGAACCGCAAATACACGCGCGAGTGGTATCTCGAACGCATCGCCGCCATACGCAAGGCCATGCCTGACTGCGGCATCTCCACTGACCTCTTCACGGGCTTTCACTCAGAGAGCGAGGACGACTTTGAGCAGACCCTGTCGCTGATGCGCGAGGTGGGCTTTGATGCCTCATTTATGTTTAAATACTCCGAGCGACCGGGCACGCTGGCCTCACGCACCATGCCCGACAATGTGCCCGAGGCCGTCAAGATAGAGCGACTCAACCGCATGATAGCGCTGCAGAACGAGCTGTCGTTAGCGTCAAACCGCGCCGACATAGGCAAGACCTTTGAGGTGCTGGTGGAGGGCGTGTCAAAGCGCAGCACCGCCCAGTTAGTGGGTCGCACCGAGCAAAACAAGACATGCGTCTTTGACCGCGGCGTCCACCGCATAGGCGACTTTGTGAGGGTGCGCGTCACCGATGCCTCGTCAGCCACACTTATCTGCGAAGCTATTGACTGAGCGCGGCGGCCTGCGATAGCACCATAGGCAAGCATCACAAAAAAAATGACCGGAGGGAGCGGCATCTGAGCTGTCAGATGCGCTCCCTCCGGTGATAATTTCAGCGCTATGGATTACTGACGACCGGAGACAGCGACGCTGCGGTCAATCTTCATCACGAGGCCTTGGAGCACCTTGCCCGGGCCGAGCTCTACAAACTCGGTAGCGCCGTCGGCCACCATGGCCTTAACGCTCTGAGTCCAGCGTACGGGGGCGGTGAGCTGAGCCACGAGGTTAGCCTTGATTTCGTCAGGGCAAGTGTGAGGCTTGGCGTCAACATTCTGATATACGGGGCATACCGGGGCATGGAATGCTGTGCGCTCGATAGCTTCGGCGAGCTCGGCACGCGCAGGCTCCATGCAGGGTGAGTGGAAAGCGCCACCCACCTTGAGCTTGAGTGCACGCTTTGCACCGGCCTCGGTGGCGGCGGCGCAAGCAGCGTCGATAGCCTCCACCTCTCCGGAAATCACGATCTGACCGGGGCAGTTATAGTTAGCACAAACCACCACGCCATCGATGGCGGCGCATATCTCCTCCACCTTCTCGTCGGGGAGGGCGATGATAGCAGCCATGGTGGAGGGCTTCATCTCGCAGGCTTTCTGCATAGCCATGGCACGCGCCGAGACGAGGCGCACACCGTCCTCAAAGCTGAGGGCTCCGGCGGCCACGAGAGCGGAGAACTCGCCGAGCGAGTGACCGGCCACCATGTCGGGGCGGAACTCGTCGCCGAGCGACTTTGCCAATATTACGGAGTGGAGGAAGATGGCGGGCTGAGTCACCTTAGTCTGACGCAGGTCTTCGTCGGTGCCCTCAAACATCAGGTCAGTGATGCGAAAGCCCAGGATTTCGTTAGCTTTTTCAAACATTGCGCGAGCCTCGGGGTTGTTGTCATAGAGGTCTTTGCCCATACCTACAAACTGGGCACCCTGGCCCGGGAATACAAATGCTTTCATTGTGGAATAATTTTTTCTAATTACAATTGTGGTGCAAAGTTACAAAAAATCGGCGAATTTTAGCTACCTTTGCAGCATTATCATCAACAAACACTACAAAAATAACCATGTGTGCATTATCATTTGTGCCGCTGTTTTTAGGTAATATACGCGGCTGGCAACTCATCATCATAGCGCTGCTGGTGCTGCTGCTCTTTGGCGGCAAAAAAATCCCCGAGCTGATGCGAGGCTTGGGCAAGGGCGTACACTCGTTCAAGCAGGGACTCGAAGATGCCAAGCAGGAGATAGAGAAGCCCGTGGAGAAGCGCGGTGGCTCTGCCGACGAGAGCAAGTCAGAGCCAAAAGACTAATCCGTCACGCGAGGAAGCGGTGGCTATCGTCAATGACCGGCTGCGATAGCCGGCAACAAAAGCATAGTCAATAGCTATGAGCGATGATATGACGTTTTGGGACCATCTCGATGTGCTGCGGGGGGTGTTGGTGCGCATCGCCGTGGTGGTGTTTGCACTGGGCGTGGCGGCATTTATCGCCATGCCGTGGATTTTTGACCACATAGTGCTTGCGCCGTGCTATGGCGACTTCCCTCTGTATCGGCTGCTCGACACGGTAGCGTCGGCGAGCGGCTTGCTGCCGGAGTTGGCAGACAGCACCTCGTTCAGCGTCAACGTCACGAGCCTTGAGCTTACCTCGCAGTTTTTCATACACATCTCGGCCTCGTGCTGGGTAGCCGTCATCTTCGGTTTCCCTATCATCATCTACGAGCTGTGGTCGTTTATCTCGCCGGCGCTGTATCCCCACGAGAAGCGCGGGGTGCGCAAAGCCTTTGTGTGGGGCAACCTGATGTTTTACGCGGGCGTGGCGATGGGCTATTTTGTGGCTTTTCCGTTAGCGGTGCGTTTCTTGGCCGACTATCATCTGAGCGATAAGATATCGGGGGTGGTGTCGCTTGAGTCGTATATGGACAATATGTTTACGATGCTGCTGCTGATGGGCATCGTGTTTGAGCTGCCGCTGCTGGCGTGGCTCTTGGGAAAGATGGGCTTCCTGACGCGGGGATTTTTCAAGCGCTATCGGCGCCACGCCATCTTGGGACTGACCATCCTCGCCGCCGCCATCACGCCCACGGGCGACCCGTTCACTCTGATAGCGGTGTTTGCACCCATCTACTGTCTGTGGGAGCTGAGCGCTCGGCTTGTGCCGCGTGCGGCTCGCGATGATGGCGATGAGGCTGCGCCACGGCGAGCCACATAGGCCTGCAACCGCTGAGATATATCAGACCTTACATATCATATCACATACCATACCCCCCCATCAACGCCATGAGCAAGCCACGCATATCACTGCTGCCCAGCATCATTCTCGCCATCGCCTCCGGCATAGGCTGCGGCTTCTTTTTCCCGGAGTGGATTACCCGGATATTTACCACGTTCACGTCGCTATTTGCGGCGCTGCTTGACTTTGTAATACCGCTGCTGATAGTGGGGTATGTGGCACCGGCCATCGCCGAGATAGGTCGCGGCGCCGCCAAGATGTTAGTGGCGACGGCGCTGTTGGCATACTTGTTTACGCTGGGGTCGGGCATGCTGTCATACGGCGTGTCGGCCGTAACGTTCCCTGCCATTCTTGACACGGGCGCGGGGTCAACGGCCACGGCATCGAGCGCCGCGGCTTACAACGCGGCGCCCTACTTCACCATCGCCATCGAGCCGGTGATGACGGTGATGGCGGCGCTGGTGTTGGCATTTATCTTGGGATTGGGCACGAGCCGATTGTCGGGCGACACCATGCGGCATTGGCTCAGCGATTTTCGCGACATCATCACTATGGTGATACGCGGTGTCATCATACCACTGCTGCCGCTGTTTATCTTCGGCACATTTCTTAAGATATCCGTCACGGGCGAGGTAGCGCCAGTGCTTGCCACCTTTGTCAAGGTCATAGCGGTGATATTTGTGATGCACATAGCGCTGCTGTTGCTGCAATACACTATAGCATGGCTCTTCAGCGGCCGCAACCCCTTGCGTAGCCTCGCCACGATGCTTCCGGCGTACTTCACCGCGCTGGGCACCCAGTCGTCGGCGGCCACGATACCGGTGACATTAGGGCGCACCATAGCCATGGGCGTCAACAAAGACGTGGCGGGCTTTGTGATACCGCTGTGCGCCACCATCCACCTCTCCGGCTCAACGCTGAAGATTGTGGCGTGTGCCACGGCAATTATGATGCTCGGCGGCATGGAGTATGACTTCGCCATGATGGCGGGCTTCATAGCCATGCTCGGCATCACTATGATAGCCGCTCCCGGGGTGCCCGGCGGCGCCATCATGGCGTCATTAGGGCTGCTCAGCTCGATGTTAGGCTTCAGCGAGGCCGACATCGCTATGATGATAGCTCTGTACATCGCCATGGACAGCTTTGGCACCGCCTGCAACATCACCGGCGATGGCGCCATCGCACAAATCATAGACCGCATCTTCAGCGCGAAGGGCGCAAAGAGTTAAATACGCTGAATATTTGTTCACAACACTTAATTAGGCTATAATGCGCCGAATTTTTTTGTAATTTTGTCAGTACTAAACCCTGATAAATAATCTTCATACATATATACCGATGAAAACAGACCTTTCTTCTCAAATCAAGCTTGACCGGATACCTCGCCGCTACTACGACCCGGCCAACGAAATAGAGCTTGCGGCTCTGTCACGCGAAGAAAAAATAGACACTCGCATCTACGAGACCGCCACTGATGGCGCCGACTACATCGCCGGCTACATCGTAAAGCACATCAACCGCTACATAGGCAAGAAAGACAAATGCGTCATGGCGCTGGGCGTGGGCAACAGCACGCTGCAGGTGTATTCGAGCCTGGTGCGCCTCTACAAAGATGGGCAAGTGGATTTCACAAAAGTGGTGATATTCAACATGGCCGAGTTCTTCCCCCTCGATGCCGAAGGACCCTCAACGATGGCACGCCTCAACGATGTGCTCATCAAGCATATCAACATCAAGGGCGAGAATGTGCACACCTTTGACCCGCACATCACCAAGGAGAATATGTATGACTTCTGCAAGGCATACGAGCAGCAGATAGAGGACGAAGGGGGCATAGACATATCGCTATGCGAATTCGGCCCCAACGGAGCGCTGGCGTTCAACGAGCCGGGCAGCGTGGCCACGAGCTTGTGCCGCCTGGTGCTGCTTGACAACAATATGCGCCACAACATCGCCTCAGACTATAAGACCGACAATGCGCCGACCACTGCAATCACCCTGGGCATCAACAACATCATCAACGCCCGGCGCGTGCTCACCATGGCATGGGGCGAGAGCAAGGCCGAGCTGGTGCGCCAAGCTGTGGAGCAGCCGGCGTCGAGCGCCATCCCGGCATCATTTATCCAGGGGCACATACACTCCAAGATAGTGGTGGATTTAGCCGCCGCCGAAGAGCTGACACGCATCAGCCACCCCTGGAAGGTGACCTCGTGTGAGTGGACCGACAAGCTGATACGCCGCGCCATAGTATGGCTCTGCGCACAGACACAAAAGCCCATACTCAAGCTCACAGACAAAGACTACAACGACCACGGCCTGGGCGAGCTGCTCGCACTGTACGGCTCGGCTTACAACGTCAATATTAAGGTGTTCAACGAGATACAGCACACCATCACCGGATGGCCCGGCGGCAAGCCCAATGCCGATGACACCTATCGCCCCGAGAGAGCCACGCCCTACCCCAAGCGCGTGATAATCTTCTCGCCCCACCCCGATGACGACGTGATTTCAATGGGCGGCACGTTCCGGCGCCTGGTGGTGCAAAATCACGATGTGCATGTGGCCTACGAGACCTCCGGCAACATCGCCGTGGGCGACGAAGATATGATGCGCTATGTGATGCTCATGGACGGCATCGCCGAGAAGTTTGGCATCAACACGCCCGAGTATCGCAAGATAAGCGACGAAATCGCCGAGTTCATCTCACAGAAGGTAGCCGGCGGCGTGGATTCGCCCGACATACGCTATCTTAAGACCAAGATACGCCAGGCCGAGGCTCGCACCGCCTGCAACTACATCGGCGTGCCTCACGACAACGTGCATTTCCTCAACCTGCCGTTCTATGAGACGGGCACCATCAAGAAAGGCGACCTGGCACAGCGCGACGTGGATATCGTGCGCAACCTCATAGAGCGCGTTAAGCCCCACCAGATATTCGTGGCCGGCGACCTCGCCGACCCGCACGGCACACACAAGGTGTGCACCGACGCGGTGCTCGCCGCCATCGACGAGCTCAAAGACGAGCCTTGGATGGCCGACTGCCGCATCTGGATGTATCGCGGCGCATGGGCCGAATGGGAAATCGACCACATCGAGATGGCCGTGCCTATCAGCCCCGAAGAGCTGCGCTTCAAGCGCAACTCCATCTTGAAGCATCAGTCGCAGATGGAGAATGCGCCGTTCTTGGGCGATGATGACCGACTCTTCTGGCAACGCGCCGAAGACCGCAACCGCGCCACGGCGCAGCTGTACGAGAGCCTCGGCCTTGCCTCCTACGAGGCAATAGAGGCCTTCGTGGAGTACCACCCCATCAGATGATGTCGGCGACGCCCCCCACCTGTCAGCACACACAATTATCTTTTAATGCAATAGGTATCACCGCTGCTATCAGCCCCCCGGCTATAGCAGCGGTGATTACATACAATCGACTCTTATTGGCTACTCCGCAAAGGTATAGCCGCACGTGATGCTGAGAAAACATTAGCGGCCCCTGCATTTGGAGGCCGCTAATAATAGTTTGATATATGTAGATCTATGATTTACTTGCGGGTGAAGACAAATAGCTGGCAATCATCTTCCTCACCCCACATATTGCCATAGACTGTAAGGATATCCTTCTCGATGGTATATTGACAAGACCAAGTTTCGCCATTTTCATCGTCTCTGAAGAATATTTTATCATCGGTGGCAGTATAGTCACAAGTAAACATAAAGTCTTCATCTCTCCAATACATCCAAGCTGTACCGCTTCTGAAAGTAACTGTGAAGTCGCAACTTAGATCACAATTCTTCATTATCCAGGTGCCTTCGAGATTTGAAGGATTAGGATCGTCATTGTCATCGCCACACGAACTGACTTCGGGCAAAAAGTGTGGGGCACTGAAAAAAGCGGCAACGGCGCCCTGCGGCTTAGAGCCGGCGAGGGCGCCGATGGCGTGTGATGATGTGAGTATGTGAGGCGAGGGTTAACTCGCCCGGCGCGGGGGGCGGTTATGCCTCTGTTTCGACGCCGGCGAGTGCCGGGTCAATCATGATGCGGCCGCAGTACTCACAGACGATGACTTTCTTGTGCATGCGAATCTCCATTTGCTTTTGCGGTGGGATACGGTTGAAGCAACCGCCGCATGCGTTGCGCTGTACATATACAATGCCGAGGCCGTTGCGAGCATTCTTGCGTATGCGCTTGAATGCAGCAAGGAGTCGCTGGTCGTCGATGCCAGCCTCCACTGCTTTTGCCTTGTCGCGGAGGTTGTCTTCCTCTTGGCGTGTCTCGTTGACGATTTCGTCGAGCTCTGCCTTTTTCTCATCGTGGAGGTGCTTGAGGTCAGTGAGCTTAGCCTCGGTCTCCTCGATGTCGTGCTTTTTGTTTTCGATAGAGCGGGAGTATTCGTTGATATGCTTCTCGGCGAGCTCAATCTCGAGCGACTGGAACTCTACTTCCTTAGAGAGGAGGTCAAACTCGCGGTTGTTGCGCACGTTGTCGAGCTGCTCGCGATATCGAGCTATCAATGCCTCGCAGTTGGCTATCTTCTGCTTCTCCTGCACCAGGTTGTGATTAAGGTCGTCAATCTCGGCATTGAAGTTGCCAATGCGAGTGGTAAGGCCGGCAATATTATCCTCAAGGTCTTTGACTTCGAGAGGCAGCTCGCCTCGGATTGTCTTGATGCGGTCAATCTCAGTGAGTATAGTCTGGAGCTCATAGAGCGAAGTCAGACGCTGCTCGACGGAGAGCTGTTGCTCATTTTTCTTATCGGTAGCCATTAGTTATTTTATATATTTTATTGGATTATCTTCAGTATCTGAGTAATAGACTGCAAAGTTAGGAATTTTTTCGCTAATCACGCGATAAAAAATGTCTTTTGTGCAACATTCGCTTTCATAATGGCCGATATCGATTATCCAGATGCTGTGGCGATAATCGACGAAGTCATGATATCGCGTGTCAGATGTGATGTAGGCCTGGGCCCCCGCCGCAATGGCCTTTGCGATAAACTCGCCACCTGCGCCGCCACACATGGCGATGCGGTGTATCTCGACGTCTGGGGCCACGGGCTGAGTGGAACGCACGATGGGGCTGCCAAAGGCGGCCTTGACCCTGTCGATGAATAGTCGGCGCGAGATGGCCACATCAAAGTCAGCCACAACGCCCAGGCCTACGGCATCATCGCCGGCGTCAGCGGCTATAGGCGAGAGCACGGCGGAGACGCGTGCGCCCAAGCGCTTGGCCATCTCGTGTGAGACGCCGCCGTGGGTGCTATCCATGGCGGTGTGACTGGAATAGATAGCCACGCCGGAGCGCAACGCCGCTATGACGGCACGCTCCACCACTGTGGCGCCGGTGATAGATTTGAGGCCCTTGAAGAGCAAGGGGTGATGCGACACCACCATGTTGCAGCCCCGGCGGCATGCCTCGGCGATGATGTCTTCGGTGACATCGACACAT
>SAMEA3663036__coassemble_1003_pt1 | contig 11491 bp, 9 predicted proteins | sample SAMEA3663036__metabat2_low_PE_026 | metagenome-assembled genome bin SAMEA3663036 (sample SAMEA3663036) | pig gut metagenome | biome: pig gut; feature: pig-associated habitat; material: faeces | place: France | collected 2012 | reverse complement strand
TGCTTGCCGGGCTGAATTTTACTTTTACGGTGGTCATAATGTAGTTGGGTTGGAGGGTTTGTGTTTAGAAATATCAGCGTAAAAGTAAAGCATCGAGCACAATAGTGATGCCAAAGCGGCTTTGTGCCCGGCGTCGATTATGCCGCAATTGTCGCGCAGCTGATTATGCACCAACGGATGGTGCTGCCCCGTAGGCTTACACATTATTTATATGTCGGCCTTCCTCGTCCCCACACTACGCCCCGGGAAATCGCGCGCTGCGGGGCGAATAATAGGAGTATTTCAAAGAAATAACATCTATTAACTAACTTTATCAATTTAACCGACGTAATAATTGCTTGTTTGGGCGAAAATGCGTACCTTTGCGGTCGCTTTCAATCTTCCCCCGTGTGATGGGAAATTAAGGCACACTTAATTTTGAGTAACACTTTAAAACCAACGAAAAGACATGAAAGTTTTTAATCTTGAAGCAACCCCGCGCACCGCGCTGGGCAAAAAAGCCAGCAAGGCGCTGCGTCAGAGCGGCCTTATCCCCGTAGTGCTCAACGGTGGCGAAATCGTAACACTGCCCTACGCCGGCACCCTCAAAGAAGGCCAGAAAATCGTAGAAATCAGCAACGGTCGCGGCCTTATCACCACAGACCTCACCGTGAGCCTCGAGGCAGTGAGAAAGCTTATCTACACCCCCGACATCTTCGCTATCGAGCTGACTGTCAATGGCGAGAAGCGTATGGCAGTGCTAAAAGACATCCAGTTCCACCCCGTCAAGGACACCGTGCTGCACATTGACCTCCTTGAGGTTAACGACACCAAGCCCGTGGAAATCGAGGTGCCCGTATCTATCGTAGGCCACGCCGAAGGTGTTAAGGCCGGTGGTAAGCTGTCGCTGTCAATGAAGAAACTGCGCGTGAAAGCGCTCTACACCAATATCCCCGAGCGTCTGGTCATCAACGTAGATAGCCTCGGTCTGGGCAAGACCCTGCAGGTAGGCGACCTCCACTTCGACAATCTTGAGCTGATTAACGCCAAGAACGCCGTAGTCTGCGCCGTGCAGCTCACACGCGCCGCTCGTGGTGCCGCTGCTGCCGCTGCCGCCGCTAAATAAGTTTTTGCCACGCAGATATGAAACATCTGATTGTTGGGCTGGGCAACATAGGCGACGAGTATCGTCTCACCCGCCACAACATCGGCTTTATGATATTGGACGCCTTTGCCGAGGCGTCCAATATTTCATTCAGCACCGAGCGTTATGGCGATGTGGGGCGCGGGCGCATCAAAAATCAGCAAGTGGTGCTGCTCAAGCCCTCTACATATATGAACCTCAGCGGCAACGCCGTGCGCTATTGGCTCGAGAAGGAGGGCATCGACAAAGACCACCTGCTGGTGCTCGTCGATGACATAGCCCTGCCGTTCGGCGTCATACGCATCAAGCCCTCGGGCAGCGATGCCGGCCACAACGGCCTCAAGCACATAGCACAGATGCTCGGCACGCAGGCCTATGCGCGTCTGCGCTTCGGCATCGGCAGCGACTTTCCCCGCGGCTGCCAGGTGGATTATGTGCTCGGCGCTTTCCCCCTCGACCAGCGCCAGCAGCTGCCCACACGCATCGAGGTGGCCTGCGACGCCGTGCGCCAGTGTGTCCTCGCCGGCTTGCAGAAGGCCATGTGCGACTATAATAACAAATAACCCTCACCCCTAACACCTACGATGAAAGACGAGGTAAGAATAGACAAATGGCTGTGGGCCATGCGCATCTTCAAGACACGCACCATCGCCACCGAGGCTTGCCGCAAAGGACGCGTGACCGTAGGCGACAACGACAGCCCCATCAAGCCCTCGCGCATGCTGCGTGTGGGCGAGGTGGTCAATGTGCGCAAGCCGCCGGTTACTTACTCCTTCAGGGTGAAGGCGCTCACCGAAAATCGCCTCGGCGCCAAGCTCGTGCCCGACTATCTCGAAAATATCACGCCGCAGAGCCAGCTCGACCTGCTCGATGTGGTCAAGATTAGCGGCTTCATAGACCGCCGCAAGGGCCTCGGCCGCCCCACCAAGCGCGAGGGTAGGGAGCTGAGCCGCTTCCGCGAGGAGGCTGCCGACAGCGGCTGGGATTTTGACTTTGACTTTGATTTTGACGATGACGACGACAGCGACGAATAAGCCTTCGCCGCCATCGATAAGTCTAACACCCCACACTTACAAGTCAATAATATATATATATGGAACGCTACACAGTCTCCGCCGACGAGCTTAAAGCCGAGTGTCTGAGGCGCAAGTATCTGGTCTTGCTCGACAAGCCCGATGTCTTTCCCTCCAAGGCCAATTGGGATTTTATCATAGAGCACCGCATGCACGGCCTGGGTCCCAAGCTCTACCGCAAGTATCTGGTGTCGTGGGTGCTTGAGCCGGCCGACCGTCTGGAGGCTAACCGGCTGGCGCTGAGTGAGTTTCCGCGCTATCTGCAGGCTGTGGAGCGCCGTTACGCCCTGCAGGTGGTTTATGCCGACATCACATCGGCTCCCGAAGCCACCACCGAGCTGATAGCGGCGGCGCAGCTCTTTGACGCGCCCACGCTCATGGCGCTCGTGGATAGCGAGCCTGACTTCGTTATCGCCAACCTTGGCGCCCTGCAGCCCGCTTACGACGGCGATGATGCCGACAATATGCGTGCGCTGCTGTCGCGGCTCAGAGAGCTGCCACGCCGCAGCGACAAGCCGCGCGGCGCCTTCTTCGGCTTTGGCAAGTCGCAGGAATATGCCATCACCGATGAGCAAGTGGCCGCTATTGATGCCTATGCAGACCGCTACGATGCCCTCATAGACCTGTTGGGCTAACCACAAGTATTATCATCGCCGCCGCCAACGGCTCGCCTAAGCCTCTTTATTGCCGCTCTCTCTGATGATGAGCAGCGTGTCGCCTTCGCGCAGCTGCAGCCGGCCGTTGGGCACTAAATATCTGTTGCCTCGCCTCACCATCATCACCAGGGCACCGGCAGGCAGCTCTATGTGGCGCAGCGTGTCGCCGGCCGTCAGGTGAGCTGCTGTGAGCCGCAGCGTGCTCAGCGAGGTGGGCATCTCGTCGGGTATCTCCACTCCGAAATCTACGTCGTCATCGCCGCTGCTGTCAATAAGGCGCAGCCGTCGCGCACTGCTCACCACCGTGGTGCCCTGCACCACCAGCGACAGCAGTGTCACGAAAAACACTATGTTGAAAATCTGCCCGCCGCCATCGATGCCTGCCGCCACGGGGTAGGTGGCAAAGATGATAGGCACGGCGCCGCGCAGGCCTACCCATGACACATAGCTCATGGCCTTGACGCCATAGCGCCGCAGGGGTGCCAGACACAGCGCCACGCTCAGCGGCCTGCCCACAAACATCATAAACAGCCCTATCAGCAGCGATACAGCGGCTACGTCGAGCATCTCGTGAGGGTTGACCAGCAGGCCCAGCATGATGAAGACCACAATCTGCGCCAGCCATGTTGTGCCGGCCATAAATTTGTCGAGCCATCGGCGGCAGGGCAGCTTGCCGTTGCCGACCACGATGCCGCAGATATATACGGCGAGGTATCCGTTGCCGCCGAGCTGTGTCGTGGCGGCGAAGGTGAGAAATGCCGCCGCGAGCACCAGTATCGAAACCATCGACGACGACTGCTCGGCATCTTCGCCCATAGTCTTGCCGCCGAGCCGCAAATAAAAGTGGGCCAAGCGGATGCTGCCGTGGCCCATCAGCCACCCGGCTAAGGCTCCTATGCCAAACTGCACCGCTAAGTCGGCCACGAGGTCGAGCCCCGACACCCGCGTGCCTATCATTATGGTGTCAATGAGGATGAGTGTGAGCATATAGGCCATAGGGTCGTTGGAGCCGCTTTCCAGCTCGAGCATAGGGCGCAGGTTATGACGCAGCGCCACCTTGCGGCTGCCGAGGATGCCAAAGACCGAAGCCGAGTCAGTTGATGACATCGTGGCCGCCAATAGCAGCGATGGCAATAGGGCAAAGTGTATGTTGGTCCACTCCATACCCGAGAGCCACCACACGAAGATGCCTGTGGCGCCGGCGGTGAGCACCACGCCGAGCGTCGAGAGCAGCAACCCCGGCAGGAGCACCGGGCGTATGGCGCTGATTTTGGTGCCCATGCCTCCGGTGAAGAGAATGATACACAGCGCCACCATGCCTATGAATTGGGCTGTGGCGATGTCGTCAAATGCCAGGCCGAGGCCATCAACGCCAAAAGCCATGCCCACCACCAAAAATATCAGCAGTAAGGGCAGCCCGGTGCGATAGCCCGTCTTGCCTATCATGATGGCGGCAATCAGCAGCACCGACCCTATCAGCAGTATATTTTCAGAGGTGATGGCATCCATCGGCGGCAACTTATTGCGAGGTGAGCATCCCGGGCTGCATATCGGCGGCTGTCGCCGGGGTACTCTCCACCGGGGAGATATAGGTTTTCAGAGCCTCAACATATTCGCCGAAGGCCTCGCGCCCGGCATCAGTGATGCGGCACACCGTGCGTGGCCTGCGCCCGGCAAAGGTCTTCTCCACGCTGATATATCCGGCCTCCTGGAGCTTTGTGATTTGCACGCTGATATTGCCGGTGGTGGCTCCGGTCTGTAGCTTGATGTACATGAAATCAGCCTCTTCGCCGCCGGCGAGCATAGATAGAATGGCAAGCCTCAGCGGCGAGTGAATCAGCGGGTCGAGCTCTTTCATTTGGTGTCGGTTTTTATTCTCTATACGTTTTTACTGCACTCTTTGTTGCAAAATTACTAATTTTCTCGCAAATTTTTGCTACCTTTGTTGTCGTAATCACAAATACACGAATTTGACATGTCGCTCCAATGTGGAATAGTAGGTTTGCCGAATGTGGGTAAATCTACCCTATTCAATTGTTTATCAAATGCTAAGGCCCAGTCGGCCAACTTCCCTTTCTGCACGATAGAGCCCAATGTGGGTGTCATCACCGTGCCCGATGACAGGCTCACGAAGCTCGTGGAGATGTGCAACCCCAAGTCGGTGGTGCCGGCCACGGTGGAGATAGTAGATATCGCCGGCCTGGTCAAAGGCGCCTCCAAGGGCGAAGGACTCGGCAATAAATTCCTCGCCAATATACGCGAGACAGATGCCATACTGCATGTGCTGCGCTGCTTTGACGACGACAATATCACCCATGTCGATGGCACGGTCAACCCCGTGCGCGACAAGGAAATCATAGACTACGAGTTGCAGCTCAAAGACCTCGAGACCGTGGAGTCGCGTATCGCCAAGACGCTCAAGCAGGCGCAGACCGGCGGCGACAAAGTGGCCAAGATGCAATATGAGGTGCTGCGACAAATCAAAGAGGCCCTCGACCAAGGCAAGCCCGCGCGCTCGGTGGTGTTTGAGACCCCCGATGAGCAGAAATTTGCGCGCGAGCTGTTCTTGCTCACCTCCAAGCCCGTGCTGTATGTCTGCAATGTCGATGATGCATCGGCCGCTACCGGCAACGCCTACGTCGAGGCCGTCAAAGAGGCTATCAAGGACGAAAACGCCGGCGTGCTCATCGTCGCCGCACAGACCGAGAGTGAGATAGCCGAGCTCGACACCTTTGAGGAGCGACAAGAGTTTCTCGCGGAGATAGGCCTCGAAGAGTCAGGCGTGGCGCGCCTGATACGTGCCGCCTACAATCTGCTCGACTTGCAGACCTACTTCACCGCCGGCCCCGACGAGGTGCGAGCCTGGACCTTTATCCGCGGCTCTAAAGCGCCCAAGTGTGCCGGTATCATACACACCGACTTTGAGAAGGGCTTTATCCGCGCCGAGGTAATCAAATATGATGACTATGTGACCCTCGGCGGCGAAACCGCCGTGCGCGAGGCCGGCAAGCTCGCCGTCGAAGGCAAAGAGTATGTGGTGCAGGACGGCGACATCATGCACTTCCGCTTCAATGTGTGACTACAATCTATCCTCTCATAATAACTAACACTATCCACAAAAAACTCAACACTCAGCATTATGACAATGACAACTAAATCAATGCTCCGCAAGATGGCTGCCATGGCAGTCGTGCTTTCCATGGCCTTAGGCTTCACCGCTTGCTCCGATGGCGATGACAGTGGCGACGACGATGTGCGCACCATCGCTACCATCAAGGAATGCTACACTATGATTCGCGACCTTGACGGCGATGGCACAGCCGTGGCAGGCAGCAACGTGTCGTTTACCCTCGATGTCAACTACACCAAGATGACGGCCGATATCGCCATTACCGGCCTCTCACTGCCGGGCGCCGGCACTATGCCCAAGATTAACCTCAGCGGCTGCCGCTGGACCATGGACCAAAGCCAGTGGAAACGTATTGACACCAACGACTTTAGCATCGCCAGCGCCGCCGGCACTGCTCCCGATATCACCGGCCTGAAATTTGCATGGCTTGACCGCCAGGTGGGCGAGGTGTATATGCCGGCTGTGGCCTTCTCATTCGTGCTCAACGGCAAGTACGCCGTCTGTGGCTCGCTCTCGCCCTTCTACTTTGCGGGCACCACCACCACGCGCACCGATGGCGTCGAAGACTTTGTCTCCACCAAGCCCACCTATCTGCTGACGCTCGACAACGCCAAGGGCACCGCTTCGCTGCAAATTATCGGCGCTCAGTTTGCCCAGCGTATGCCGGCGATGGATATGACCTTCGAGGGTCTCAATGCCGAGTTTGTCGCTGACGGCTCATACCGCATCGCCTGCGAGGCGCTGACGCCCAAAATCGGCGATACCCCATACCCCAACTATCCCATCACCGACCTCAAGGCCACACTGCGCCCTGACGCCGGCATGGAGCTGACATTTGTCTGCACCATAGGCAACACCCCCTTCACCGTCACCGCCGTGGTTGACTACCTCGGTCAGTGATGCCGAAAAGCCATCGGAGCGCAGCGGCGAGCCGCCGCGCTCCGATGGCCCCCCTCTCCTCCAATCTCGATACCATATTGAACAAACTAACTTTTTACCATACCAAATCTCAGTATCATGAAACGGATAATTACGGCGCTCGCCTTGACGGCTGCGATGACCGTTAGCGCAGTGGAGCCTTCGGGCACTCTGCCTGTGATGTATGTCAACACCACCGATGGCGTTGAGATCACATCTAAAGACGATTATGTGACAGGTACTTACTACGTTGACCCCTGCGGCGTGGAAGGCTTCGAGGCCATCGGCAGTGTCGATGCTCAGCTTCCACTGCAGATTAAAGGTCGCGGCAACTACTCGTGGACAGGCTTTGACAAGAAGCCCTATCGCCTCAAGCTCGACTCAAAGACAGCGCTGCTTGGCATGAAGAAAAGCAAGCACTTTGCGCTGCTGGCTCACGCTGACGATGCCTACGGCTTTATGCGCAACGCTGTGGGCTTTGAGCTCAGCCGCATGTTTGGCCTGGCATGGACACCGGCAGATGAGCCTGTGGAGCTGGTGCTCAACGGCGACTATAAGGGCCTCTATTTCCTCACCGAACATATACGCGTGGATGCTGACCGCGTCAACGTCACCGAGCAGGACGACCTGGCCACCACCGATGTGGATGGCGGCTGGCTCGTGGAGATTGACAACTACGACACTGACCCTCACGTCACTGTGGTGGAGGGCCTCGACGGCTCATATCGCGACGGCAACGGCAACCCCTACTACATCTGGTTTACATACAAGTCGCCCGAAGTGCTGTCGTCAGAGCAGGCGACCTTCCTGCAGACCGAGATGCAGCGCATCAACGACCTCATCTATGCCGAGGATAAGACTGACTGCCGCTGGGCTGACTATGTTGACCTCACCGAGCTGGCCAAGTATTACCTGGTGCAGGAGATAGTCGATGACTTTGAGTCATTTCACGGCTCATGCTATCTCTATCGCGACCGCGGCGAGGGACAAAAGTGGAAATTCGGCCCGGTGTGGGACTTTGGCAACGCCTTCACTCAAAGCAAGTCGTCATTTATAGCCCAAGACCGCGTGTGGCACCAGGTGTGGATAGGCGAGATGTGCAAATTCCCCGAGTTTATGGACGTCGTCAAAGACGAATACCAAAAGTTTCTTGACAACGACGGCCTCGCCCGCATCGTGGCTTACGTCGATGAGCTGGCAGCCAAGATTACGGCCGCCACACTCTCTGACTATGAGCGCTGGCCGCAGTATGGCACACAGTATGAAGTGACCAAGGCCGGCACCGTGAAGCAGTGCTTGCAGCGCGGTGTCAATTGGCTCAATCAGCAGTGGGGCATCACACCTCCCGCTGATGACCTCGAGGTATATTTCTATGACGAGACCGAGACGCCCTGGGACCCCGTGTATGCTTTCACCTGGGACCGCGGCGCCGACAATAAGACTCACCTGGGCAATTGGCCCGGCTCGCTGATGGAGGCCACAGACCTCACCGTCGAGGGCCACAAGGTGTGGACCATCAAAGTCGCGCCCGAAGAGCCCTACAGCGGCGACCTCGGATTGATATTTAGCAACGGCCAGTCAGGCGTGGAGCTCGGCAACCAGACCGAGGACCTCGTGTATTCGCCCGGAGGCTTATACAACCGCCAAGGCCTGTCGCCGAAGTCGTTTGACGGCGTGGTTGCCGTTGAGGCCACAGCGCCCATGACCATCGCCGTGCGCAATGGTGCCCTCGTCATTGACGCTGCCGCCGCCGCCGCTGTCGATGTGGTGCGCATTGATGGCACTATCACTCGTCTCAACGTGCCGGCCGGCACTTCGAGCCACAATCTGCCCCGCGGCTTCTATATCGTGGCCGGGCGCAAGGTGGTGCTCTGACTTTGACAATCTGATTAATACCATATATGATATGGAGTGGCGGCGCTACATGCTGCTATGCCGCGCCGCCACTCCCTGATTATGCAGCATAGTACACTACTGATTGTAATCTAATTATCTACTTACTCACTTATCCATCAATTACAATGCAAAAGATTATTTTAGTGTCGCTGATGGTCCTCTCCGCCGCTCTCTCGGCCTTGGCTGTTGACCCGTCAGGCTCTTTGCCGGTAATGTATATCACTACCGAAAACGGCACGGCCGTCACATCAAAAGAGGTCGAGGTCAATGCCACTTGCTATATCGATGCCAAGGGGCAGACGGTTTCCGGCACCACGGGCAGCGCTGATGCACCGCTGACGATGACCATCGCCGGTCGTGGCAACTACTCATGGACAGGCTTTGAAAAGAAGCCCTACAAAATCAAATTTCCCTCCAAGCCCGACCTTATGGGCCTGCCCAAGCACAAAAACTTTGCGCTGATGGCTGCTGCCGACGACAATCTCGGCTATCTGCGCAATGTCACCGGCTTTTATCTCAGCCGCCTCTTAGGCCTCGAATGGACACCTAACGATATCCCCATCGAAGTGGTGCTCAACGGCGACTATATCGGCGTGTATTTCCTCACTGAGACTATCAAGGTAGATGCTAACCGCGTCAATGTCACCAAGCAGGCCGACCAGGCTACCACTGATGTAGATGGCGGCTGGCTCGTGGAGATTGACAACTATGACACCGACCCGCACGTCACTGTAGCTGAGGGCCTCAACGGCTCATATCGCGATGGCAGCGGCAAACCTTACGATATTTGGTTCACGTACAAATCGCCCGAGGTGCTGTCGTCGGAGCAAGACTCCTACCTCTCGTCGCAGATGTCAACCATCAATAACCTCATCTACGCCACCGACAAGAGCACATGTGCATGGGCCGACTATGTTGACCTCGACCAGGCCGCTCGATATTTCCTGGTGCAGGAGCTGATGGACGACTATGAGTCATATCACGGCTCGTGCTACCTCCACCGCGAGCGCGGCGAGAGCGAGAAATGGAAATTCGGCCCGGTGTGGGACTTCGGCAGCGCGCTTATGAACGACTCCAAGCCCTCCACTATCGCCGGTGACCGCACTTGGCATCAGGTATGGATAGCCGAGATGATGAAATTCCCGGCTTTCAAGGCCGCCGTCAAGAAGGTGTGGGCTGAGTTTGCCGCCGCACACTCGATTGACGAAATCAAGACATACATCAACGAGCAAGCCAATAAGATAGCCACGGCTATGCCGCGTGACCACCAGCGCTGGCCTAATTATGGCACTGACAATGAGGCTTCATGCGCCTCCGCGCTCATCTCGCGCCTCACCTCGTGCTATAACTGGTGCGCCTCAACTTACAGCACCTCGGCATCGGGCTACACCTACTCTGTGCTCGGTAACTTCTCCGGCAGCTGGGAAGGTGGCGCGACGGCCATGACTCTCGGCGCTGACGGCCTGTGGCGATGCACCATCACCCCGTCACAGGCTTCCGGCGAGTTTGGCGTAAGGAAGCTCGAGGGCACTAATCAAAATGCGTGGCTCGCCAACGGCTCGCTCACCTACAGTGACGGCACCTCCGGCACGTTAGCCGCTGTTTCCGATACCAACTGTAAGTATAGCCTCACGGCAGGCACCGCTTACACCTTCACCTTTGATGAAAGCAACTATCAGCTCACTGTGGCGCAGCCCGACCCCGACCCCGAACCCGAGCCCGAGCTCAGCTTTGAGGTCATAGGCTCGTTTTCGAGCAATTCGTGGGCGGGCTACACCATGACTAAGAGCGCTGACGGCAAGTGGACCGCCGTAGTCACCCCCTCGCGCGAGTCAGGCCAGTTCCTCATCCACGAGACCGTTAACAACACCTGGTACAAAGCCTCATCGGCCACGCTCTCAGAGAGCAACACATCTCTGACTCTCGCCGAGAACAGTGGCGATGATATCAACTTCAATCTCACTGCCGACAAGGCCTATACCTTCACTTGGGACTATAAGACCAAGACGCTTTCCATCTCGTGGTCAGGCTCTACGACCGCCACGGTGACCTATGCCCTCTATGGCAATTTCAGCGGCTCATGGGGCGAAGCCTCTATGGCTGATGACGGCACGGGCGCATGGGTAGGCACTGTCACGCCGAAAAATGCCTCCGGCGCTTTCGGCATCCGCCTCTATGAGGACGGGCAGTACAATGACCGCTGGCTCAACGTGGCATCGGCCACCACCATCTCAGAGGAGAATGTCACCACTACTCTCCAGGAGAAGTCAAGCGCGAGCGCCGGTCAGGACATTAACTACGTGCTGACGGCTGACAAGGCTTATACTTTCACCTTCAAGCCTGCCGATATGTCGCTGACGCTGTCATGGCAAGGTTCTGACCCTGACCCAGATCCTGATCCCGACCCGGATCCGCAGCCATCCGGCAAGGCTCCCGCGGCGCTGTATATTTTCGGTAATATCAACTCTACGGGGTGGAACCCTAACAATGCCAATGCTCTGACGCTCTCTGCCGACGGCAGCTCTTACTCTATCGTGCAGAAGATAGTCAGCAGCGGATACTTCTCGTTTGCAGAGGCCAAAGGCGCAAGCTGGAATGATGATGTCAACGTGAAACCGCGCTATGGCGCTACAAGCAAAAACCTATCGGTGTCGGTGGGCAACACCTACGATGTGAAAGTGTTCTCTACGGATAC
>SAMEA3663036__coassemble_987_pt1 | contig 11624 bp, 10 predicted proteins | sample SAMEA3663036__metabat2_low_PE_026 | metagenome-assembled genome bin SAMEA3663036 (sample SAMEA3663036) | pig gut metagenome | biome: pig gut; feature: pig-associated habitat; material: faeces | place: France | collected 2012 | reverse complement strand
ATCATCACCGTGGCCGTCAACGGCTTCGGCGGATACGCCGGCGGCATAGAGCGCAAGACAGCGCTGCTGCGCCACGAGAGCCTCCATTTTCAGAAATGCAAGTAGAAGTCGGCCGTGAGGCGCCGATATCCATTAGTGTATGTATTGTCAGTATGGCGCAAGGTCAGCGTCTCGCTGACGATAGGCCCGTCGGTGCGAGAAAATTGCCATAAGATGCGAGCCGGAGGCCTGCCCTCACGCGTGGTGACGGTGCATAGGCGGCGTATCTTCAGCCGTGCAAGCTCTGCCGTCATAGTGATATCATCGCGGCAGTCGGCCGGAGTGACAATGGCGAGAGAGCCCTCCGGCGTCAGAGCCTTGGCGGCAAAGACTATCAGCGCTGCGTATGACAGCTGCGACTGGTGACGCGCTCGCGCCCGCGATGCATTCGGGGCCACAAGTCCGCCGCTGAAGAATGGTGGATTTGACACAATGAGATGGAGTGATGCCGCCGGACACGCTGCTGCATAGTCGGCAAAGTCGCTGTTCTCGACACTTATACGCGATGCAAAAGTCGGCACGGCGGCAATATTGGCTTGCGCACACCTACAAGCGTCAGGGTCAATCTCTACGGCGGTGATTTCGGCCTTAGGGTACCGCTGAGCTATCATCATAGCGATAAGCCCCGAGCCGGCACCGATGTCGGCGCATCGCAACGGCGATTGCTCGGCTACCACGTGCGCATCAGCCCACGCGCCGAGAAGCACCCCGTCAGTGCCTATTTTCATAGCGCACGCCTCATCATTGATGTAGAATTGCTTGAAATGAAACATAGCAGTAAATCTTGCCGACAAAGGTAAGCAATAAAATCGACATTACCGCGCCACCCAGTCAGCTTATTCAACGCTATTTACGCAATCTATTGACGGCGTGCGTCTCTTGAAAGCATTTCAATCAATTTGTAAATACCGGTGGATGGATTTTGGAATTCGCGCAAATCCCTTGCTCTGGCAACAGCTTCATTCGTATTGCTGTTCAAAAATGCTTTTTGAGTGTCCGTGAAGGCTGACTTGGAATAATTCTTCCACAGCGGAGCGCTGTTTTTCAACTCTTTGATGAGCGCATCTGTTTCTATAGATGTTTTCCGGTCCTTGACATGAAGCAACAACCATATTTCAAAGCAAGGATTGCTTAGCAGCATTTCAGCCTTACACTTCATCAATTTCTCATTGATGGTATGTACATCCATATCATACATCAGGAATGTGTGAACCTTGTCCCATTGTGAGATCTTGAGTTCCTTTGTACGCTTCTCAACCAGCGAGGGGGTAATCTTTGTCCCTTCAATGTGCGATACTATTCTGATAGGTGACTTATACCACGTTTTCAAAAGGTTGATATAGCAGACCTCTGTCTCTCCCTCGCAAATAACAAGGGCGATCTTTCGCATCCGCAGCGATGGAGCCGGTTCTCTTTTGCTTGCCATAATCAACCTTCCAATAATTGTTTGATACTTGACACCGAAGAGTCAACATAAGGCACGGCATCAAAACGCCCCTGTATATATCCCTTTTCGGCATCCATGTTCTCACGGAAATCCTTGAAGTCGTATAATGAATACACCTGAGTAGCGCCTTGTTCCGTCTTGTTGACAAATACAATTTGGTCACGTCTCAATCTCTTGACATCGATGAGGTTTGTGTTGTGAGAAGTGAACAATAGTTGACTATTTTCAGATGCATGAATCAAATCAAGGATGAAATCAGCCAGACGAGTGTGTAGCCCTATGTCAAACTCATCCATCAGTATGCTCTTCTTGTTCCTCACTACATCCAACAGACGAATCAAAATCTGGAACAATTTTCTTGTGCCGTTAGATTCTTCCATATCCATGTCAAACATGATATTTTTTTGATTGCGATGAAAAGTCTTGAAACGAAGCACATCCACCATTTTATATGATAGTTCCGTCTGCCCCGGTACAACAATTGGCGCCGGCATTTGCTCTTTCCTTACCTCAATATCAGTAATATCAGTATCGCATATTTCGAGCGCTTTGAGTATCACCTTCTTGTAGGCATTGAACCTATCCAGCACCATCACATCATTCACATTTACAAGTCCAAGCAGAAATTGGTTCATAAAATAGCGATATAGCTTTTGAGCAGTATCACGATTCATGGAACTGGCGCGACTAAGGAAGAGATTCTTTTCGCCGGTATTTGTAACTATATCGGAAGGCTTGACCATCGCCCCCGTGCCAAAGCTATACTTTTCTTCAGCGTCGCGAACAAATATTTTCGCTCTTCTACCATAGGGATAATGATACAAACTTTCACTGATGATGCGTTCACGAGTTAGCTCGAAAGCGTATTCGTACTCTACGTCTTCACAAACAAAATCAATAAGGAATTTGCTTGACTTATTTTGCCAGCCATCAAATTTGAACGGCTCAAAGTTGAATGTCACCCCCTCGTTATGAAGATGCGACTCCAATATCATTCTGCAGCAAAATGTAATAGCTTTCAGAATGTTGGATTTGCCTGATGCGTTGGGTCCGAATAAACCGATGGTTTTAAGTACAGGTATACCTTTCCATTCCATCACATTATGGCTCAACTCTCTTGCAAGAGCCGTATTTATGTTGCCGGCTCTGAAATCAATCCTCACCCTATCTCGTATAGAGAAGAAATTCTCAAATTCGATTTTAAGTATCATTTATGCCTTTATCTTGTAGGATTTCTGCAAAAATAGCGATTAAATTTGAACTGTAAAAGTTTTATCTATGAAATTTCTCGAATGACTCGCATTTTTAACAATTATCAGCCGAACTGATTGCTGGAAACTTCTGCTCAAGCGATAATTGGCAGAGGAACGATAGAAAAAATCCGAAATAATGCAAAGGATTGCAAAGTGTAGCTAAATGAAAAATCCGTGCAACTCACTGAGCCGCACGGATTTTCTATGTTTGTATGTCGATTGCTTATCAGGATTACTTGACTTCCTCGAAGTCAACGTCGGTGACGTGGTCGCCGCCTTGGCCGTTGCCGTCCTGGGCGCCGGCGTTAGCGCCGGGTTGCTGCTGCTGGGCTTGAGCCTGAGCGTTGAGGATGTCTTGCTGAGCGGCGCCGAAGGCTGTCTGTATGTCGTTGATTGCGGCATCGATGGCAGCGATGTCCTGAGCTTTGTGAGCGTCTTTGAGCTTTGCTACGGCAGCCTCGATAGTGGCTTTCTTGTCGGCGGGAATTTTGTCGCCGAGCTCTTTGAGCTGTTTCTCAGTCTGGAAGATGATGGCATCGGCTTGGTTGAGCTTGTCGATGCGCTCTTTCTCCTTGGCGTCGGCAGCGGCGTTGGCAGCTGCTTCGTCCTTCATGCGCTTTATTTCGGCATCGGTGAGGCCTGATGATGCCTCGATGCGGATTGATTGCTCCTTGCCGGTGGCTTTGTCCTTGGCTGAAACGTTGAGGATGCCGTTGGCGTCAATCTCAAATGTCACTTCAATCTGCGGGATACCGCGAGGTGCCGGAGCGATGCCATCGAGGTGGAATTTGCCCAGGAGCTTGTCGTCTTTGGCCATTGGGCGCTCGCCTTGGAGCACGTTGATTTCTACTGAGGGCTGATTGTCAGCGGCGGTAGAGAATACCTCACTCTTGCGGGTTGGGATGGTGGTGTTGGCCTCGATGAGCTTTGTCATCACGCCGCCGAGGGTCTCGATACCTACTGACAGGGGCACTACGTCGAGGAGCAGCACGTCCTTGACATCGCCGGAGAGCACACCGCCTTGTATAGCAGCGCCGACAGCGACTACCTCATCGGGGTTGACGCCCTTTGAGGGCACTTTGCCGAAGAATTTCTCCACGATTTGCTGTATGGCGGGGATACGTGTAGATCCGCCCACGAGTATCACTTCGTCAATGTCAGAGGCTGTAAGGCCGGCATCGCGGAGAGCTGCCTCGCAGGGCTTGATGGTGGCGTGGATGAGGCTATCGGCGAGCTGCTCGAATTTGGCGCGGGTGAGTGTCTTCACCAGGTGCTTGGGCATGCCGTTGACGGGCATGATGTAGGGTAGGTTGATTTCCGATGACGTAGAGCTTGAGAGCTCGATTTTGGCTTTCTCGGCAGCTTCTTTGAGGCGCTGGAGAGCCATGGGGTCTTGACGGAGATCTACGCCCTCGTCTTTGAGGAACTCGTCGGCGAGCCAGTCGATGATTACGTGGTCAAAGTCATCGCCGCCCAGGTGAGTGTCGCCATTGGTTGATTTCACTTCAAATACACCATCGCCGAGCTCGAGGATAGAGATATCGAATGTGCCGCCACCGAGGTCAAACACGGCAATCTTCTGATCCTTGTTGGTCTTGTCGAGGCCGTAAGCGAGAGCGGCAGCCGTAGGCTCGTTGACGATACGCTTTACGGTAAGGCCTGCTATCTCACCGGCTTCCTTGGTAGCCTGACGCTGCGAGTCGTTGAAGTAAGCGGGCACGGTGATGACGGCTTCGGTCACGGGCTGGCCGAGGTAGTCTTCGGCGGTCTTCTTCATCTTCTGAAGTATCATAGCCGAGATTTCCTGAGGCGTGTATTGGCGGCCGTCGATGTTGATACGCGGGGTGTTGTTGTCGCCGCGCACTACATTGTAGGGCACGCGCTCAATCTCTTTCGTCACTTGGTCGAATGTCTCGCCCATGAAACGCTTTATTGAGTAGATGGTGTTTTTAGGATTGGTGATAGCTTGGCGCTTGGCGGGGTCGCCCACTTTGCGCTCGCCATCGGCTACAAAAGCCACTACTGAAGGAGTGGTGTTGCGGCCTTCGCTGTTAGGGATAACGACGGGGTCGTTACCTTCGAGAACTGATACGCAGGAATTGGTCGTTCCTAAGTCAATACCGATAATTTTTCCCATAGTTGTATGTTTTTTATTTGTTTTGTTTATTCGTTGGTTTTCATCGTAGCCGTGCCGATAGTAGCAAAGCTACGCTAATGATAGTAACAAAAGGCGTGCCAAAAATGCAATATTGGCACTAATGCGCTGATAATCAATAATGATGATATTACAAAATTATGGGTGACATAACTGACACGGGTGTCTTGGCGTTAGTGACACATGCGGCGAGAGGCCTGTGAGTATGGTGCAGCGGCGCTATTGTAGATTGCTCGCGGCGATTGGTATATTAAAGTTGCGAATATTGCCAAAAATTGCTATCTTTGTCGCATACAAACCAATTACCAGTGCAAAATGAAACGCATATTTGTAGCTGCCATGACAATGGCGGCTTGCTTAGCCGTCATGGCGCAGAGCGCTGATGACACTTTGCAGCTTAATGTTAGATGCGACAAGCGGGATTATGACGTGGAGCTATCCACTGTCGAGCGTGTGATTTTCCCCACTGATGGAGGCGTGAGCCTACAGCTTAGCGATGGCACGGTGTTGACGTTTAGCGATGAAGAATTTGTGTCGCTGCGTTTTGACGATTATCGCGAGCCTGTAGTGGGGGGCGTGGCTGAGGCCATAGAGACGTCATCACCGATGACGTTGTCAGGCGATGTGCTGACATCGCGCAGTGAGAATATTATTGTGTATAATACATCAGGCGCGCCGGTGGCTGCCACCGGGGGCACTGCGCTTAGCGTGGCATCGCTGCCCGTGGGCGTGTATTATGCGGTGAGCAATGGTCAAACCCTTAAATTTGTCAAGCAATGAAAATCAAGACTATAATGCAAGTGTGCGGCGTGGCGTTTGTAGCCACGGGCTTGACAGTGGAGGCCGTTGACGATAGTATGCTGTGGCTTGCAACCACCGGCGGCGACCGTCTGGGATTGCTTGCCTCTGAGATTGACAGTATCCGCAATGACGGCCTTGAGTCAATCACGGTGGTGACAAAGTCAAAGACAGAGACCACACTGAGCCGTGGCATTTTGGCTGACATGACATTTGCCGAGCCGATGGCAGAGCGCGTGGTGGAAATTGCCTATCAGGGCGATGGTGCCACAGTGACCAATCCCTATGCCTTTGCCGGCGTAGAAATATCCAAGACCGGTGGCGATGTGGTGGTGACATCTGTCATCGCCGAGCCGGTGAAATACAGGCTGAGCGGCAGCGCCACAGCCGGGTCATTTAAGATATATTCCGATGCCGACTATACGTTGGAACTCAATGACGTGACCCTCGTCAACGATGACGGCGCCGCTATCAATATGCAATCAAAGGCTACTGCCACAATACGTGTCAGCGGCGATGTGCAGCTCGATGATGCCGCTACATATAACACCCCCTCGGGCGAGAAGGAGAAGGGCGCCGTATATTGCCGCGGCAATATGACTTTCACCGGCAGCGGTTCTTTGACAGTCACTGCCAATAAGAAGAGCGCACTCGTAGCCGAGGGCGATGTCACTCTCGCCGGCCCGGCAGTGAGCGTGGTTGTCACCGCCGACGCCGGCAAGGGCATCAGCGCCGCCGGCAATGTTACCATCAGCAGCGGCAGTTTCACCGCCACATGCTCCGGCAATGTCGAGGTCGCTGATGGCGACACCTCATACTGCACGGCCATCAAGGCTGATGGCGACTTTATGATGGATGGCGGCCGACTGTCAGTGAGCCACAGCGGCATCGCCGGCAAAGGCGTGTCAGCCGATGGAAATATCACGTTTAAGTCTCCGGCGGTGGTCAATATCAGTGTCAGCGGCAACGGCGGCACATACACCAACGCCGACGGCGTGGCTGATGCTTATAGCTCTACGTGCATCACCGGCGATGTGGATATCACCCTGGCCGGCGGTTCCTTCACGCTAAGCTCGAGCGGCACAGCCGGCAAGTGTGTCAAGGCCGATGGCGCTATTTACATAGGCGAGAGCGCCGATGCCGGGCCTGAGATTACGGCAAAGACCACGGGCGCTCGCATCCTCGTGTCGGGCAGTACATCGCAAGGCGGAGGCCGTCCTGGCGCCGGAGGCCCCGGCAGCGCATCTGCCGACTACTCAAACCCGAAGGTGATAGCCGCCGAATCGGCGCTAACCGTCAATGGCGGTACTCTGCATCTGTCATCAACACAAGATGGCGGCGAGGGCCTGGAGAGTAAGACCACACTCACCATCAATGGCGGCGATATCGACATACACACCGTTGATGACTGCATCAATGCCGCCTCGCATATACAAATCAACGGCGGCCGCACCGCCTGCATCGCCACGGGCAACGACGCTGTCGATTCTAACGGCACCATCACCATCGCCGACGGTACGCTCGTGGCCTGCGGCTCCACAAGCCCCGAGGGCGGCATCGACTGCGACCAAAATAAGTTTGCCATCACCGGCGGCCTCGTGATAGGCCTCGGCGGCTCTAACTCTTCGCCCACATCCTCGGCGTGCACCCAGCATGTGGTGAGCCTGTCAGCCTCAAGCCTGACATCATCGTCGGTGCTGACACTGACTGACAGCGATGGCAATCCGCTGCTGTCATTTGCCTGCCCTGCCTCTTACGGCACGCGGGCGGCGATGTTGCTATCTTCGCCTGACTTTGTGAGTGGCGCTTCATTCCGCATCTACAAGAGCGGCACTATCACTGGTGGCGACACCTTTGCCGATATCCTCACCACCGGGTCGTCGGAGTATGTGCCCGGCACGCAAATGTCTTCATTCACCATAAGCACTGCCATGACGCAGTCAGTCAAATGAACCGAATAGTATGCAAATTCCAACAATCAACCCCTCCGGCCGGCGGCATCGCTTCATAGCGATGTCGCTGCCGGTGCTTATGCTGATGGCCGCCGCTATCGGCGCGAGTGCGCAGCAAGCCCTTGGATATAAGGCTGATGTAGAGTCGCCGCGCGTGCACACTGACAGCAGTGTGACCTTCGCGCTATCTATGCCCGGCGCCGCGTCGGTGGTCGTGGAGGGCGACTTTGCCGGCGCGCCGCTGACCATGCTTAAGGCTGGCAGCGTGTGGGTGGCCACAACAACTCCCCTTGCCCCCGAGCTATATTGCTACAAATATGTGATAGATGGTGGCGCTCGCATCGTGGACCCCTCCACGCCTTATGTGATGCGCGACATAGCCTCGCTCCAGAGCTATTTCATGATAGGTGGCGGGCCTGACGGCCTTTATGCCGTCAACGATGTGGCGCATGGGGCGGTGGCCTGTCAGTGGTATCACTCTGCCTCGGCAGGCAAGTCGCGCCGTGTCACTATATATACGCCGGCCGGATATGACGCTGCCGCCAATGCCGAGCGGCGCTACCCAGTGCTGTATCTGCTGCACGGCATGGGCGGCGATGAGATGGCATGGCCTGAGCTTGGGCGCGCCACACAGATACTCGACAATCTGATAGCGCGCGGCGAGGCCGAGCCTATGATAGTGGTGATGCCTAATGGCAATGCACGCGAGACGGCAGCGCCGGGCAGCACGCCCGAGGGCTTGTATCAGCCTGCCGGAGAGCGCTCTAAGGCCGACCGTGACAGCTTCGAGCTATCGTTTGGCGAGATAATGGAGTATGTGGAAAGCCATTACCGCACCTATACCGACAAGAGCCACCGCGCGATAGCCGGCCTGTCAATGGGTGGCGGGCAAGCATGGCGCATATCTATGCTTATGTCGCAGACGTTTGATTATGTGGGGCTATTCAGTGCCGCTGAGCGGTGGGACGGCACCGAGATTGACAAGTCATGGAGCTATGAATCCATCGGGCGCGAGCTGCAGGCCCAATTTGCCACCCCTCCGGCACTGTATTGGATAGCCATAGGCCGCGATGATTTCCTCTATAACGACAACGCGCGCTACCGCCGGCTGCTCGATAGCTGCGGATATAAATATGAGTATTACGAGTCAGATGGCGGCCATACATGGCGCAACTGGCGTCGCTATCTGACCCTAATGGCGAAAAGATTATTCAAATAACTGACAGAATAGATATGGTAAAACACATTGTAACGTTTAAGCTCACCGGCAGCGCCGATGAGCGCAGAGAAGTGGCACAGCGCTTCAAGTCAGCATTGATGGCATTGCCTCAGACCATCGAGGTGCTTAAATCCATAGAGGTGGGAATAAATGAAAATCCGGCCGAGAGCTGGGACGTGGTGCTCACTGCCATAGTGCCAACCATGGCCGATGTGGCTACCTATGCATGCCATCCCGCTCACGTAGCTGCCGCCGGCTTGCTCGCCGGACATAAGGCTGACCGCGCTTGTGTCGATTACGAGGTGGCTGACTGAGTAGCTGATAATCACCATATTGGGCTAAATCCCGATGACTCTGTGAGCATATCGTTGACGCAGCCGCCGAGTGTGTCGTGAGCCGTTGTGTCCAGCTTGAGGATAGGACTGTCAGACGTCAATGGCAGGCCGTTGAGGTCAATATAAAAATCGCTGAGGCTGTCGGCAAAGCGCATATAGTAGCGCGATGTAGAGGCATCGGCGATGCTGCGCCACTGCGTTGACGACAGATGCGGCTTGCCCTCCACGGTGTAGCCCCACGGCACTGACAGCGTGCCCATTATGGCAGATAGCGATGCCAGCGCGTCGCTGTGGCCTACGTTGTGGGGCACGTGCCCTATGAAGTATGAGCCTCGCACAAATCTGTCGGCGCTGCGCACTGTCCCCGGCAGCATATTCTCTCCGCCTACATCGCCCCAGTAGGCGTCAATAGCCTGCATATCACTATATATAGGATTGTTGGTGAGCACGGTGTGCTGCTTGCCGCGCCGGGTGGTAAGCCGTCCGCCCACATATTCCATGATGAGGGTGTCGCCGCCGGCATCGGTCAGCGCCCAGTGGAGTAGTGTGGTGGTGCCTCCGTCAAAGTCGCTGCCGGCAATGGCAAAATCATTATCGTCAAGCCAGGCCTCTACCTCCGCTACCGTGGCAAAGTTGTCAAGAAAGTAGCTCACGATCATCGACAGCGACATCACCGGAGTGTCAGCACCGGCGGTGTCTGCCACTGTGCGATATTGAGTGACGTTGCAGAATAGGCCGTTCATCACCAGCCCCGCCTCGTTGAGCCCCTCGGTGACGCCGCCGTCATAGCTCACCGCCACCACGCTGCCGTAGCGCGCACGCCATTGCAGGCGCGGCCCTCGGGGCATACTCTCCTTCGATACCCCGCGTGGATACACATACAAGTTTGTGGGGATGGGTGTGCGCCAATCCAGGGTGCGCCCTACCATTACGATGCGTGCGGAGTCGGTAATCATCACCACCCTTGAGCACGCCATGCTCTTGTCGGCTGCTGCCAGCGTCAATGCTCCGGCCAGAGCTATTGCTATTAGTCGCATAGTGAAGATAAAGGTTATCGGGTAATTATAGTGTTGGTATTTATATAACGATGGCTGCACCATGATTGTTCGCTCACGCGAGCCTATGGGCCATCGCCTCGCCGCTTCTCGACTTTTCCCATCTTTTTTGTATATTCACTAAAAATAATTTGAATTTTGTGTAATTTTTTTGAGTAAACCGCGTCTAATATAAAAACTCGAAAGTAAAATCACATACTTTTTATATAAAATCAATGAATATACTGCAAGTAGAAAACGTCAGCAAGTCGTTCACCAACCATCGAGCGCTTGACAATGTGTCGCTGGCGGTGCCCCAAGGCAAGGTCTATGGCTTGCTGGGTCCCAATGGCGCCGGCAAGACCACATTGATACGCATCATCAATCATATCACCGCCCCCGACACCGGACGCGTGATTTTTGACGGACATCAGCTCACCGCCGAAGATGTGGTGCACATGGGATATCTGCCCGAGGAGCGTGGCCTATATAAGAAGATGAAAGTGGGCGAGCAGGCCCTCTTCTTTGCCCGGCTTAAAGGCTTGTCGCGCGCCGATGCCACGGTGCGCCTCAAAGAGTGGTTTGAGCGGCTTGAGATATCTTCGTGGTGGGACAAGAAAATCGAGGAGCTGTCAAAGGGTATGGCCCAGAAGGTACAGTTTATCATCACCGTGCTGCATAACCCGAGGCTGCTCATTTTTGACGAGCCATTCTCGGGATTTGACCCCATCAACGCCAATGTGCTCAAACGCGAAATACTGAAATTGCGCGATGCCGGAGCTACCGTCATATTCTCGACCCACAATATGGGCAGCGTGGAGGAGCTGTGCGACGAAATCACGCTCATCAACAAGAGCCACAATATACTGTCAGGCCCGGTGCACACGCTGCGTCAGCAATTCTCTGACAATAACTACGAATTTGTCATTGCCACTGACCCGGCGGCGCTGACTACAGCGCTCGAGCCTTTGGTCAAAGACGTGGTGAGCACCGTCACCGAGCGCGACGGTTCGGCCAAAGTGTCGGTGCATCTGCGCCATGCCGATGACCTGCGCGACGTTATCTCCGCCGCAAATGCAGCATCGCTGCTGCAATCATTCAGGCAAGTTTTGCCTTCAATGGACGATATCTTTATCCGCACCGTTGAGGCCTCTAATGCCGTCGCCGATGTGCCCCCGGTGTATATCCCGGATAATCAATCCTCTCACACTAACGCTAACTGACAGATATGAACTCACCATTATCCATCATCATAGGACGCGAATATTTCTCGCGCGTCAAACGTAAAAGCTTCATCATCTCCACCATCCTCATGCCGCTCTTTATGATAGCCATGATGGTGGTGCCCGTTGCTGTGGCGATGCTCTCCACGCCTGACTCTATGAATATTGC
>SAMEA3663036__coassemble_986_pt1 | contig 11626 bp, 9 predicted proteins | sample SAMEA3663036__metabat2_low_PE_026 | metagenome-assembled genome bin SAMEA3663036 (sample SAMEA3663036) | pig gut metagenome | biome: pig gut; feature: pig-associated habitat; material: faeces | place: France | collected 2012 | reverse complement strand
GTTATCATATAGTAGCCGGCGCTATCGCCGCCATCACATTAACAGCGGCCGCTACCTCCAATGACAACATCATCGAAGAAGTAGCCTGGGTCATCGGCGATGAGCCTATCTACAAATCCGAAATCGAGCAGGCTTATCAAGATGCACAGCAAGACCGCATTCCCATCAAGGGCGATCCTTATTGCTACCTCCCCGAGCAGATAGCAATAGAGCGTCTATTCCTACACCAAGCCGACCTCGACACCGTAGAGGTGTCTGAGTCTATGGTGCAGCAGCAAGTAGATGCGCAGATGAACTATCTCATCACAAACCTCGGCTCGCGCGAGAAGGTGGAGCAATACTTCCGCAAGCCATTCCCCGAAATCAGAGAGTACTACGCCTCCAATATGCGCAACCGCTACCGAGTAGGTCAAGTCAAGCAATCGCTGACCAAGAACCTCAAAGTCACCCCCGGCGATGTGCGCCGTTACTACGAGGCCCTGCCCGCCGACAGCATACCATACGTGCCGCTGCAAGTAGAGGCCCAAATCATCACTCTCAACCCCGCAATACCGCGCCAAGAGATTGAAGACGTCAAGGCCCGCCTGCGCGACTATGCCGACCGCGTCAACCGCGGCGAGAGCGACTTCTCAACCCTCGCCATCCTTTACTCCGAAGCCCCGGAGGCCGTGCGTGGCGGCGAGATAGGCTTCATGGGGCGTGGTCAGTTAGTGCCCGAATATGCCGCCGTGGCCTTTAACCTCAACGACACCAAGAAGGTATCAAAAATCGTGGAGACCGAATACGGCTTCCACATCATACAGCTCATTGAGAAACGCGGCGACCGCATCAACACCCGCCACATCTTGCTGCGCCCGAAAGTGGCCGAGAAAGACCTCATCGACGCTATCGCGCGACTCGACTCGGTGCGCTCTGACATCATTGCCGGCAAGAAAGGCATGACCTTTGAAGACGCAGCCCGATATATCTCGCAAGACAAAGATACCCGATACTCCAACGGCGTGATGGTCAACAGCGCCACCGGCACCACTCAATTTGAGATGTCGCAGCTGCCGCAAGAAGTAGCCAAAGCGGTGGCCAAGCTCCAGCCGGGCGAGATTTCAGAGCCTTTCATCATGCGCGACCCAAAAAGAGACCGTGAGATAGTGGCCATCGTCAAGCTCACCCGACGCATCGAGGCCCACAAAGCCAACCTCGCCGATGACTATCAGAAAATAAAAAATATGTATGAATCCTATCAGCAGCAAAAAATCGTGGACGAGTGGCTGCTGAAGAAGATTGACGAGACATACGTGCGCATCGAAGACGGCTGGCGAGGCTGCGACTTTGAGTACAAAGGCTGGATTAAGGCCAAGGAGGCCGGCCCCGCCGCTAAAGAGGCTGACAAGGCGGAAACACCAACCGGCAGCCACGATGACATTTACGAGCAGGACTAATACACCGCGATGCGACGTGCCGGTTTTGGTTTACTGATATTGGTGGTGGCGCCATTGCTGTTGATGTCGGCAATAGCGGCAGCCGGACCTGCGCGCAAACACACGCCGCTAAAGCCTCAGATACCTACGGCTAATCGCAATGTGGGCAAGCGCGTGTTTCTCGAGCACGCCGATGTGCTCCACAAAGTCACCGCCGACTCATTTATGGTGCTCGAGGGCAATGTCCATTTCACCAAAGGCGCCATGAACATGTACTGCGACAGCGCACACTATTACCCCGATACCGAGTCGCTCGATGCCTTCGGAAATGTCAAAATGGAGCAGGGCGACACACTCTTTGTCTATGCCGATGAGCTGAACTACAGCGGGCCGCAGGAGATAGCTTACCTATATGCCAACTTCGGCAAGAAAGTCAAGCTCATCAACCGCGATGTCAAGCTCGAGACCGATGTCTTCACCTACGACCTCGCCACCGACCTCGGATATTACAACACCGGAGGAGTGCTCTACGACAAGAAAAACCGCCTCACTTCTATCGAAGGCGAATATGTGCCATCGACCAAAGAAGCCAACTTCTACAGCCACGTGCACCTCAACTCGCGCGACGAAAAAGACACGCTCGACATCTACACCGACACGCTATACTACAACACCGACTCTCACATCGCCGAGCTATACTCGCCCAGCGAGGTCATCAATGAGCGTGGTGTTATATACACCCGCGAAGGTGTATATAACACTGACACCCACCTGACCAACTTATATGACCGCTCGCTCGTGGTCATGAAAGATGGCCAGACACTCCAAGCCGACACAATCTTCTATGACCGCAACGCCGGCTATGGCGAGGCATTCGGCAATATGATACTCACCGACTCGGTGCACAGCGCCATCATCACCGGCGAATACGGCTTCTATGACGAGAAGCGCGACAGCTCGTTTGTCACCGGACGCGCCCGCCTGATGGAGTTTTCTAAAGGCGACACCATCTATGCCCACGGCCGATACATAGAGTCGTTTCTGCGCATTGACAGCGTGGAGGTAGCCGCTGACACCGTGGCGGGAACCGAGGCTTATACGCGCGTCGATTCCACTCATATCGCCGTGATGTATCCGCGCGTGCGCTTCTTCCGCAGCGATGCCCAAGGCATATGCGACTCGCTGCGCTTCACCGAGCGCGACTCGCTGATACATATGTATATCAACCCCGTGATATGGAGCAACGAGCAGCAGATTTTCGGCAACGTGATTGTGCTCCACGTCAACGACTCCACAATTGACCGCGCCGTGCTACCTGACTTCGGCTTCGCCGCTAAGCATATTGAGGATATACACTACAACCAGCTCAGCGGCAAATCAATGACTGCTTACCTCGACAACGGCGAGCTGCGACACCTCGACATCGACGGCAATGTGGAGATTATAATGTATCCCGAAGAAAACGACTCCACCATCAACAAGGTGGTCAACACACAGAGCAGCTTCCTCGCCGCCGATTTCAAAGACAACAGCACCGAGCGCATAAAAATGTGGCCCGAGACCACCGGCACCGTCACACCGCTCTTTATGGCCAAGAAGAGCCTGTTCAGGCTCTCAAAGTTTCAATGGTTTGAGGATATGCGCCCCGCTGACAAAGATGACATCTTCGTGATACCTCAGGCCATGGAAGACCTTATGGTATCGTCTGGGCGCGTGCCCACGCCCAAGCCGCAACCCCTCGCAGCCCTTAATGACTCAGCGATGACCGACAGCACCAATGTCAGCGCCGCTGACTCCATAGCCCCGCCGGCCTCCGAGCCCTCCGAGACACGCACGCCCGAGCAGGAGCAAGGCGAAGAGGCTCCCGCGCCTGACGATGACACCCCCATGCCGCTTGGCCACGATGCCATCAAGCCCGCCGACGCTCAAACAGAATCTATCGACCCCAACATCACGGCAAGCCCTGAGAACTGACATCAAAATGATACGCGATGGCGTCGCCATGACCTTTGCTCAGCAGGTGGCGCTAACTGTCAAGCTGGCATTGCCCGCCATCTTGACCCAGCTGTCAAATATCATCATGATGTATATCGATGCATCAATGGTGGGGCAGCTCGGCGCCGCGCCATCAGCGTCAGTGGGGCTGATGAACAGTTCGCTATGGCTCTTTACCGGCATCTGCTCGGCGGTAACCACAGGCTTCAGCGTGCAGGTGGCACACCGGCTGGGAGCTAAAGACGCCGCCGGGGCGCGCAATGTGCTGCGCCAGGGCATCACCGCATGCCTAATCTTCAGCCTCTTCATCACAGCCGCCGGACTCATCATAGCAAAGCCGCTGCCCCACTGGTTGGGCGCCGACACCGCCATCTGTAGCGACGCCTCAATCTATTTTGCCATCTTCATCGCCGCGCTGCCGCTGGTGACGGTCAACTATCTGGCGGCCGGCATGCTGCGCTGCGCCGGCGAGATGAAGATACCAAGCATCCTCAACGTGCTGATGTGTCTGCTCGACATTGTCTTTAACTTCTTCCTTATATTCCCTACGCATCACATCAGCCTGCCCGGAGGCTTTGACATCACACTGCCGGGAGCTGACCTCGGCGTCACCGGTGCCGCCATAGGCACCGCCGCCGCCAACGCCCTCGTGGCAGCCGCCATGGCCTATTATCTATTGTATAGGCACCCCGAGCTACGGCTGCACGGACGGCAGCACGGCTCATTCCGCCCCACACGCGACGTGCTGCGCCGCGCCGTCAAAATCTCCGTGCCCATGACACTGGAGCATGCCATCTTTTGCGGCGCGCAGATTATGGTCACCATCATCGTGGCGCCGCTGGGCGTGATAGCCATCGCCGCCAACGCCTTTGCCGTCACCGCCGAGAGCCTCTGCTATATGCCGGGATTTGGCATCGGCGATGCCGCAACCACCCTCACCGGGCAGAGTTTCGGCGCAGCGCGCCAAGATTTGGTCAAGCGCTTTTGCTATATCTCCGTGGGGCTGGGCGTGACGGTAATGACCGTTATGGGCATAGCGCTATGGCTCTGCGCGCCTATGATGATGTCGATGATGACAGGTGTGGAGCCTATCATTGCCCTCGGCACCGAGGTGCTGCGCATCGAAGCCTTCGTAGAGCCTATGTATGCCGCCTCGATAGTGGCATACGGCGCCTTTGTAGGCGTGGGCGACACCCTCGTGCCGGCTATCATGAACTTCGGCAGCATCTGGTGTGTGCGCATACCCGTAGCTGCTATCTTAGCGCCGAGAGTGGGGCTGCGCGGCGTGTGGATAGCGATGGCCATCGAGCTTACATTAAGAGGCGCCATATTCCTGTGGCGTATGTTCTCCGGACGTTGGCTATTGAAGAAATGAAATAAAAGCGCTATCTTTGCACATACCAATGACACTGCCACAATGAAGACACCGCAAGAAACGACCGAAGCCGCCGCTATCGCCGCCGAGAAAAAGTTAGCATTACAGCACCAAAGCCCTAAGCGGCAAATAGCTGCCGCCATCGCCGCCGGAGCATACATAGCCCTGGGCGGGCTGCTCTCCACGGTGATAGGCTACGGCTTCACTGAAGCATCGGCGGGCAACCCGGCGCTGCAGAAGGTGCTGAGCGGCCTCACCTTCCCCATAGGCCTGGTGCTCGTGGTAGTGCTCGGCGCCGAGCTCTTCACCGGCAACAATGCCGTGCTGATAGCCGGCGCGTGGCGCCGCAAAGCCGGCCTGCGCGATATCAGCGCCAATTGGAGCATAGTATGGCTCGGCAACTTCGGAGGAGCGCTCATCGCGGCGTGGCTCTTGGCTCACACCGCCGGCATCACAGCTGCCGAGCCATATCACTCAGCCATAATCTCGATAGCACAAGCCAAATGCTCCACGCCGTGGGGCGTAATCCTCGTCAGAGCCATCGGAGCCAACTGGTGTGTATGCCTGGCCGTGTGGCTCGCCATGTCAAGCGACCGACTCACCGGCAAGGTCCTGGGCTGCTTTCTGCCCGTTGCAGCGTTTGTGATGCTGGGCTATGAGCACTGCGTGGCCAATATGTTCTTCATACCCTGCGGCATGATGGAAGGCGCCGCGGTCAGCGTCTCCGACATGCTATGGCGCAACCTGGTGCCCGCCACGATAGGCAACATCATCGGCGGCGCTGTCTTTGTGGGTATGCTTCAGAGCTATCTCCACCTGCGCCGCGACAGATAATGCCTCGGCAGAGGCCGTCAGCACCCTACCACATTCCGTGGCCGACCGGCCACATAGGCCGCCACGTTGGCGATGCACACATCGATGAGGCGGCGGCGCGCCTGCGTCGATTGCCATGCCACATGCGGCGTCACAAAGCAGTTGGGCAAGCCTATCAGCGGGCAGTCAGCAGCCGGAGGCTCAGTGGCGAGCACATCTAATCCGGCGGCGGCGATGCGATTGTCGCGCAAGGCGGCGGCGAGGTCAGCCTCATTGACCAAGCCTCCACGTGCGGTATTGATAAGTATGGCCGTGGGCTTCATCAGTGCCAAGGTGCGGGCATTGATTATCCCCGTGTTAGCGGCCGTCAGTGGCGCGTTGAGCGACACCACATCGGCGCCGGCAAACATCTCGTCAAGGCTCACCTTTGTCACGTATGGCGGCAACTCGGCTTCAGTCTTGGAAGTGGGGCTTATCACCTTCATGCCCAGCGCATGAGCTATCATAGCCACACGGCTGCCTATGTTTCCCAAGCCATACACGCCCATCACCTGCCCGTCAAGCTCAGACAGCGCCGTGAGGCGATAGCTGAAGTCGGCACACGATGACCACTCGCCGGTCGCCACGCTCGCCGAATAGGTCTCAACCCTGTTGGTTATGGCGAGCAGCAGCGCAAACACCGTCTGCGCCACTGACATAGTGCTGTAAGCCGGCACATTGCACACCGTGATGCCCCGGCGGCGCGCCTCCGCCACATCGATATTATTGTATCCGGTAGCTATCTCGCCCATGTATCGCAAGTCGGGGTTGACAGCGCAGACAGCGCTTATCACCTCTGCCGTCAGCGCCACCTTATTGGTAAGCACCGCCCATGCCCGAGAGCAGCGCTCCACAATCTGCTCCGGCGATGTGCGCTCATACACCACAAGTTCGCCATATCGGCTCAGCCCATCCCACGACAAATCGCCCGAGTTGGCCACATACCCGTCAAGTATTACTATCTGATTATTCATATTCAAGAGTGCTTTTATTAACCGGGGCAAAGTTACCACTTTTAGAGCCAAAAAATGTGATAAATGTCAGCAATCTAATTACATTTGCATTTGTTAACAATTGGGGGGGGTGATACCGTTTATTATGCTTACCTTTGCGTGTAAATCCAATCAAACACTACAAAATAACTAAAGACATGAAACAAATCAAGTACTTAGCATTCCTGATGCTCGCCCTGACATTCGCGCTGGGCTTTACTGCTTGCGGCGATGATGACGATGACGACACTCCTTCAGACTCACAATCAATCGTAGGCAAATGGAAATGTACCCACGATGCCTATGGCGACCTGTTTGACGGTCCCTATTACATCATATTCAAAAGCGATGGCACCGGATATGACTATTTTGATGGAGGTGAAGATGGAGGCCGGATATGGCGATTTGAATACGTAGCGACCTCGACAGTGCTGACGTTATATTATGAAGACGACAGCACTCCCGATGTCCTGACCTACAGCATGACTTCAAACGGCAAGAAGCTCACCATCATCGGCATGGACGACGATGATATGTCAGTGCTCGAATTCACGCGCCAATAATCATCAGCTCCCCACCCTACACTATAAGGCTGCGCCGCTATCACACGCCGGCGCAGCCTTTCTTTTCCACCGCCAAAGTCGGCGTCACAGGCTCAGTCGCAATGTGACACCGGCGGCAAACGGCTTGCCGCGCTGCACAAAAGCATTGCCCATCGACACAAAGTAGAAGGTATCGTAGCGCGTGGCGCTGATGTTGCGAGCCCACACCGTGGCGCTCCACCGCGACGTCTGCAACCTCACGTCAGCGCCGAGCAGCGCATAGAAGGGCTGGCTGAGCGTGTTGGCCTCGTCCCAATAGATATTGCCCACCCCGCGCACGTTGGCGCCGAAGCCGAGCGTCAGCGGCCGGCCTGACACCGACCCTACGGGCAGCGAATAGTCAGCCGACACAAAGAGCGTGTGAGCCGGGGCGTAGGGCACTCGATAGCCCGAAAAGTCGCGGCGCCCATTGTCATACTCCTTGAAGGTGGCGCACGTATAGCCATAGCTCAGCTCTGTGCGCAGACGGCTGTCGGCACTGCGGTAGCTCAATGTCAGCTCGGCGCCGCGGCTGTATGTGCGCCCCGCATTGGTCATCACGCGCCCCGTGGTGGTACCCTCGGGAAACACCGTGAGCTGCTGGTCGGTGCAGTCGATAAAAAATCCGGTAAGCTCGGCTGAGATGGCGCCGGCAGCGCCGAGACTACGGTCCTTCAGACGCAGCGACAGCTCATAGTTCCAACTCTTCTCGGGCTTGTAGCTTATCACTTTATCTACATCATAGGCCGCTGAAAGCCCCATAATGCCCATGATGCGCTGCTGCAGCACATCGCTGAACATCTGTGTGTTGTAGCCGCCGGCCTTAAAGCCTTTTGAGAATGACGCCACTGCCGTCACGTGCCAGCCGCGCTCGGCTGTCGCCTTGGGCGCATAAGACACCGCAACCTTGGGCAGCAGCTGATTGTATGTGCGGCCAAGGTTGCCGCTGTCGTCGATGACCACCGGCGTGTGAGCATACAACACGCGCTCGCCGCCCGCAGGGGCATGCCATGTGTCATATGCCGTGTCGCAATAGCTGCGATAGTCAAGCGCGGTGTGCTCTATATCCCATCGCAAGCCGCCCTGCAAGGTGAAGTCGCCCACCGTGTAGGTGCTCTCATGGTAGATTGCCACGCCGCAGTCCCGGCTGTCAAAGTCGCTGCCTAACACAAACGACCGCTCGCTCCACGTGATGGGATACTCGGGGTTGATAGCATTGCGATGCTCCTCGATAAGGCTGCTGATGCCGGTGTCGTAAAAGGTGACGGGCGCCGTCATATCTGTAGTGCGATACGAGGCAAAGACGCCGCCAAGCCACTTGTATGCGCCGCGCGACGCCTTGCAGAACACGTCCTGCGTCACCGCCCATTCGCGACGCTTCTGCGTCAGCGTGAAATAATCCTCCGGCGTGAAGTCCTGGTCAAGCGTCATATCATCGTCAAGATACTGCACCGAGGTGATAAGGTTGGCGGTTATTCTATTGCCCGAATACGCTATGGTGAGCCCGTCGGCAAAGGCGTTGCGCCGATAATAGCAAGTGTCATTGTATGACAGCTGATGCGTTGACACCGACTCGTAGGGGTATCCGCTCTGCCGCGACAGCGATAATGACGCCGTATTGGTCACCGACAGGCGCTCCACAGGCCGCCACGACAGCTTCCACCGCGCCGACCCTTGCCGCTCGGTGCCCACACGGGCGTTGTTGTAATCATTGCGCCAATAGCCGTCGGTCATCGTGAAGTACGCGCCAACGCTCGTGGCCACCGTCGATGACAGCCGCCCATACCACGACACGGCGGCCTTCACCGCATTGGAGCGCCCATACTCGGCCATCGCTCTTACGCCGCGATAGCGCCACGGCGAGATGGTGTACACATTTATCTGGCCGCCCATAGTATTGCGTCCCCCGAGCACTGACTGAGCACCACGCAGCACCTCTACCCTCTCTATGTCTGGTATGTCAAAGTCATAGTTGTCCTTATTCAGAAAGGTCACGCCATCTACCGTCAACCCCACCACCGGCTGGTCTATGCGAGTGCCAAGCCCGCGCACATAGATTGACGAGGTCATGCGTGTGCCATAATCCGGCATATATAAATTGGGCACCACAGCCGACACATCTTTCATTGCCACAGCGCCCAGGCGCTCCACCTGGCGACGGTTAATCTCTACTGATGACGCCAAAGTGGCGTCCGGCGACTGCTTGACGCCTAACACCTCTATCTCGCGCAGGCGGTGTGGCACATGCCCGGCGCTGTCGGTCGGCTCTGCTATGTCATCGGCGGATGCATACGGCGCCTCTGCCACAGCCGCCACCGCCACTAACAATATCTTTATCTTATTCATTTCGGGGGCAAAGTTAGTCAAAATATCAAAAATATCATTAAACACTGACGCAAACTCTTTACTATAACCAATATTATTGCTAAATTTGTAAGCAAATCAATCAGCGAGCTGCGCGCTCGCCAAGGCAATACATATCAAAAGTGGCAGAGATACCTACAGACAACATCGAGCTAATCGAGCGCCTACGCACGCCCGGCAAAGCACGCGAGGCCTTCGGCGAGGTAATACGCATATACTCCGAGCCGCTCTACCGCCAGATACGTCGCCTCGTGCAAAGCCACGAAGACACTAACGACCTGCTCCAAAACACATTCCTCAAAGCTTGGTCCTCGCTCGAAAACTTCCGCGGTGAGGCCCGCCTATCCACATGGCTGCACAAAATTGCCATCAACGAGGCGCTGTCTTTCCTCGCCAAGGAGCGCAAGCGACAAGGTCTCTCGCTCGACGACCAAGAAGCAGCCATCATCAACACCATAGCCGCCGATACCGACATCGATGGCGACACCCTCGCCCTGAAGCTGCGTCAGGCAATTGCCTCACTCCCCGAAAAGCAACGCATCGTTTTCAATATGAGATACTACGACGAGACAAAATACGAGGATATGTCGCAAATACTCGGCACATCGGTAGGCGCACTCAAAGCTTCATACCACCTCGCCGTAAAAAAAATTGAGCAATATTTTTCTTCTCACGATTAAACTTTACACCGTCATTTTAGTCTTATTGACAAAAGCATTTATTTTACGATGAAAAAAGATGCCTCATCTCCCATACTGAGCCGCATTAATCGGCGCGACGGCATGACGGTGCCCGAAGGTTACTTCGACACCTTCGCCGATGATATGCTCGCACGACTGCCGCAACGACCCGAGCTTGACCTCGACGCCTCTGCCGCTGCCGCGCTCACCACGCCGCGCACTCTCTGGCAGCGAATACGCCCTTACGCATATATGGCCGCGATGTTCGCCGGCGTGTGGTGCATGCTCAAGATGTTCTCTCTGATGTCAGACCAATCATCACTGACTCCAATTGACGACAACCCCATCATCGCCGAGGCTTTCAGCAACGACACTTTTGTCAACGACTACGTCATTAGCGACCTCGATGACCAAGACATTTACGATGAGTTGATGGCCAGCGGCATCGATGCCGAGACCCTATGCGACTCGCTCGCTTACATCGACTCCATCGAGAATACCTCGATGTCCGAAATATCGCCCAAACAATGACTCACACTGCCATTATGACTAAACGACTACTGATAATAGCTCTGCTGGCAGTTGCCACACAGGCTTTATGGGCCGCCTCGCGCTCCCAAGCCCTCTCTGACGACGACAAGCAACGTTGGCTATCAGAGGTGCGCTCTTACCGAAACGACTACCTCGCCAAAGAGCTCGCCCTCTCTAAAGACCAGCAAAAAGACTTCTTCCCTATATACGAAGAAATGGACGAGGCAATCACCGCCATCGGCGATGAGACGCGCGCCCTCGTGCGTAAAGTCCAAGCCGACGACAACGCCTCCGACACCGAGATAGAGAGCGCCGCTCGGGCCCTCTACGAGCTAAAGGCCAAAGAAGGCGAGATTGAGCTCAAATACTTCGACAAACTTAAATCTATACTGACCCCTAAACAACTGTTAAAGCTTAAAAACGCCGAACGAAAGTTCACCCAGCAACTCGTCAAACAACATCGCCGGATAGGAGACCGCAAAGCCGGCAAATAAGCATCAAAAGCATTTCATTTTCGAAACCAGGAGGCTGCGCCATCACAAGGCGCGGCCTCCGTTGCCTTATACCCCCTCCGCCTCTCCACCCCCTCCGCCTCTCCGCGCCCGCCGAGTGCTCTGAGTCTTCCACCGCGCCGCCGCCCACCGCTCCCACTCCCGCGCCTGACGAGTGCTCCGAGTGCTCTGAGTCCTCCCTTATCACTCCATAATTCCTTAAAATTCCTTAATTCTCTTAAATACTTCCCGCCCTTACCACCATCACAACACCCTCAGAGCCACCCTCCACGCCCCACAAATGTTAAAAATAGGACAAATCAATACCACACCCCCTCAAATGTCCTATT
>SAMEA3663036__coassemble_979_pt1 | contig 11635 bp, 11 predicted proteins | sample SAMEA3663036__metabat2_low_PE_026 | metagenome-assembled genome bin SAMEA3663036 (sample SAMEA3663036) | pig gut metagenome | biome: pig gut; feature: pig-associated habitat; material: faeces | place: France | collected 2012 | reverse complement strand
CGCGTACTCTTCCATCAGACAATTTTCGGTCCCATACACTCACGGCGCTTAGGTGTGTCGCTGGGCATCAACCTCTCGCCCAACGATGGCAAGGTGTGCACCTTTGATTGCCTGTACTGCGAAGCGGGCTACAATGCCCAAGGATCCGGCACCACCGGCATGCCGCGCCGCGCTGCCGTGGCGTCGCTCTTAGAGGCGCGACTGTCAGCGATGCGCGCCGCCGGCGAGCCATTAGATGTCATCACATTTTCAGGCAATGGCGAGCCCACCGTCAATCCTGACTTTGTCGGCATCATTGATGATGTGACGGCGTTGCGCGACAGGTATTATCCTCAGGTCAAAATCAGCGTGCTATGCAACTCCACGATGCTCGGCGACAACGCCGTGGCACAAGCGCTGCGCAGGGCCGATAATTGCATTCTGAAGCTCGACAGCGCCATCGATGGCACCATCGCCCTACTCGACCGCCCCGTACAGCCTAAATTCACGGCAGAGTGGGTAATAGCTCGGCTCGCCGAGTTTGGCGACAAAGCCATAATCCAGACTATGATTACTCGCGGCACTCACGACGGCATCGCGATTGACAACTCCACGCCCCGCGAGATAGAGGCGCTGATAGAGGCCTACCGCGTGATAAAGCCGCGCGAGGTGATGATCTACACCATTGACCGCCCCACACCGGAGCGCTCGCTGCAACGAGTGCCTAAAGAAGAACTTGACGACATAGCCCGGCGCATCACCGCCGCCACGGGCATCGCCGTGCAGGTCTCAGCGTAATACAGCGCCGGGCATTTACTCACGCAGACGCGAGTCAATGATGATGGTCACCGGCCCGTCATTGACCAGCGACACCTGCATATCGGCCCCAAAACGGCCACGCTCCACAGGCCGCCCCAAGGCCTTGCTCACCTCGGCGCAGTATGCCTCATACAGCGGCACAGCCAGGTCATGACCGGCGGCGCGAGTGTAGCCCGGGCGATTGCCCTTGCGCGTCGATGCGGTGAGCGTAAACTGGCTCACTGCAAGCACGTTACCGCCCACATCAGCCACCGAGCGGTTCATCACGCCGGCATCATCATCAAAGATGCGCAGCGCCACCGTCTTTGCGGCAAGCCACTTCACATCATCGATGGTGTCGCCGACCTCTACCCCTACGAGCACCATCACGCCATTGCCGATAGCGCCCACCGTGGCGCCGTCAATTGACACCGCAGCGCTACTCACTCTCTGTATTACTATTCTCATCTTGCTGATTATCAGTGTTTAACGCGTTATATACTATCATAGCTTTGGCCTTGCCCACCTCAGCCGACAGCTCATCGAGCGAAGCGAGGCGTATGCGCTTGACGCTCTTAAAGCGTCGCAGCAAGGCCTGAGCCGTGGCCGGCCCCACGCCCTTGATGTCATCTAAAGCGCTGGCTATTTGAGCTTTACTGCGTCGGTTGCGATGATGGGTGATGCCAAATCGGTGAGCCTCGTCGCGCAGCTGCTGTACGATGCGCAGCGACTCGGAATTCTTGTCGATATACAGCGGCACGCTGTCGCCGGGGAAATATATCTCCTCGAGGCGCTTGGCAATGCCCACCACGGCAATGACGCCTCGCAGCCCCATCTCGTCAAGGGCCTCCACGGCGGCGCTGAGCTGCCCTTTGCCGCCATCTACGACGATGAGCTGAGGCAGCTCTTCGCCCTCCTCCATAAGGCGCGTGTAGCGGCGCGTGAGCACCTCTTTCATCGAGGCAAAATCGTCAGGCCCCACCACCGTCTTGATGTTGAAATGGCGATAGTCCTTCTTTGAGGGCCGCGCGTTGCGAAAGACCACACACGATGCCACCGGATTAGTGCCTTGGATGTTGGAATTGTCAAAGCACTCAATATGCGTGGGCAGCTGCGACAACCTGAAGTCAGCCTGCATGCGCTCGAGGGTGTGCTGTGTGCGCTGCTCGGGGTCTGTGTGCTCAAGGTGCTTTAGGTCGTCAATGCGACACTGACGCGCATTGCTTGCCGACACCTCGAGGAGCTTGGCTCTATCACCCCTTTGCGGCACGATGAATGTCACGCCCTCCATATCCACCTCCGGCATCTCGGGCACCACCACATCGCCATAGTGCACTCCCAGTGTCGTTGCCACCTCGGTGAGAGCGTAAGACAGCAACCTGGGCAGCGGCTCGTCGAGCCTGCGCTTATAGCGCAGCGTGAGGCTACGCACTACCACCCCGCCGCGCACGTGCATATAGTTGATATACACATCAGAGACATCATCATAGGCGCCGAAGACATCAGTGTCGCCCACCGTCTGGCTGACGATGACGCTCTTGGAGCAGTATTTCTCGAGCAGCTTATAGCGCATCTTCAGCTCCTGAGCCTCCTCAAAGCGCAGCTCGGCGGCGAGGCGCACCATCTCGTCGCGCAGATACTGCATCAGCTCAGACACCTCGCCACGCAAAATCTGGCGCACGCGCGCTATGCAGTCGGCATACTCCTGCGGCGCAATCTCGCCGATGCAGCAGCCGCGACAGCGCTTGATGTGGTATTGCAGACACAAGCGACCGCGTTTGCGGCTGATGTATTCGGCAGTGATGGGCGTGCGGCAGGTGCGTATAGGATACAGCTCGCGTATCAATTCGACCACGGTGCGCGCCATTGTGGCATTAGTGTAAGGCCCGAAATACTTGGAGCCGTCGCGCATGTGCTGCCGTGTAACAAAAACGCGAGGATACAGCTCGTTGGTGACTACAACCCATGGGTATGACTTGTCGTCTTTGAGCAGCACGTTGTACTTCGGACGATGCTCCTTAATGAGAGAGTTTTCAAGATTGAGCGCATCTTGCTCGGTAGGCACCACGATATACGACATATCGGCGATGTTGCGCACAAGGCGATTGGTGCGCAAGCTCTCGTGCACGCGGTTGAAGTATGACGACACACGCCGCTTGAGGTTTTTGGCTTTGCCCACATATATCACCACGCCCTCGGCGTCGTAGTAAGTATATACGCCGGGCGATGATGGAAGGATTGCCACCTTCTCTCTCAACAGGGGGTTATTCTCAAGCATAGCGCAAACAAAACGGGCCGGAGTACATGGCCGGCCCGGATATAAAAGCTGAGACTAATATACTATCAGGCTGCTCACATCTACGTCAGCCGGCAAAGCCTTGCGGCCACCGAGAGCTGACAGCTCGATGATAAAGTTGATGTAAATCTGCTTAGGGTTGAGGCTCTTGACGAGGCGATAAGCCGCCGCCATGGTGCCGCCGGTAGCGAGGACATCATCGTGGATTACCACGATATCATCGGGGGTGATGGCATCGCGGTGTATCTCTATCACGTCCTTGCCATACTCCTTGTCATACTCCTCGCGGATAGTGTCGGCGGGGAGCTTGCCGGGCTTACGGCAGGGCACAAAGCCGGCGCCCAACTCAAAGGCGAGGATAGAGCCGCCAATAAAACCGCGCGACTCGATGCCCACCACCTTGGTGACACCTTTGTCACGATAAAGCTGAGACAGATCCCATCCGATGATATGCAGCGCACGCGGATCTTTGAACACCGTGGTCAGGTCTTTGAAGACGATACCCTTGGTAGGGAAGTCATAGACGTCACGGATTTTTGACTTGATGTATTCCATTGTTTGTATGAGTTAATTGTTTGATTTTATTGTTGTTGAGTATGTGATTGTTTCACGTGAAACAAAATCACCTATTCATGAGAATAAGGAGTATGTTGACATCGCTGGGCGAGATGCCGGGTATGCGCGAGGCTTGGCCTATGGTGAGCGGGCGTATGCGGCAGAGCTTCTGGCGCGCCTCGGTAGAGAGCGATTTTATCTCGGCGAAGTCAAAGCCGCGAGGTATCTTTACATCTTCTAGGCGGCGCAGTTTATCGGCAATCAGGCGCTCGCGCTCTATGTAACCACGGTACTTCATCAGTATCTCCGCGGCCTCGATAATCTCGGAGCACAAATCATCGGGCAAGCCGGAGATGAGGTCAGCGAGCTCCGGGACACACTCTGCCAAGCGCGCAAGCTCCACACCCGGGCGGGTGATAACATCAGCCAATTTGCAGCCCTGCTTCATCGGGCTTGAATTGATGCTGACGAGGTAGTCATTGAGCGCCGCCGGTGTCACCGACGTGGCGGCACAAAAATCAATGATGGCATCGCGGCCGGAGCGTTTGGCCTCCAGCACGGCATAGCGCTGCGCATCGGCGAGGCCCAAGCGATAGGCTTTGGGAGTGAGGCGCATGTCGGCATCGTCTTGGCGCAATAGTATGCGATACTCGGCGCGCGAGGTGAACATACGATAAGGCTCATCGACACCTTTGGTGACAAGGTCATCAATAAGCACACCTATGTATGCCTCGTCGCGAGCAAGGACCAGCGGCTCTCGGCCCTGCACCTGCAACGCCGCATTGGCGCCGGCCACCAAGCCCTGTCCGGCTGCCTCTTCATAGCCTGTGGTGCCATTGATTTGTCCGGCGAAAAAGAGACCGCTCACGAGCTTGGTCTCAAGCGTGTGGTGGAGCTGTGTGGGGTCAAAGAAGTCATACTCGATGGCATAACCCGGCCGATATATCTGCACATCAGAGAGCGCCGGTATGGTCTGCAGCGCCTCTATCTGGATATCCATGGGCAATGACGAGGAGAAGCCGTTGAGGTAATACTCCTGCGTGGTCTCGCCCTCCGGCTCGAGAAAGAGCTGATGCTCGGTCTTATCGGCAAATGTCACTATCTTGGTCTCGATTGAGGGGCAGTAACGCGGCCCTATGCTTTGTATCTGGCCATTGTATAGCGGCGAGTCAGGTAATCCGCGCCGCAGCACCTCGTGGGTCTTTTCTGACGTATATACTGTGAAGCAGGGACGCTGGCGCAGCTCGCGATGCACCTGTGGCAGATAGGAGAATTTATGTGTGTCGTGCTCGTCGGGCTGCTCGGTGGCGAGATGCCACTTGACCGAACGGCCATCAATGCGCACCGGGGTGCCGGTCTTCATACGGTCAGCCTTAAAGCCCAAGGCCACGAGCTGTTCGGTGATGCCATGCGATGCAGGCTCGGAAAAGCGTCCACCCTCAAACATCACCCTCCCGATATGCATCAGGCCGTTGAGGAAGGTGCCATTGGTGAGCACTACTGCACGCGCGGCGAAGGAGGCGCCCTCCACGGTGGTTACGCCCTTTACCTTGCCTTCGTCAATAATAAGGCTATTGACAGCACCTTGCCATAGCGACAGGTGTGGCATATTCTCGAGTGTCTCGCGCCACAAAGCCGAGAATTTATTACGGTCGCTCTGCGAGCGAGGGCTCCACATTGCAGGGCCCTTAGAGCGATTGAGCATCCTGAATTGTATGGCCGTGCGGTCAGTGATAATGCCCATATATCCGCCCATAGCATCTATCTCGCGCACAATCTGTCCTTTGGCAATACCACCGATTGCAGGGTTGCACGACATCTGGGCTATCTTATTCATATCCAATGTGATAAGCAGCGTCTCCGCGCCCAGTCGAGCCGCGGCGGCAGCTGCCTCGCAGCCGGCATGGCCGGCGCCCACTACTATCACATCAAAGTCAAATCGCATCGCTAAGAGAGGTATGTAGATTATTGATTATCAGCAAAATACATCTTCAGGGCGTCATTCTCATGCGCCTCCATAATCTCGCGCTCTCCCGGGCCCTTGTCATTGATGCCGCAAAGGTGCAGCATACCGTGGGCTATGACTCGCAGCAACTCAGTGGAGTAATCCTCACCGAGCGACTCAGCATTCGTAGCCACCGTGTCAAGCGAGATGAAAATGTCGCCGGAGACCATGCGGCCACGCGAGTAGTCAAACGTGATGATATCAGTGTAATAGTCGTGCTGGAGAAATTGCCTGTTGACACTGATTATCTTGTCGTCATTGCAAAAGATATAGGTCATCGGCCCCACGATTTTGTCATGGGCGGCGGCTACTTGTTCAAGCCAAGCCTCGATGATGGGGAAGCGCAACGACGGAGTATCCACTCCATCGGCTATCCATTGAAATGATTTTATCATCAGCAGTCAATTAGGTTACAAAGTTAAAGATTTTATTCTTAATCGCAATAAAAAACAGCGCGTCATCGCAGATTGCGCCGAAAGGCATACACGCAAAATGCTGCTTTAGCGCTTAATATCAGGGAGATAAGCAAAAATCAAGCCTCTGAGAATTAAAAATTCAGAGCCGTCGCCTCCCGTCGGCTGAAAAAATCGTGCTCTCAGCGCCACATTCTCCCCACCCTACCCCACAAAAATTTTTTGACATCCGCGAAAAATAAAATCCGACACAATATGGGTAGTTTGCTGCAAAAAGCGTAATTTTGCAAAAGAAAACATAGCCGGCATCCATGGACAAGATTTCAGCCACCATCATCACTCACAACGAAGAGTCAAACATCGAGCGATGCCTCAACTCACTGCAAGGTATAGCCGATGAAATCATTGTGGTCGATTCGTTCTCTGACGACCGCACTCTGGAGATATGCCGCCGCTACAACTGCAAGATCACCTGCCGCGCATTCACCGGCTTTGGCTCGCAACGCCAATACGCCACCGGCCTCACCACCAACAAGTATGTGCTCTCAATCGACGCCGATGAGGTGCTCACCGAAGAGCTGCGAGCGAGCCTGCTGCAAGTGAAGCGCGACGGCTTCACTCACCGCGTATATGCCGCTCGGGTGTGCAGCTACTTCTGTGGCCGCGAGATGCACCACTCGGGCTGGGCCCCGGCAGCCGAGATACGCCTCTTCAACAAACGCTATGCCAACTGGAACCTGCGCGATGTGGCCGAGAAGGTGATGTTTCCCGACAGCCTGATGCCGGCGCTCCTCGGCGGCGAGATACACCACTACCGCTGCGCCTCGCTCGACGAGTTTGCCGCCAAAGAGCAGCGCCATGCGCGCATGCTCAGCCGCGTCATTGCCTCGCACAAGCACAAAGTCAAAGTCTTCGCGCCCACACTGCGCGGCTGCAAGGAATATCTGAAATGCCTCGTAGCCCAGAAGGCGCTGCTCGACGGCCCCGCCGGACGGCACATAGCAGCGCAGCGGTTTGCCACCATGCGCGAGGCCTATCGCTTGGCGCGCCGGCTCATCAAACACAACACCACATCATCACTCTGACCACACCGCTATGAATATAGTGCACCTCGTATCCAACAAAGTGTGGGGCGGCGGAGAGCGATATGCGCTGGACCTCTGCTGCGAAGCGCTCGCGCAAGGCCACCAGGTGATGGCTTACACCCGGCGCATCGAGGCTGTGATGCAGCCGTTCATCGCCGCCGGCATCGCCACAGCCACCTTGCCCCTGAGAGGAGCCTTTGACATAGTGACGCCGCTCAAGCTCAGCAAAGCGCTCGACCGCCTCTGCGCCGCCGACAGCGCGGAGCCTACGATAGTGCATGTACACAACTTCAAAGATGCCGGCTCTGCCATCAGCGCGCGACGCCTGATGACCCACCCCGAGCGCGTGAAGATAGTGTGCACGCGCCACCTGGTCAAGCCCGCCAAGACCACACGCCCAGCCACTGAGCGCTATCGCGCCTTAGACGCCATAATATTTGTGTCGCAGCTCGCCAAAGAAGTGTTCTTGAAGAGCAAACCCGATGTTGACACGGCCAAAATCCACGTAGTGCCCAACAGCATACGCCTGCCCCACCCCATCGCGCCGATGACGCGCGGCGACGACACCGGGGGCGTGACCCTGCTGTATGTGGGGCGCATACACCCCGAGAAAGGGCTCGACACCCTGGTGCGTGCCCTCGACCGCCTGCGCGACATCAGCGACCTCAGCCTCAGAGTATGCGGCACCGGCAGCAGCCGCGACGTGATGCCCGTGGTGCGCCTCGCTCGCGGCCTCGACGTGGATAAGCGCATAGCGTGGCTTGGCCATGTTGATGACGTATATGCCGAGATGCGCCGCGCTGATATAGGCATCTTACCATCAGTGGCGCCTGAGAGCAGCGGCCTGGTGCTCTTGGAGTATATGATGCACTCACTGCCGGCTGTCACCACCGACAGCGGCGCACAAAAAGAGATAATCACTGATGGCGACACCGGGCGCATCGTGGCTGCCGGCGATGACAGCGCCATGGCCGACGCCCTGCGCCAACTCATCACCGACGCCGAGCTGCGGCGCGAGATGGGGACGCGCGCATACGCCACCTTCGCCAAGCGATACGCTTACGACAAATTCTTCGCCGCCGTCATGCAGATATACCACAACCCCACAGCGCTATGAGCAAAATCACAGCTATCGTACACACATACAACGCCGAACAACACCTACGCCGGGCACTCCAAGCCCTGCAAGGCTTTGATGAGCTGTTAGTGGTGGATATGGAGAGCACAGACAGCACCACCGCCATCGCCGCCGAGATGGGTGCTCGCGTCATCACATTCGCCAAAGGCAACTATAATGTGGTAGAATACGCTCGCCAATACGGCATCGACAATGCCACACACCCGTGGATACTCGAAGTCGATGCTGACGAGATAGTGCCCGAGGCTCTGCGCCGCTACCTCTACGACCTCATCAGCCGTCCCGACGCCCCCGCCGGCCTGTGGATACCGCGGCGCAACCGCTTTATGGGCAAAGAGACGGTGTGCAATTACCCGGACTATATACTGCGTTTTTTTCGCCGCGAAGGCACCACCTGGCCGGCTAAAATTCACGCAACGCCAACAGTGGCAGGGCGCATCGACAGAATACCCAAGAGCCGACGCGACTTGGCGTTTATTCACCTATCAGACCCCTGCATCAGTGAATACCTGAAAAAAAATGACCTTTACACCACCGAGGAGCTCAACCGTAAAGGCTGCAAGCAATATGGCATGGCAGCAATACTCTGGCGTCCGGCTTGGCGTTTTTTCAAGTCGTTTGTTCTCTCAGGTGGCTTTCGTGATGGTCGCCGCGGAGCCATAAAAGCGTGGTATGACGCACTATATCAAATCAATATCATAGCCAAATCTATCGAAAAAAACGCCCGATGATCTACGTCTATGATTTAGGATGGATGTGCAACAATATCCTGCAATATGGCCACGGATATGCCTTTGCTCGCGAGCATGGCCTACAGGCCACCTCGCTGCGTTTTTGCTACAAATTCCGGTATTTTGAAATATCGCGCGACAGGAGGCATAATTTTGCTCGATACCTATGGGCAAAATATGGCTCAAAATTGGGGGTAATACCAATAGTCAGATATGATATTGACATAGAAAAAGACCCCGAAGCACAACACAAGGAAGCCTTCATCGCGAGCGGCAAAACAGTAGTGGTGAAAGGATGGCATTTCAGATGCTATGACTTGTTCTTAAAATACCGCAGCGAGATAACGTCAATCTTTGCGTTCAAGCGCAATATTAACCGCAAGGTTGACAAGTACTTGTCAGCTAATGAGTCAGGTACTCCACCAACGCAAATATTGAGATTAGGACTTCATATCAGGCGAGGCAATTACGCTCAATGGCAAGGAGGTAAATACTACTTTGACGACACGGTATATATCAACAAGATTAGAGAATATGCCCTATTACACCCCGACAGGGAGTTGCATGTGTATCTTTGCGGCAACGACCGCAACATCTCACGTGAGGCCTACCGGCAAGCTGTAGGCACAGTATCCAAGCTGCATTTTATGAACGGTAATCCCGGCGAAGATTTGTGTCTGCTGTCACGTTGCGATGCCATTATAGGGCCGCCGAGCACATTCTCTTTGGTGGCAGCCATGTACCAAGACCGGCCTCTGTATTGGATACAAGACCCGAAGAAACAGCTACGGCGAGCTGATTTCAAATATTTTGAATATCTCTTTAGACACATAATATAACTGCTATGGCCATCAAAACCACCTATTTGCAAATACCGCAAGACGTGCTACACCTCATTGATGGCATCAGCCACCACGGCATAGAGAATTATCCACACAGCGAGGTATATATTGGGAGAAATCGCATATTCTATGTCATTGCCAATGAAGAGCTTAAAATCAATGTCAAAGAATATCACAAGCCCAAATTCCCCAACAATATAATATCAGGGCACCTGCGCCGAACCAAAGCCCGCAAAGCACTTGAAAACGCCTTGTGCCTCCAAGCCGCACACATTGCCACGCCTCAGCCATATGGCTTTGCCGAGTTACGTAACACCTTTGGCTTGCTGCAGCTGAGCTATTTTTACAGCCAACATGTCGAAGGATATACCGAAGCGCGACAATGGGGCTTGCCGGGCGACGAGCAGCGCTTTACCAACGATTTAGCGACCGAAATAAGGCGCTGCATCAATAGCGGTATCCTATTTAGAGATTTTACGCCGGGCAACGTGCTGTGGAGATATGATGACGAAACCCTACATTACCACTTCTGCCATGTTGATATCAATCGCATGACGATTAAAAATGCCATCACAAAACGAAACGTGGCTAAAATGATACGAGCCATAAACATGGATACACAAGTAACCTCAGATTTGGCAAAAGCAGTGTTCCGAGAGCTGTATAGCGGTGATGACGGCGATTTTGTTGCGCTTACGCTCAACTATCAAGAAGCACTATGCCGAAAAAAAGACAAGTTGCGCAAGATGAAACGATTTCTTCACATCTGAAGTGGGTAGTATATTTTAATTTTTTTACCTTTGCTGAAAGCTTAATACTATCTCAATATGCAATACATCAAACACACCTTAATGCTCATCGCCGCGGCTGTAGCACTTAGCAGCTGCAGCTCCACGCAGGACGAGCCTCAGAGCTCTAACATCGGCGCAGACTCGCTGACACCGGTAGGAATATTTGAACCCGCCGACACCACACTCACAAGCACAGCTCACGATTTCACACTAAAGATAATGCCCACTACATCGGCTGACATTACCCGCAAGTGGTATATCAGTGACATACACATCTATGACGGCAATGCCAAGGCGTTTGCCATATCAGACCGGCCTACTGACGGGCAATCAATAAGTTGCGATTGGATTTCATTTGCCCGAGTAGCCGAGGCAGACTCAGACATTCCGGCGCTGCACGTGGTGGTTAAGCCCAACGATAGCGGCGTGGCTCGCGCAGTGCGTCTCACGGTAGCCGGCCCCACCACTGAGTGGTCATGGGCTTACCTGTATGTATATCAGCAAGGAGAATAATTTCGGGCGCTAACTGTGGCGATTGATGCCATAGGGGGTGTAAGAGATGCCGGCGGCTCGATTTTGAGCTAAGAGGGCGGCATTTTCGGCGCTATTGACCTCCAGGCGGCGATGGTTGCGATGATACACTATCATATAGTGAGAATAAGCCCTGACGGCGACGCCGGCGGCACGCAGACGATATTCAAGGTCGGTGTCTTCGCCGGTGCCGGGGTTGATATATCGCTCATCAAAGCCATTGACGGCCAAGAGGTCATCTTTGTAGATTGAGAAATTGCAGCCCAGCACTCCCGCATCGCGCCTCAGCAGCGGCAGTAACGACGGCCGGGGCAATCTCACGCAGCGCATCTTATGGCGCATACCATCGGCAAAAGCGCCACGCAGCGCGCGCCACGCAAGGCGCGCCAGCCGGGCACGGCTATCCACATCGGCGGCGGTGAGAGTGGCGGTGAGCTGATGCGACAGCTGCATGCGGCGGCCGGTGAGCAC
>SAMEA3663036__coassemble_930_pt1 | contig 11933 bp, 6 predicted proteins | sample SAMEA3663036__metabat2_low_PE_026 | metagenome-assembled genome bin SAMEA3663036 (sample SAMEA3663036) | pig gut metagenome | biome: pig gut; feature: pig-associated habitat; material: faeces | place: France | collected 2012 | reverse complement strand
CCCCCGCGCACAAAGCCTGAAAGGCGCCACCTTGCCCTTCGATAGCAATAATTATATCGCCGATTAGCAATTGATTACGCAGTATATCAACGAGAGCAGTTAGGAGTATGGGGTGGGTGAGAAATATTGAGGCTGCGCCGTAAATCTCTATTACGACACAGCCCCATATAATATGCCAATTAGTCCGGGAGGGCTAATCGGGGGTTATTTCTTGCGGCAAGCACGCTTTATGGGAGCGGGCTTTTCGGGGGCAGCGGGGGCAGCGGGGGCGTTTTCCTCGTTGAAGTGCTCAATGTTTTGGCGCATCGATGCTACCTCTTTGTTGAGCATCTCAATCTCGCGAGCCTGGTTGCGGATGGTGGTGAGGAGCGAGTTGAGCTCTTCATTTTCGATGGACAGCGGATACTGCTCTTCGACCCTGACAATGAAGTCAGAGAGGACGTTCATATAGTTAGTGAATGCCTGGAAGGGTGTGTCGTAAGGGCTGAACATGGAGTGTACCTCACCATCAGCGAGGTGCTTGGTTGACATGTAGTAGAAGTGGTCTGATGCCTGGAGATACCACCAGTCTTGCTTGAGGCGGCGGTCATCGCAAAGGCGGACGCGCTCGGCCACGGAGTAAAGCTTGTGGAAGGCTTCGTTCTGAAGGTCATTGCCCAACCATGCCGAGGTGTCGCGAGCCTCATCGGCGTCAGAGATGGGGTGAGTGACGGTGAAGTCGCCCACGGCTTTGAGCTTGGTGATGGCGTCAGAGGGCGTGTAGAACTCGATGCCCTTGTCGCGAGCGAAGCGCGGCAGCGCCTCGAGGAACTGGAGGATGCCCGTAGAGGCGTCTTGTATGCCGCCGAAGGTGTCGAGACCCATGAAGAGGTTGATGATTTGCTCTTCGTCGGGAGTGGAGGCAATCCAGTCAATGTATTTGTCGGCGGTGAGGGGGTAAGCGTCCCACGACGAGTCTGAGAAGCGGAATGAGATGTCGTCAGAGAGCTTGTCGTTTTTGAGGAGTAGCTTGAGCTTGGGAGCTGACGCGGCGCTATAGACATAGTTGGGCGATTTCCAGCCGAGGATGTGCTTGGCGCCCTCTGTCATAGCGCCCTTGAAGCCGAGCGAAGCGATGACGGGTGCGAGGTCGTCGCAGTAAATAAGCTCAGTGTTGCGCAGCACTTTGGGCTTTACGCCAAACAAGATGTTGAGCTTCTGAGTCTGTGCTTTGATTTGGTCAATGAACTCCTCTTGGTCAATCAGCGAAGCGAGTGAGTGTGCGTAGGTCTCGGCGACGAACTCCACGCGGCGGGTGTCGGCGAGGCGCTTGAGGAGGTCTATAAACTCGGGCACATACTGCTCAAACTGCTCTATGGCAGCGCCGGTGATAGAGATAGAGAAGCGGAAGTCGGGGTTCTCCTCGAGCATGCGTAGAAGCGTATGTGCCACGGGAATGTAGCTGCGCTGTGCAAGCCGGCTGACGATGTCGTCATTGAGGAAATCGTCGTAGTAGTAGTGGTCGTTGCCGATATCAAAGAAGCGATAACGCTTGAGGCGGAACGGCTGATGTATTTCGAAGTTGAAGCAAATAGCTTTCATATTATAATTATATGAGATGTGTAGTTACTGAAAGGTAGTAAAAGATGATATTTTTAAGGATTGGGGCTGAAGTGTCAGCGGCCGAGCACCTTGTTGTAGATGTCGATGACTTTCTTGCCGGCTTTGTCCCAAGTGATTTGGGCAACCTCGGCGAGGCCGTCTTCGCGCAGCTGCTTATACATTGCGGGATATGTGATGATGGAGTGTATGGCATCAGCCATAGCATCGATGTCCCAATAGTCGGTCTTGATGACGCTGTTGAGGATTTCGGCGCAGCCGGATTGCTTCGAGATAATCGAGGGGACACCCATCTGCATTGCCTCGAGGGGCGATATGCCGAAAGGCTCGGAGACGGAGGGCATGATGTAAACGTCGCTGGCTTTGAGCATCTCATATACCTGCTTACCCTTTTGGAAGCCGGGGAAGTGGAAACGGTCAGCTATGCCACGCTGAGCGGCGAGAGTAATCATCTTGTCCATCATATCGCCGGAGCCTGCCATGACGAAGCGCACGTTGTGGTTGTTTTTGAGAACCTTGGCGGCAGCTTCGACGAAGTACTCGGGGCCTTTCTGCATGGTGATGCGACCCAGGAAGGTGACCACCTTGTCTTTGGACTTTGGCACCTGCACGTCGAGGAGCTCCTGGCTGAGGGGCACCACGGCGTTGTGTACAGTAGTGACCTTAGAGGGGTCGATGCCGTAGCGCTCGATGACGGTGCGGCGGGTGAGGTTGCTGACGGTGATGATATGGTCAGCGTTAATCATGCCGTCGCGCTCGATGTTATATACCGTGGGGTTGACGTTGCCACGCGACCGGTCATAGTCAGTGGCATGCACGTGAATGACGAGGGGCTTGCCGGTGACCTGCTTGGCATGTATGCCGGCGGGGTAAGTGAGCCAGTCGTGCGAGTGAATGACGTCGCAGTCAATGGTGCGGGCGATGACGCCGGCAGTGATGGAGTAGTTGTTGATTTCCTCGAGGAGGTTATCGGGGTAACGACCGGAGAACTCGATGCACCCGAGGTCGTTGGTGCGCATATAGTTGAAGTCGGCGTAGATGTGGTCGCGGAGGCTGTAGTACAGCTCGGGCGACATGAGCTTGCCGATGCGCGCATCTACATAGTCGCGATTGACGTCGCGCCAGGCAACTGGCACCTGCGACGTGCCGATGATGTGAGCGAAGCTACGGTCTTCGTCGCCCCAGGGCTTAGGAATGACAAAAGTGATGTCGATATCGCCACACTGCCACATGCCGCGCGTCAGGCCATAAGAGGCGGTGCCGAGACCGCCAAGGATATGAGGGGGAAATTCCCACCCGAACATTAGAGCTTTCATGACTTAGGATTATTAGCGGGCAGTGGATAAATCGTTGGAATACAGTTTCTTGATAGTGCGCAGGGTGCGTACCACTTCAGCCACGTTGGTGGCGTGGCTTACGGCGCCGCGGCCTGAGAATGGCGGGTTGCCATCGTAGAGCTGCGAGAGCGAGCCTATGCAGCCGTTGCTCATCTCGTCTTCAAAGCCGATGAGCATGCGGTCAATGTAGTTGACGCCGCTCATGCCGAACACGCGCAGGTAAGCATCGGCATAGAAGCCAATGAGCCAGGGGCGCGCAGGGCCTTGATGCAGGGCGAGCTCGCGGTCTTGCGGGCTGCCGAGGTAGAATGGCCGGTAGTTGAAGTTCTTGGGCGATAGCGTGCGCAGGCCCTTGGGGGTGAGGAGCTCGCGGGTGACGGTGTCGAGGACGCGCTTGCGCTGACGGCGGTCGAGCGGCGAGTAGTCGAGACCTACGGCTACGGCCATATTCGGGCGAACCGATGGGTCGGCGTAGTTGCCGTTGACATAGTCAAAGAGGTAGCCGAGGTCGTTGACAAACATGTCAATGAACGGCTGCTTCATCTTCTCGGCTGCGGAGCGCCAGCGGTCGGCGTTAGCGGCAAAGCCGTCAGTAGCGGCCTCGGCGAGCGCCACACCGAAGCGCAGTGCATTGTACCACAAGGCATTGAACTCCACCAGGTAGCCCGAGCGCGGTATCACGGGCCGGCCGCCGTTGAGCGACGAGTTCATCCACGAAGCGGGGCTGTCGGCGCCATTTGTTGTGAGCATGCCATTGGTCGGCTCGCAATAGAGGCGCGGGTGGCGATTGTTAAGAATGAAGTCGAGGACTTTTTCTACGAAGGACCCGTATTGGGCGAGCGCCTCGGTGATGCCTTCTGACTTGGCATATTGCTGCACGGCCCACACGGCCCAGAGGGGGATATCGGGGAGGTCAATGCCCTGAATGCGTGCGGATAGCGAGCCGTCTGCCATATAGCGGAGCAGCGCGGCCGACGCCGTGGCCATGATGCTCTCAAAGTCGGCTTTATGGTCAATGGAGAGCGTCAGGCCAGGCAGCGCCATGAAGGTGTTGCGTGCGAGAACCACTCCCCAGGGATAGCCCGAGAGCACATACATATCGTCGCCGTCCTTGAGATAAAATTGCTTGGCAGCGTTTTTGAGGCAGTTGAAGAAGCTGGTGCGACGGGTGCGCGAGGCTATTTCGGCCTCATACATCTTTTTAAGTTGTCGCGGCTGCACGGGCGAGATGCCGGCCGAGAAAATGATTGACTCGCCTTTCTTGATTGGTATCTCAAAGTAACCGGGCACCCACAGGTCTTCGCAATAAGGCACTCCGCGCTCCAGGTCTTTGACATATTCGATGCCGTTGTACCAGTTAGGCTCATCTACCCAGGTGGGCTTGCGGTTAAATTGCATATAGAGCGTGGGGAAGCCGTCATAGAGGCAAGTGGCGACGCCGCTCTCTACGTTGGTGTCAATGTTGCGGTTAATGGCATCATTGGCGACGCAGAGGCTATTGCTCTCTCTGAATGCCAGGAACGGCTTAAACCGGAGTGTTGTAGGCGAATGGGCCTCAACGAGGGTGTAACGAATTAAAATACGATTTTCGTGAGAGATGAAAATCTTCTCTTTGGTGAGGATGACACCTCCGACGCGGTAAGTCGTGCGGGGAACGCCTTCGCAGTCAAACTCGCGGATGTACTTATGGCCGTTAGGGCTATACACGCCGCCGCGGTAGCGATGGATGCCCAGGTTGAACGGGGCTCCGTGCTGAATGACGGTCTCGTCAAGCGACGATAGCATGACATAAGGCTTGTCGCCCATCTCCTTGATGGGGATAACGAGGAGGCCGTGCTGCTTGCGCGTGTTACATCCTACGAGTGTTGTGCAGTGATAAGCCCCCGCCTGGTTAGTGCGTAACATCTCCTTGCCAAGCGATTGGTCAAGGTTGATGAGAAGGTTCTTATCGAACTTCAGATAGCTCATTTTTTAGGATTATAGATAATGATTAAACATTTTAAAAAGTGACATGGTCAGACTAAGTGGCACGAATTTACTAATAAAAAGTGTGCCGCGCAAGAGAATTGGGCAAAAAAATTTTAAAAAGAAATTTTGGCTCGTTTTTGGCGCGATTTGAGGGTCGGCGATGGCCGTGCAGAGGGCTATGACGAGAGCAAAAGCGCGGCGCTATGCGCCCGCGATACTACGCGCAGCTGGGGCGCCGCGACGCCACATCACAGGCAATCGAGTGGACGTGGGAAAGGGCGTATTTGTAGAAAAATGTATAGAAATTGTGAGAATGTAAAAAAAATTGTTACCTTTGCACAAGATATACTCATTGGCAAAAATCTTTGCTGATACTCATTTGCGAAGTAAAATACTCATTTAACGCTTAATGAATAAACAAACTATCAATTATTAACTTAAATCACTCAAGAAGCATGAAAAAGCTAATAATCATTGCTATCAGCATGATAGCGGGATGGGCATGCGCTTATGCTGCCGAGCCCAATGGTCTTGAGGTGACGCTCTGCGATGGCGCCACGGCGACGGTGCTGTTTGATGCCAACCCGGAGCTGTCATTCACCGGGAGCAAGCTTGTGGTGACGCTGCCTGACCGCGATGGCCTGACATACGAGCTGGACGCGGTGGAGAGCATCGTCTTCAAAACCGTGGCCGGCGCCGAGGACATCATCGCCGATGCCATCACCATGCAGGCCACGGCTGCCGGCGTGACATTCGGCAACCTGGGGGTCGGCACTCCGGTGACGGTGTATGACCTGCAAGGTCGCGCGGTGCAGTGCGCCGTGGCCGACGGCAGCTTCACGTTAGAGCGCTCCACTCTGCCTCGCGGCGTGTATATCGTAAAGATTAACAACTTCACAACCAAACTATCATTCTGACAACAATTATGAAAAAAGCAATACTATCAATGATGGCCGTTGCAGCGCTGAGCATGACGGCGCAGCAACGCGTGATGAACATATATCTCTCCAACGGCGACGTGGAGACAATACCGGTGAGCGATGTGCTCAAGATATCGTTCGGCCTCAGCGGCGAAGAGCCCGACCCCGAGGGCGGCGTGACGATGGTGGATATGGGCCTGTCAGTGAAATGGGCCTCGGCCAACGTCGGCGCTACAAAGCCGTCGGACTACGGCAACTTTTATGCCTACGGCGAGATAGAGCCCAAGGATGTGTATTCCTGGGACACGTATAAATGGCGATATCCCGACTATAACGATTGGGACTGCGACGAATGGGAGAAATACTACAAGCTCGGCGCCACATTCACAGGCACCAACTATGATGTGGCTCACGTCAAATGGGGCGAGCAATGGCGCACGCCTACTAAAGCCGAATGGGACGAGCTAATCTATAACTGCACCTGGCAGTGGGGCGCGCAAGGGAGCGTAGCCGGCATGATAGCCACATCAAAGGTCAACGGCAACAGCATCTTCTTGCCCGCCGCCGGAAATATGGTCGATGGCGAGCACACCCACGACCAGCTTGGCTGCTTCTACTGGACGTCAAGCGAGTATGAGCAGCCTGACATCACCCAAGAGTGTCGCAACTATCGCGCAAACCTCGACGCCACAAACCAGTCTGCCAAGGGCTATGACTACCCGGAGGTGGGCTTCTCGGTGCGCGCGGTGTATGGCCCGGTGCCCGCTGAGAAGCTGCCGAGCGTAGTGAAGCCCGGCGCCGACGATATGGTTGATTTGGGCCTGTCAGTGAAGTGGGCCGCCTTTAACCTCGGCGCCTCTAAGCCGGGCAGCGACGGCCTCTTCTTCTGCTGGGGAGAGCTCTCCGAGAAGCAGTACAGCCACACTTACAACTACAAATACTATGACCCGCTGACTGACGACGTGGTAGATATAGGCTCAAACATCTGCGGCTCGGAGTATGACGCAGCTCATGTGCTGTGGGGCGACGGATGGCGCATGCCCACGGCTGCCGAAATCCAAGAACTCATCGAGCAGTGCACCTGGGAGGCATCATCGAGCGGCTACACCGTGACGGGCCCCAACGGCAACAGCATCTTCCTCAAGGCTTCGGGATTTATGACCTACAAGGGCAAGCCTCGCAGCTCTAACGAGAGCGGCCTATATTTCAGCGGCGAGGTTGATGGGCGCGTCAACAGCCAGGGCCAGGCTATGACATCGCAGGCTCAGGCGCTGCGCTTCACTCGCTCAGGCTACAGCCTCAACACGCCTCAGCTGAGCACTTTCTCACGCGCCGGCGGCATACAGATACGCCCGGTGCACGAGTAAAAGCTGTGTAAGTAATTATCAGATTATTCACCCGAGGGTGAGCGCCCCGAGCATCGCTGTGGCCACAGAAGCCCGCCGATGCCCGGGACGCACCACCAACCAACATATTTTGTAACACCTAAAGTAAGTAAAGCTATGCAGTATCTTGGCAAACTATTATTTACGGCCATAGTAGCGGCATCGGCGGCATTGCCGGGCGCGGCGCAGGCAGGTGCGGAGAACATAATCTTCGACCTGCGCGAGAGCTCTACATTCAGCCAATGCACGCAGACGTCAATCGTCTATGACCACAGCGACATCAACCCGTGGAATTTTAGCAACTATTATTCGGCGCCGTACATGTCTAATTACAACATCACGTCGCCATTTTATGCTGACTATCTTGTCTCGCCGGCATTGAGCTTGGAGGCCGGTGTGCTCTACGCAGTGCACACATCGCCGGCTGCCTATAACTACGGCACCACCACCGAGCTTGATGTGCTCATAGGCACCGACAGCGACTATGAGAGCTATGATCTGTTAGAGGCGCTGACCAATATTCCCTACAACACATCGGCAGACGATAGCGAGGCTCATGTCATCAAATTCACCGTGCCTACAACCGGCAGTTACCATCTGGCGTTCTTGGGCAAGACATACCCTATATATCTCTTTGCTACATACGTCACCAACGATGGCCCGGCCACAGCGCCAAAGGCGGTGAGCGACTTGTCGTTGAGCAGCGGCGCCGACGGCGTGGCAATAACTTTCACCATGCCTGCAGCTACGATGGCCAATGCCGACCTTACGGGCGAGACACTCAGCTACACCGTAAGCCGCGACGGCACCTCTATATTGACGGGTAGCGCCGCTGCCGGAGCAGCGGTGTCGCTGAGCGATGCCACGGTGACTGATGGCATGACCTACACTTACAGCGTGACGACGAGCCACGGCGATGACACCTCTGACGCGGCTACGGCCTCAATCTTTGTGGGCACAGACACGCCAACGGCTGTCACAGACCTGGCGCTGACATTCCACAGCAACACCGCCACGGTGAGCTGGTCGGCACCCGCCACGGGCATACACGGCAACACCCTCGCCCCGGAGGAGCTGACCTACGTGGTGACTCGCATACTCGACGACACAAGCACTCAGGTGGCAACCCTCACCGGCACTACCACCTTCAGCGAGACCATCACGCCCGAGGGTCTGCAGACGTTGAGCTATAGCGTGACAGCGGCCTTGGGAGGCAATGTGTCAGCAGCTGCTACCACGTCTGAGATGACGATAGGCTCGGTGGCCCTGCCCTTTGCTGACTCTTTTGCAGGCGGCACGATAGGCGGCGTGTGGAGCACCGAAGTGGTCAACGGTACTTACAACTGGGCGGGCGCTGCAAGCGCCAGCTCCCCGACGGCGCAGCCTGTGGATAGCGACGGCGGACTCGCCTATTACAAATCATACTCTGCCCAAAAGACTCACTCGGCACGTCTTATTACCGCGCCTATATCCAAGGCATCAAGCATCAACCCGGTGGTGGAATATTACCTATGCCACTATGCGTCATCGTCATACAATGATATCGTAAAGATTCAAGTGTCAATCGATGGCGGCGAGTGGATTGATGTGCCCGGCGGCTCTAACTCTGTAGAGAAAACAGGCTTCAGCACAGGCCAGTGGGAGAAGTGCTCGGTGAGCATCGCTGAGAGCATTCCGCAGGATTGCGACACCTACCGCGTATCATTCACTGCCGTATCAGACTATGGCTGGAACGTGGTCATCGACGCCGTGCGCATCTTCAATCTTATGAACAATGACTTAGCTGTGACATCACTGACAGGCCCTGACGCCGTGATTTCAGGCAACAACGCCGTGTTCACCTTGTCTATAGCAAACAACGGCGCCAACGCTGTCAGCGCCGATGACTACACCATCAGCGTGGAGAGTACATACCCCGGCGACGCCATCAGCGTGGAGCCGGTGGCCATCGAAGCCCTGAGCTCGGCAGATGTGACCATCACGCTGCCTGTGACGGCCATTGAGGCCCTGAGCGAGAGCTTTACGCTGCAAGCCACTATCAACTATGCCCCCGACGAAGACCTCGCCAACAATGCCTCTGAGCTGAAGACCGTGGCCATGACATTCTCATCACTAAATCCGGCTACGGAGCTGACGCGCGGCGCAGACACCGCCGAGGGCGACGTCACCCTGACATGGACACCCGCCAACGACCCCTCATATCAGCCGCTGGCCATATGCGAGTCGTTTGAGGACTTTGAGGACGGCGCCACCGGGCCGTTCAACGGCTTTACGGTATTAGACCTTGATGGCAAGGCCGGCGAGACATATTACTCGGCAAGCGGCTCCGCGCTGAAGGTGTCCACCCCCTCAAGCAATAAGCCCGCCGGTGCCGACGGCAGCAAGGTGCTGGGCGTGACCTGCGCAGGCAACACCCAGCAGAACGATTGGCTCATCTCGCCCGAGCTGACTTGCCCCGAGGGCTCTACTATGGAGATGTCGATGCTCATAGGCTTCAAGTCCAGCTCTGCGATAACCAATAAGTTTGAGATAGTATATGCCACGGGCGACTACGATGCCGCCAACCCGGAGGCCGCCTTTACCCACACCATCAAGCAATTTGAAGGCGGTGCATACTCCACCGTCAAGGCCGATGAGACGCTTCATGAAGTGAAGGTCAGCGACATACCCGCCGAAGCCAAATATCTGGCTGTGCATATCAACACCAAGACTTCTGCCTCATACTACAACACAGCGCTCTGGATTGACAAGGTGACTATCGCTGAGGAAATCGGCAACCCGCTGCTGGGCTACAACGTGTATGATGCTGCCGCCGGAAAGGTAAATGCCGAGCTGATAGCGCCGACTGAGACATCTTACGTGGTGGCCGCTGCCGATGAGGCCCGCGATATGTTTGTCACTGCAGTATATGACGAAGGCGAGGCAGTGCCGACCAACACTCTGCACATCGACGCCAAGCCCACAGCTCCGGAGTATGACCTGGCTGTGAAGGCCGTCAGCGTAGCGCCGCAGCTTGTGGCAGGCGTTGAGACCTCATGCAGCGTGACAATCGCCAACGAGGGCCTCAACGATGTCAGCGCCGATGAATACCAAGTCGTGCTCAGCGCAATTGCCGACAAGTATGTCGTTGCAGCCGTAGAGAGCGCTGACATCAGCGCCGGCAGCGATGTAACCCTCACTTTTGTGCTGAAGGCCGACTTTGCTGCCGCTCAACAGCAGCTCAGCGGCGCTCTGACCGCAACAGTGGTCTTTGACAATGACCTTGTGCCCGATAACAACAGCGCCCAATCTGACACCTTTGCCGCCGCATTTGCCGCTCATGATCCGGTTTCTACCCCGGAGGTGGATATCGACTTTGAGGCTCACTGCCCCGTGCTTATCTGGGGTAGCGCTGAAAGCTCCGACGAGACGCCACTGCTGGGATACAACGTCTATGACGCTGACTCCGGCAAGGTCAACACCGAGCTGCTCAGCGACACCGGCCTAAACCTGAGCATCGACGACAACGGCCACGAATTCTTTGTCACCGCCATGTACTCCGACGGCGAGACAGCACCCTCCGAGACCGTCAAGATCGAGCTTGACGACAAGTCTGTATGGCTCATGGGCATCGATGGCGCCGACGTCATCTACTCGGGCAATACCGCTCAATTTGTGGTGACAGTATGCAACAGTGGCATCAGCGCTGCCACCTCCGGCAGCGACTTCGTGCTCACCACCTACGCCGCCGATGCCTCCGAGGTGCGCGAGCTCGCCATAGAGCCGCTGTCGATGGCCAATGTGACCATCGATGTAGCCATCGACGCTATGGACGTGCTCTTTGCTGACGACATCTTAGTTGGTGCCATCATCGATGACGTCAACGGCGATAACCTTGGAGGCATCAACAAAGACGCCTTAATCAAGTTTGTGGATAAGGCCGCCGCTACTGACCTTACCGCTGCCGAAGACTACGCTGCACACGTGGCTACCCTGACATGGACTGCCGCCGCTGCCGACGACGTGCTGGGCTACAACGTATATGACAAAGCCACCGGCCTCCTCACCTCCACACCGCTGTCTGCCGAGACCACGGCCTTCGAGGTGGCTACGACAGAGAGCGACCGCAGCTACTTCGTCACTGCTGTATATGCCGAAGGCGAAGCCGAGCCGAGCAACAACGCCACCGTGGCCTCCGTCACCGACCTGCGCGACGCCGACGGCAGCATCGTGGTGTGCGACAACGGAGTAATCGTCAAGGGCTATGCCGGCATGGCCGTGCAAGTATATGACGTGGCCGGACGCATGGTCGCTTCTACAATATGCCACAGCGACGCCACGCTCATCACCCTGGCCAAGGGCACATATCTGGTGCAAGTGGCCGACACCGTCAGCAAGGTAGCCCTCTAACCCGCACCCTGCTCCCCACCAAAGAGGCGACCCCCCCGGGCCGCCTCTTTTCGTACCCCCGTCCCCTTTCATCTCCGCCCGCCGTGCCGCCCACCACCACGCCGCGTCCTCCGAGTCCGCCACTTCTCACTCCTTAAAATATCCTAAATTCCTTAAAATACTCACTTACACCCCGCTCTCAGCGCCCCAGGGCAACCCCAAATGTTAAAAATAGGACAAATCAATACCACACCCCCTCAAATGTCCTATTTTCACCATTCATCGCATCGTAACTTTGCATCATCAAACGATTAACACACAAACACACATTACAATTATGAACACACTACCCATCG
>SAMEA3663036__coassemble_911_pt1 | contig 12062 bp, 7 predicted proteins | sample SAMEA3663036__metabat2_low_PE_026 | metagenome-assembled genome bin SAMEA3663036 (sample SAMEA3663036) | pig gut metagenome | biome: pig gut; feature: pig-associated habitat; material: faeces | place: France | collected 2012 | reverse complement strand
ACTTAATAATTACTGTCATGCCGGCAAATAAGAACGCTCTCATTCGTTACAAGACAATTGATAACTGCCTTCGCAACCACTATCGCAGGTGGACTCTTGAAGACTTGGTCGATGCGTGCAGCGATGCTCTTTATGATATGGAGGGCATCAGCAAAGGAGTATCGGTGCGTACCGTGCAGGGCGATATTCAGATGATGCGCTCTGACAAGTTGGGATATAATGCACCGATAGAGGTGTATGACCACAAGTATTACAGGTATGCTGACAAGGATTATAGCATAACGGATATGCCAATGTCGCAGAATGACTATGAGGTGATGCAAGAGGCTGTAGATATGCTGCGTCAGCTGGAGGCCTTCAGTCAATTCTCTGAAATGAGTGATGTGGTGAGCCGTCTTCAGGACAAGTTAGCAATCACACAAAATAAGCGTAAGCCTATTATTCATTTTGACAATGTGCCGGATTTGAAGGGCTTGAAGCTCTTAAATCTGTTGTACAACTACATAGCGCATCGCCAAACCTTGCGCATTATGTATCAGTCATTTTCTGCCCGAGAGCCCCATGAGTTCATCTTATGTCCTTATCTTTTGAAGGAGTTTCGCAATCGTTGGTTTCTCTTTGGCAGCGAAGCCTCTAATCTCTTGCTCTTCAACCTTGCTCTCGACCGCATAGTGAGTGTGGAGCCGGTGGATGTACCCTTCCGCGAAAATCCTGATTTTGACGCCGCGCACTTCTTTGATGATGTAATAGGCGTCAGCAAGAACATACGGAATACTCCAAGACAAATCAGATTTTGGGCATCACGTGAGCAGAGTCAATACATCAAGACAAAGCCTGTCCACCACTCACAGATACTGCTGTCAGAGAACGCCGGTGAGGGTAGCTGTATCTTCCAAATTGAGGTGGTGATAAATTTTGAGATGTATTCGGTATTTATGAGCTATGGACCTGGAATAAAGGTTACATATCCTCCCGAGGCAGTTGCGTATATGAGGGATAAGCTAAATAAAGCTGCCTCGCTCTATGATAAATAGCCGAAATAAGCGAGATGCGCTTTTGTGCGTGCGGCGTATGCGCCGATGGTGTCGATGATGCGGCGGAGCACTGTCATACGCTATCAGATACGCTATCATATATGTCCGGCGGCTGAAAAATATTTTTTGAGCGTATAAGCTGTATGTCGAGATTTGTCACTATCTTTGTAGGATAATACAAAGCCGACAATCTATCATCGTCATGGATTTTAATCTAAGGTCAGAATATTCGCCTACGGGCGACCAGCCTCAAGCCATTGAGCAGCTGTGTCAAGGCATCGATGCGGGCGACAGCGCCCAGGTGCTGCTCGGCGTCACCGGTTCGGGCAAGACTTTTACTATGGCTAATGTCATAGCGCGTGTCAACAGGCCCACGTTGATACTAAGCCACAACAAGACCCTCGCGGCCCAGCTCTACAGTGAGATGAAGAGCTTCTTCCCCGACAACGCCGTGGAGTATTTTGTGTCATACTATGACTATTATCAGCCGGAGGCATATATCCCAAGCCTTGACAAGTATATTGAGAAGGACTTGATGATTAACGATGAGATAGACCGTCTGCGTTTGGCCACGACCTCAGCTCTGCTGTCGGGGCGCCGCGATGTCATAGTGGTGTCGTCGGTGTCGTGTCTCTACGGCATCGGCAATCCGGAAGATTTCAATGCCAATGTCATCTCTATCAAGGTGGGGCAGCGTATCGCCCGCAATGCCTTTCTGCGCCAGCTCGTGGGCGCGCTTTATTCGCGCAATGAGGTAGAGGCTAAGCGCGGCACTTTCAGAGTCAAAGGCGACACCGTAGATGTAAGGCTCGCTTACGAGGAAATCACCCTGCGCATAGTCTTTTGGGGTGATGAAATAGAGAGCATCTGCACGGTGCACCCCACTGATGGCGTCAAATTCGGCGACTTTGACTGCTTCAACATTTACCCGGCAAATATCTTTGTCACTTCGCCGGCGCGTCAGGCTGAAGCCATAAAGCAGATACAGCTCGATTTGGGCGTGCAGGTGGAGAATTTCCGCAAGGAGGATAGGCTCCTTGAGGCCCAGAGGCTGGAGGAGCGCGTGACTTACGATGTGGAGATGATGAAGGAGATAGGCCACTGCCCCGGCATCGAGAATTACTCCCGATATTTTGATGGACGCGAGCCGGGTATGCGCCCATTCTGCCTGCTGGATTATTTCCCTAAGGACTTTATGACGATAATCGATGAGAGCCACGTCACAGTGCCTCAAATCAGGGCTATGTATGGCGGCGATCTCTCGCGCAAGCTCAATCTCGTGAACTATGGTTTCCGCCTTGAGGCCGCCCTTGACAATAGGCCGCTTAAGTTTGAGGAATTTGAGCGCATGACACATCAGGTGATATACGTGAGCGCCACGCCGGCTGACTATGAGCTGGACCTCTGCGGCGGTGTCGTGGTGGAGCAGCTCATACGCCCAACGGGTCTTCTTGACCCCGTCATCAAGGTAAGACCCACTGTGGACCAGGTCGATGACTTGCTTGAGGAGATAGTGCTGCGCACCGAGCGCGGGGAGCGAACTCTCGTGACCACGCTGACCAAGCGCATGGCTGAGGAGCTCAATGACTACTTTGTCAAGCTCGGTGTTAAGGCGGCTTACATTCATAGCGATGTAGATACGATGGACCGCATTCGCATCCTCGATGACCTCCGCGCCGGCATATATGATGTGCTCATCGGTGTCAATCTCTTGCGCGAGGGTCTGGACCTGCCCGAGGTGTCGCTCGTGGCTATCCTCGATGCCGACAAAGAGGGTTTCCTGCGCAGCCACCGCTCGCTGACACAGACCGTGGGGCGTGCGGCTCGCAACCTCAACGGCGAGGTGATAATGTATGCCGACACCATCACGCAGTCAATGAAGCAGACCATTGACGAGACTGAGCGCCGGCGTTCGCTGCAGCTCGCCTACAACGAGCAGCACGGCATCACACCCCAAGCTATCGTCAAGGCGCGCAATGCCATCGTTGGCCGAGAGCCGGAAGCCTCGCCGGAAGCCTCGCCGAAAGCCTCGCCGAAAGCCTCGCCGGTCAGCCGGAAGGCTGCCGGGCAGGCCAAGGGCTCTACTGTATATGCCTATGACTTATCTACGGAGGCAGGCCTCGCTGCCGACCCGGTGATACCATACATGACAGCCGATGAGCTCAAGCGCACTATCAGCCGCAAGCGCGAGGAGATGCTGCAAGCGGCCAAGGATATGGAGTTTATCGAAGCGGCACGCCTCCGCGATGAGGTGCTCAAATTGGAGCAGCGCCTCTCCACTATGGAGCACGGCCCGGCTAAAGCTTAACTACGGCTATGACTGACACTTCAGCTATCGACTATGACCGCTTGAGAGCTACTGACTGGCTGCCAACGTCTGTCAAGGAGATGAAGGCGCTGGGATGGGACTATGTAGATGTGGTGCTTTTCAGCGGCGATGCATACATTGACCATCCGGCCTTTGGCGCTGCCGTAATCGGACGGTCGCTGCAAGCAGCGGGCTACAAGGTGGCAATAGTGCCTCAGCCTAATTGGCAGGACGATTTGCGCGACTTCCGCAAATTCGGCGCTCCGAGGCTATTCTTCGGCGTGTCGGCCGGCGCTATGGACTCTATGGTTAACCACTACACGGCGGCGCGCCGTCGCCGCTCTGACGACGCCTATACCCCCGGCGGTCGTCACGGCGCGCGTCCTGACTATCCCACGATAGTATATTCTCAAATCCTAAAGCAGCTGTATCCTGACACTCCGGTGGTGGCCGGTGGCATTGAGGCTTCGCTGCGGCGCCTGTCGCACTACGACTATTGGCAAGACCGCCTGCGGCCTTCGATAATCATAGACTCCGGCGCCGATATGATACTCTATGGCATGGGGGAGCGCACGGTGGTGATGCTTGCTGACCGCCTTGCCGCCGGTGAGAAAATAGCCGATATCACTGACCTGCCTCAATCGGTAATCGTGGCCTCTCGCCATGAGATGGAGGCGGCCGCTGATAGCCCCGGCAATATCATACTCAACGACTATGACAGCTGTCTCCGTCACAAGCACCTGCAGTCGCTCAACTTTAAGCACATTGAGCAAGAGAGCAACAGCATGGACGGCGGCGCCACTATTTGGCAAGGCTATGACGAGGAGCGTGCCGTAAAGTGCAACCCTATGTTGCCTGCTATGCAGCCGGGCGAGATTGATATAGCCTTTGACCTCCCTTACACGCGTATGCCCCATCCGCGCTATCGCGGCAAGCACATCCCGGCCTATGAGATGATACGCCACTCCATCAATATGCACCGCGGGTGTTTTGGCGGCTGTGCTTTCTGCACCATCTCGGCGCATCAAGGCAAGTTTATCGCCTCGCGTTCTAAGGCGTCAATCTTGCGCGAGGCGCGGCAGGTGACGGCGATGCCTGACTTTAAGGGGTATATCACCGATTTGGGCGGGCCTTCGGCCAATATGTATGCTATGGGAGGACGCAATCGCGATGTGTGCCGCAAATGCCGCAAGCCTTCATGCCTCCACCCGGTGGTGTGCCCTAATCTTTGTAATGACCATAGGCCGCTGCTTGACATTTACCACGCCGTAGATGCCTTGCCCGGCGTGAAGAAATCATTCATAGGCAGCGGTGTCCGCTATGACTTGTCAATGCATCGCTGCGGCATCGCTGAGATAGATGCCGCCAATCGCCGATACAATGAGGAGCTAATCACTCACCATGTGTCGGGCCGCCTCAAGGTGGCGCCGGAGCACACACAGGATAGTGTCCTTGACGTTATGCGCAAGCCTTCGTTTGCCCTCTTTCATGAGTTTAAACGCCTCTTTGACGATGTCAATCGTCGCCACGGTTTGCGCCAGCAGCTCATACCTTACTTCATCTCTTCACACCCAGGGTGCAAGGAAATAGATATGGCGCTGCTCGCCGTTGAGACCAAGCGCATGGATTTTCACCTGGAGCAGGTGCAGGACTTCACGCCCACGCCTATGACCGTAGCCTCAGAGATATACTATTCGGGGGTGCACCCATACACGGGTCAACGCATATACTGCGCCACGCGGCCGGAGGAGAAGCTCGCTCAGCGCAAATACTTCTTTTGGTATGACCGTGCCTATCGTATTGACATCACACGCTCGCTGCACCGCCTGCATCGCCCTGACCTCATCTCCAAGCTCTTCGGCCGCTGATATCGTAGCCGCTGCAAGCCGTCGCGGCTCTCCGGATTACACCTGGCAGAGGCTCTTGCGCGAGGGTGGCAGTTGCATATATTGCGACGGCGTCAAGCCCGTCACAGCCTTAAACTGCCGCGACAGGTGTGCCGTGCTCGAATAGCCCGTGCGGAATGCTATCTCGCCCAGAGTCAGCTCTTTATAGCTCATCAGCTCCTTGACCCACTCCACGCGCTGGGCTATGTGATACTTCTCGATAGTGCGCCCCTCACGCGCCGTAAACGCCCGCGACAGTGACTCATACGGCATAGCCAAATGGCGCTCCAGACATGCCGACATATTCAGACGGCACTCGTCTTCTTGCCGCACATGGTGTATGACGGCCGCCTTGATGCGCTCCACAAGGGCGTCTTCGCTGTTTTCGAGGCGCTCAAATCCCTCCGCGATTAGCGCTTTGTCGAGCGCGCAGAGACCCTCAGGCGTGAGCGTTGAGGCATTGACGGTGACCTCGCCGAGCGATATTGACATTACGCTGATGCCGGCCTGCTCAAAGCAGCGCCTGACGGCGGCCATGCAGTGATGGCATACCATATTGCGTATGGCTATGGCGGTAATCAAGGCGTATGCGCTCGGTTTGTGTGGGGGTATGTGTTACAATTACAAGGGTCTGATGCCCATGATTTCGCGCATCTCGCGCAGCGTCTGCGAGGCGCGGGCGCGAGCCTTCTCGGCGCCTTGGCGCACCACGCGTGCCAGATATGACTCGTCGGCAAGGATATCTTGCACTCTCTCTCGTATGGGGGTGGTCACGGCGAGGATATCTTCGGCGAGCTGTTTCTTGAGGTCGCCATAGCGTATTGAGCAGTCGGCGTAAGCCTGGCGGAAGTGGCTCACCACGTCGGGCGTAGATGTCAGCTCTAACAGTGTGAAGAGGTTGGCCACCGGCTCGCTCATGGGCGAGTTGGGCTCTTTGGGACCCTCGTCGGTGACGGCGCGCATCACTTTTTTGCGCAGCACTTTGGGGTCGTCGATGAGGTAGATGCAGTTGCCTTCGCTCTTGCCCATCTTGCCGGAGCCATCAAGGCCAGGCACCTTGACCGGAGCGCCGCCGAAGTCAAAGTCAGTGGGCTCGGGGAAGAGGTCCACGCCATAGAACGAATTGAAGCGGCGGGCAAAACGGCGCGTAAGCTCCAGGTGTTGCAGCTGGTCTTTACCCACGGGCACCTTGGTGGCCTTTTGTATCAGGATATCCACGGCCATCAGGGTGGGGTAGGTGAGCAGGCCTGCGTTGACACGGCGGTTTGAGTCTGTGCCGATGATTTGGCGCTCGATAGCGTCATCATCGCCGTCGCCGGCTTCCGGTGAGCCCAGGCCGAGAGCCTTGCGAGCCTTGTCTTTGAACGAGGCGGTGCGCATCAGTTCGCCGATGCCCACATGCATATTGAGCAGGAGGTACATCTCTGCTATCTCAGGGATATCGCTCTGCACGAAGATTGTAGATTTCTCCGGGTCAAGGCCGGCAGCGAGATATTCGGCAAGAATGCTTTTCACGTTGGCGTGAAGCTGCTGTGGGTCGGGGTTGGTGGTCAGCGCGTGTAAATCGGCGATAAAGAAATTGCAGTCGCAGGTGTCTTGTATCTTTACGAATTTGCTTAGCGCTCCATAATAGTTGCCGAGGTGGAGGTTACCGGTCGAACGTATGCCGCTGAGTACGATATCTTTCATTACAGTGAGTTTTAATCTGTGTTATGCGTTGTGTCTATTGAAATATTTTGCAAAGATAAGCCTTTTTTGCTTATAGTGCAATATAAAAACGGCCGCGGCTCTTACTTCGATTGATAATCGGCTGCCATGGCGGCAAATGTGCGGCGAAAGGCCTCGTCGGTAGCTACCGGCAGTGTCGTGATGCCCAGCGCTTGCTTTATGGCTGTGTTATCCACTACGAGGTCGCGTGTGAGCTTCTCCAGCCGCGAGGTGTCAAGCGGCAGCGGCATCACATCGCCTACTTTAGCTATTGCCTTGACGATGGGCTTGGGTATGCGCCAGAGACGCGCCTTGCGCCCGGTGGCCTCGGCTGCCAAGGCTATGATGCGGGTGGTGGATAGCGGGGTGTCGTCAGCTACGGCAAAGGTGCCGCAGACTTCATGCCGCTCTATCACTCTGCTCACAATATGGCAGAAGTTGTCAATATACACAAATGAGTGCGTGTTTCTGAACGCTGCTAAGGGCCATGGCAGTCCGCGGCGCACCACATTGAAGAGCAACGGCAGATTGCCCTTGTTGCCCTCGCCGTAAATCATTGCCGGCCGCAGCACCACCACCTGCCGCCCGCGGCTGCGCTCGCGATTGTCGGCGATGTATCGCTCGGCGCTCACCTTGCTGCGCCCATAAGGCGAGTCGGCAAATGCCTCCACGGCAATAGAGCTGACAAAGATATATGAGCTCACCGATGTGTGGCGGCAAAAGTAGTCGTAGGTCTGCGCCGTGAGGTCAACGTTGGCGGCCTGATATTGCTCCTCTGAGATGCTGTTGTCCAGGTCGTGAGCTATGGCGGCGGCGTGGATGATGGCATCGATGTGTGGCAGGCGGTCGCTGCGCATATCGTCCCACGAGTAAATGCCGCGGCTGTGGTCGGCCTTGCGCGACACGCCTATCACGCTGCAGCCGCCCTCCGTGAGATGCCGCTGCAGGTGGCTTGCCACAAAGCCGCGTATGCCGGTTATTAGCACCACTGCCGCCATATTGCTCCTATGCCTGTGCGAGCCGGTGTGTCAGTGACAGCTTTTGATGTTGGCCTCGTAATAGTCGATGTAAGCGCGGTTGACCTGGCGCACGCCGCCAGGCGTGGGATAGTCGCCCGAGAAATACCAGTCGCCGGGGCAGCCGGGGATGGCTTTATGCAGGTCAGCCAAGGGCAGGTATAGGATATCTACCTTGGCGCACACCTCGGCGGGCTTGAGCATTGCGGCTATCTTGGCTGATATCTCCACGTCGCTGAAGGGCTCATACACGGCTTTGACACAGTTGGTCTGCTCGGCGGCGGGGAGTGATGTCTGCTCGAGACAGCGCTGATAGGTGTCGTGCAGCACGTGCTCGCGCCCGCTCTCTTTGAGCAGCTCCACAGCGGCCTTGAAGGCGATAAACTGGTCCATCGACGACATATCAATGCCGTAATAGTCGGGGTATCTCACCTGCGGCGATGATGACACTATGATGATGCGCGCGGGGTGCACGCGGTCGAGCATGCGCAGGATTGACTGACGCAGGGTGGTGCCTCGCACTATTGAGTCATCGATGACGATGAGGGTGTCGCTGTCGCGGCGCACTGAGCCGTAGGTCACGTCATAGACGTGGGCGGCCATATCATCGCGCGACGAGCCTTCGGATATGAAGGTGCGCATCTTCACGTCTTTGATGGCCACCTTCTCTACTCTGACCTTGCGCTGCAGCAGTCGCGCTATGGCCTCGCCGTCGATATTGCCGGCGGCTATCATCTCTTGCACGCGCGCGGCGTTGGCGGCGTGGAGTGCATCCTCAAGGCCTTGCACCATACCTATGAAAGCCACCTCGGCGGTGTTGGGGATAAATGAGAACACGGCGTTGTCAATGTCGTGGTCAATCATCGTCAGGATTTCGGGCACGAGGCGGCGCCCAAGCTCCTTGCGTTCGCGGTATATATCTTCGTCGCTGCCGCGTGAGAAGTAGATGCGCTCAAACGAGCAGCGGCGGTTGTCTTTCTCTCCAAGAATATCGGCGATGGTGATATCGCCTTTGCTGTTCATCATAATGGCGGAGCCGGGTGTCAGCTCATGCACATCGTCGGCCTCGAGGTCAAAGGAGGTGCGTATGACGGGGCGCTCCGATGCCACCACGAGGATGTCATCATCATAGTAGTAGAATGCGGGTCTGATGCCGTGGGGGTCGCGCAGCGCAAAGCAGTCGCCCGAGCCGGTGGCGCCGCAGATGACAAAGCCGCCGTCCCATGCCGGCGAGGCGTCGCGCAGCACCTTGGCGATGTCGAGGTTGTCCTCGATGGCGCGTGCCAAATCCGGGTCATGAAGCTCATCGCGATATTGGCGATAGAGCCGGTGGTTTTCCTTGTCGAGCATATATCCTATCTGCTCCAGCAGCATATTGCTGTCGCTATAGAGGCGTGGGTGCTGACCGGTGGCTACTATCTGCTCAAAGATTTCGTCGGTGTTGGTCATGTTGAAGTTGCCGCACAGGGCCAGCGAGCGCGAGCGCCAGTTGTTGCGGCGCAGCACCGGGTGGGCGTAGGCCAAGCCGCTGCGGCCGGTGGTGCTGTAGCGCAGGTGTCCCATATATATCTCGCCGACAAAGGGCGCATATTGCTCCACCTCGTCGATGCTCAGGCTCTCGATGTCGCCGGGCAGGTCGCGCCGCACCTTATCGAAGATGATGGGTATGGCGTCTTTGCCGAGGGCGCGCTCGCGGAATATCAGCTCGTGGCCGGCCGGGGCATGGGTTTTTACTACAGCAAGCCCCGCAGCCTCCTGGCCGCGGTTGTGCTGCTTCTCCATCAACAGGTACAGCTTGTTGAGGGCGTAGGCGTATGTGCCGTATTTCTCTTTGTAGTATTGAAGAGGGCGGCGTAGTCGTATCAGGGCTACGCCGCACTCGTGCTTGAGTTGTTCCATTAATGAATGAATAGTAATTCGCGATATTTGGGCAGAGGCCACATCTCGTTGTCAACCATAAGCTCCAGCTTGTCGATATGATAGCGGATGGTTTCCATCGGAGGCACCACTTTGTCGTGGTAGGCGATGGCTTTCTCGCGCTCTTCGGTGATGCGGTTGGCGGCCTTGCGAGCTGATACCATGCGATCTACCTCGGTCTTGATGACGTCCATGTGCGCCGAGATTTTCTCTATGGTCTCCAGGTCGTGAGCCACGATGGTGGCGCCTTTCACGCCCGAGAAGAGGCTCTTGAGCTTGACCACGTTATCTACCAGGAACGACTGATAGCGTGTGGCTACAGGTATGATGTGGTTGATGGCGAGGTCGCCGAGCACGCGAGCCTCGATTTGTATCTTCTTGGTGTAAATCTCCCATTTCACCTCGTTGCGTGCTTCGAGCTCCAGGCGCGAGAACACCCCGGTGCGGGCAAACATATCCACCGATGAGTCGCGCAGGTAGGCGTCGAAGATCTTGGGCGCTGAGGTCTCGCAGTCGAGGCCGCGGCGGGCGGCTTCAGCCTTCCAGTCGTCGCTGTAGCCGTTGCCGTCAAAGTGGATGGGCTTGGACTCTCTGATGAGCTGGCGTATCTCGGCGAGGAGTGCTTCGCGCAGACCTTCGCCCTTGGCGAGGCGTGCCTCCACTGCCTCGTGGAAACGGTTGAGCTGGTCAGCGACAGCGGCGTTGAGCGCTATCATAGCCGAGGCGCAGTTGGCCGACGAGCCTACGGCGCGGAATTCAAAGCGGTTGCCGGTGAAGGCGAAGGGCGACGTGCGGTTGCGGTCGGTGTTGTCGATGAGGATTTCGGGAATTTGCGACACGCCCAGCGACATGGCGTCCTTCGCTGAGAGGTCGGTCAGCTCATTGTCAGTGGATTTCTCCAGCACGTCGAGCACGTGAGCCAACTGGCTGCCCGTGAAGATTGAGATGATGGCGGGCGGTGCCTCGTTGGCGCCCAGGCGGTGAGCGTTAGTGGCCGACATGATTGAGGCCTTGAGCAGCGCATTGTGGGTGTGCACGGCGGCCATCACATTGACCACAAAGGTGATAAACTGCAAGTTGTCCTTGAGTGTCTTGCCCGGCGAGAATAGTATCTTGCCCTTATCGGTGCCCAAGCTCCAGTTGTTATGCTTGCCTGAGCCGTTGATGCCGGCAAAAGGCTTCTCGTGCAGCAGCACTCTGAAGTTGTGGCGGCGTGCCACCTCTGACATTACCGACATCAGCAGCAGGTTGTGGTCATTGGCGAGGTTGGTCTCCTCAAAGATAGGAGCCAGCTCAAACTGGTTGGGCGCCACCTCGTTATGGCGCGTCTTGGCGGGAATGCCCAGGCGGTGACACTCTATCTCGAGGTCGAGCATAAAGGCCTCCACGCGTGAAGGGATAGCGCCGAAGTAGTGGTCCTCGAGCTGCTGGTTCTTGGCGCTCTCGTGGCCCATGAGCGTGCGGCCGGTGAGCACAAGGTCGGGGCGGGCGGCATACAGCGCCTCATCTACCAAGAAATACTCCTGCTCCCAGCCCAGATATGATGTCACGTGGTTGACTTCCGGGTCAAAATAGCGAGCCACGGCCGTGGCAGCCTTATCTACGCTGTTGAGCGCGCGCAGCAGCGGCGTCTTATAGTCAAGCGATTCGCCCGTGTACGACACAAAGATAGTGGGGATACACAGCGTCTCATCGAGGATGAAAGCCGGCGACGAGATGTCCCATGCCGAGTAGCCGCGAGCCTCAAAAGTGTTGCGGATGCCGCCGTTGGGGAAGCTCGACGCATCAGGCTCTTGCTGCACAAGCAGCTTGCCCGTGAACTCCTCTACCACGCCGCCCTTGCCGTCGTGCTCGATAAAGGCATCGTGCTTCTCGGCGGTGCCATCAGTCAGCGGGTGAAACCAGTGAGTGTAGTGCCGTGCACCATTGTCGATAGCCCACCGCTTCATGCCCTCGGCCACGCTGTCGGCGATCTCGCGCGTGATTGGCTCTTTGTTCTCAATAGCGTTCACCAACGCATCATACGTCTTCTTCGGCAGATATTCAAACATCTTCTGACGATTGAACACCGCTTTGGCGTAGAACGACTCCGAACGCTCATTGGGGATTTTTACCTCTACCGGCTTACGGTTGTAAGCCTCTTCGATGAGTTTGAAACGCAAAGATGACATCTTTTTTTAATTTAGAAAGTGAT
>SAMEA3663036__coassemble_909_pt1 | contig 12065 bp, 6 predicted proteins | sample SAMEA3663036__metabat2_low_PE_026 | metagenome-assembled genome bin SAMEA3663036 (sample SAMEA3663036) | pig gut metagenome | biome: pig gut; feature: pig-associated habitat; material: faeces | place: France | collected 2012 | reverse complement strand
GAGGCCAACTTTGAGCTCTTCAAGGGCTTCAAGGTGCAGCTCACCATGAACCGCACTGACAACCGCTCCACGCAGATGCAGTTTATGTATGACGGCATACCCACCACTTACACCGGCTCTTACACCAAGACTCACTGCGCCATCGCCACCGCCCTTAAGTCAATGTCAGCCGACAACAACTACGAGTCCGGCACCTTCAACAACTTTATCAGCAACATCGAGACCGTCAGAAATCGTGTGGAGGCGCAGTATATAGGCACTCAATATCCCGATGCCGGATTTATCGCCGGCACCCCCCATGCCGGCCACGACTTTGACCCGGCGGTAGGCTCTGTCAGCGCCAGCTCCGGCGATGTGCTCATCCCGGCCTTCGTCGCCGCTTACACCGGCACCAATGCCGCCAAGGTCACCCTTGACCCATTCCCCTCGTTTGCATCAGTGATGCCTAACTGGCGCATCACTTACGATGGCTTCATCAACCTGGGCAATATGCGCAATATCTTCAAGACCTTCACCGTGTCGCACGCCTACCAGTGCACCTACTCGGTGGGCTCATACTCCTCTTACCTCAACTGGGTTAGCCTTGATGGTCAGCGCCTGGGCTTCACCCTCGATGAGATTAGCGGTCAGCCCGTGCCATCATCGCCGTTCAATATATCATCAGTGGCCATCACAGAGAAGTTTGCGCCGCTGATAGGTGTCAACGTCACCCTCAAAAACGAGATGCGCTTCAACGCCGAGTATCGCGACTCGCGCACCCTCACGCTCAACACCTCGGCCGGACAGATTGTAGAGGCCTCGCAGCGCGGCCTCACCATCGGCGCCGGCTACAAGATTGTGGGCTTCAACACCGTGCTCAAGATGAAAGGCTCGCAGACCGGTGTCAGCAATGACCTGACACTTGATGCCGAATTTTCTATCGCCAACAATACGGCCCTGATACGCCGCATCGAGAATAGCTACACTCAGCCCACCTCGGGCACCAAGACGATGAATATTAACTTCAGCGCCTCGTATGTGCTCTCCAAGCGCATCACCCTGAAGGCTTACTTTGACCACCAAGTCAACACGCCGGTGGTCACCACATCGTCATATCCCACAACAAATACCTCTTACGGCCTGTCGGTCAATATGTCGCTGGCGCGCTGATGCGCAGTATGATAAATGCCTGATTTAGTGCCGTGCATCGCTGCCTATGAGGCGGCAGTAGGATTGGCATTTTGTGTGATTTTTGTGCCGGTTTTTCGCATAAAAATCATTTTTTAACCTATGTTGTTGCATATTATCAAAAATATTTCTAACTTGCAACCACTTTTCATGAATGTGGAAAGCTGCAGCACAGTGATATTTCACGCAAATCCAATACAATATGCTTATGAAGAAATTTACATTACCCATGGCGCTTGCATTGTCTGTGACGATGCCCGTGGTGGCCTATGCATCATCGGCAGACGACACTATGATGCTGAGCCTCCTGAGCGCGCAAGAGCCGCAAGTCATTGCTATTGATGACATCAAAGAGCTGACATTCAGCGCCGAAGCGATGACCATCGTCAGCCATGACAACGAGCCGATAGCCACCGTGGAGTGGGCTGACCTCGGCGAAATCACCTTTCAGTATGACCCGTCGGGCGTTGCTGACATCACAGCAGCTGATGCAGCTGATGCCGCCGACGCAGTGTATTATGACCTCACCGGCCGCCGCGTCCTCTCCGAGAATATGCGCCCCGGCCTGTATATCGTGAAATCAGGCAATCGTGCCTATAAAACCTTAATACGATGAAAGCACGCCACACAATAATAATCATCGCGGCAGCCGCTCTGTTGGCGACCGCCGCCGTGGCTGAGACCACCACCGTCACCACCAAGCAACTGATAGTGACCCCTCACGAGGGCGACCCCGTGGTGTTCAACATCGCTGACCTGGTCAATGCCACCTTTGACTACTCACAGACCACTCCCCCTTACCGCTATATTATGATTAACCCCAAGGAGGGCGCCGGCGCACGCTTCTATCTCGATGAGGTGCAAAGCATCACCTACAACGAGAAGACCGAGGAGATAGAAGTGCCCGTGGCCGAGCCTAAGGTGGGCGACTACTATTACAGCGACGGTACATGGAGCGATGGCGGACTTATCAGCATCAACGATGACGGCACCTCGCCAGTGTGGGCCGAGGAGAAGCCCGCTCCCATCGAGGGCAAGAAGGTGATAGGCATCGTGGCTATGACCAACCCCGACCGTATGGCGCAAGCCGACAAAGACGCCGGATACACCCACGGATATGTCATCAGCTCAACCTTTGTCCACGACCCCGGCAATGTGGGCACCAACGGCCAGACTTTCACCACCGTGAAATATACTTGGGACGAGGAGTACACCGCCAACGTAGGCCCTTGTGTGCTCGCCACCACCTGGTATGCCGATATCGACGGCCGCACCACCTGCGCCAATGCCATTGACATCTACGGCGCCATGCTCAAGAGCAAATGCCCCGCAATATACTACACCGACATACGCGAGCACCCCGAGACCTCGAGCCGATGGTTCATACCCTCCACCGGCCAGCTTTGGGACATCATCGCCAACCTCTGCGGCAGCAAGACCGCGAGCACTATGCTGGCGTGGCGCACCGTAGAGTCAGATGCCACTTACAACTGCTCTGAAAAGAGCCTCCCCGAGGCACCGATGGATATCTTCAACGCTACGCTCGCCAAGGTCGCCGACAGCGACAAGGAGCTGCTCGTGCGTGTTGACTATGACGAATATGTATGGGACCCCTTCAACTATAAGGCCAGTGACTACCGCGCATATTGCCCCCAGTGGACATGCTCGCGATACAACGACGAGGCTATGTGCATCTTTGAGGTAGGCTCGCCCAAGACCGATGGCTCTGCCATGATTGAGTGCATGGCCGAGTGGTACAATGGCGACTGCTACCTGCGCCCCATACTCGCTTTCTAAGGGTTTCAGATACCACAAAAGGTACAAGCAATAAACCAATTACAATCAATCTATTATTAACTTAAATCCAAGGTAACAATGAGTATCAAAACGTTATCTACTCGATTATCGGCAGTGTTGTTGGCTACTGCTTTCTGCGCCACTACGGCTATGGCGCAGATTGAGTCGTCCTACACCGTCGATTTCGAGACTGCGGTACCGACCAACTCCAGCTCGTATGGATCGTCAAACCGCAACTTCAAGCTTGGCATAGGTTGGGACCACATAGCCAACTTTGTGAATGCCGGCTATGCGGGAAATTACTATGTGGCTTACGAATTCAAATCGACCGGCGGTGTCGATGGCTCTCAAGCTCTGTATGCCGGCAACAACTACTACAGTGGTTGGTATGGCTCAGGCACCGCTGAAGATTACCTTATCACGCCGCCTATCACCGGCGAGATGACTTTAGCCGTGAAGAAGTATGTGTCATCAGGAAGTATTCACTTCTACAAATTCAGCATGGTAGATGGCGTGCTCACCAAAGGCGATGAAATCACCTTTACCGGGGAGCTGACCACTGATGGCTTCACTACCGTGTCGCTGGGCGAGCTGCCCGAAAACACGCGCGTGGGTATCCAGATGTCAAATGTGCTCATCGACAATCTCAATGCTGCCTCGGCTGACGTCACCCCGCGTGCCATGCTCAAGGTTGAGTCAGTGACACCGTCTTCCGACTCAAAGGTGGCCTGCGATGCTGACGGCAGCTTCACCGTCGAGCTTAACGGTATCGTCACCAACGTAGGTGAGAAAGCTCTCGACTCCTCTGTCGAGAACTACAGCGTGAGCATCGTCACCGATGACGACGCCGCCACCGTGCTCGCCACACTGCCACTGACCGCTGAGCTCGCCATAGGCAGCAGCCTCGCCGACATCATCATCAGCGCCACGCTCAATATTGCCGACTATCCCAATATCGCCACCGACGGTATGAAATTCCGCTTCGTGGAGAATTGCACCGGCTCTTACCTCACCACCGGCACCATCACTGCCGTGCCCTACGAGATAGTGCCCGTGCTCGTGTATAGCGCTGCCACCAACCGCGACACCACCCTCGCCGACGGCGCCACCTTTGACATGGGCACCTCGCGTGAAGACATCGGCATGATGCTCTCACTCAACAACACCGGCGGCAAGGCCATGAGCATCACCGAGGTCGTTGTGCCCGAAGGCTTTACTTGCAGCTTGACCGTAGGCACCGCTATCGAGGGCCTGGGCACCACTCGCTTTGCCGTGACACGCGCCGCTGCCGTCACCGGCATCAAGAGCGGCGCTCTCGTCATCAAATATGACGGCGGCCAGCTCTCGCTCAATCTCGCCGGCCGCATCGCCACTGAGAGCGAGTTCTTCTGCAACTTTGAGGCTAACGATGCCGCTGCATCGATGAAGGTGGATCTCGAGTATCAAGGCTACTCAAAGTATGGCTGGTATTCGCGCTACACCAATGACATGGGCTATCCCGGCAACGATTACAGCGCACAAACCAATTTCGGATATAGCGCAACCGACTTTGGCCCCTATGACATTGTCACTCCCAAGCTCATCATCGCTCAGGGCGATATCATCTCCTTTGATGTAGCTAAGGTTGATAACAATGCCGCTCACATCCAGGTGCTATATTCTACTGACCGTGTCAACTGGACCGAGCTCCACGAATACACCTCTACCTCTGAGGACCCCGCATTCCTGATTACCTCAGATGCATCGTACAAATACGGCAAAGCATTCTCTCACTTTGAGATTAGCGATATGCCCGCCGGCGAATATTATGTAGCCTTCCGCGCTCACCACACTGACGAGTATCAAGGCTCTATCCGCCTCGACAACATCTGTGGCGGCACACCCATGGCCGTAACGCGCGATGTGTCAATCGTCAAGACTGACTTTGCTGCCAACGGTGAGGTCAATAGCCCGCTCAAGGCCACGGTGACGCTGCGCAACCTGCTGCCCACACCCGTAGCCGCCGATGACTACACCGTATGTGTATATCTCAAGCACACTGATGGCGCTGCCGACGAGCTTTTAGCCTCTAAGCCCGGCGCTGAAATCGCCGGCCCCGCTTTCGGTGGCAATGGCTATGTCCCCGACAACGACCTTGCGTTTGACCTTACCTTCACGCCTCACAGCACCTTCAGCGGCGAGCTTTATGCAAAGGTAGTCTTTGCCGACGGCTCTGCTATAGAGTCTGCCGCCACCGCTGTGGAGGTTATGGGCGAGGTATATGTCAGCGAGACTCGCATCGGCGGTGAACCCGAGAACACCGGCTCATACTTTGGCCCCTTCCCCGTCTATAACAACAACGGCGAGTGCTCTGTTATCTACACCCCTGAGATGCTCAACGGCCTCACTGCCGGCACTGTCATCAAGAGCATCAAGCTGCGCGGGTATTGCACCCAATCCGGTGAAAGGACCTTTGACGTGAAGGTGTGGATGGCCAACACTGACCAGACCGAGTTTACTAAAGACGATGACTCTAAGTGGATTTATACCTCCAAAGAGGACATGACTCAGGTATATGAGGGCCAGATGGTGCTCAATGCCATTGATGGCAGTGGTACAACCAACCACGTAGATATTTACACGATGAATTTGCAGACTCCGTTTGAATATGACGGCCGCAACCTCAACATCTACTTCCGCAACGAGAGCTCGACGTGGTCAAGCTGCTACTTTCAAGTGGCCACAAGCTCTACCACCCAAGCTATCTACCGCGAACATTCATCGTCGGGCACTGCTCTTGACGGCGCATCGTTCAAGCAGTTCTTGACATCAACCGCCAAGATACCCGTGCTCTACGTCGGGTTGGATGCCGAGCCTAAGACCCTCTCCGGCACCGTCACAGCTGCTGACACTCAGGAGCCCGTTGCCGGCGTCAAGGTGCTGTGCACCAGTGGCGACGTGCAGTATTCGGCTACTACCGATGACGCCGGACACTACTTAATGGGCGTCATGAAAGACAAGCTCGAATATGTGGTGACTGCCGAAGATGCCCCCGGCTTCTTCCCCATCAATATCCCCGCTACGTTTGAGGAGTCCAAGACTCTCGATATCGCCCTCAAGGCTGCTGTCGGTCCATTCGTTGACTCGTTCACCATCGATGCCGACGCTATGGTCAACCACACCATCCGGGCCAAGGCCATCCTTGCCAACTACACCACCGAAGACTTTGCCGCCGACAGCTACACTGCCAAGCTCATGTTTGGCGACGCTGTGGCCAAGGAGCTTCCCGCGGTGGCTGTCGCTGCCGGCGAGAAAGCCGAGTTTGACTTCTCGTTTACGCCCCACGCCTCCGGCACCTTCGCTGCTGTGCCAAAGTTTGTGATGGACGACATTGAGGCTGAAGTAGAGCCCGCAGAAGTTGTTGTTGCTGAGGAATTCGCTGCCGGAGACCTCGTCATCGGCGCCGAGAATAAAATCAGCAACTCATCTGCTGTGTCATGCCTCTATCAGCACAATGAAGGCGAAGTAATCTACACCGCCGACGAGATTGGAGCTCTTCCCGGCACTGTAATCAAGCATCTGGGTTTCTCCGGATACATTACAAATGTTAAAGTCGCCGGTGGCTATAAGACGAAGGTGAGAGTGTATATCGAAAACACCGAGGACGATAACACCGGTGTTTCGTCAAGCTCGTTCGCCCCACGCGATGTCAATGAGATGACTCTCATCTACAGCAACGACGAGTATATGCTTGATAATGTAGGCAGCTCTGACGCGCCGGTAGAGATACTGCCTATGGATGTCAACTTTGTATATACCGGTCAGAACCTGCGCGTTCACTATATGCTTTCTACCGAGAGCAGCTCTAACTGGTGTCAGGTAAACCTTTGGAACAATGATACCGATGGCAATTCGTTCCTCCGTCAATATGACGGACAGACTATTGATGACCTTGAGACGGTGCTCAGCGCCAGGAGTTGGTACGCCAAAAAGAAGCCCGTGCTCTACGCTCAGGTAGTCACCTCTAAGGAGGTTGCCGGCACTGTCACCGATGCTGACACACAGCAGCCCATCGAGGGCGCTAACGTGCGTCTCAGCTCAGGCGATGTGTATTATGAGGCCGAGACCGACGACCAGGGTCAGTACTCTCTCACCGTATATCAAGCATCTTTGGACTACACGCTGAGCGTGACAGCTCCCGGATACGTGGATGCCACTCGTGAGATAGGCGTGCTCGGCAACGGCACCACATTCACCGAAGATGCCGCCCTGCAGAGCATCAAGACCGTGAGCGGCGTTGTCACTGACGCAGTCACCAACGAGCCTCTCGCCGATGTCACTGTCACCGTGGCTGCCGGCGACGACATTAAGCTTATCGCCACCACTGACGCCACCGGCGCTTACTCGGTAAGCATCGATGTGCTCGAGCCTGAATACACCATCACGGCCGCCCTCGATGGCTACGACACCGTCAGCGAGTCGTTAGGCGTAATCACCGCCGATGTCACCAAAGACCTCGCGCTGCGCCTCGCTGCCATAGAGGTGAGCGGCGTAGTAGTGGATATGATTACTCAAGAACCCATCGCAGGCGCTAACGTGCTGTTTGCCGCCGGTGATATCGAGCAGTCAGTATCCACCGATGACGAAGGCCACTTCGCTATCATCATCAACGATGTATATTCCTCGTATGATGTGACCGTATCAGCCGATGCTTACGACAGCTACACCACCACCATCGAGCGCGTGCAGCCCACCGATGCATTCAACGTAGAGCTGAAGAAGGCCGCCATCGAAGTCACCGGTACCATCACCGATGAGACCGGCGCTCCCATCGAAGGCGCTGCCGTTGATTTCACCGCCGTAAGCAGCATCACCGTATTCAGCAACGCTGAAGGCCACTATGCCGTGACCATCGAAGATGTATATCAGCTGTACACCTTGACCGTTGACGCCGATGGCTACGAAGACTACACCGCCACCGTGGGCGAAATCACCGCTGACAATTGCGTCTTTGACGTAGTGCTCAAAGCCAACGTAGGCGTGCGCGACCTCGTGACCCGCGACCTCAAGGCCTTCGGCTCTACCGGCGCTATCATAGTCAACGCTCCCGCTGAGACGGCCATCGTGGTATGCGATGTGGCAGGCCGCGTAATCCGCAAAGCAACTGTCAAGGCCGGCATCACTCGTATGCCCATCGTGCCCGGCGTATATATGATCAATGGTGTGAAGGTGCTCGTCAAGTAAGCCACCCTCACTCTCCTATACCTCGCGAGAGCGCGCCCCACGGTGCGCTCTCGCTGCGTTATGTCGGCCAGACCTGTCTGACAAGTCTGAAAGCGCTCTGCATCGCGGCGTGAGGGCGCTCTGCAGGCGCTTTGTGCAATAAATTGCGTAAAAATTTCCATATTTGCAAAAAAAGCCTTAACTTTGCACCGCAAAATGTAATCTTGCTAACAAACGTATTATTAACATAAAAACTAAGATTATGTCAGAAATCGCAGATCGCGTAAAAGCTATTATCGTTGACAAGCTGGGCGTTGACGAAGCCCAAGTAACCGAGACCGCCTCTTTCACCACTGACCTCGGTGCAGACTCACTCGACACTGTAGAGCTCATCATGGAGTTCGAGAAAGAATTCGGCATCACTATCCCCGATGACCAAGCTGAGAAGATTGGCACCGTAGGCGATGCTATCGCTTATATCGAAGCTAATAAGTAATAACAGCCGCATCACGGCCACCACAGTCTATCTAAACAAATTCTGGTAATGGAATTAAAACGAGTAGTAGTAACCGGCTTAGGCGCTGTCAGCCCCCTGGGCAATGATGTGGCCACCACATGGGCCGCTGCCCTCGCCGGCAAGAGCGGTGCCGCCCCGATTACTCACTTTGACGCCTCTAAGTTCAAGACACAGTTTGCCTGCGAAGTCAAAGACTTCAATGCTGCAGACCATTTCGACCGCAAAAAACTGCGCCAGCTCGACCTCTATGCCCAATATGGCATCGTGGCTGCTCGCCAGGCTGTGGCCGACGCCGGCCTTGATGCCGAAGGCGCCATCAACAAAGACCGTGTGGGCGTTATCGTAGCTGCCGGTATCGGCGGCCTCCACACCTTTGAGGAGGAAGCCGGATATTATGCCCTCAACGAGGCCAACGGTCCTAAGTATAACCCCTTCTTCATCCCCAAGATGATTGCCGACATCGCGTCGGGTCACATCTCGATGGAGTATGGCTTCCATGGACCCAACTACGGCGTCGTGTCGGCCTGCGCTTCGTCAAACAATGCCATCATCGATGCTTTCAACCTTATCCGTCTGGGCAAGGCTGAGGCTATGATCACCGGTGGCGCCGAAGCGGCTATCTTCCCTGCCGGCGTTGGCGGCTTTAACTCAATGCACGCCCTCTCTACTCGCAACGACAGCCCTCAGACGGCTTCGCGCCCATTCTCCAAGTCGCGCGACGGCTTTGTCATGGGCGAAGGCTCGGCCGTGCTGGTGCTCGAAGAATTAGAGCACGCGCTCGCTCGCGGAGCTAAAATCTATGCCGAAGTAGCAGGCGGCGGCCTCTCGGCTGACGCTTACCACCTCACTGCCACTCACCCCGATGGCCTCGGCGCTATCCTCGCTATGAACAGCGCCCTCGAAGACGCCGGCATGACGCCCGCTGATATCGACTACATCAACGTGCATGGCACCTCGACGCCCGTAGGCGACATCTCTGAGGTTAAGGCTATCGTTGCCGTGTTCGGCGAAAACGCTCACAAGCTCAACATCTCTTCTACTAAATCAATGACGGGTCACCTCCTCGGCGCTACCGGCGCCTTAGAGGCTCTCTTCAGCGTCAAAGCTGTAGAGGAAGACATCGTGCCCCCCACGATTAACCACGACCCCGATGACTGCGATGAGGAAATTGACTACACCCTCAATTTCACCTTCGGCGAGGCGCAGCGCCGCACCGTGCGTGCCGCCCTGTCAAACTCGTTCGGTTTCGGCGGTCACAACGCCACCGTCATTGTCAAGAAGTTTGAGAAATAAGATTTAGACACATCCTCTCCCACATCGGCGAGCTGCCCGCACTCAGCGTGGCAGCTCGCTGCGTATTTTCACGCTACTGCTGACCCTGTCTGACCAGTCTGACGTGTCGACTCGTCTGACGCACATCAGGCGCTGCTATTGAAGCCAATGTTGCGCCTTTCAGGCTTTATGCGTGTGGTCGGCTTTCCGGGGGCAACATCAGCCTCGCGGCTGATTGCGCGCGCAGCGCGCATCGGAGCACTCGGCGCGCTCTGATAGGTCACTCTTGTCAAGCCATGCGCAGGGCGCGGCCGGGTGGGGTGGGGCTACATTACGTTGAGCACTTGCTCTTTGATTTGCTCCAGCTCGTCCTTCATCTTCACCACGATGCGCTGCATCTCGGCGTGGTTGCTCTTGGAGCCGAGGGTGTTGATTTCGCGCCCCATCTCTTGGGCTATGAAGCCGAGTTTCTTGCCTTGTCCGGGGGTGGGGAGGGCTAATGTCTCGAGGAAGTACTCGAGGTGCTGAGCCAGGCGTTGCTTCTCCTCGTTGACATCGAGCTTCTCGATGTAGAATATCATTTCTTGCTCGAGGCGGCCCTTGTCATAATCTACGAGTGTGATTTTTGAGAGACCGTCGGCTACGCGGGCGCGTATCTTCTCGACGCGCTCCTTCTCGTAAGGCTCCACGCTGCGCAGCAGCTCGGCGATGCGGTTGATGCGCACGGTGAAGAACTCCTCGAGTTTGGCGCCCTCCACGCGGCGGTAGGCCATCAGCGCCGTTATGGCCTCGCGTGTGGCCTCAGTCAGGGCTTTATACTCCTCATCGCTGACCTCGGCGGGGGCGTTGGAGGTGGTGACATCGGGGAAGCGCAGCAGCACACTATACCAGTCAGCCGGCGTCGGTATGCCTATGGCCATCGAGGCCTCCTCAAACTGGCGCTTGTAGGCGGCCAGCAGCTCAGTGTTGATACACGATAGCGGCTCGGCGCTGCGTGTCTCCACGCTGACTATCATGTCGGCTTTGCCGCGTTGCAGCTCAGCGCTGACCATGTTGCGCAGCTCCAGCTCGCGGTCGCGGTAGGCCATAGGCACGCGCGCGGTGAGATCCATCTGCTTGGAGTTGAGCGACTTGATTTCTACGGTGATTTTCTTGTTCGGTATTTCGGCTGTGGCTTTACCGAAGCCTGTCATTGATAGCAGCATAGTGTCGGGGGCTATTGCCTTGTGGCAATGCGAGTGCAAAGGTACGCAAAAAAAACGATTTTTGCAGCCTCATCGGCATAATATCCGGCGTTTTTGCCTTAAAAAGGCTGCGAGAGCGGAAAAATGTGCTAACTTTGCAGCGTGAAGCGACAGGCGATACGCAGTAATATATGGCTGAATATGGCCAACTATGTGATGGGCATGCTATTCCCGCTCATCACCTTCCCCTATGTGTCGCGCGTGCTCATGCCCGAGGGCATAGGCGAGGTGCAGTTTCTGCTGTCAGTCATCAACTATGTGGCGATGGTCACGGCGGTGGGCTTGCCCATGTATGCCGTGCGTGAGGTGTCGCGCTGCGCCGACGAGGCGTCGCGGCGGCGTGTGGCAGCAGAGATAGGCTTGCTCAGCATCGCTATGTGTGTGGCGGGCTACGCCGTGGTGTTCGTCTTAGTGGGCACTGTAGAGCGCTTAGCGGCCGCGGCGCCGTTGTTCTTGGCTCTGAGCGTGAGGCTGCTGTTTACGCTCACCGGTGCCGAGTGGTATTTCCAGGCCACCGAGCAGTTTAGGTATATGACCATAAGGTCGCTGGTGATACGCGTGCTCTCGGCTGTGGCGATGTTTGTGTTTATCCGCGATGCGGACGATGTGATGGCCTATGCTGTCATCATCGTGTGTGTCGATTCGGGCTATGGCTTGCTCAACTGGAGCCGTATGCTGCCTGTGATACGCACGGCGCGACGCCGGCTGCGCACCCTCCGTCCGTGGCGCCACCTTGTGCCGGCGCTGCGCATATTCTCGCTGGGCATGCTCATAGCTGTATATACCAACCTTGACTCGGCGATGCTCGGCTTCATGAGCAGCGCCGTGGAGGTGGGCTTTTATGCTGCGGCGCTGAGAGTGGCGCG
>SAMEA3663036__coassemble_902_pt1 | contig 12130 bp, 11 predicted proteins | sample SAMEA3663036__metabat2_low_PE_026 | metagenome-assembled genome bin SAMEA3663036 (sample SAMEA3663036) | pig gut metagenome | biome: pig gut; feature: pig-associated habitat; material: faeces | place: France | collected 2012 | reverse complement strand
CATCGTCGATTAGCACAATCTGGAGGTTTGTGTATGTCTGCTTAATGATTGAGTCAATGCATTGCGGCAGAAATGCTTCGACATTATAGCAAGGTGATAGGATTGAGATTAAGGGCCGATGGTCCATCTGATTAATTGATAATGCTTAGATATTTGACAATGGTTGTGTGATTGGGATGATTAGCGTGATGGCTTGCTGCCGATTGTATCTATCAAGGATTATGCTACGGCATTGGTTTTTGATATGCTGTTCACGACTGTGTCAACGGCCCACTTGAGTATGAGGCTACAGGCGTATGTGAGCAGTATAGTCCAAAGTGTGATGATGAAGATGTTGTCAGATATCAAGATGAATGGCTGATATATGGCGCAGACTATGTCGGTGAAGTATAGTGCGTGCATAAACCACATATACACGCTGAGATTACCCAGTGAGGTGAGTATTTTGGTGGTGATGGTGAGCTTTGTGGAGTTGAATATAATTAGTATGCCGAGTATGACTAATGGTGAATAAATTACATATAGGCTGAAGCCGGCCACGGAGCGGCATAGGGCATGGCCGATTAGTGCCACGGCTATAAGTATGATGCCGACGAGGGCCATGGACCAGTGCCGGGGAATGCGAATCTTCTGAAAGATTTTCTGCTTTGCAAAGTAGTAACCGAGCAGCACTGTAGGCATCAGCATGCAGTTGTTGAATAGTGAGAGGAGCCATTTGTTGCTCTGCCATACTGGCAGTGAATGTATAATGACCTCGGCGATATAGAATGCAATGGCAAGACTTATCGTGGCAAGTATGGGCCGTGTGTCTAAGAGGTGACTTAGGAGTGGCAGTATTATCATACAAAAGATGTAGAGAGCAACAAACCAGCTATACCAGTTGAGGCTCTCGGACACGCCGAAGAGGTTTTGAACAAAGTCTTCTAATCCATTGACAGCCAAGCTGTTACCCCCCCCCGATTGCTATAATTGAAGGGATGGTGACGACCAAGAGAATAAGCCAGAAAACTTTAAGGAGCGCCCATATATGCTTGGCGCTGTAGCGCCAATCTTTGACTTTGGCAAAAGCGTATCCATAGCCTATCATGAATGTGAAAATGCCGACGCAAAGCTTAAATGAGGGATGCAGGAAGCCAATGATAGGATATGAGGCGAGGGTGCGTATGGGGACATCGTATGTGGCACCGGCGCCACCGACATGTAGAATAATCATAAAGATTATGGCTATACCTTTGATGATTTGAGTATAGTTGCGGGTGAAGTGTAGGTTGATAGTTGTCATAGCAGTTTGTTTGATAAGACTCTCCAGATATATTTTCTTGGTTGGTCTAAAATGATGGCCAAAGAAAACATAATAAGGAGAAATAATCCAATAGTGCCCAAGCATGTAATTCCCTCATAGTCTGAATATAACTTAATTACTGTCGGTTTAAAGTAATCATATAAGATGGTGATATGCGTATGGAACAGGTAAACGGCAAAACAAGATGCAGCTACCCAATTTATAAATTTTGATTGCACTTTGAACTTGCTGAACATAATGACCATAAACACTGAAAGGATAATGACTAATGGACAAATGTCGCTATCACAAAATTTTCCTGCCATAGGATGACCGAGATAAGCGGTCGTAAATGATGTTGTAGCCATTGCTAATACGCAACTTATTATTACCAGTAGGTCTTTATAGATAGACCATTTGGCCCAACTTGGACCATAAACTCTAACGTATCGAGCTAATAGATATAGGCCCATAAAAGAAATAGTGGAATAGCCACCGGCAAAAGCATTAACGGCCGTATATCCCCAAGCATAAACGGACTGGAAAAGGAAAAACCCAATTAGAACTCTTTTGAAAGTGTATTTGTCAGTTACATCTACAAATGCATTTAAAATAGGTGAGATTATGAACAATAACAAGTATGTGCGGACAAACCAATAGTCATAATCTTTAATGAATAAGAAACATGAAGCTATCTCCTCGGCTGACAAAGTCAATTGTCCGCATATGACCATAACAAGATATACCCCCGCAATAAAGTAGAACGCTTGGAACAGGAAATTAAATAACCCTCGTTTCGTTTGACGTATTCCAAACCAACCTGAGATTATGACAAATATATCGACACATGATATGGATAAACTCTGAAACAAAAACCTTGTAAAGGACTGTAAATGTTGTATATGAACTTCTGTCGTTGTAGGGCACTTAGTGGAAATAAATCCCGAATGTAGTACCAAAACGAGCATCATTGCCACTATACGTAGGAGCTCGATGTTTGACTGTCTCGAATTTGCATATCGCTTATGGACTGGGGGGGGGATAATTTTTATTATAGCCATTATTTCTTCCTATATATTCGACTCATAATCATATTACGCTCAGAACTATCCAATCCGCATGCTACTATTATTAAGCATTCGATAACAAGCAAAAGAATGGTCAATGAAGCGAATGAAAGGAAATCCTCCGGGTAGGCATAACGATACATCAGATATGCAGGGATGACACATAGCGTCAATGTAAGTAGTGATGGAGCCAATATCTTGGAGTAGAAATATTTGATTTGTAATCCAATTTTAGGATATACTATATAAACACGGACAAACTGTGTCAACACTTCTATGACGACATATACTATTATTATGGCTTCTGCTGCAACATGAAAATATTTCAGAAGAAACCAAGACAAGGGAAGAATTGTTAGTAGACAACCGCCTTCGCATATCTGAAATTTTTTAAGGTTGCCTGTGGCATGAATTGCCATCAATGTATGATGACTGAGCGAATTACTAATGCCGGCTATCATTGTAAGCCTGACAAAAGCAACTGTGTGTTCAGGAGGATTTACCAACCACAGGTTTAATACGTATTCTGCGAATGTTACAAATGGCACACTAAATAGTATAGCAAGCATAAACGATATACGCCCCGCACGCAAGACCAACGAATGTACATACTCCATATTTCCCTGTGCGTAGTTCTTGATTACCTGAGGACGTATAGCGGTCTGGAAATTAGCATAAAATTGAGCCAGGGCTGTTTGCACTTGAGTGGCAATGGCACGAGCCGCATTGACAATAGGTCCGAAATATATATTCAGCAATATGTTTATTCCTTGTGTGTAGCTGACGATTGCTAAATGACCGCTGACTGTCCAACCGGCATAAGAGAATATCTGACGTGAGATGTTACTATCCCATAGCCATTTGCCATTGGATTCGTTAAAACTGCGTTTGCAGTATATGGTATAGATGACACGTACAGAAAGTTGCACAAGAGTCAAAAGGCCGGCGTATGCTATGAGATTATCAATGGGCATTACCGCTATCAGATACAAAATAGCAAGTCGCGCCAAACCATCATATATGGATATATAAGCGAAGGCGTTCATCTTTTCTTTAGCTATAATTAGCGCGTTATAGCTGACGCTTATCAGCGAAATCACGAATGTGATGATGGAGAACTGATAAACCCAAAAGGCCGCTGTCTCGCGTCCTGATGGAATATTCAGTTGAGTCTGCACAAACCATAATCCTATAGTTTCGGCTATTATAAAGCCTACAATTGCAAAGATGTAGAAAATGGTAGTTGTGCATCGGAACATTTTTTCCGCATTACCATTCTCTTTCCCTAACTCAAATGTTATAAAACGAGAGGATGCTGAACTTAATGAGGCTGTTACAAAAGACAGCATAGTCACAACTCCACCCACCACGTTGAAAGTCCCATAGTCGGAAGCGCCCAACACATTAAGTATCACACGTGATGTGTATAGATTTACCGCCATGATAAAAATCATGCGGAAATACAGCACGAGGGTGTTTTTGGCTATGCGCTTGTTGTTGGCTGATTGATCGAGCATTTTGTGCTATCGGCAACGCTGTCGGGGCGAGCAGTCAGAAGTGGGACTCAAAATCTTCATACGCCTTGGTCAGCACGGGGCGGAAGGTGTGACCCTCAAGCAGCATCGCATAGATGATGTGCGAGAGGTATAGGCCTTGGCTGTGCTGAAGCCGCTCGTAGTAGCGGCAATAAGTGTCGGCGCTCTCAAAGGAGTAGCCTCCGGCAGTGAAGTAGTGCGACACGATGCGTTTCTCTATGATATTGGTGATATAGTACATATCATCTACAGCCACATAGCTCTTGTTCTTAGGGTTCACCCAATCGAGCTGCTCCAGTGGGTGGATTGCGATTGCATTGCCGGTGGTGTCATCGCCGGCAAACGAGCAGTCGGCATCTTTGATGAAGATAGCGCCTCGTATGTGCTTTTGCCTGATAGTGCGGTAGATAGTCTCGGGCTGGGAGGCGGTGGGCTCGTCGAGGACCACTATTTCGGCATTTGTGATGCCGTTGATTCTAAATTGTAGCAGCAGGCGCTCAGTGAGCGCATACTGCCTGTCGAGCCGGCTGAGGATGGTGATGTAGATATGGTCAAAGCGGCTGAGGTCGAGGCTCTTGAGTGCTCTGATGCAATGCATCACGCCGTCATCGCCGATGAGAAACACCGGAGGAATGTGTGTGGCGTACTCAAGTCGGTTGGCGGCGATAGGCATGATGAGCGTGCGCTGCGAGCAGGCCATCGGCACTGATGAGGGCTCTTCGCCGGCCTTGCTTAGGGACGTTGCCTGCTGATTATCCGCCGCCGGGCTGATTGCGCAATCGGAGTCGTAGATGTCATCAAGGATAGCAGCGAGCACATTCTTGAGGTAATCGATGACCTTTTGCTCGCGTGCGTAGGGCAGGATGCGCAAGATGTTCATCAGCTGCATTACGCTATAGTTGTCGGCATACCACCGGTACTTGCGGCTAAAGTAGCTGTCGATTTCGCGGTCAATCTTGTCGCATACGATGCGCAGTCGGGTGGCGTCGTATGGCTTGGTGTACATCAGCTGTGACCACCGATAATGGGTGTCCTGACGTATCTTTACGATGTCCTGCAGCGGCGTCTCTATAAAAGAGTCGAGAAAGTCAATGAGATAATAATGATTGCCGTTGAAGAGTATGTTGCTGAATGTAAGGTCGCCATGGCAAGTGCCTATAGGTATTGTCAGCTCAGTGAGCGAGCCAAAGATTTGCTCGGCGCGGCTGAGGATGTCGGCAATGCCCGCATCGCCATCGTAGAGGGCATTGGTAAGGCATTTGCCCTTAATCTCGGCAAACTTATTCCGGAAGATATCGGCCGAGACCTTCTGCAGCTGACACTTTGAGATTTCATGCTCTACAAAATACTCAAGAGCTCCGATGAGATAATCCACCTGCTCAAAACCTGCCTGCTCAAAAAACTCAATGAAGTTCTTCGAATACACATATTGCATCTTGATGATGGTGCTATCGGCATTCTCCTGCGCATCAAAAATCTCAGGCACCCTGATGTGCTGATAGTCATCCTCGGCCGCCCGAAGTTGTTTTTTTGCCTGCAGCGCAAGTCGCTTGAGATACTTCGGGTCAGCTGTAGATTTATACACATAGATGCCATCAGCCTCGTTGACCACATCTATCCGGCATCCCGAATGTCCCTTTACTTCTATTTCCATCGCTATGGTAATATCACATTTTTTTACCTTTGGCACGGCACATCCTCATGGCTGCCTCATTCCCATACTCTTGCATCTTTCATTGCTCAAACCATTCAGTCGTGACTCGAATATGCTTTGCTCCGCTTGCCATGGCAGCTTTCACCCCGGCATCTGAGTCTTCAAAGATAAGTGTCTCGTCAGGCGCTACACCGAGTGACTCCATTGCCCTATTATAGATTTCGGGGTCGGGCTTGCCTCTCTTCACGTCTATGCCGGCAAGGATTAAGTCAAAGTGGCGTGCTATGCCCAGATGGTTGATGGCATTCATGAGATTTTCTTTGCGCGCGGTTGAGGCTATTGCTGTCTTTCCTCCCATCTGATGGAAGGATTCTATCAGCCCTATAAGTGGCCGGTCAATAATCAGATGCTCAAAATATTGCGGATAGTATTCCTTCTTTAGTTCCTTTATCTTGCATGCCGTGGGTTCGTCAAAGACTGACATGCTGCTCATAAAGGCATCAAAGCGGAGACCAAAGCACTCGCGATACCGCTGCGGCGTCAGCTCTATGCCACACTCGCTAAATGATTTTTGATACGCTCTATAGTTTGCTTCAAACGTATCCACCAGTGTGCCATCGAAGTCGGTGATAACTGCTTTGATCATTACAAGTATCTTTTCAATTCTTCCGGTGTGCCGTAACTGTGATACTGGTCCAACCGTGCGAGGCGCACCTTCTCGCCATCGGCAAGAAGATAGTTATAGAGGAGGCTCACATAGAACTCCGGCTTTGTGAACTCCGGCTCATTGAGCAGTCGGTGAGCAATTTGCTTAAATCGCTTGCCTGTGGAGAAGAAGTATGCCCCGCAGAGGGCGTGATTGCTGATGACTTCTTTTTCGGCAGTGCGCGTAACCAAACCATCCGGCCCTATTGCCGCGTATGAGTATCGCGCATCACTGCTTTCAAAGCTCACTAATGCGCCGCCATCGGCATGCTCCATAGGCAGCGAAAGTATCTCTTTGATTATTTCGATAAACTCCATGCTGCGAAATTCGAGATCGCAATCCATCACTATGACGGCATCGTCGTCGGCGATAGCAGCCTCTGCCACGAGACAGGTTTCCACAGCTCCTCGAGTGGTTTCCTTAACTGAAAAAATATTGGCATCAGGCTGAAAAGCCTTGATGCCTTCATCAATCTTATACTTATCTATATGCTCTCGCCGCACGATGAACGAGTATTTGAGGTTTATGCCCTCAGAGGTCACGCTGCTGATGGCGTGCTTGAAGAGAGGCTCACCATTAAGCTTAATAAGCGGTTTAGGTGTAGTCCAGCCTTCTTTTCTGAAGCGGCTGCCTTCGCCTGCCATGGGCATGATGATATGCAAGTGGCGCATACTGTCGTTGCTTTACTATTTATTCAGGGAAAGGAGGGGGGATTAGTCGCGGTGGAAGAGGTCGCGGGTGTAGATTTTGGAGGCGGCGGGGGCGAGGGCGGGGTCTCGGCGGTTGGCGATGATTACGTCTGAGCGGTCGATGAATGTCTGGAGGTCGGCGATGACTTCGCTGCCGAAGAATGTGGAGCCGGGGGGTAGCGTGGGCTCGTAGATGATGACGGTGGCTCCTTTGGCTTTGATGCGTTTCATGACGCCTTGGATTGATGATTGGCGGAAGTTGTCGCTGCCGGTCTTCATGGTGAGGCGATATACGCCTACGGTGCAGGGGTGCTCGCGCTCAGGGGCGTATGCGGCGCTGGCGGCGTAGTGGTAGTATCCGGCTTGGGCGAGGACGCGGTCGGCGATGAAGTCTTTGCGGGTGCGGTTGCTCTGGACGATGGCGCCGATGAGGTTTTCGGGGACGTCGGCGTAGTTGGCGAGTAGCTGCTTGGTGTCTTTTGGGAGGCAGTATCCGCCGTAGCCGAATGAGGGGTTGTTGTAGTGGGTGCCGATGCGAGGGTCGAGGCATACGCCGTTGATGATGTCGGCGGTGCTGAGGCCTTTGAGCTCGGCGTAGGTGTCAAGCTCGTTGAAGAAGCTGACGCGCAGCGCCAGATAGGTGTTGGCAAAGAGCTTCACTGCCTCGGCCTCGGTTGAGCCCATGGTGAGTACGGCGATGCTCTCGGCAGGCTCGTCGGCGCCGTCGCGTAGCATGGTGGCGAAGGTGTGGGCGTCGGCGCGGAGGGTGTCGTCGGCGTCGGAGGGTATGCCTACGATGATGCGCGAGGGGTGCAGGTTGTCGTATAGGGCTTTGCTTTCGCGGAGAAATTCGGGGCTGAAGAGGACGCGGCAGCCCGGGCGGGCGGCTCGGATGGCGGCGGTGTAGCCTACGGGGACGGTGCTTTTGATGACCATGGTGGCGCGTGGGTTGACGGCTGTGACGGCGTCGATTACTTCTTCGACGTGTGAGGTGTCGAAGTAGTTGCGTGTGGGGTCGTAGTTGGTGGGCACGGCGATGATTACGAAGTCGGCGGCGGCGTAGGCTGCCGTGGCGTCGGTGGTGGCGGTGAGTGTGAGGTGCTCTGTGGCGAGGAAGCGCTCAATGTATTCGTCGCGAATGGGTGAGCGGCGGTCGTTGATCATCGCTACTTTTTCGGCGAGGATATCTACGGCTGTGACGGTGTGGCGGCGTGCTAACAGTGTGGCGAGGCTTAGCCCGACGTATCCGGTGCCGGCCACTGCGATGCGGAGTCTATCGGTACACATGTATTCAGCTGATTTCAAAGTGCTTGAGCGGCGTTTCCTTTAGTGTTGCTAAAGGTGTGGGCGATTGCTGTTTCGATGTTTGCTCTGCTGATGTATGATATGATGTAGGATAGCAGAGTGAGGCGCTGAGGGGGTGTTGTGGCAATGTGCGGGGCACGGGTGGTGAGTGCTCGGTGTATGGGAGCTTGGCGCGATATGTCGTATCCGAGCTCTGAGGCGTCGTAGAGCATGGTAAGCCGGCGCAGAGTGAATGTGTCGGGGCGGAGGGCCAGGAGTTGGACCATCGCGTTAAACTTTTGCTCGTATAGCGGTGATAGTGAGTGAGTTTTGAGCATCACTGCACTGTCGTGTACGATAATCAAATCGGCTAATGTGGCGTCAATGTCGGCATCTGGTGCTGTGGGAGAGGGGGCGGCAGCGAGCCTGTCAGCAGCGGCAGAGATATGCCTGGAGAGGGCTGCGTATTGGTCAGATGACCGGCGAATGTCGGCGGGGACGTTGCGCCAATATGATATCAGGCATCTGATGAGGTAAAGGTGTGTGTCAGATGCTTCGGGGCCTAAGTCGGGGTTGGCTGTGTATCTGCAGAATGACTTTGTGAGAGCGGAGCGCCAGGCTTTGGCTACGTCGTTGTCAAAGATTTGCATGATATTTGGGTTGCCGATCTGTAGGTCAATGATATACAGCAGCTTGGCTCTGAGTGCGAGCGAACGAGAGCGCTTGAGCGCAGCAGTTGCGGCGGCGCAAAGGTGTGTCATAATCTTGCGGGCGTCTTTAGCTGCTATTGGCGCGTCAGAACCGAGCCAGGCCATGGATCGCAGTGCAAATACGATGCGAGAGAGGGCCTCGAGTGTCTCGGCGTCAATGTTACGGTCGTCGAGAGCTGCGGGGAAGCACGCAGAGGGGTCAAAGCGGGGAGTGTCGCCGGCGGTTAGTTCAGCGATTGCGTGAAGTATGGTGTCAATCATTGATTTTCTCGATGAAGACGTTGGGTATGAAAGGTAGAATGACTGACCAGGTGTGCTGCACATCTACGATGATGCGTTTGTTGTTTTTAATTCGACGGATGTAGCCTTCGATGCCTCTCATGACGCCCCTGATGATGCGGACGTGTGTGCCTTCGTGGTAGTCTTTGCCATCGGGGATATAAGTTGCGAGGTCGGGGTCGTAAGGAGCACATACGATTTTGAGGATGCGGATATCGTTGTCGGCGATAGGCTGAATGTCGGTGTGGGCGACATTTCTGTAGAAAGAGAAGCGCAAGATGCCTGAAGCATTGCGGTATTTAGAGTCTAAGGCGTTAGCCGTGGCGATATCAGTGCGCACAAACATTAGACGGCTAATTAGTGGTCGGTCAGAAGGCTTACGGTCTTTGGAGTAAACGACATGTCGTGGGAGAAAAGTCTCGTCGCAAATATCAGCGAGCTCTCGCTCGGCATCAAAGACTCTATTTCGATATACATTGATGGCGAACCAACGAAGGGAGCCATCAGAGCAATTATCAGTCATAAACTATATCTATATCAAAACATAGGGATACAATTCTCCTAAAAGTGCCACGCAACTCCTCGCAGGGGGGGGAGAGCGAGCGACACAAAGTCACACACGCATTATCGAATACTCGGCAATGGCAAGAGCCATAGGCCAACATCCCGACCTTGGTATCCAAGAGCCGCAAATGCTATTCGAGCCTTAGGGGGCATCAACTGCAGGGCTGATCAACAGATCTTGATCTCTTACAAAGAGATGCATATCCTAAGACACCGCAAAGTTAGTGATTTATATCAAATTCTGCAAGTAATAATTTTATTGACAAAAAAATATTCACTATATCGGATATGCGCTACAATATGCTGTGGGGCATATTCCGACCTTTTTTCATATGCATCTCTTTGTAAGAGATATAGATTGGGCTGAAGGAAAGTGTTATATTTGCAAAAATATAGCATAAATACGACCGGAAATGAGCATCAGCACCTTACGGAAAGAATTGACAGAACTGAGCGCAGAGCAGTTGCGCTCGCTGGTGATGGATTTGTACAAGACGAGCAAAGAGGCAAAAGAATATCTTGAATTTTTTGTCAACCCCGACCTTGACAAGCTGTACGAAAAAACGATTGATAATATCGCAAAGGAAATAAAGCGCAGCAAGTATCATCGGTCGAAAATGCGCGTGAGTGTGGTGAAGCAGCTTATATCGAAGTTTGAGTCTTATGGAGCGCCGGCTGAGAAGGTGAACCAGCTGATGCTCAACGCCTTAAATTTTGCGGGCGCAATATCCACATCGCACTATATGACGGATAGCCAATATGGCTATATCAAGCGACTGAGCCACGACATAGTATGTTATAGCCATAGGCATGAGCTCTACTCCACGGCGATGGCCACGATAGTGTCAATAGACGACCGGCTGTCGAAGATTAGCGAGCAGTGCTACGCACGCGAACTGATAGCCAATGGCGCAGAGGAGGCGATGAAGGAGTGCGGACTACCCATTCCCTCCGGAGATGAGTAGCCGGAGCTGAAGCCCCAGCCCACCCCAGCCGAGAGTTGACGAAAGTTGACGAAAAGCGGCATTTGGGGGCAATTTTGCGGTGTGGGGTATAAAATGTCGGGGATTTTGCATAACTTTGCATTTGTAATTACATTTATTGCTATGAAGATGAACGCAAGACAGCGGATATGGCGTCGCGCTGTGGCAACGGCAATGTCAATGGCGTGTGCCATAGGCCTCATAGGCGCGTCTCCTGACGTAGAGTATAGCGCCACTGTGATAGGGAATAGCTCGACGGGCGATTTTGCGCCGTATATGATAGGGTCGTGGAACGGCGGGCGGCTGACGCGCAGCCATTCGGCGCTGCTTGATGTAGAGGCGCATAAGTCACTTGACATGAGCCGCCGGTTTGACTATTCGTTCGGGGCTGAGGTGGTCACCGGCTACCAGTCAGCGACCGATTATGCGCGGTATGATGCCGCGTCGGCGACGTGGACCACATCGCATGAGCGTCCGGCGGCGATATGGCTGCAGCAGCTATATGCGGAGATAAAATACCGCAGCTTGTTTTTGAGCGTGGGTATGAAAGACAATCACTCGAAGCTGCTCGATGAGAGCTTGTCAAGCGGCGACCTCACGCGCAGCAACAATGCGCGAGCTATCCCCGGCGCCACGGTGGGATTTATTGACTTTCAGAATATCCCTCTGACCAATGGCTGGGTGCAGATAGCCGGCGAGATATACTACGGCCGGAGCATGGATAAGGACTTTGTGGAGTCTCAGCACAATAGATATAACGGCGTGATGGCGACAGACTTGTGGTACACCTACAAGTATTGCTATTTCCGCACAAAGCCGAGCAAGCCATTTTCGGTGACGTTGGGTATGCAGACGGCGGGACAGTTTGGGGGCAGCACCTTATATTACAGGCGAGGCGAGCAGTACGCACAAGAGGTGCGAGGCTTTCATTTCAAGGACATATTTGAGATGTTTTTGCCACGCGAGGGCACCGGCGAGGGTTATTATAAAGGCAATACGCTTGGGTCATGGGACTTCAAGGCACGATATAGGCTGCGCGACGGCAAGGAGCTGTATGCATATTTTCAGGGGCCGTGGGAAGATGGCTCGGGCATAGGGCGCAAAAACGGCTTTGACGGACTGTGGGGCCTGGGCTACGACTCGGGCAAGCCGGGGTTGATAACGGGCGCAGCCATCGAGTATCTTGACTTCTGCAATCAATCTGGGCCAATGCACTGGGCGCCCAACGATGCCCCGGGCACTGACATCATCCATAACGCCACCGGCGGCGACAATTATTACAACAATGACTTCTATATGACGTACACCAACTACGGCATGGCTATAGCGACACCCTTTGTCAAGGCACCGCTCTACAATCTCGACGGGCAAGGGCGA
>SAMEA3663036__coassemble_876_pt1 | contig 12368 bp, 12 predicted proteins | sample SAMEA3663036__metabat2_low_PE_026 | metagenome-assembled genome bin SAMEA3663036 (sample SAMEA3663036) | pig gut metagenome | biome: pig gut; feature: pig-associated habitat; material: faeces | place: France | collected 2012 | reverse complement strand
GACGCGGCTGCCTGGCATTATCATTGGCATACACTAACTTTGACATGACCGCTATTGAGAGCAAAGTTAGGCGTGAGTTCGTTTTTGGGAAACGACAAAAAAATTCGTAAATTTGCGCTAAAATTAAGACAGCCTAACCACTGAAATATGAAAAATATAACGAAATACATTTTTGGTGTAATTTTTATATTCACCATTTTTTGCGCCCTTTCATCTTGTAAAAATACGAGGGAAGAAAGCGGTGACTTATCTTTTGCCGGCATCACAATAGGCAAGAGTTTTCCCGATAGTTTAAAAGCGAATTTTGAATATTCTTCAGATGGAGTTCCATTTTACGAAGGCAGAATATGTTTTAAGCTTCCTTCAGAAGTAAAGGATAATTTGAGCGTAGTCGCTGCAACCGATTTGAATGAAGGGAAAGTTCATACAATTCAAATTGGGAATCTCAATAATGACGAAGCTGGCGAATTTTATGATATGTTAAAGACAAAATATGGTTTGCCAAAGTCTCAATTTGGAGATACAGATTGTAGATTGCAGAATTTCTTATATAAAGTATATAAGCAATTAGGTTACGAACCTTATGAAAAATATCCCGATATTACTGGAGACTATATTCTTGCAGAATGGCATCCCATGCCATACAAGTCTACAATATACATGATTGCAAATATATTTCATCGTCCAGGGGATTATAAAGAAGAAATATGGACATATGTTTTTTTTAAATATGTTGATGAAGCTGAGTATCGCAAGGTAGAAAAAGATTCTGAAAATAGACGGTTAAATAGAAATCGTGAAAACTATTGGAAACAAAATTCCGAATCAATGAACCAGGATTTCTAAGGATCGGACAATAATAAATTAACGTGAGTTCGATATAAGAATATAAGATATAAAAATAAAACAGAGGCTGTGTCAAAATCTCTATTACGACACAGCCCCTTTCTTGGTAATTTGGGAATTTTTTTGTAATTTTATAGTAACTAATTACAAGATTAACAAAGAATTACGCCATGATTACCAATGACAAAATTACGGAAATTTTCTTGCCGGATTTGCTCGAGGTCGAGCACGGCTGCGGTGATGACTTGCAGGGGATTGCCTTTGTCATCGAAGTAGGCTTCTTTCATGAAGCGACGGCAGTCGTTGGGTGACTTGGGGCGGCGTATTTATCCTCCATTTATTTTTGTTATGGCTCGCTGTATCTGCTGATCCCGCAGTTGTTTTTGGTATATATCGTATTTTCGGCAATAGGTTACGATCAGAAGCTCTTCGTATGCTGTTTCATCAGTAAGACATTCTTTCTAGAAGGTGTCGTCGGCATACTAGTCAAGGTCGATTTCGCCAAGGTCGTAGATTCCTCTGCAGCGAGTGTCGGCATCGCCATGCAGACGAGGCCGTAGCCGCCATCCCTCGGGCGATGTAGCCCATTGCTGGTAGTGAGTCGGGAGCTTCTTAAGCGATTGTACGGTGATGACGTTGCGATCTTCGGTGACTTATACTTGCGATTGTCCTTCGACCACAGGCCACCATCTGTGCATACCACAAATTTGCTCAAGCCGAACTTCTCGCTCAGCACCCCCTCAAGCGGCTGCAACGTCTTTTGCTCTGAGGTATTGCCGGGCCATACGCAGATGGCCAGTGGCAAGCCATCCATATCCATGAACATCCCTATCTGCACCAATGGATTGGGACGATTTTCCTTGGAGTGCCCATACTTGCGGAAGTCATCATCGGTCTCCACCTCAAAAAAACACATTGGTGCATTCATAGTATATCACCCCGGTCTTCCGACCTATCGACTCTAACGAGTTGCGATAAATCTTACCCTGTATATCGTTCATTTGGCTGCACAATACATCAAGACTGCGATAGAAATTCTCCAGTCGCAGCTCCTTGTCCTCAACATATCGACTCCCCTTAAGAAAATCTGACAGCTTTGAGCCCGGATGCAAGATGCGAATGGTCAACATCCTGATAAGATAATCCCCCAGATTGAATTTAAAACGATACGATTGCGAGATCTCGTCACATATCTTTCGCAGGCCCAGCATAGTGGCGACCCTCTCTATGAAGACATCGCCGCCATTGAAAATACGCTCCGCCACATCAATAAGTCGATCAGGATGCAACTCCATAACCAGACCCTGCTTCTCCTCACGAGCCGCCTGACGCATACGCTCCAGCTCTTCTCTTGATCATGCCTCGGTATCCTCCACACCATACTTTTCCATAATAGACTTCTCGTTTCCGAGCTTTTTCACGGTCTTTGACAACAACTTTCCACCCTTCTTGCTATAGGTAGTCTGAAAGTAGAAGCTCTTGGCATTCCTCGAGCGAGTGATAGTAAGCTTATAATTCATAACGTGTAGTAAAATATAGGTGGTAAAAAATTTTGACTCTACCAAGTTGAAAGTCAAATAATTTGCGGTTAGCATACAAAAAAATCCGCCCTAAACTGTCAAACGTCCGTCAAAGTAAAGCCCGAAATCACCGTGGCCCAAGGCCATGAAATTGCCACCGCCGTTGAGAATAATATCAGAGCTGCCATTGACGACCCGCTGGCTATCGTGGCCACTCACGTGGAGCCGGCTTGACAACCTGTCGTTGCCGACGCGGCTGCCTGGCATTATCATTGGCATACACTAACTTTGACATGACCGCTATGGCTGCGCTATGTCTAATTTACGTTAAATATAGGCGGTAAGTGCCCGGCGTTTGGCGTATTTGTTGTAATTTTGTATTATGGTTTATTATATACGTCAAGCATTTATATTGTCAATGGTGTGCGTGATGCTGCTACTCTGCGGCTGCAGCTCGCAAGAGCCTGATGCGCCGCCACTGACTAAACGCACCGTCCTGGTGTATATGGTAGCCAATAACGCCTCGCTCGGTGGCGCCGGTTACGACACTCTCGACATCGAGGAGATGAAAGCTGCGGCAGCTAACGGCGACCTCGCCGGCGGTCGGCTCATAGTCTATCATGCCGGTGTCAATGCTGCGCCGCAATTGCTGGACATCACACAAGCCGGCATCGTCGTGCTGAAGACTTACGATGACTCGCAATACTCGGTGGAGCGTGCTCGCTTGGAAGATGTTATTTCTGACACCAAGCGCTACGCCCCGGCTGAGGACTATGGCTTGGTACTCTGGAGCCACGCATCGGGCTGGCTGCAAGATGGCATCACCGAGGCCGATGAGGCCTCTACCCTATCTTTCGGATATGACCGTGGCAAAAAAATGAACGTCAGCACTCTCGCCAAAGCGCTCACCGACAAAGGCTTCAGCTTCGTCTATTTTGATTGCTGCCAAATGGCATCGGTGGAGGTGGCTTACGAATTGCGACACGCCACTGACTTCATCGTAGCAAGCGCCATTGAGCTGCCAATCGAGGGTATGCCATACGACAAAAATGTGAAATGCTTTTTCACCGACACTCCTGATTTGATACAGGCCGCGCGCAACACCTTTAAGCTTTACGATGGCCAAGAAAATCCGGAGAATAGGTGGTGCTCCATGAGCGTGATTGATACGTCTGAAATAGACGCCCTCGCCGATGCCACACGCGCTATTTATTCCGCTTTACCAGATATGACACTGCCGCCGGGTTATACACCTCAAAAATACCAGCTCGACGGACGTGTGTATCTCTATGACTTCGCCGACTATGTCACCTCTATGGCCGAGGCCTATGGCATACCCGCTCTGTTGCTCTCTGAATATGATGAGGCGATGCATCGCGCTGTAATCTACAAAGATGCCACACCTATGCTTTACAACACTTTGCCTCTTACGCGCCACAGCGGCCTTTCTACGTTCATCATGAAGTCGCAGCAGGAGGCCGTGACTAAAAATTATAATCAACTACAATGGTTTGCCGATGTTGCATCGGCTCTTATTAAGACTTCTCAGCAATGAATATCGCCAATATCATTACTAATTTCATACAGTCAGGCGTGCCATCACTGATACCCGACTCCATTCCTGATATGTCAAGTGACTGGAAGCTCACAAGCTCGATGTCTATTGATGAATTGCTGGATAAATTCATGTCTTCGCTGACATCGTTTGCCGTAAATCTCACGGTTGCCCTAATCGTGTTCTATGTCGGCAAGTTCATCATCAAACGCCTCGTGCGCCTCGTGGCAGGCATCATGATACGCCGCGAGGTGGATAGGTCGCTGTCCTCATTTGTGCTCAGTATGATACGCATGGTGCTGTATTTCATACTCATCGTCACCGTAATTGGCATCTTGGGCATTGAGACTTCGTCATTTATCGCCATCTTTGCTTCGGCAGGCGTCGCCGTTGGTATGGCCATGAGCGGCACCCTCCAGAATTTCGCCGGAGGCGTGCTTATCCTCTTGCTAAAGCCCTACAAAATTGGCGACTACATCGAGGCGCAAGGATATGCCGGCACCGTCAAGGAGATACAGATATTCCACACCATCATCACCACTTACGACAACAAGTGCATCATAATCCCCAACGGTGGCCTATCCACCGGCAGCGTCAACAACTGGTCGCGCGAGGACTATCGCCGCGTGGAGTGGAGCGTGACTATTTCCTACGGCGACTCGGTGGAGGCCGCCCGAGCTAAGCTGCTCGGCATTCTCGCTGACGATGAGCGGGTGGTCAAGCAATATGTCGAAGATGACCGCGAGATGCGCGCACAGGCTCTTGACACCGAGACTCCCAAAGATGGCAACGATGCCAACGGAGCCTCCACCGGCAAGCCGCGCGCAAAGTGGCTGTCTCGTCTGTTCCACCATCACAGCAAGGTCAAAGAGCGCATTGAGGATTGGAAGGAACGACAGCAGACCAAAGTGCTGGAAATGCTCCCGCGCATTGACCGGAGGCCGGTGGTGGTGGTAGATGAGCTCGCTGACAGCAGCGTTGTGCTCAAAGTCAGGGCTTGGACCACAACAGCAAGCTACTGGAGCCTTTTCTACGACATCAATGAGCGCATATACAATGAGCTGCCATCCGCCGGAATACATTTCCCATTCCCGCAGCTCGATGTGCACTTGCCGGATAAAGAATAAAAGATTACTCTATATATGACAAGCAGATGGAACTACCTACCGCTCACCACTGAAGAGCAGAAATTGGAAAGCGAGTTAGCGCGTCGCTTTGCCAATTGCGCCCCTATCAGTGAATTGCTCGTGCAGCGTGGCATCACTTCAGTGGCCAAAGCCGAGAAATTCTTTCACCCTTCGCTGCGTGACCTCCACGACCCGTTTCTCATGCCGGACATGGACAAAGCCGTCGATAGGCTAAACCGCGCTATGGGCTCGAAAGAAAAGATTATGGTCTATGGCGACTACGACGTCGATGGCACCACTGCCGTATCATTAGTATATCGCTATCTCCAAAATTTCTACTCCGAGATAGACTATTACATCCCTACACGTTATGATGAGGGGTACGGCATATCTACGCGCACTATTGACCAGGCTGCCGCCGACGGCGTCAAGCTCATAATAATCCTCGACTGCGGCATCAAGGCCATCGAGGAAATAAAATACGCCAAGACGCTCGGCATTGATTTTATAATCTGTGACCACCATGTCCCTGACGAGGAGCTGCCGCCGGCCGTAGCTATCCTAAACCCAAAGCTCGAGGGCTCAACTTATCCCTGCCGACACCTCTCGGGTTGCGGGGTAGGTTACAAATTCATGCAAGCATTCTCAATAAGCAACGGCATTGGCACCGCCGAGCTGGAGTGTATGCTTGACCTCGTCGCCGTGAGCATCGCTTCGGATATCGTGCCTATGGTTGACGAAAACCGCGTCATGGCTTACGTCGGCCTAAAACGCCTAAATAGCAACCCTAACCTCGGTTTGCGTGCCATAATTCGCACTTGCGGCCTCGGAGGTAAGGAAATAACCATCAGCGATGTAATATTCAAAATCGGCCCACGCATCAATGCTTCCGGGCGTATGCAGAGCGGCCGTGAAGCCGTCGAGCTTCTCGTAGCGCGAGACATCAAGGAGGCCAACGCTAAAGCCAGCGACATTGACCAATACAACAAAGACCGCAAGGAGCTGGACAAGCGCATCACCGAGGAGGCCAACGCCATCCTCGAAGCCCGCGGCGAGATGCACTCCCCAAAGAAATCTATCGTCATCTACAACAAAGATTGGCACAAAGGCATAATCGGCATCGTAGCTTCGCGCCTTACAGAGCTGTACTACAAGCCTTCGGTGGTGCTCACTCACGCCAACGGCCTCGTAACCGGTTCGTCGCGCTCAGTCCAAGGATTTGACATATACAAAGCCATTGACTCGGCACGCGACTTACTTGAGAACTTCGGCGGTCACACTTACGCCGTAGGCCTATCGCTCAAGGAGGAGAATATCCCGGAGTTTACGCGCCGTTTTGAGGACTATGTCGCAGCTCACATCTTGCCCGAGCAGCAGACGCCGGTCATTGACATCGATGCTTTCCTCTCTTTTGCACAAATCACCCCTGAGCTGACTTCAACACTTCGCCTCTTCAATCCTTTTGGACCCGGAAACCAAAAACCCACTTTCTGCACTCGCAACGTCAAGGATTTCGGCACGAGTATGCTCGTTGGCAAGCACCTTGAGCATATCAAGCTCGAGCTCGTCGATGACACATCGGGTAAGGTCATCAACGGCATCGCTTTCAACATGGGCCGATATTTTGACTATATCCACTCAGGCAAGCCTTTCAATATCTGCTACACGATTGAGGAGAACAAGCACCACAACGCCACCTCTACCCTCCAGCTCCTCGTCAAGCAGATACGCACGGTCAGCGAGTCTGAATAGCTATGACTCCCCTCGAGGCACTCAAACAATACTGGGGTTATGACTCGTTCAGACCCCGGCAGCTCGAAATCATAAATAGCGTGCTCTCCGGGGCCGACACCATTGGGCTGCTACCTACCGGCGGTGGCAAGTCCATCACCTTTCAGGTGCCCGCTCTGCTCGCCGACGGCCTCACCCTCGTGGTGACGCCGCTCATCTCGTTGATGAAGGACCAGGTGGATAACCTGCGCTCGCGCAATATTGACGCGGTATATTTTCAGTCGGGCTTGTCTCGCGCTGAGCTCCATCTCGCCGGCGACAAATGCCGTTTAGGCAAGGTAAAGCTCGCCTATGTTTCGCCGGAGAAGCTGTTGCAGAAATTCTTCATTCAGGAAATAGCATCGTGGCACGTCTCAATGATTGTCGTTGACGAGGCTCACTGCATCTCGCAGTGGGGCTACGATTTCAGGCCTTCTTATCTCAAGATTTGCCAGCTGCGCAAGCGCTTCCCCGGCGTACCCGTTCTGGCGCTAACAGCTTCGGCCACACCACCCGTTGTGGCTGACATCGCCGACAAGCTGCTAATGAAGGCGCCCGCTATCTACGCCGGCAGCTTCTCCCGCGACAATATCAGCTTCATCGTGCGATACGAGGAGCACAAAGAAGGAATGATGCTCAAGGTGCTGGCCAACACTTACGGCTCGGCCATCGTGTATGTGCGCTCGCGCCGAAGGTGCCACGAGCTCGCCGATGTGCTGACGGCTCACGGCATCGCCGCCGATTTCTACCACGCCGGTCTCGCGCCCGAGGACAAGGCTCAAAAGCAGGACCTCTGGAAGAGCGGTGCCGTCAGAGTGATGGTGGCCACTAATGCGTTCGGCATGGGCATCGACAAATCCGACGTCCGCGTCGTGCTGCATTATGACCTCCCGGGCTCGCTCGAAGAATATTATCAGGAGGTGCCGGCCGCGATGGTCTCCCGGCCTTCGCCGTGCTGATAGTCTCGCGCACTGACAAGGGGCTGCTGACGCGACGCCTCAACGAGGCATTCCCCCCGAAAGACTTCATCAGGCACTGCTATGACATGGTAGGCAGCTATTTAGGAGTCGCCGACGGCGAAGGCTATGACCGCCTGTTTGAGTTCAACACCGAAGAGTTTTGTCATCGCTTCAATATGCCGCTGCGCATGGTGCGCAACGCCTTGGGCATCTTGGCGCGATCTAACTACATCGAATACATCGACGAGGTAGCCACACACTCGCGCGTGATGATGCTCGCTGACAAGCGCGAGCTTTACTCCACCGCGCTCAACGACGACTGCGAGTCCGTGCTTTATGCCCTTATGCGCAACTACACCGGCCTTTACAGCGATTACATCACCATCGATGAGCTCTATCTCACACGCTGCACCGGCTTATCATCTGAGAGGGTGTATCAGGCGTTGCTGACTCTGACACGCATGCATATCCTACATTACATACCGCATCGCCGCACGCCTTACATATATTATATCACCTCGCGCGAAGAGCCGCGACACATCAAAATCTCCAAAGAGGCTTACGAGCTGCAGCGCGAACGCACAGAGCGCCGACTCAACGCCATGCGCGACTTTGCCTTCGACACCTCGCGATGCCGTGTCTCTTTCATGCTGCAATACTTCGGCGAGACGCCCGCCGGCGATTGCGGCAAATGCGATGTCTGTCGCAATCGCATCGCCTCGCAGAAGGCTCGCTCCGCCGACGCCGATAGACGCTTCGCTCAGATAGAGCAGCATATCCTGCGCCTCGTGGCCGAGCGCGGAGGCGCTCGCCCCATCGACGATATCCTGACTCAGTTTCAGAGCGAAAGGCAAGCGGCCATCGACGCCATACGCGGCCTTATGGACTGCGGCAAGCTATCGCGAAGCGGCGATATGCTGCTAAGGTGTAAATGACCTTTGCATAATCAATCATTTTTACTAATTTTGCATTCATTATGGCAATAAGCCAATATATAATCATCGCATTCCGTTAAGGCTATGGCTAATAAGAATGAATTTGCTACAAAGATAGGGCTGCTCGCCGCTACCGTGGGGTCAGCCATCGGATTGGGTAATGTATGGCGCTTCCCGGCGGAGACTCAAGCTAACGGCGGTGCCGCTTTCTTGCTGCTCTACGCCGTGTGTGTGTTACTGCTCGGTGTGCCCGTGATGCTCAGCGAGTTTGCGCTCGGTCGCGGCGGTCGCAGCGACAACATCGGCGTCTTTCGCAAGCTATCGCCTAATTCTTCGTGGTGGATTATAGGCTTGCTTGCTATCATTGCGTCTTACATCATCACTTCTTATTATATGGTTGTGGCCGGCTGGACTTTAGAGTATCTATGGCATTCGATTACCGGAGGCCTTTACGACAGCGGCGCCACAAGCACAGTCTTTAGCGCTAAGATGCAGCAATGCGTGTATTCTGATTGGGAACCCGTAATTGCCACACTCGTGGTCATTGCCTTAAATGTGGCGATACTGCTCGGAGGCGTGCAAAAAGGCATCGAGCGCCTATCCAACATACTCATGCCCACTTTGTTTGTGATACTGATAGTGCTGTGCGTGGTGGCTTTATCGCTCCCAGGTGCCGCCGACGGCCTCACATACTTCTTGTCGCCTGACTTCTCTAAGATTAGCCCGTCGGTGGTGGTCAGCGCAATGGGACAGGCTTTCTTTTCATTAAGTCTCGGCATGGGCATACTTGTCACTTACGCCTCTTATTACCCTGACAACACTCGCCTCACGCGCACATCCATGACGGTGGCACTGCTGAGCCTCTTGGTGGCTTTGCTGATGGGTTGTATCATTTTCCCGGCGGTTACCACCTATGGCCTGAATGCTCACAGCGTCCAAGGCCCCACGCTCATTTTCGTCACTTTGCCCGAAGTGTTTGCCCACATGCCGGCGTCCGAGCTATGGTCATCGCTGTTCTTCGTGCTGCTGTTGGTGGCGGCAATCACCTCTACCGTGTCAATTGCCGAGGTGACAATTGCTTTCATGCAGCATCACTTCAAGCTGTCGAGAGCCAAGGCCGTGCTCCTCACGCTGCTGCCTCTGGTGTTCCTAAGCCCCATCTGCTCGCTTTCGTTCGGCAGGCTCAGCGACTTAAAGTTTTTCGGTATGATTATCTTTGATTTCCTCGACACCATCACCACTTCGCTGCTACTGCCGCTGATAGCCTTGGGCACATGCATCTACATCGGTTGGGTCGCCCCTGACAAGTTATTCCTGCGACAGATGTGCAACAACGGCTCAATACGCTCGCGTGTCGCACCTCTGGTGCTGTTTATCATCAAATACCTCGCTCCGGTGTTTATCATCGTAATGCTTATCACCGGACTTATATAACATGAGCAAGCGCTTCCGTCTTACCAAATCTGAGTGGATTGGCATCGCTGCCATTCTCCTGGCTATTGCTGCTGCCGTCATTGTCAAGGATATATATCAGCGCAACGCCACTGAGCGCGCCCTGCAGATTGCAACACGCTCCGATAGCATTTCCGGCGCCATCAGCAGCCGCTCGGCTGCCTTGAAAGGCGACTCCACCACACGCAATCATAGCAAGTCTAAGCACCGCCCCTCCAAACGCCGCAGCCGCGTTAAAGCGCCTCACATTTTACACTCGCGCAGCTACCTCGATGACACAATCGCCACGTCATCACACGTGCTCCCTCCGTTTGAATATGATTAGAGGCATCATTTCTCACGAAATAACACCTCTTGTGCATATATTTATCGAAACAAACCTTATTGCGATTGATAATCTACAATCTATTAAAACCTTTGAAATACAATCCTATTTCAATATCTTTTTATTTACAACTAAAACTACTCTTTATAATAATCTCTATTATCATTTACACTGCAAAATTACTGCTACACTGCTGCCTCTCAAAGCTTATCTATATAAAATCAAAAACGATATAAGTTATATTCAATGCTAAATTACTTATACTCTGATATATAACTATTCGCCAATATAAATAAAAATTTAGAAATTATAATTGCCAATTCGAAAAAAAGCAGTATATTTGCACAAAAACCATCAAGTCCTATACCTTCATGCCTAAAAAAGCACTATTCTTACTGCTAATAATCATCGCCAACATACTCTGCGAGGCTCGGCGTCTGCCCGACAACCTCACCGATGCAATTGACTCGCTGGAGTACCATATCAAGCGGCGCGACATTTACATCAACAACCGACGCGCTTCTATCGAAACCATAAACAAGGAGATGGACGCAATGTATTCGCGCGACCCGGCCCTCAAATATGAGGCGCTCGGTAATGCTTTCCATGGCTTCAAGGTCGATTCCGCGCTTTATTATTATAATAAAGGTGTCGAAGCGGCGGCCGCTAATAAGCACAGCCACCTCGAGTGGCGCCTCAAAATGCGCCGCGATGAGGCCCTCACGCTACTCGGCCTTTTCAAAGAGGCTATTGATGACTACGAGAGCTGCGATATCAGCGCTCTCGAGCCGTCTGACCATATCTATTACTACCGCACCGGCAGCGACATTTATCTCCACGCCTACAATTACTACCCCGAGCCTTACAAGGATATGTACCGACGCAAGGCTATTGTGTGCTTGGACTCTACCCTCAGATACTATCCCGCCGGCTCGGTCGCTATTGACCTCACTAATGCTCAAATAAAAATCCTCGAGGGCGAGAATGCACTCTCATTAGCTGACCTGCAGCAGGCTCTTCCTAACATTGACATCACCAGACCCGAATTTGCCATCACCACGAGCCTCATGGCCGACTTCTACAAGCGATTGCCTTCGCGCCACAACGAGTACTTATATTACCTGGCACTATCTGCCACAAGCGACTTATTGACAGCAACTTGCGAGACCACATCGCTCAAACAGCTCGGCATGGAATACTACGCCATGGGCGACATCGAGCGAGCTTACCGATACCTCAGCATCGCTCAAGACAATGACCTTTTTGCCAACGCGCGCATACGCTCCTTTGACACCACTAAGGAATTTACAAAAATCAGCAATGAAATCCGCGATGACTCGCATCGCACCAACACCACCCTTGTTATTATCATTATTGTGCTGCTTATAGGCCTCGCTCTCTGCTTGTTCCTAATATTTCTAAAGTCGATACGCCACCGCCGCGCTCAGTTGCAATCATCTTCGCTGATACAGTCTAATATGCACAAGGACAATTACATACGACAGCTCCTTTCGCTATGCTATGTCTATATTGAGAGCCTCGAGGACCTAAATAGGCTCGCCGCGCGTAAGCTCAAGGCCGGACAGGCTCAGGATTTGTATCAAATAGTAGATTCCGGCAAGGTTTTGCGCGACCGTGCCGAGCAATTTTACAAGACTTTCGACGAAGCGTTTTTCAACATTTACCCATCTTTCATCGATGACATCAATGGTCTGCTGCTACCCGACAAACAGGTGTCCCTACCCGATGCTAATGTGCTCACGCCCGAAATACGTGTGATTGCATTCATGCGGCTTGGCATCGATGACAGCAGCAAAATCGCTAAGTTCCTCGACCTAAGTCTCAACACCGTATATACTTATCGCAACCGCATGAAGGC
>SAMEA3663036__coassemble_859_pt1 | contig 12562 bp, 10 predicted proteins | sample SAMEA3663036__metabat2_low_PE_026 | metagenome-assembled genome bin SAMEA3663036 (sample SAMEA3663036) | pig gut metagenome | biome: pig gut; feature: pig-associated habitat; material: faeces | place: France | collected 2012 | reverse complement strand
CCTTTCGCCGTATAGCTCAATACGCTTCGGCATTGACACGGCGCTGGCCAATCTCGCCAACAACGCCGAAGGCATCGTCTTCGACAATGACTTCGGCCGCGGCAGGTTGTCAATACCGATAAATGGCCTGATATGGATGGGCGACAAAGCCACTATGGCCGAGCGCATTGACGAAAAGTTAGCCGCCGGATTTAAAGTGCTCAAATTAAAAATCGGAGGCATTGACTTCAACGAAGAGCTCGACCTACTGCGGCTGATACGCTCCACCTTCCCCGCCGCTACGCTGGAGATAAGGCTTGACGCCAATGGGTCATTCGCGCCACACGAGGCGATGAACAAATTAGAGCGTCTCGCCGCCTTTGACATTCACTCCATAGAGCAACCCGTCAAGCCCGGTGAGCGGCTGCCCGGCAGCAGCCCCATAGCCATAGCCCTCGATGAGGAGCTTATAGGCTTGCACAGCGACGAGCAAAAACACCACATGCTGCGCACGCTCAAGCCCGACTACGTCATACTCAAGCCGGCGCTCTGCGGTGGCCTCAATGAAGCATCACGATGGGCCGACATAGCTGAAGCCGAAGGCGTGGGGTGGTGGGCCACATCGGCCTTAGAGTCAAACATAGGCCTCAACGCCATAGCGCAATGGGTAGCAGACCGCGGCATCGCCCGGCCTCAAGGCCTCGGCACCGGGCAGCTCTTCACCAACAACATACCATCGCCCCTACAGCTCATCGGCGATAGATTATCATACAACCCACGCGAGCAGTGGTCATTCCCTAACCTGTCATGGCATCGGTAGCAGACTTTAAGCGCGAGTGGTTCAACGCCCTACCCTATATCGAGGCCCACACGTCAGGCTCTACGGGAGAGCCCAAGCTGATACGCTTACCTAAAAAAGATATGCTCGCTTCGGCAAGAGCCACAAACGCCTTCTTCGGCATCAGCGCATCGTCAGTGCTGGCCCTGCCCCTATCGCCTGACTACATCGCCGGCAAGATGATGGTAGTGAGAGCTATCGCCGCCGGATGCTCACTCATTGAGATGCCGGTATCTAACACTATCACTATTACCGGCCATGTAGATTTGCTCGCCATAGTGCCATCACAATTGCCCGGGCTGCTGCGCGACACCCGAATTGCCGATAAAGTATCGGCGGTAATAATAGGCGGAGCGCCATTATCGCCCGCCGCTTTGCTATCACTCGCCGACAGCCGCCTCGTGGCGTATGCCTCCTACGGCATGACAGAGACCTGCAGCCATGTGGCATTAGCGCGTATTGACTCATCGGGCGCCCTACGATACCACGCTATGCCCGGCATATCATTTGATATTGACTCGCGCGGCTGCCTGATTATCAACGCGCCAATGTTTTCATTCAAGCGATTGATAACCAACGACCTCGTGGCCGACCTCAGTGATGACCACCTGTCATTTGTATGGCAAGGCCGATATGACCACGTCATCAACAGCGGCGGCCTGAAAATCAGTCCGGAAGCGTTAGAGAGGGCAATATCACGGGCCTTGCCCCGGCTACAATTTTATATAACAGGCGCGCCCGACGCCAAATGGGGCCAAAGCGTGGCTCTCGTCTTTGAAGGCTCAGCCGACGACGTCAACGGCATCAAAAGCGTCATCGAAAGCATCGTCAGCGACCGGCGCACGCTGCCGCGGCAATACCTCGCCGTAACTCACTTGCCCCGCACCGCCAATGGCAAACTCCTGCGCCTCTCGCCGCCTCAGATTGGCAAGTGAGCAAAGCATCTTCTATTTTCCCAAGGGCGCAGAGGGTTAGCGTGTCCGGGGATTGATATATCTGTCGTAGTATGACAATATCAGGGTGGTCATAGGCAATGCTATTATCAGCCCTATCAGGCCAAACAATGAGCCCCATATTGATAGCGACAGCAGTATAATAGCCGGGTTGAGGCCCATAGCCTTGCCCATAATCTTGGGGGTAAGATACAAATCCTGAATACACTGCACCACAATATACACCGCCATGCACTCCCACCATATAGTCCAGAAATCCACATCCGGGCTGGTGGCGCACACCAGACACAGCAAGGTGGTGGGTATCAGCGATATCAGCTGCAAGTACGGCACCATATTCAGCAAGCCGATAAACAGACCCATGACCACCGCCAAGGGTAATCCTACGATTACAAAACCGATGCAAAACAGTATGCCTACTATAAACGCCACCAGCGCTTGGCCGCGGAAGTAATGGTTCATACTGTTCTTCACATCCGTGCATATCCCGAATACTATGTGGCGATACTTGGGAGGCACCATACGTCTGAAGCCTCGCAGCAGCTTGTCGTAATCAATCATGATGAATATCACGTACAGCACCACGGCAAACCAATTGAAGATGCCCATAACGAAATCATAGCCGCTGGATAAGAACGACAGCAGATACTCTATCACCTTGCGCATATCCTGCGAGGTCATCTTTGATGCTATGGTGCCGAAATCTATATGGCTACGCAAAAACTCATGCACCGACTCCGGTATAAACGGCACATTCTGCCGGCTCACAGCGTAATCGCTGACCATACGCGCCACATAGTGCATCTCGGCAAACAACTGCGGCAGTATGAACATCGCCAACAGCACCAGAGCGGCACACACCTCTACAAGCGTGATGATGACAGCCAAGACCCTACCACGCAGGTGCAGACAGCGCCTGTTAATTTGCACCAACGGCTCCATCATATATGCCATCAACCATGCCACCAAAAATGGCAGCAGTACTGATTTCAAGGCGTCAATCAGCCATATAGCCGCCACAACACACACGGCAGTGACCACCATACGCACTACTCTGTCGAAGGTATAAGGGCGAGTCATCGTCTCCAATATTTATTTTACTTTATACTCTTTTATCGCCATCACAGCCGCTGCATCACACTCAGGCATCACCGCCGGACGGCGCGGCGCTGAAGGTAATCGCCGAGCCATAGGCCGCCCAGTATCAATGCGCAGCCTATATATCCTATTACTGACACCTGCTCGCCAAGGAGTATCACCGACACCACCATCGTGATGATGGGCTGTAAGTACATATAATTGTTTGCCTTAAGAGCGCCCACGCGCTTTACGGTCATAGCCCATAACACATAGCCTATCAGAGAAGCTCCGAGGCCCAGGAACAGCAGATTGCCCGCCACCATTGGTCGCACTAATATTGACAATGCATCATAGCTCGGAGGCTCACCTATCAAGAATGGCAATGCCGTAAGCACCCCATAGAAAAAAGTCTTGCGCGTAATAAACCATATATCATACACGGCATTCAACCGCTTCAATATCATACTATACAATGCCCAACTAAATGCTGCCGCCAGCGACAGGAAGTCGCCCAGCGGCCTTATCTCCACATTGGTGCTACTATTGAATATCACACACGCCACACCCATAAAGGCCACCAGCGACCCCAGCACCATGCCGCCGCCGGGGCGCTCACTCTTGTACATCAATGCCACGAGCAGCGTGGTGATAAGAGGCGACGTAGATGTAAGCAACGACACATTTGACACAAATGTGTACTGCAACGCCGTATTCTCCGCTATGAAATATATCGAGCCTGACAGCACACCACAGAGCGCCAACAGAGCCTCGTCGCGCCAGCTGCGTGCCAGCCAGCGGCTGTGCTTGAACGATGCGACCACCATATACGCCAACACAAAACGATATATATAAATCTCTATCGGGCCAAGGCCATTATCCAACAAGACGCGCGTGGAGACAAACGATACGCCCCACATCACCACCGTGATTAAGGCCCATACGTGACCGAAGATTTTTGACTTAAGCGTGTGCGCCGGCTTAATGCTGCTCGACATAATGCATAGTTTTATAGTTAACTTTGCAAAATTAACGAATATTTTTGACTTAATAACTACGCCGCCCCCTACTTTATTACTATCTTTGCACGAAAATATCAACAAAAGCATCGGCAAACGTATTATATTACTCAAAACACACTTAGTATGAAACTCTCAAAAATCGCAATCTCCACAGCATTATGCTGTACTCTTATCCTCGGGCATAGCTCATGCTCGACAATGACAAACACCGGCAAGGGCGCCCTCATCGGCGGCGGTGGCGGCGCGGCTGTCGGCGCCGGCATTGGTGCAATCATCGGTGGCGGCAAAGGCGCCGGTATTGGCAGCGCTATCGGGGCGGCCGTCGGGGCCGGCGCAGGAGCGCTTATCGGCCGCAAGATGGACAAGCAGCAGCAAGAGCTGCAAGCTGCACTCGCCGAGCAAGCAACCGTCGAGGAAACGACTGACCAAAATGGCCTTCAAGCCATTAAAGTCACCTTTGAAGGCGGCATCTTGTTTGACACCGGCAAATACTCTATCAGCGACCAAGCCAAAGGCAACCTCGCCAAATTCGCTCAATCTCTCAACAGCAACCCCAACACCAATGTAGATATCTTTGGATATACTGACAATGTGGGGTCATTTGATGTCAACGATAAGCTCTCGCGCAACCGTGCCGGAGCCGTCATGAGCTTCCTCGCCGAACGCGGTGTGGCATCATCGCGCATGAACGCGCAAGGCATACCCATGGCCGATTACGTAGCAAGCAACGACACCCCGGAGGGGCGAGCCAAAAACCGCCGCGTGGAGATTTACATCACGGCTGACCAAGAGATGATACGTCAGGCTCAAGCCGGCACGTTACAATAGACATCTGCCACCGCCCTAATCGTCGGGCGGGATTTGGCGCCACACTACACTGAAAGACCTTTCATAGTGACTCCACTGCATATCGGCAATGCACTATGAAGGGTCTTTGCCCCCAAAAAATCACAGGAAAAGGTATAATCATCACATAGCCGGCATGATAGGCATCGTTGACTGCAATAATTTTTTTGTGTCGTGCGAGCGCGTCTTCGACCCCTCGCTGCGCGGCAAGCCCGTGGTTGTGCTCAGCAGCAATGATGGCTGTGTCTGCGCGGCGTCAAACGAAGCCAAGCTATTGGGGATTAAGCGCGGTGTGCCTTTTTTCCAGATACGCGATATCTGTCAGCGATACCATGTGGCAGCCCTGTCGGGCAATCACCGTCTCTACGGCGATATGTCATCACGCGTGATAGCCACGATTTCCGGCATCGTGCCTGACATTGAGGTGTATTCTATTGATGAGGCATTCTTGGTGCTTGGCGACTCAAGTCCTGATGAGCTGGTCAACCTCGGGCATGACATCGTAAAGCGTATATTGCGCTTCACCGGCATCCCCACATGCATGGGCATCGCTCACACCAAGACCTTGGCTAAGGCCGCCGTCAAATTTGCCAAGCGATATCCGGGCTACAAGTCAGTATGCGCCATAGGCAACGACAGCCAGCGTCGCACGGCACTCCACCTTACTGACATCAAAGACGTGTGGGGCATCGGCCGGCGACTGAGCAAACGCCTGTCGGTCTATGGCATCACTACGGCATTAGACTTTGCCCAGCTCGATGAGCACAATGTCAATAGTATGGTCAACGTCACAGGTGTGCGCACATGGCGCGAGCTCAACAATGAGCCGTGCATTGATAGCGACATCGAGGAGTCACAGCAAAAGCAGATGTGCTGCTCTCGCTCATTCGGCGAGTCAATATCCACCTACCAAGGCCTCAATGATGCCATATCATTCTTCGCGGAGACGATAAGCCGGCGCCTGCGCAAACGCAAGCAAGCCGCAAGGAGTGTGTGCATTTTTATCCATACCAACGCCTTTAGAGCCGAAGACCAGGAGCAATACTTTAATTCGGCTCAGATAGCCTTTGACGAAGCCACCAACGACACGCTTACTATCGTAAAAGCTTGCGCCGCAGCTCTCCGCTCGATTTATCGCCGCGGATACCTATACAAAAAAGCCGGCGTCGTAGTGACTGACCTCGTGAAAGAAAATGAGGTGCAACGCTCGCTCTTCACCGATATAGCCGACATATCGCGCCGCAATCATCTTATGGGCGTGATTGATGACATCAACGCCAAAGCGCCAAGTGGCCACAGAGGCAGCGTGCACCCGGCCTCAGCGGGATTTATTGATGACTTTGTCAAGAGCGACCACCGCTCTCGCCTCTACTCCACCCGACTATCTGACATCATAGAAGTCAACGTATAAATATATACACATATCATCTATCAATAGCTTTAGATTACGCCACAATATGGACATCAACGTAATAATCACCGCCGCAGCGTTAGGCGCTGCATCAATAGCCGGCTCTCTATTAGGGCTGGTGGTGCGCCGAATACCGCATAAATGCAATGATATTTTCTTAGGATATTGCGCGGGAATGATGCTCGCCGCCTCTATTGTATGCCTGATTTCGCCGGCCGTGGCTATGGCCGGCACATCTTCTTGGTGGCAAGCGATAATAGGCGTGGCTGCCGGCGTGGCTCTTATCGGCCTCCTCGACATCATTGTGCCGCACCTCCATCATCTCACAGGCATTGACACGGAGGCTCACAAGGGCAACGCCTCAGTCAATCGCATACTCCTCTTTGTCGCTGCCATTGCCATACACAAGCTGCCTGAAGGCATGGCGTCGGGCGTAGTGTTTGAGGGCGGCAACATTGCCGATGCCTATGCCGTGGCGGCAAGTATAGCCTTGCAAAACATTCCTGAAGGCTTGGTGGTGGTCACGCCTCTGCTCATGATAGGCATCAGCGCTTGGCGAGCCGCGGCGGCAGCGCTGGCGGTGGCGCTCATTGAGGTCGCCGGCGTGATAATAGGCAATGCGCTCGGCTCTATATCAGGGGCGCTGATGCCCATGCTGCTGGGACTGGCCGGCGGCGCTATGCTTTATGTCATCAGCGACGAGATGATACCCGAGACCCACTCGCATGGCTATGAGAAGCCGGCGACATACGCTCTTGTGGCCGGAGTGGTGACGATGCTGATGATAGAGCATCTGTTCAGCTGACTCTCAGCTGCGCCATATTTTGCTATATAGACCACGAGCGAGACACCCATGGTGTGAGGTGTCTCGCTCGCTGTTATTATCCTGATATATGTATCAGCGCCTTACTTCTTAAGCCATCTGTCAAACCAACGGAAGAACAGTCGCTGCCACATTATCGCATTTTGGGGCTTTAAAATCCAGTGGTTCTCATCAGGGAAGATTACCATCTCGGCCGGGATGCCGCGCAGCTTGGCGGCATTGAAGGCGGCCATACCCTGCGAGGCAAGGATGCGGAAGTCATATTCGCCGTGGCTCACCATAATCGGGGCTGTCCATTTATCCACAAAGCGGTGTGGCGACTGAGCAAATGTGCGCTGAGCTTCGGCATTGTTCTTATCCCAGAAAGCGCCGCCCATATCCCAATTGGCAAACCACATCTCCTCCGTCTCAAGGTACTGTGCCTCGGTGTTAAATATGCCGGCGTGAGCAAACAATGCGGCAAAACGGCCATCATGGTTGCCCGCAAGCCAATACACTGAAAAGCCGCCATAGCTGGCTCCCGTGGCGCCGATGCGTGCCGGGTCAATGTAGGCCTCGCGCTTCATATCATCTACGGCGCTCAAGTAATCGCGCATATTCTGGCCGGGATAATCCTTGGAGATTTGCTCTTCCCACTCCGTGCCAAAGCCCGGCACGCCGCGGCGATTGGGAGCTATCACTATATAGCCGTTTGATGCCATAAGTGACAAATTCCAACGATAGCTCCAGAACTGGCTCACTGCCGATTGGGGTCCGCCCTGGCAATATAGTATCGAAGGATATTGCTTGGCGGGGTCAAAATGCGGAGGATACACCACCCATGTGAGCATCTGCTTGCCATCAGTGGTGGGCACCATACGCTTCTCCACCGTGGGCATTGTCAGCTGGCTGAATATATGGCCATTGACATCAGTAATCTGTGATGTGGTAGCGCGGCCTTTTTTGTCAAGCGTGATGCAGCATAGCTCGTTGGGACGCAGCATTGAGTGATTCATAGTGATGAGCGTGCGCTCGCCGGCAGACGCAAGCGATGTAAAATCAGCCTGCTGCTCGGCCACCGTAGTGATGGCGTGGCTCTTTACGTCAATAGCAAACACGGGAGCCACTCCCTGGTGATAGGCTATAAACCATATTGACTTGCCGGAGGGGTTCCATGCTATCTCTTCGATGGTATAATCCCAATTCTCCGTGAGGTCAGTCTTTTCGCCGGTGGCCATATTCATCACAAAGAGGCGATTTTTATCGGCCTCATAACCGTCACGCTCCATGCTAAGCCACGCCAGCGTGGAGCCATCGGGCGAGAAGGCCGGCATAGTGTCATAGCCCATCATACCCTCGGTGAGATTGCGCGTAGTAGCCGTAGCAAGGTCATAAAGGTATAGGTCTGAGTTTGTGGAGACGGCATAATCAAGTCCGGTCTTTTTGCGCGACACATACACTAACTGCTTGCTGTCAGGTGTCCAGGCGAGCGACTCCACGCCGCCGAAGGGACGCATAGGAGCCTCGTATGGCTCTCCCTCCATTATATCCTTGACATTAGTGATGGCATTGCCGTCAAAGTCGCCGATAAAGGGGTGCGGCACCTTGGTCACCCATTCGTCCCAATGCTTATACATCAGGTCGGTCATCACTCGCCCTGTAGCCTTGGGCAGGTCAGGATATATGTCTGAAGCCTGCCTGGCGCTCTTCACCCCACATATCAGCACCACCTTTGTGGCATCGGGAGAGAACTTAAAGCCCTCAATGCCGCCCTTGATGTCTGAGACGCAGATGCGATTACTGCCATCAATATTCATAGTCCATACCTGAGCCTCGCCGTTGGCGTCAGGATACATAAACGCGATGCGCGTGTCAGTGAGCCATACGGCGCCGCTCTCTGACTTGGGTGTCGTGGTGAGTCGAGTAAGGTTGCTGCCATCGACACCGCAGAGATACAGGTCGCGATTTGAGGCGTTTTGCTCTACACTCTCATAGGAGATGCCCACGAGCACGCGCTTGCCATCGGGCGACACCGCCGGATCGCTGACACGCCCCAGCGCCTCCAATGCCTCAATGTCAAAGATGCCGGTCTCGCTGTGATACTCCGTCCGGTCAATCAGCGGAGCCTGCTCTGATTGCTCTGCCTGACATGGCACAGCCGATAGCGCAAGTAAGGTGGCGCTCATAGCTATTGGTCTTGATAGGTTCATTGTATTGTTTGATATTATTTATTTTGTTATGGTATAATATGCGTGAAAATATTATGCTATGCCTTATCCGTGGCAAAGTTAAGCATAAAATTGCAATCTGCAAGACTTACTCTCCTGATTTAATGCTATTATCGCCATAGTTGTCACCGGCTTGTAACACACCTATAAATGCACTAATTATCAACCTATTACCGGCAAAACTGCTGCGTTATACATAACAACAAAATGCGTTTTTTAACATTATTAATGTATATAAGTCGCCAAAAAGTAGTAAATTCGTGACAATATTTACCCCAAAGTGCACACCACATACAATGACAGCGAATAAAATCATTATATCTTCCATACTCCTCATTGCATCATGCGGCTCAGCGACGGCGCTACCATCTGACCTCTGCCTGGGCTTTCCCGGCGAGGCGCACACCTCTGTGGGAATATATATCAAAAGCCTCGCTGACGATAGCGTCATCGTCAGCAACAATGCCGAAATAGCGCTCACGCCCGCCAGCACCATGAAGGCCCTAACCACCGCTACGGCCATGTCTCTGCTCGGATGCGACTTTACGTTTCAAACACCGGTGCGCCTCGAAGGCAAGCGACACGGCAAACACTGGCATGGCGATATCGTGATAGAGAGCTGTGGCGACCCCACCATTGATAGCGAATATTTTGCCAAGCGAGGCGGCTTCTGCGACTCTATAGCCGTGGCATTGCAACGCTGCGGCATCAATCACATCGATGGCAACATCGTGATAAGAGAGTCAATGCCGGACCCCGGACCCAACGACCAATGGGAAATCGAAGATGTGGCATGGCCCTACGGCGCCGGCCTGTTTGGCTTGAACTATAAGGACAACACCGTAAAGCTATACCCCATCACCGGCGTGATGGAGCCTTTCGTCCCCAACCTAAAGGTGACATTGAAACGCGGCCGTGGCAACAACCTGAAAAGAGGTGTCGAATCTGACAACCTTATCGTTACTTGCCGCAATATGAAAAACAAAAAATGGTGCATCAACACCACTATGCCCTACCCGGCCGCCGTCGTTAAGTATGCCTTGCGCGAAAAGCTCGCCGAATATGACATCGCCATCGGAGGCAAGGACATCACCTTTGACAATGACTCCACGGCCTCTACCATTTATAGCCACCTGTCAGCTCCCTCTGCCGAGATATATCGCAGCCTCATGCACCGCAGCGACAACCTCTTTGCCGAAGGCATATTGCACGCTATCACGCCGCAATGCCACATTGACAGCGCCATCACCATAGAGAAAAATCTGTGGCGTGAGCGTGGCATCAGCGACATCAGCGACATGCTGATTTACGATGGCAGCGGCCTCACTCGCGGCAATAAGTTAGCGCCCAAAGTGCTCGGCGACATCCTGGAATGGATGGCTCATAGCTGCTATGCCGAAAACTATGTGAGCTATTTCCCTAAAGCCGGCATTGATGGCACCATGAAATCTTTCGGCAGCGACACACCACTATCGGGCACCATAGCGCTTAAAACCGGCAGCGTAAGAGCGGTGCAGTGCTATGCCGGATACAAACTCGACGACAAGAGCATGCCTACTCACGTGGTGGTGGTCATGGTCGAAGGCTTTTCTTGCCAACGCGCTAAAGTAAAAAAAGCTATCGAAGATTTTTTGCTCTCTACTCTATATAACTCGTGACACTATGCAAGACTACCACGACACCCCTACCATGCAAGACATCCTTGCCGAGCTTAAAGAAATCAAGGCCATGCTCGCCGTATTGCTTGACCGCACATCAAGTGCTGACGCCAATGACACCCATAGCCGGCATGACGAAAACGATACAACTGACAATCCGCCACGCACCGATGCTGCTGACGACACCATCGCTGAGGTGAACGAGAACCACACCGACATAATGCCCGATGATGAGCCACAAGCCATCGTGAGCGATGACACAGCGGCTGACGATAGCGCCGCGCCGCTACCTATGATGCGACACTTCTCGCTTAACGACAAATACCGATATCGTCGCGAGCTCTTCGGCGGCAGCGACCGCATCATGTACGACACCCTGTCAGTGCTCTCGGCAATGCACAGCATCGATGAGGCCACTGACTATCTTTTCAACGACCTGGGCTGGCAAGATACCAATCCCGATGTCGCCGACTTTGTCGATATAATCACAAACTATTACCAATGAGCTGCCTGTACATCGTCCCTACACCCGTAGGTAACCTCAGCGATATGACCGAGCGCGCCGTCAATGTGCTGCGCGATGTATCGCTGATACTCGCCGAAGACACCCGCACCAGCGCCCCGCTGCTCAAACACTTCGGCATCACCACACCCACGGCCAGCCATCACAAATTCAACGAGCACGACACGGCGGCCGCCATCATTGACCGCATCGCCGCCGGTGAGTCAATAGCCCTGATTTCTGACGCCGGCACACCCGGCATCTCTGACCCCGGATTTCTGCTCTCGCGCGAATGTCGCCGGCGAGACATCGAGGTTATCACCCTGCCCGGTCCCACCGCTTTTGTCCCCGCCTTGGTGTCGTCAGGACTGCCCTGCGACAAATTCGTTTTCGAAGGCTTCTTACCACCCAAGAAAGGCAGAGCATCGCGACTGGCCGCCCTCGCTGCCGATGAGCGCACTTTCATCATTTACGAATCGCCACTGCGCCTCACAAAGACCCTCGCGCAGCTCATAGAGGTATGCGGCGCCGACAGGCCGGCGGCCGTGGCTCGCGAGATATCAAAGCTCCACGAGACCACACACCGCGGCTCCCTCGCCGAGCTTCATGCCTTCTTTGAAGCTAATCAGCCCCGCGGCGAAATTGTAATCATCGTCGGCGGCGCCGTCAATGCACCGGCTAAGGTGCACAAAAACAAATACAAAGACACCTGATTATACTATCACATATAGATGCACACCTTAACATTCACGATTAACGAAACAATAAATTATAATACATTATGAAAAAGCTCATTTTTATCACCCTTATGGCAGCTACCTTGCTCTCATCGTGTGCCGACAACAAAGACCGCGAAGAAAAAGAGCAGGCACAAGCCTTAGCTGCCGCTTCACAAGAGCAGCTCGCCGAAGCAGTTCAAGACAGAGACCAACTATTAGGCCTCGTCAATGACATCTCCGCCGACATGTCTGAAATAAAACGACTCGAAAATATCCTCACCGTATCCGGAGGCTCTGAAACACCCAACCAGCAAGACCAAATACGCGCCGACATCGCTGCCCTGCAGCAGACCTTGCAGGAGAGACGCACTCGCCTCGAAGAGCTCGAAAAGAAACTGAAAAACTCTGACCTCACCAACTCAAAGCTCAAGCAGACCATTACCAACCTGCGCGCGCAAATTGACTCTCAAGCCTCTGAGATTGAACAGCTCAAGACATCGCTTAACGAAGCCAACACGCGCATCGGC